>Ga0335072_10012886_pt1 | contig 11929 bp, 8 predicted proteins | sample Lox_Sample_21_FD_206725 | JGI IMG/M metagenome (GOLD analysis project Ga0335072, IMG submission 206725) | Soil microbial communities from Loxahatchee National Wildlife Refuge, Florida, United States - Lox_Sample_2.1 | ecosystem: Environmental > Terrestrial > Soil > Wetlands | place: USA: Florida...
GGCAGGCGGCGCATCGCGGTGATCCGCCGCTCGGCGAACTTGGCCGGGTGCCCGGTGCGGTCGCGGTCCACCCAGACCGAGCGCAGCCCCATCCGCGACGCCGGCAGGATGTCGTGCACCCAGCTGTTGGCGACGTGGATCCAGTTCGCGGGGGTCGCCCCGGTCACCTCGGCGAACTTCCTGAAGTGCGCGAGGTCCGGCTTGTAGGACCGCACCTGCTGCGCCGTCACCACGACCTCGACCGGCGCGGGCAGCTTCTCCGAGGTGCCCTCGAACAGATCGTCGTCGCAGTTGGTCAGCACGCCCAGCCGCCACCCGGAGCGGAGCAGGTCCGCCAGCGCCTCGTCCACGTCGGGAAAGATCGCCATCCCCGGCCACGCATCGACCAGCGCGGCCGAGGCGCCGTCCGCGAGCGCGACCCCGGTCCACTCGGCCGCCAGCGCGAGCCCCTCGGTCAGGATCTCGCGGTACGGGCGCCACGACGGCCCGGCCTCGAGGATGGACTCGGCCCGGTGGTACGCGGCGAGCAGCGCGTCCGCCTGCCGGCCGGCCACCGGTTCCAGCGCCGACAGCATGCACGAGTTCCAGTCCGCGATCGTGCCATAGCAGTCGAAGGTGAGCCATTTGGTGGCGACCATCCAACCTCCCGAGTTCCTACCTGCGAAGCGCCTGCCAAGCATCGGACCCCGCCCCGGTCTGACAGCCGGCCTCGCCTGGATGCATGATCGTGACTAGGCACGAGCGCGAGGAGGCGGCACCTGTGGCCGATGACGACTTCCAGTACGAAAGCGGTTTTGGGAACGAGTTTGTTACAGAGGCGGTCAAAGACGCCATACCCGTCGGCAGGAACTCGCCGCAGCGGGCGCCCCTCGGCCTGTACGCCGAGCAGCTCAGCGGCACTGCGTTCACCCAGCCGCGGGCCGTCAACCAGCGCACTTGGGTGTACCGGATCCTGCCGTCGGCCCGGCACCCGGCCTTCCGCAGAATCGACAACAAGAATCTAAAATCAACCCCGTTCGACGAGCTCGAACCGGACCCGAACCGACTGCGCTGGGATCCGCTCCCGCTGCCGGCCAGCGACCGGGAGACCGACTTCATCGACGGCCTGTTCACCGTCGGCGGCAACGGCGACATCAGGACCCGCGCCGGGATGGCGGTCCACCTCTACGCCGCCAACGCGTCCATGCGGGACCGCTACTTCGTCGACTCCGACGGCGAGCTGCTGTTCGTGCCCGAGCTGAACGCGGTCATCCTGCACACCGAGCTCGGCCCGCTGCGGGTCAGCCCGGGCGAGATCGCGGTGGTGCCGCGCGGCATCCGGTTCCGGGTCGAGCTGCCGGACGAGTTCGCCCGCGGCTACCTGTGCGAGAACTTCGGCGCCAGCTTCACCCTCCCCGAGCGCGGCCCGATCGGCGCCAACGGCCTCGCCAACGAGCGCGACTTCAAGTACCCGCACGCCGCCTTCGAGGAGCGCGACCATCCGGTCAGCGTGGTCAACAAGTTCGGCGGCAACCTGTGGGCGGCGGACTACGACCACTCGCCGCTCGACGTGGTCGCGTGGCACGGGAGCTACGCGCCCTACAAGTACGACACCAGGGACTTCATGGTGATCGGGTCGATCAGCTTCGACCACCCGGACCCGTCGATCTTCACCGTGCTCACCAGCCCGACCGACACCAGCGGCCTCGCCAACGTCGACTTCGTGATCTTCGCGCCGCGCTGGCTGGTCGGCGAGAACACCTTCCGCCCGCCGTGGTTCCACCGCAACGTGATGTCCGAGTACATGGGCCTGGTCTCCGGCGCCTACGACGCCAAGGCGGCCGGCTTCACCCCCGGCGGCGGCTCGCTGCACAACACGTTCGCCAGCCACGGCCCCGACGCGGACACCTACGCCCGGGCGAGCACGGCCGAGCTCGCCCCGCAGAAGCTGGACGACACGCTCGCGTTCATGTTCGAGTCCCGCTGGACGATCCAGCCGACCAGGCAGGCGATGGACGCCCCGATCAGGCAGCGCGACTACGACGCGGTCTGGTCCGGGCTGACGCGTCACTTCCGCTAGCCAAGGCCGCTAGCCAAGGCCGCTGGCCAAGGCCGGCAACGCCTGCCCCGACAGGCCGGCGGGCGGGTGCTACTGGCCGGCCAGCACGGTCAGGCCGTTGCTCCGCTGCTCCTCGCGGATGAGCGTGACCAGCAGGTTGTCCATGGCGTCGGCGTCGGCGATGGCCGCGTCGATCTCCTCGCGCGCCGCCCCAAGCTCGCGGCCGTCGAACGGGGCGCCGCCCGGACGGCCGGATTCCAGCGCCAGCCGGTTGTCGTCGCCCATCAGCCGGTAGCGGTGGACGCGGGCCCAGACCTCGAGATGCGCCTGCCTGGACGCCTCGGCCGCGTCCTTCACCCACTCGGCCGCGCACGCGATCAGCCGGGCCTGCGCCTCCAGCCAGCCGGGCGGGTCGTGGGCGTCGAGGAAGTCCCGCAGCAGCTCCGAATCCTCGCCCAGCGGGTTCGTCACCAGGTAGCGGCGCTGCCGCTGACGGCGGAGCACCTCCGCGATGGTCTCCACGTAGGCGGCGTGCTCGCGTTCCCAGCGCTGGCCCTCGCGCGCCGCCGCGAGCGTGGCCATGGTGGCCGCGCGGGCGGCCTCGACGGTGTGATCGGCGGCCATCCGGGTGTTCCGCGAGCCCGCTATCGAGCTCATCACGGTGCCCGCGATGCCGACCGCTGCGACCCCGCCCGTGATCCAGGCGGCGGTGATGATTGGGTCCACGTCGGGCACGCTACCGGATAGCACGGAAAGTCGCCCGGCGGCGCGCCGACCGACCTCAACCGCATCCTTCGAACCCAGTATCGACCACTTTGCCCCGACTGCGCGACGCTTGTGACGGATCGCCGCGCCACGATCACGACTGGACGCCTACGCCTACATTTGGGGCGTGATTTCCGCTAGGTTACGAGCCATGGCAGGCTCATACGTCAGGGTCGGGCGGGGCGAGCACCGGGTGATCGCGCTGCACGGCTGGTTCGGCTCCGCCCTGGGCTGGGGGAGCCTGACCGACTACCTGAACACCGCGCAGTTCAGCTACGTCTTCCCCGACCTGCGCGGCTACGGCTCCCGCCGCGACGAGGCGGGCGAGTTCACGATGGCGGAGGCCGCCGCCGACGCGATCGGGCTGGCCGACGCCCTCGGCTGGGACCGGTTCAGCCTGGTCGGCCACTCGATGAGCGGCGTCGCCATGCAGCACGTCCTGCTGCAGGCGCCGTACCGGGTCCGCCGGCTGGTCGGCGTGGCTCCGGTCCCGGCCGGCGGCCTGCCGCTCGGCGAGTCGGAGTGGTCCCTGTTCGCCTCCGCCGCGGCCAGCCCGGCCAGCCGGGCGATGATCGTCAACCACGCGACCGGCGGCCGCCTCACCCCCGCCTTCGTCGACGCCGTGGTCCGGCACTCGCTCGAGAACTCCGACCAGACCGCGTTCGGCGGCTACCTCGAGTCCTGGGCCCGGGCCGACATCCTCGCCAAGGTCAAGGGCAACGAGGTCCCGGTCAAGATCATCACCGGCGAGTACGACCCCACCCAGCCGGCCGAGTTCATGGAGCAGGCGTGGCTGCAGCCGTACCCGAACTCCGAGCTCGAGGTCCTGCGCGGGGCCGGCCACTACCCGATGTTCGAGACCCCGGTCGCCCTCGCCGCCTCGATCGAGGAGTTCCTGGCCAGAGGCTGAAGATCCAACCCGTCAGCTCGAACGGTCCCTGGCTCCACCTCCCAGCTCCAGCCGCCCCCGCCGTCGGGGCCGGCGTCCCGCGTCGCGACACGCTGGATTCGCGGGAATGACCGGCAGAGGGCCCGCAGGACTGATAGTTTCGCCCGTTGTCACCTTAAGTGATCGATCAGATCCTAAAAGTGAGGGGTGATCGTTCGTGTCTCCGGGCCGCATCAGGACCGCCCTGGCCGATCGCGGCATTCCCGCGCCCCGGGCCGCCGGCGCCGTGGCCCTGGTCGCGGTCGCGGTGCTGGCGACCTCGGCCGGGCTGGCGCTCTCGTCCGGGGGCGGCACCGCCGACGCCAAGGGCCGTCCGTCGCCCGCGCCGCCCGCCCGGCGGTCCGTCCCGCCCGCCCGGCCGTCCGTCGCGCCCGCCCGGCAGGCCGCCCGGCTGCGGCCGGCCGGCCAGCCGGCCGCCGGGCCGGCCAGCACCGAGCTCGCGACCGTGCGGGCGACCGCGCCCAGGTACGCCGCTCCCGGCCGGCTCGCGGCCGGCGCGGTTCCGGCCGACTGGTACCAACGGCCGTCGGTGCTGCCGGTCATCGCGACCCGGCCCGGCTGGGTCGAGGTGCGGCTGGCCCAGCGGCCGGACGGGTCCACCGCCTGGCTGCCCGTCAGCGACGTCGCCCTCAGCAGCACGCCCTACCGGATCGTGGTCGACCTCGCCACCACCAAGCTGGCGCTGTACGACCGCGGCCGGCTGGTCTTCTCGGCCCCGGCCGGCGTGGGAACCCCGGACGACCCGACCCCGACGGGCGAGTTCTTCGTGGCCTTCGACGAGCCGCCGCCGCGGCCCAACCCCGGGTACGGCCCGTTCATCATCGTCACCTCCGACCACTCCCGGGCGATCAGCGACTGGGAGGGCTCGGGCGACGCCGTCATCGGCATCCACGGCCCGCTCGGCGAGGACAGCGAGATCGGGACGACCGGAGGCCGGATCTCGCACGGCTGCATCCGCCTGCACGACCAGGCGCTCGAAGAACTGGCCAAGGTCCCGCCCGGCACCCCGATCGACGTTATCGGCTAGGCGTTCGAGGGCGCCAGATCCTGTCGATGGCGTGGCCGACCTGCCCGCCGAACCGGTCCGCCCCGCCCGCCGCGCCGCTTTCCTGGCGGTTTCCGGTCGGTGACACGCCGGCCCGCGCGCATGTGCCAGCGAACGCGCGCGGCGGCCGATACCTTACAGCATTGTCACTGTATGTAGTTAGATGAAGACAGGTAGTGATGATAGCGATGCTGCCAGGGCGTTTTCCGGCCCAGCCGACCCAGCGCGCACGGGTGCGCCTGCTCGGGGGAAACGTGACGATGATCTCCACGACGCGGCGCCGTCTGACCGCGGTGGCCGGCCTCGCGGCCGGGGCCGCCCTGCTGGCCGGCGGTCTGGCCGGGCCGGCCATGGCATCGCCGACGGCCGGCTCGGCCGCGGCCGCTTCCGCCGCGAGGCCGAAGCCAGCGCCCGGCGGCGACCCCACGATCACGCTCCGCGTCGGCGGCGTCCGCACCGCCGAGAACGGCCCGCCCGGCCCGCCGATCGCGACCGGGCTCGCCGGGGTGACGTTCCGGGTCACGCCCGCCAGCACGGGCTTCGCCGACACCTGCGTGAGCACCGCCGCCGGCGCCTGCACCCTGCAGGTGAGCGCCAACCGGACGTACACGGTCACCCAATCAGGCACCCCGGCGGGCTGGTTCGGCAACCCGGCCCTGGCCACCGGGAGCGGGGCGGCGGTCGTCTCGCGCGTCTACGACTCGCTCCGGGTCGCGGTCGCGAACGCCAACCTGACCATCCCGGTCCCTGCCCCGAACAGCGACACCGCACCCACCGCCCGCAGCGGCACCTGGGCGCTGTCGAAGGACGACCCGCCGCTCCCCGCCGTCTGCGGCCTGCGGATCGCGCTCCTGATCGACCTGTCGGGCTCGGTCAGCCCCAACCTGGCCACCTACAAGGCGGCCGCCCGGGCGTTCGTGGAGTCGCTGGCGGGCACCCCGTCCACCATCGCGATCTTCACCTACGGCACCAGCGCCCCGGCCCTCGGCGCCAACAACGCCACCCTCCCGCCGGTCTCTGCGGCCGCCCCGGCCGGCGTCGCCCGGCTGGTCAGCAAGATCAACGGGCTGACGGTGCCGGCCCGCTCCGGCACCAACTGGGACGCCGGCCTCTGGCAGATCGCGGCGGACAACTCGCGCTATCACTTCCAGTCCACCTTCATCATCACCGACGGCGACCCGACCTTCTACGGGTCGGCCGGCAACGGCGGCCGGGGCAACACGACCCGGTTCACCGAGGTGGAGAACGGCATCTTCTCCGCCAACGCGCTGAAGGCCCAGGGCACCTCGGTCATCAGCGTGGGCATCGGCGCCGCGCACGCGGGGCTGCCGTCGACCGACAACATCCGGGCCATCTCCGGGCCGGTCGCCGACACCGACTACTTCAACACCGACTTCCAGCGGCTGAGCTACGTGCTCGCGCAGCTGGCGCTGCACAACTGCGCGGGGCTGAACATCACCAAGACGGCGGCCCCGCCGACCTACAGCGCCGTCGGCCAGAAGATCGGCTACCACTACCGGGTAACCAACACCAACTACTTCACGCTGCACGACGTGCACGTCCTCGATGACCGCATCGGCCACTCGATCCGGTGCGCGCCGTCCACGCTGGCGACCGGCGAGACCGCGGCCTGCACCGCCGAGTACGCCATCACCCAGGCCGACCTCGACGCGGGCCACGTCACCAACGCCGCCCGCACGACCGGGTTCACGCCCAACGGCGACGCCGTGTTCGGCGGCCCGGCCGACGCGACCGTCACCGCCCGCCAGCTCCCGGCGGTCCACCTGGTGAAGTCGGCGTCCCCGGCGACCTACGCCGCGCCCGGCGAGATCATCAACTACACGTACACGGTGACCGACACCGGGAACGTGACGCTGCGCCACATCGTGCTCACCGACAACCGGCTCGGCCCGGTGACCTGCGCGTTCACCACGCTCGGGCCCGGTCATTCGATGACCTGCCGCGCGGCCCACGTGACCACCCAGGCCGACCTCGACGCCGGCCGCATCGCCAACGCGGCCGACGTGACCGGCGACCCGCCGACCGGGCCGCCGGTGTCCGACACCGCCCGCGCGAGCGTGGACGCGATCCACCACCCCGGCATCGCGCTGGTCAAGGCCGCGTCCCCGACCGAGTACTCCGAGCCGGGCGAGACGATCAGCTACGCCTACACGGTGACCAACACAGGAAACGTGACGCTGCACGCCATCGCGCTGACCGATAGCCGGCTCGGGCCGGTCACCTGCCCGGACACCACGCTCGCGCCCGGTCAGTCCACGATCTGCGCGGCGCGGCACGTCACCACGCAAGCCGACGTGAACGCCGGGAGCATCGCGAACACGGCCGGCGTAACCGGCCGCCCGCCGACCGGGCCGCCGGTGACCGGCACCGACCGAGTCATCGTGCGCGCGATCCGGACGCCAGGAATCCAGGTCGGCAAGTCCTCCTCGCCCGACACCTTCGGCGCCGCCGGGGAGACGATCACCTACAGCTACGCGGTGACCAACACAGGAAACGTGACGCTGCACGCCATCGCGGTGACCGATAGCCGGCTCGGGCCGGTCACCTGCCCGGACATCACGCTGCCGCCCGCCGCGTCGATGACCTGCACCGCGAGCTACGTCACGACGCAAGCCGACGTGGACGGCGGCGACATCGAGAACGCGGCCGTCGTCACCGGCCGCCCGCCGGCCGGACCGCCGGTCACCGACGCCGACGCCGACGCCGTCCCCGCGGTCCACCGGCCGCGGATCGACCTGGTCAAGTCCGCCTTCCCGGCCCAGTACGGTGCCGCCGGAGAGCAGATCACCTACAGCTACACGGTGACCAACAGCGGGAACGTGACGCTGCACAACATCGGGCTGACCGACAGCCGGCTCGGCCCGGTCGCCTGCCTCGCCGCCACGCTCGCCCCCGGTCAGTCGACGACCTGCCTCGGGTTCTACCTCACCACCCAGGCCGACGTGGACGCCGGGCAGATCGCCAACGCGGCGATCGCCGTCGGCGACCCCCCGGCCGGACCGCCGGTGACCGACGGCGACACCGCCGTCGCGCAAGCCACCCACGCTCCCGCCATCGCCGAACGGAAGACGGCGTTCCCCCTGGCGTTCGACGCGCCGGGGGAGAAGATCACCTACAGCTACACGGTGACCAACAGCGGGAACGTGACGCTGCACGAGGTGAGGCTGACCGACGACCGGCTCGGCCCGGTCGCCTGCCCGGTGTCCGCGCTCGCGCCCGGCCAGTCGATGACCTGCCGGGCGGACACGCTGACGACGGAGGCGGAGGTGGCCAAGGGGCAGCTCGCCAACGTGGCGACGGTGACCGGTGACCCGCCGGCCGGCCCGCCGGTGACCGACCGGGCCGCGCAGATCGTGCACGCGATCCACCACCCGGGCATCGCCGTCGCCAAGGCGGCGTCCCCGGCGACGTACGACGCCCCCGGGACCGCGATCACCTACACCTACACGGTCGTCAACACCGGCGACGTGACCCTGCGCGGCGTCACGCTGACCGACGACCGGCTCGGCCCGGTCAGCTGCGCGGCCGCCACGCTCGCCCCCGGCCGGGCCACCACCTGCCGGGCCGTGCACATCACGACCACGGCGGACGTGTGCGCGGGGAGCATACTCAACATCGCCGCCGTGGGCGGCCGCACGCCCGGCGGCGCGCTGGTGACCGGCAGGGCCGAGGCGATCGTCTGGGCGGTCCGGCTGCCCCCGGTCCCGGTGACCGGCTGACGACGGCCAGCCCGCGGCCCCCGCGGCCGAACCAGCCCGCGGCTAGAAGTCCGCCACGACCGGGATGACCTCCTCGCCGATCACCTCGAGCGGCGCCACGTCCCACACCCCGACGACCGCGCCGATCGCCGCGTCGAACCCGAGCGCGGCCAGCGCGCCGAGCTCGTCGATCATCCGCCGGGCGCCCCGGGACGGGTCGAACACGTAGTACACGGTCTTGTAGATCGTGTCGTAGTCGCGGCCGACCGCCTCGCAGTGCTGGCGCAGCACGTCGAGCTTGCGCGCCTCGTCCCGGCCCGCGAACAGGTTGCACGCGTCGGCGTACTTGGCCACCATCCGCAGCGTCTTCGTCTCCCCGCCGCCGCCGATCATGATCGGCGGGTGCGGCCGGGTGATCGACTGCGGCGAGTTCAGCGGGCGCTCGAGCGTGTAGTGCTTGCCGTCATACGGGCGCTCGTCGCCGTGCCACATCTGCAGGCAGATCTGCAGCGTCTCCTCGAGCCGCTCGAACCGCTCGGCGGCCGGCGGGAACGGGACGCCGAGGCCGCGCGATTCCTGCTCGTTCCAGCCCGCGCCGAGGCCGAGCCACGCCCGGCCGTTCGACAGCACGTCGAGCGTGGTGACGACCTTGGCCAGCACGCCCGGCTCCCGGTAGTGCACCCCGGTGATCATCGTCAGCAGCGCCGCCCGCCGGGTGCAGGCGGCCAGGTACCCGAGCGTCGTGTACCCCTCGAGCATCTCGTTCTCGGCCGGCCCGACCGCCGGGATCTGGAAGAAGTGGTCCATCACGGCGATGTACTCGAACCCGGCGTCGTCCGCGGTCCGCGCCACCGCCGCCAGCTCCCCCCCGAGCCGCTCCGGCCCGCGCGGCGTGCTGAAGTCAGGAATCTGCAAGCCGATCTTCATCGTCAACTACCTCCCGCCGTCTACCCTCTCACGCCCCGCCCCGTCACCCCGCCTTCGCCGCAACCACCGACGGCACTGCGGTCAGGCTCCGACGCGGACCCGCCGGGAAGCGCGCGGTCGACCCGGCCGAGTCACCGCGGGACCGTTCGGAATAATGATCTTGACTTCGCCTTTCTCGCCCGTTTTCACCCGGAAACGGCGTCAACCGACCCCCGGGAGGCTCATCGTGCCGGTGCGCGCGGACCTGATCATCGTCGGCGCCGGGCTGGCGGGCGCGGCCGCCGCGTCGGTGGCCGCCCGCCGCGGCCTGAGCGTCGTCGTGCTCGAGGCGTTCGGCCCCGGGCACCGCAACGGCAGCTCGCACGGCAGCGCCAGGATCTTCCGCCGCGCCTACCCGGACCCGCTCTACGTGCGGCTGACCGGGGAGTCCGGGCAGCGCTGGCGCGCGCTCGAGGACGCGTCGGGCGAGCGGCTGCTCACGCTGGCCGGCGGGATCGACTTCGGCGACGAGCGCGAGCCGGAGCGGCTGCACCAGGTCCTGGCCGACTGCGGCGTGCCCAGTGAGCTGCTCCCCGAGCAGGCGGCCGCCGAGCGCTGGCCGTTCATCGACTTCACCGGCGTCGGCCCGGTGATGTACCACGCCGAGGCGGGCGTGATCGACCCCGATCGGGCGATCGCGGCGATGCTCCGGCTGGCCGCCGCCGACGGCGCCGACGTGCGCTTCGACACCCCGGTCGAGCAGCTGGCGGCAGCCCCGGGCGGCGGCGCCATCGCCGTCACCGCGGCCGAGACGTTCACCGCCCCGGTCGCCGTGGTCGCGGCCGGCCCGTGGACCGGCCCGCTGCTGGCCGGCCTGGTCGAGCTCCCGGCCCTCACCGTCACCCAGCAGCAGGTCTTCCACTTCGCCCCCGCCCGCGGGCGCGAACCCGACCCGTGGCCGGTCTTCATCCACTTCGACGGCGGCGGCTACCGCTACGGGCTGCCCGGCGGCCGCGACGGCGGGACGCCCGGCGCGGTCAAGATCGGCGAGCACGATCCCGGCCGGGTCACCACCGCCGCGGGGCGCGACTTCCGCATCGACCCGGCCGCCAGGGACCGGGTCCGCGCGTTCGTGGCCGACCGGCTGCCCGGCCTCGACCCCGCCCCCGGCCACGAGGCGAGCTGCCTCTACACCTGGACCGCGAACGAGGACTTCATCCTCGACCGGCCGGGCGGCGGGCCGTTCGTGGTCGCGTCGCCCTGCTCCGGCCACGGCGCGAAGTTCGCCCCGCTGCTCGGCGAGATCATCGCCGATCTGGCCGCGGGCCGGCCCGCACGGGACCCGCGCTTCACCCTCGCCGCGCACCTGGCACTAAGGCCCTGAAACCACCATCAAGGCTGGCTAGACCAGCCTGGTCGCGCGGATCACGCCGACCGGCGCGCCCCCGCCGAGGACGTCGGCGGTGGCCAGCCCGACCGGCGGCTGCGCCCCGAGCAGGGCGAGGATGGCGACCGTGATCGGGGTGCGGGCCCGGGAGCCCCCGTCCTCGATCTTGACCGCGGCGGCGGTCCCGTCCGACAGCGCGAACGCGTCGACGCCCTCCGCCCCGGCCTTGAGCAGCAGCCCGGGGACCTCGGTCATCAGCCGGTTCTCGTCCCTGCTGGTGCCGGACGTCCAGGACGGGAACTTGCGCATCGCATCGGCCACCTTCCGCTCCGGTGAACCCGGCTCGGCCAGCACCAGGGCCCGGAACGCCCGGGCGACGCCGCCCAGCGTCAGCGCGAACACCGGGGCGCCGCAGCCGTCCACCCCGACCGCCGCGATCGGCTCCCGCGCCAGGTCCTCGACCGTCCGCCGGATGTGCACCTGCAGCGGGTGGTCGGCCTCGAGGTAGGTCTCGGTCGGCCAGTCGTTGGCGATGCAGGTCGCGAGCATGGCCGCGTGCTTGCCCGAGCAGTTGAACCGGACCCGCGACTCGGGCTCATCGGACTCCCTGATCAGCCGGCGCGCGGTCGGCTCGTCGCCGGGCAGCGAGGCCGGGCAGCGCAGGTCGTTCTCGGTCAGCCCGGCGATGTCGAGGATGTCGTGCACGCCCTGGACGTGGAAGTCCTCCCCCGAGTGGCTGGCCGCGGCGAGCGCGAGCAGCTCGCCGTCCAGCGGGAGCCCCGCGCGGAGCATCGCCGCCGCCTGCAGCGGCTTGCTGGACGAGCGGGGGAAGACGGGCGCGTTGGCGGTGCCCGCCGTGAACGCGAACGTGCCGTCGGCGGCCAGCGCGACGACGGTGCCGCGGTGCCGGGACTCCACGAACCCGGACCGGATCACCTCGGCCAGCACGGGGTTGGCGGTCACGTCGCCCACGGACAACTGCTCCAAGGGTGTCACCCGCACATTATGGCCGCTTCGCATCCCCCACCTGCCCATATTGACCCGATAAGTCCCTAACCGTCGCACTTTCGTCGCCCGCGAACCGCATCTCCCCCCGTCACCCAAGCCACCGACCCCGAGC
>Ga0335072_10012887_pt1 | contig 11927 bp, 9 predicted proteins | sample Lox_Sample_21_FD_206725 | JGI IMG/M metagenome (GOLD analysis project Ga0335072, IMG submission 206725) | Soil microbial communities from Loxahatchee National Wildlife Refuge, Florida, United States - Lox_Sample_2.1 | ecosystem: Environmental > Terrestrial > Soil > Wetlands | place: USA: Florida...
GATAAGTCACTGATTGCAAGACACTTCGATGATCAACAGTCCTCCCGTTGTCACCGTCAGCCGTCGCGGAGCAGCACGCCTGCAAGCGGGACATCTATGGGTCTATCGCTCCGATATCACTGCGGCGGAGGGTATTGCAGCAGGATCGCTGGTGCAGGTCCGGGACGATCGCGGAAGGAAGCTGGGGTCTGCCTTATACAGCAGCGCGTCACAAATTGCGGTTCGCCTGGTCAGCAAGGAGGAAGTTTCAGAGGCCGCACTGCCCGAGGTGATCGGCCAGCGCATCAATGCAGCTGTACAGTTTCGCCAGCAGTCGGTCCGCGATTCCGATTCCTATCGCGTGATCTTCAGCGAGAGTGATTTACTGTCTGGGCTCATCGTTGACAAGTACAACGATGTGCTGTCGATGCAGGTGCTGACGCAGGCATGGGATCGCGACGATCTGCGCGATATCGTCCTCGCGTCCCTGGCGGAGCATTTTCCAGACGCGTCGCTGGCGGAGCGCGTCGATCCGCACATCCGCGAGCTGGAGCAGTTGCCGGCGCGCGAATCGCAGATCTTGCGGGTGCCCCACTCTTCTCGCCCTCTTTCGGCGAGAGAGTGGGATAAGACGATCTTCACCATGAACGATGTGCGCTTTCACTTTGATGGGCTCGCCGGACAGAAGACGGGCGCGTTTCTCGATCAGCGGGAGAACTATGCGGCAGCAGCACGATACGCGCATGGTCGCGCGCTCGACGTCTTCACCTATCAGGGCGGCTTCGCGCTGCACCTCGCGCGAGTGTGCGACGCGGTGACCGGAGTTGATTCGTCGCGCGCCGCGCTCGAAGTCGCCGAGCAGAACGAGCAGCTCAATCGCGATCAGCACCACTCAGGTGAGATCGAGTGGATCGAGGCGAACGCTTTCGACCTATTGAAGGACTATGCAACGGCCGGGCGCGAGTATGACACCATCGTCCTCGATCCTCCGGCGTTTGCCAAGACCAGACGTGCCGTCGCGACCGCGCTGCGCGGCTACAAAGAACTGAACCTGCGCGCGCTGAAGATGCTGCCTCCCGGCGGCATCCTCGTGAGCTGTTCGTGCTCGTTCCATGTCAACGAGGGTGAGTTTCTCGCCATGCTCGGCTCGGCTGCTGCCGATGCCGGGCGCCGGGTGCGGATCCTGGAGAAACGCGGAGCTGCCATTGATCATCCCGTCTTGCTGAACGTTCCGGAAACCGCGTATCTGAAGTGCATCATTTGCCGGCTGCTGACGTGAGGTACCGATTTGGCGGCGGCGATGCACTTTTCGCATTGCGCATCCTCAGCTTCGTCGATTTCCACGTGAATATCTTTTTCTCGGGCATCTCTTGCCCATACCGGCGAGTCCCAGACTTGTGGGACAGGCAAAGCATTGACTCCGGCCGTCTCAGCCGAAAATCCTCGCCAAACGGCCGCATTCACAAGCTGTCGTGCCCCTCGACAAAACGCTCTTAATCATTAGTAACCTATTTACTTAAATAAACTTAGCTAGAACTGACGACCATCTGGAACGCCCCCGCGTGCGCTCCTTGAAGGAGATTAATTTGACTTGACAATACTACGCTCATGTTTTATGCTTCTTTTGCGCTAACAAATGCATCAAAAGTGTTAGCTGGGCCGAAAGGCCGCCAAGACTTCTTAACTAACCTTTGGAGGTTTGAAAATGCCTGTTTTGACGCGTTGGGACCCCTTTCGTGATCTGAATGCCTTGCAGCATCGCATGAACCGCCTGTTCGAAGAGCAGTACGGTGGCGGGCGCGAGGAGTCGCTGACCACCGGTGCCTTTGTGCCGCCGGTCGACATTTACGAGGACGAGCACAGCATCCAGCTGAAGCTGGAGGTGCCCGGCATCGACGAGAAGGACCTCGACATCAAGGTCGAGAACAACACTTTGACCGTGACTGGCGAGCGCAAGTTCGAGAAAGAAGAGAAGGAAGAGAACTTTCATCGCGTGGAGCGCCGCTATGGCAGTTTCAGCCGCTCCTTCACGCTGCCGAACACGGTTGAGACCGACAACATTCAGGCCGACTACGATCAGGGCGTGCTGAAGATCCGCCTTGCGAAGCGCGCCGAAGCCAAGCCGAAGCAGATCAAGGTCAACATCGGGCAGAAGGGGATTGAGGGCAAGAAGCCCGAATCTGCTCAGACGCACTCTGCCGGCAAAGGGCAGGTCGCCTGATCTGTGTGATCTAAGTTTCGCCCTTCGGGAGAGCTTCCTGGAGGAAACGAACTGGGGAGTTCAAGGGGAGGCCCTGTTAATGGCCTCCCTTTTGTTTCACCGAAAGGGAGCTCTCCCGAGGGGCGAAGCAGAAAGGCAGTGGCTAGCGGTCAGAAGCATTCAGCGGCTTCCTTACCGCTGAAGGAGCGAGCACCGGGAACAACGGTTTGACCCTGACCGCTAGCGCCATTGCTTTTACAGGGCTCGCATGATCGGCGTTTAAGCGCGACAATGTTGCGCAGCGGATCAGACGAGTCTGGCGAGTGCGAGACGAAGAAGATAGCCGGGTCCGTTCGGCTTCGCTCAGATTTAAGGAAAACAACATGGCAATACGTTGGGACAAATTAACCGTTAAGGCCCAGGAAGCCATGCAGCGGGCGAACGATCTCGCCAGCGAGCATGGCAATCCTGAGCTGCAGCCAGTCCACATTCTGGCTGCGCTGGTGGAAGACGCCGAAGGCATCGTGCCGCCGGTGCTGGAGCGCGTCGGCGTACATGCGTCGGCCGTGCAGAGCGAGACGATGCGCGAGATCGAGCGCCTGCCCAAAGTTTCCGGCAGCGGAGCGGCACAGGCTCATCTGTCCGACGCCAGCTCGCGCCTGCTGGAAGACGCGTTCAAACAGGCGTCGAATTTCAAAGACGAGTACGTCTCCACCGAACACGTGCTTTTGGCGATCACCAAGCTGAAACGCGACCCCGCGCAGGAAATGCTTGCGCGCATGGGCGCGACCTATGACAACATTCTGCGCGCACTCACGGCTATCCGTGGCAATCAGCAGGTAACCGACCAGAATCCGGAAGCGAAGTACCAGGCTTTGCAGCGTTACGCGAAAGATCTGACCGAACTGGCGCGCCAGGGCAAGCTCGATCCCGTTATCGGCCGCGACGAAGAAATCCGCCGCGTAGTGCAAGTGCTATCGCGCCGCACGAAGAACAACCCGGTGCTGATTGGCGAGCCTGGCGTCGGCAAGACCGCCATTGTTGAAGGTCTTGCGCAACGCATCATCTCCGGCGACGTACCCGAGCAGTTGAAGAATAAGCGCGTTGTCGCCCTCGATCTGGGCGCGATGCTGGCGGGCGCGAAATATCGCGGCGAGTTTGAAGATCGCTTGAAAGCTGTGCTGAAGGAAATCGAGCAATCGCAGGGAAAGATCGTCCTGTTCATCGACGAACTGCACACGCTGGTTGGCGCGGGCGCCGCTGAGGGGGCCATCGACGCCTCGAACATGTTGAAGCCGGCGCTGGCTCGCGGCGAGTTGCGCGCCATTGGCGCCACCACGCTGAATGAATACCGCAAGTACATCGAGAAGGATGCAGCGCTGGAGCGCCGTTTCCAAATTGTCTTTGTCGGTGAGCCGAATGTGGAGGACACGATCGCAATTCTCCGCGGTCTGCGTGAAAAGTACGAAGTCCATCACGGGGTTCGTATCAAGGATTCGGCGATTGTTGCGGCAGCGACCCTGTCGCATCGTTATATCTCTGATCGCTTCCTGCCTGACAAGGCGATCGACCTGATCGACGAGGCTGCAGCTTCATTGCGTATCCAAATCGATTCCATGCCGACGGAAATTGACCAACTGGAGCGGCGAGCGACGCAGCTGGAGATCGAGCGCCAGGCGCTGAAGCGGGAAGATGATGCGAACTCGCGTGAGCGGCTTGCAGTATTGGAAAAGGAGCTGGCACACATTAAGGAGGAATCGAACGCGCTGAAGGCTCGTTGGAAGCAGGAGAAAGAAGCGATCGCCAAGGTGCGTGAACTGAAGGAGCGCATCGAGCAGCTGAAGACCGAAGAGGTAGACGTCACGCGCAAGGGCGACTTCGAGCGCGCCGGTCGAATCAAGTACGGCGAGATTCCGAAGCTGGAGGCAGAAGTTACCAAGCTAAGCGCCGCGATGGACGGCAAGCAGTCGCGCATGCTGAAAGAAGAGGTGGACGAGGAAGACGTCGCCAAAATCGTCAGCAAGTGGACCGGCATTCCCATATCGAAGATGCTGGAAGGCGAAGTCAAAAAGCTGGTCACCATGGAGGAGCGCTTGAAGGAGCGCGTCGTCGGCCAGGACGAAGCCGTAGCCCGGGTGTCGAACGCCATTCGCCGTTCCCGTGCCGGCCTCAGCGACCCGCGCCGTCCGATCGGCTCGTTCATCTTCCTGGGTCCGACTGGCGTCGGCAAAACGGAACTCGCGCGTGCGCTTGCCGAATTCTTGTTCGACGATGAGCACGCGATGATCCGCATCGACATGTCGGAGTACGGCGAGCGGCACTCGGTCGCGCGATTGATCGGCGCGCCGCCGGGATATGTGGGCTATGAAGAGGGTGGTCAACTCACGGAAGCAGTGCGCCGCAGGCCATACTCGGTGGTGCTGTTCGATGAGATCGAGAAGGCGCATCCCGAGGTATTCAACGTCTTCCTGCAGATCATGGACGATGGTCGACTGACCGACGGCAAGGGCCGCCATGTGGATTTCAAGAACGCGATCATTATCATGACTTCGAACATCGGCTCGGCGTACCTGCACGACCTGACGACGCCGGAGAAGATCACCGAGGCGCACACGCTGGTGATGGAGGCGGTGCGGGCGCAGTTCAAGCCCGAGTTCCTCAACCGTGTGGACGACATCATCATCTTCAATCCGCTTGGCAAGGAGCAGCTGGCAAAGATCGTCGATCTGCGGCTGGAAGACCTGCGGAAGCTGCTGGCCGATCGCAAAATCTCGCTCGAGCTGACAGCGGCTGCGAAGGAATTGGTCTTCACCGAAGGCTACGATCCGAACTACGGCGCGCGTCCGCTGAAGCGCGCCATCCAGCGCCTGGTTCAGGATCCGCTGGCGCTGAAGATCCTCGACGGCGAGGTGCTGCACGGCGACCACGTGGTGGTCGATGTAGACAAGAAGCAGCAGAAGCTGACGTTCAAAGTGGCAAAGCGGGTAGGCGAGCCGGCGGCGGAAGTAAAGTAAATCACACTGGTTTTTGAAGCGATCAAGGCGGCACAGTCGAAGGGCTGTGCCGCTTCAGTTCCGCCCGCCCGCTGCCGCCACCGGCGAGGGCAGCGTCTCGCGATTCGGCGTCTTGGGTGCCCCGAGCTCGATGACGGCCATCTCTCCATCGGTCAGCATCTCGTCTCCCGTGCCATTGGAGGTTTTCTGCGGTACGTTGGGCCGAGGGACGTACGCGTAGCCGCGGGCCATCTCGTTGTACAGCAGATCGGTTTGGATCCAGTCGCGTTCGCGATCGACGTGGGGATCGATGCGATGCGACCACTTCGTTCCTTTCTTCGAATTCGAAATGGCGATATCGTGTGTGGCCGCGCCAATCCAGACCGGCTCCCCGTGGTAGGTTTCCGGCAATTTCCAAACGCGCACATGGTGCCGCTTGGCGAAGGTGTCGAGTCCCTTCTGGAAGACAAAGTCCGGCGGAGCGCCGTTCAAGGTCAGCAAGGAGACCGGCGCGCTGTTGTAACCGGTCTTGCGGATCGTGGCCTGCACTGATTTCAGCCCACTTCCCACGCCGAGCGTATCGGCCTGATACCATCCTGCCTCATCGAACGCGGCCAGCAGCTGCTTCTCGCGGCCGATAAAAATCAGGTTCGTGAGGTCCGAAGGAGTTTGATTACTGGTCATCGTGCGCAGCGGCGCGTTATGCACAATCTTCTGCAGCTCGGGGGTGACCTTCATCTCCGGCCATCCCGGCCAGCTCGATTTCTCTTTGATCATGGAAGGCCGCACCACTTGCACCAGGATGTCGGTTCCCTCAGGCAGATAAATCTCGCGCCGGATCGACAGGCCGTAGATAGCTTGCGTGCCCTTGATGGCTGCGCCGGCAATCGGGTTGATCGATCCCACCGCGCTCACCGCCAATCCCACTTTCGAAGAAACGTGCGGCTGCACGATGCCGATGATCTCGTTGTTGCGCACGGTCTCGCGCGCATTGTCGACATCGAGTACACGCAGGTAGAGAGGCGACTTGCTGCCGTCTTTGTAGGGCAGATTAGAAAAATCGAGCACGATGCGCGGGCGATCATACTTGTTCGGCGCCTTCTGCGCGAACAGCACTGTCCCATCGATGATGACACCCGGCTCGATCAGCAGCGTCTTGCCGTTGTAAACCGGCGTGACCACCCACGCGGTGATTGGATCGCCCGTGCGCGAGCGGTCGCTATACACCGGCGACTGCAGCTGGATGCGAAAGGTCATTCCGGGTTTCATATCCGCTGAATGTACGGTGGCGATGCGAGCTTCTTCAGTCTGGGGAAAGCCCTGCGAGACCTCGTCAAAAAAGCGCCCAAACGCCGCCAGAAATCCGCTGGTGGCGCCGTTCTCGATCAGCAGCGTCTGCATCTCGAAGTTGGGTGAATAGAGGAGATAGTCGAGCGCGGTGTCCTGGTAGTAATCTTCGCGATTTAATTCGACGCCGCGATGAATCATATCGTCGGCCAGCTTCTCGTAGGCGACCAATACCTTCGGCTTCGTGGTATAGCTCGATCCAAAAACCGCCCAATGCATGGCGGTGCGTCCTTGCGGGTCGGTTGCCTTCAGATCGGCACCGCTGTCCAGCAGCTCCTGCGCTTTGGAGAGGTCCTCGAGGATGGCCTTTTCTTTGGTCTCGCGCGTCGCCTGATAGAGATCCTGGATGAGCGGAGAATCCTTCGACACGTCCAGCGTAACCGCAGCCGGAGCAAGCTCCTCCTCTTCGGCTTGCTGCTCCGCGCCCTCGGCTTGCGCTTGATCGTGGCTCTCCGTCAATTCCTGGGGTTGCGAGGCAGACTCCTGCTTCGCCGCCGGCCTGGCAGCTTGCTGTGAGTCTGTGGCAATGGCAGCCTGGTTCAGCCCGAAAATGCCGAGCAACAGGCAAAAAGTGGCCAGCAACGGCGTACAGCGCTCCCTGAGACGAAACATAGCTCTCCTCACGGCCATAAGCGTGCTCAAGTATCCCCCACAAATGGCGCGCGCGATTTTAGCATCTCTGGGGCGTAAGAATGCCAAAACCAGTTGCGAGCCGGTCAAATACGTTTGTGCGGGCGTCTGGTGAGAGGTGTCGAACCCTCACAGGTCTGCCATTTTGGGAAAACCATGCACTCCAACCGGCGAAGACGCTGTTGTGCATCGCCGCGGCGGCATAGCATTTGAGCAGGAGATGAGATTATGCCGGTTCTCCGCAGATCGTGTCTTGCCGCCGCTGCGTTAGCGGCTATTTTCATGCTTTTCAGTTGTTCCCAGACTTCCCAGCGAACCGCCGCCAACGAGGCTACCGCGAAAGCGGCCGAGCCCTCCAGTCCCTCTGGCCCGATCACCGCAAAAACCGCGTATTGGGAGATGTACAAGTCCGCCTACAAATGGGCCCCGGATATCGTATTGCTGCGTCTGGAGCCAAAAGATATTCCCGGGCTGGCTGCGGGAGGTGGTAAAGCGGCGGTCTGGCAAGCGACCTTTGCTTCGCCCACGCAACACGCGTTTCGTGTCTTCACTGACGCGGTCGCGGCGCAGCCGCCGGATATTTACAAAGGCGTGACGATCGGAAATTCCGTCACCTGGGCTGGAGTCACTCGCGAGGTGATGCCGATCGCCATGGCCGACGTGAATGCCGATTCCGATGCGGCCTACAGTACCGCGGCAACGGATGGAGAGGCGTGGCTTAAAAAAAATCCCGAGAAGAAGCTGTCCCATTTTCAGCTCGGCAACGGCTACAGCTTCTCGGCCCCGGTCTGGTACGTGATGTGGGGCGAGAAGAAAGCCGGATATGCTGCCTACGTGAACGCCACGACCGGAAAGATCGTAAAGAAGTAACAGGCCCAGGACGGCGAAGCAGATCCGCTCACAGCTGCCTGAGGACCGAGCTATCTCGTCGCCAGGCTGGGCACCTTGTCGCCGCGTCGCAGCTTCGCGGCTTTGACTGTGTTGCTCATCAGCATGGCAATCGTCAACGGGCCGACTCCGCCGGGTACGGGGGTCATAGCGCCTGCAATTTCCGCAACTTTTGGATGAACATCGCCCATCAAAGTTGACCCTTTTGCGGCGAAGTCGCGCTCCCGCTTCTCATTGCCTGCAAAAAACTCCTTGAACTCTTCGGGATCAGTCACGGTATTCATGCCGACATCGATCACCGTTGCGCCCGGCTTCACGAACTCGGAGGTGATCATACCGGCCTTTCCGATCGCCGCAACCAGAATGTCTGCACGGCGACACACGGCGGCAAGGTCTCGCGTCTTCGAGTGACAGACGGTCACCGTGGCATTGGCATTCAGCAGCAGCATCGCCACTGGTTTGCCTACGATGTCACTACGCCCCACGACTACCGCCTCGGAACCGGCGACGGGGATGTTGCAGCGCTTCAGGATCTCCATGATTCCGGCCGGTGTACAAGGGACCAACCCAGGACGCTGCGTCGACAGGAAGCCGACGTTCATGGGATGGAAGCCGTCCACATCTTTCTCGGGCGAGACTGCCAGCAGCACCTTCTTGGCGTCGACTTGCGCCGGCAGCGGCAACTGGACAAGGATGCCGTCGATCTCATCGCGGCGGTTCAGGTCGTCCACCAGATCGAGCAGTTCCGCCGTGGTGATACTGTCGGGCGGGGTATGCTTCTCACTGTAAATCCCGAGCTGCTCGCAGCTCTTAACCTTGTTGCGAACGTAGATCTCCGAGGCGGGATTATGACCCGCAAGAACCACGGCAAGCCCGGGGCGAAGTCCCGCAGCCGTAAGACCTCGCACCTCCGCGCCAACTTCTTCCTTGATCTGCGCCGCGATCTTTGTTCCGTCGAGAATAGTTGCCGGCATGTATTTCTCCCTGGGTTCATCTTATCGCGGCAAGAGACCGCTTTTCGCCCTTCGCTCTTCGCCAGCCAGGGCCCGTTCCAGCCTTTACCAAATGATGGGCGTCGACCCGGCGGTGCGTGTACCTCTTACTCTGGCGAAAAGCGTAAGCGGAAGCCGAAAGGCCAACAGATTTCAAGTAAGATACCCTGATGATCTCCCCCGACCTGCTCGAAATCCTGGCCTGTCCGGTCTGCCGCAAACCTCTGGTCATGCGCGGCGAAGACAGCCTGCGGTGCAACGAGTGCAAGCGCGTCTATCCCATTCGCGACGGCATTCCCATTCTGTTGGAGCAGGAAGCGACCATCGAGCAGCTCTGATGGGTGCGAGTCCGGGTCTCCCAGGCTGAACGCCGGTTCAGTCGGCTGGGCTCTGCGCACTATTTCTCAGCCTGTTTCCCAAATTGGTTCAAATCGCCCACCGATTGCCATGAGGCGTGATTTTCTGGTTGACTGCGCCCCAGCGCGCAATTCAAATTCACGAGCAATCGCGATTCTCGGAGGGGGTTTCGTCCCACCGTAGTGGGATCGAGTCGTGTTGGTTTGCGTTCCCAAACCGGTCTTCGGCAACTATTTCTGCCTAAACGGGTTGAAAGTAGCAAACCGCCGGGGTAGCTGGACAGGTGCGAATCAGGTTCGGCAACTGAATTGCCTGCAACTAAATATCGGTCCACCGAGTCTAATTAGCAAAGCCCGGAAAGGGTCGGAGGTGAGCATGATGGCAGAAAAGTTTTCCGTCCCGGAACTCGCGGCATTGAGGAGCGAGCTGCTCCATGGGTTCGACTCCAAAGATGCGGCCGAACTCTTGCAAATGTTTCTCGCGGGACACGGGTACGGTGTTTCAGCTGAGGAAGCAAGGAGTGCGGTGAGCCGAGTTGGCATGTTGGGCAGTACTTTGGAAGCGTTTCAGCGGGAGCTTGAGAGTATTGCGCGGGTGATGTGAATCCTCCTTTAGTTCGAGATTCGCTTACAAAACGGCCATGATCGCCAGAACCTGGACGCAACGTGGTCGAAGGGCGAAAGATGAAGAGCCCGGGCAAAACGGCCCGGGCTTTCCGTTTTCTTGGCTGCTTGCGAGTGCTTTCGCGAGGGTTTAGGCCGCCTTGGCTTCCACGTTGACGCTGCTGGCAATCTGGGTGAGCTTGCGGTCGGCTTCTTCTTCCTCGCTCAGGGTCTGCTGTAGCAGCCGTGCCATCTCGTTCTGCCCCAGCAGCTGAGCATAGGTGCGCACCGTGCCATATCCGGCCATTTCATAATGCTCCACCCGCTGTGCGGCGGAGATGATTCCTGCGTCCACGGTGCTGGCGTCTCCGCCTGCGGACACGATTTCGTCGCCTTCTTTGATAACTCCTTTCATCCCTTTACAGGTTTCGCCCGTCGGCTTTTCGTTCAACATGCGAAAGATCCGATCCAGTCGGTTGATCTGCTCCCGGGTAACCTGAAGGTGTTCCTGAAGAGCGCTCTTCAGCTCGGCGTTGCGCGAGGCGTTGATGAGCTTGGGAAGTGCTTCCGTGATCTGGTTCTCTGCGTCGTAAAGGTCCCGCAGTTCCTTAAGAAAGAGCTGCTGCAGATTTTCCAGTTTCATTGAGAACAGGGCCATACATCCTCCAAATAGCGGTTTGCCCTGTCAGATGATCGGCCCCGCGTATCTGTTGGTTCGGATGAGGAGGAATATCGCTTGCCGGAAAATCCAGGCTAGCTGGCCTGCGATTTCCCTGATGACGCTGAGTCTGGCATTGCGTGCTCGCCTTCGTTTTCGCCGCTATGTTCCGGCCGGGTTGCCGGAAGAAAGATGCTGAACGTCGTTCCTGTCTCGCCCACGGTTGAGGTCTCCACTTCAATTCTGCCGCCCAGCTTGTCCAGGATACCTTTGATTACCCAGAGCCCGATCCCTGTACCCCTTTCGCCTTTTGTGCTGAAGAACGGTTGAAATATTGCCTGAAGGTTTTCGGCTGGAATCCCGCAACCCGTGTCGCGGACCCTTACCACCACCTGATCCGCCGGTGCTCGCTCAATGGCCACCGACAATCGTCCCTTCTGTCCAATCGCATCAATTGCATTGGTGATCAGATTGGTGAACACCTGACGCAATTCAGTGGGATAAATGGTGACTTCGCCGGCCATATCGTACCTGCGTTCCAGCTCAATCTTGGCGGCCTGCAAGCGCGGCCGGTAGATGGCGCAGACGTCATCCAGCAGTTCCGACAGTTTCGTCACCACCGGGAGCTTGGTCTCGCGATGCGGCGCCAGCGTCTGGCGGCTGATGCCCGCCAGACGCCGAACTTCCCGTTCCGCGAGATCCACCATGTCCGCCGCCTCGCTATCCAGCGAGGCATTCGTCTTGAGCAGGTGCATCATGTTCATCAGCGCGTCCAGAGGATTGTTGATCTCGTGGGCAATCGTGGCTACCAGCCGGCCGGTTGCAGCCAGTCTTTCGGAACGCTTGAGAGCCTCCTCCAGCTCGTCATTCAGTTTGCGAATCTGCTCTTCCGCCAGCTTTCGCTCGGTGACATCGCGGATCGCGCTGGTAACGAATGTTCCCGCCTCGGTGACCAGCGGGCTGAGGCTGATCTCTACCGGAAACTCGGTGCCGTCCTTTCTCAGCCCAAACAGCTCCAGACCGACCCCCATGGGGCGCACATGCGGATTGGCGAAGAACCGGGCTCGATGCCCCGGGTGTAGATCGCGATAACGTTCGGGGATGAGCCGTTCCACCGGCAACCCGATGAGCTCCGATCGCGCGTAGCCAAAAAGTTTTTCGGTTTGAGCATTGACCAGGGTTATGCGGCCGGTTTCGTCCACGATCACCATCGCGTCCGGCGCAGCTTCCAGCAACGAGCGAAATTTGTCTTCGGCTTTCTTGCGCACAGTAATGTCCCGC
>Ga0335072_10012888_pt1 | contig 11926 bp, 8 predicted proteins | sample Lox_Sample_21_FD_206725 | JGI IMG/M metagenome (GOLD analysis project Ga0335072, IMG submission 206725) | Soil microbial communities from Loxahatchee National Wildlife Refuge, Florida, United States - Lox_Sample_2.1 | ecosystem: Environmental > Terrestrial > Soil > Wetlands | place: USA: Florida...
GTGCTCTCTTCCTTCGTGAATCCCTTCACTGTCTCCACCAGGTTGGGGATCAGATCGGCACGCCTCTCCATCTGCACGTCCACCTCAGACCATGACGCCTTTACATCCTGGTCCAGTGAAACCATCTGGTTCTTCGCGCTCACGTAACTGGCAAACACCATCACGCCCGCCAGCACGATCACTCCCACAACACCAAGGGCAATCCATAGTCCCTTCATACCGTCTCTCTTCTCCTCCGGTCCGCCTCAGCAGACCCCAACCACTGCTTCCCGCTTCTCTGCTTCTCTGATCCCTGATCACCGGCCACTGATCACTTAGCACCGCCTCTCACCAGCTCCCTCCGGCTCCTCCTCCGCCAAATCCTCCTCCACCAAATCCGCCGAAGCCGCCGCCACCACCGCCTCCGCCCCCGCCGAATCCTCCTCCGCCCCAGCCACCGCCGCCAAAGCCCGAACCCAACCACGGCGTATTGCGCCAGCTGCTTCCAAACAGGCCGGCGAACAGCAGGAACCGCAATATCGAGAACCCGCCGAAAAACAGAAAAATCAGGATGAACAAAATGATGGGGAACGCGCTTCCGCCCTGCTGCGCCCGCCGCGGCCGCGGTGTCGCCGGAGCATCCGTCAGCGTCACGCCGGCATCGGTCGCAATAATCTGCGCAACCTGCCCCACCGCCATCGTCACCGCGCCGTCATAGTCTTTTGCGCGCAGATATGGAACCATCTCCCGGCCAATATCGCCCACTTTGGCATCGTTCAATATGCCTTCAAGCCCGTACCCGACCTCGATCCGGTACTTGTGATCGTCTACCGCCAGCAAGACCAGCGCCCCACGGTCACTTCCCTTCCTGCCCATCTTCCACTGGTCTTCCAGCTGATTGGCCCAGTCGGCGGCGTCATCCCCGTCCAGATTGTGCACGGTCACAATGGCCAGCTGTGCATTGGCCTTGGTGTGATCCAGTTGCGCACACAGGCTGTCCAGCTGCGCAATCGCCTGCGGCGACAGCACGTGCGCGTAGTCACTCACATAATCGGTGGGCTTGGGCAGGTCCTTCACCTGCTCTGCCCTCAAGGCGGGAATCCAGGCAAAGAAAAGCCCGGCCAATGCCAGCCGGAACCAAAGCCCACGTGCGAAGCGAATTGCAGTCATCGCAATCCATTGTACGAGGACAGCCCTTCCTAAGTTCCCGACAGCAGCTGCGCTCCTGCCCCTTCGCTCCAAGTACACTGATTCCAACGACCCACGCCACGCTGGAGCACCCCCTGAAGTTGCGATCCATTCCCGTCTCGCTCGCCGTCATCCTCCTGCTCGGCGTCTCGGTCTCCCTCTCCGCCCAACTTCCACCTCCTGAACTCGGCCAGAAACCCGTCTCCACCTCCGCCCAGGTCGGTATGGGCAGCCAGGTTTCCGATCAGTCCCCATCCGGCGAGCCCAACCAGGAAGACGTCCACGACCAGGTCCCCGTTCGCACCGCACCCCTCCCGCACGGTGAAGGCGCCCGCCGCATGGGCGAACGCCTCCGCGACCTCTTCGATGCCAACGACTGGCGCGCCGACCCCAGCAAGCCCCAGCCGCGCATCACGTACTACGAAGTGCTCCTCACCCACCGCCTCTCGCTTCCCGACGAAGTCGCCGTGCGCATGGAACTCGGTAACGAGCAACTCCGCGCCGGACGCAGCGACCGCGCCGTCGATACACTCGAGGCCCTCGTCAAGCTCATCGATTCGCATCTCAATCGCGTCCCCCTCAGGATCCAGATCGCCATCCATCAGGAACTGGCCCTTGCCTATCTCCGTCTCGGCGAGCAGGAAAACTGCATCGGCACCCACAATCCGCTCTCCTGCAACTTCCCTCTCCGCGGCGGCGGCCTGCACACCAAAAAGCGGGGTGCTGAAGGCGCCGTGCGCGAGTACACCAAGGTCCTCGAACTGAACCCCACCAGCGACATCGCCCGCTGGCTGCTCAATATCGCCTACATGCAGCTCGGCAAATATCCCGAGGGTGTCCCCGAAAAATGGCTGGCCCCACCCGCGCTCTTCAAGTCCGAGTACGAAATCGGTTACTTCCCTGATGTCGCCGGCATCGCGGGCATCCACGCCATGGAGCTCTCCGGCGGCGCCATCGTCGAGGACTTCGACGGCGACGGCTACCTCGACATCATGATCTCGTCCTCCGGTCCTCTCGACCACATGCACTATTTCCACAACAACGGCGACGGCACTTTTTCCGATCGCACCAAGGAAGCGGGCCTTCAAGACGAGATCGGCGGCCTCAACCTCGTCCTCACCGACTACAACAACGACGGACACCCCGATGTCCTCGTTCTCCGCGGCGCCTGGTGGGGCCCCTTCGGCATGTACCCGCTCTCACTTCTGCGCAACAACGGCGACGGCACCTTCGACGACGTCACCGAGCAGGCCGGCCTTATGACCGCCGGCCCCACTCAGACTGCCGCCTGGGCCGACTACGACGGCGACGGCTGGCTCGATCTCTTCGTCGGCCATGAATCCAAGGCCGGTGACGTCCATCCCTGCCAGCTCTTCCACAACAACCACGACGGAACTTTCACGCTCGTCAAAGCGCCCGGCGCCGCGGTCGGCAAACTCGGCGTCAACCTCGGCTTCGTCAAAGGTGTTGCTTGGGGCGACTATAACAACGATGGCCGCCCCGACCTCTACGTCTCCACGATGTTCGGCCAGAGCTACCTCTTCCGCAACGACGGCCCCGAAGATCCAGACCACCCTAACCCCGCCCACTGGCGTTTCACCGACGTCACCCAGCAAGCCGGCCTCGGCGGCAAACGCTACACCTTCCCCACCTGGTTCTTCGACTACGACAACGACGGATGGCTCGACATCTTCGCCGGCGGCTACTCCACCACATCCATGGAAGACGTCGGCGCATTCGAGCTCGACAAGCCCAACAAAGCCTCCGTCTCCCACCTCTTCCACAACAATCACGACGGAACCTTCACCGATGAGCCCAACGCTCTCGGCCTCGACCGTTCCATCACCAACATGGCCGCGAACTTCGGCGACCTCGACAACGATGGCTGGCTTGATGTCTATCTCGGTGTCGGCGAATCATCCTACGAGTCGCTCCTGCCCAAGCGCATGTTCCGCAACGATGAGGGCCATTACTTTCAGGATGTCACCACCTCCGGCGGTTTCGGCAACCTGCAAAAGGGCCACGGCATCGCCTTCGCCGATATCGAAAACAACGGCAACGAAGATGTCTTTGAAGAACTCGGCGGCGCCTATCCCGGCGACCAGTTCATGCCCGTGCTCTACCGCAACCCCGGCCACCCCGGCCACTGGATCACCCTCATGCTCCAGGGCGTCCGCACCAACCGCGCCGCCTTTGGAGCGCGTATCAAGGTCACCGTGAATGACGGTAGCCAGCTCCGTTCTATCTATCGCGCCGTCGGCTCCGTCTCCAGTTTCGGCGGCAACCCCATGCGCCAGCACATCGGCCTCGGCAAGGCCACCACAGTCAGAGACATCGAGATCTGGTGGCCCACCTCCGGCATTCGCCAGCACTTCCACAACGTTCGCGTCGATCGCAACTACCGCGTCATTGAAACGCAGAACCGCCTGATCCCCGTCCAGCTCAAGGCCTTCGAGTTCGGCAAATCCAGAATCGCCGGCATGCCCGCCGCCCACGACCACGCCATGCCAGGACCTCACTAAGGCAGCTCACCCGTTCTCTCGCACCGGGCAGGGCGTGCGACGCTCCGTCATGTAGCGAAGTCCCATCATCTGCACACGCCCGCGCGCGTTCCCGCTTATTGCGGCGGAGCCTCCGTCCACACCCCGCTCCCCGGCACATCATTGGGATTGAACCCATTCGACTGAATCGCGGTCCTTCCGTCCGACGAGAAAAACGTGTGTGAATACTTGTTGCTCAGTGTCACTGTCTGACCCGTATACGAATTGATATAGTCCGCCTTGTCGCCGGCAAAGTTGATCCATCGGTGAGCTTCAGCATCCTGTAGAGCCTGATGGTCCTGCTGCTCCATCATGTTCCGCTGGCCCTGTTCCCGCATGTTCTGGTTGAAGACTCTGTTGTTTTCCGACAGCTGGTTAAAGAAAGCCTGGCTTGCCTGCTGCTGCGCATTAAAGTTCGCCCAGCTCGCAGCAATCATGGCATTGCTCATCTGCTTGTCTCGGAACATCTGCGCGTAAACGTCCCGGCTGTACCGATTCCACCACTCCGCATTGACCTGAACGCTCTGGCCCAGCTGCTTCAATTCCGGAGTTGCCAGCAGCGCATCCAACTGCCCCAGCGGCGCGCGCACAATGCGCTCCGGTCGTGAACTGCAAAACAGGTCAGTCACAGGCGGATAATTCGGATGGAAATTGTACGGCTGCCTGCCTCCATAGCAATCGATAACTGCCCAGACCATCTCTTCCACCGGCTGACCGTTGATCGCATATCGCACCCGTACGCTGACCGCATCGATGTAGACATGCTCTGGCGGCTGCCCTCCGCCCTGCCGCGCCCACATCGCATACCGTTGTCTCTCTGCTTCCTCCGCCCGCGCCAGCGCCTGCTGCTGGTCTGCCGCAGGAGCAGTCACCGACATGATCTTGGCATTCGGTCGCACCTCAGGCAGAAGAACATTCACCACAAAATCGGCCGCCGAAGAAATCTCCACCGCCTCGCACTGCCGCATGTGATGCTCGTCCTTCCACTCGTCGTTATCCCAGTGCCAGTGCACTCCGGCAAGCTGAATGACCGCACTCAGGCGATCAGGACTCTCCATCATGTAATTCAGCGACATGCTGTTGCCATGGCACCCGCCCCCACGCACCAGATCGCCGCCAAAATGCCATCCGCTCGGCATGGCGAGTGTATACGCGGTCATCTGATATGCCGGATCGGCGACTGTAACCTGCTGCGTCCCCGACCAGTGGATCGAGCTTGCCACTGCGGGCGAGCCGGGTCTGGGACTTTGCTGCCCCTCCGCAAACGCGGCCAAAACAAGAATCACAAAGCTGGGCCCGAAAGCAACGATCCGCTTCATATGGACCTCCGTCCCATCGACCAGAAGGGGAATGGTTCACATTCTTGACGGCAATTCGGGGAATCGCCAGATTGGGAAATGAATTCTGCCCCGAATCATCTCTCCATCCAGCCAACTCCGTCCAGCAAAAAACTCAACTCCTCACCGGCGCGCCTGGCGCCCTGCCCAGCCCTCATCGTGTACCTTGAATCCATCCGCCGCACCCGGTTCAAACACCCCATGAAAGCACTGATCACGATCCTGCTGCTCCTCGCTCTGTCGTCGAACGTCTTCCCCCAAGCCGCCGAACCAGCCCAATCCTTCGCCCCCGCCGGCATCCTGCAGTCCATTCAAAACGCCGGCGTGGCCCGAGCCGGCGACACACTCCTGCTAACGCCCATAGACCCTCACGCACCCATCGAGATCGTATGTACCCGCTGCCAGGGGCTGGGCATTCAGTTCGATGAGAACCAATGGTGGGCCCTTCCCATCAACGCCACAGGCGCACACATTGACGCCAACCGCACCTTCTGGCTTCTGCCCGTCGACCCCGCATCCAGCGATCACGCCTGGCGTCTCGAGTTCGACGGCACTCTGAGTGCGCTCAAAACCGCAGCAGGGCTCACCGTCACTCTTCTCGCCCCCCGAGTCGTCCTCTCCCAGGCTGAAGCTCGTCCCCACAGCGACCCATTCGGCAACCGCTTCTCTTTTGACTTCGCCGGCGGCGCCCGCCTCGAACAAGCTCTCGCCTCCTTTTACTGGGGAACCATGCTGCCCTCTGTCGTAGAGAAGACCTTCGCTGTGCACTTCCCCTACCACGACGGATATGTGTTGAGCACTCTGAACGTCAGCTCCTATGCCGGCTCCTATCCTGCCGTCGACCACGAATTCCAGATCAAAGGCCGCCTCGCTGTCGGATCAGTTGCTGACCTCGACATCGTCCGCCGCATGATCGGGCTCCAGTTCCACCTCATCAATGACGATCCCGAACGGCTCTATCGCATGCCCACCTCTGTCCAGCCCGATGGCCGGCGCGAATACCATGTGCGCCGTAACAGCCAGGATGACCGGCAGAATGCAGCCATGTTTCCCGTCACCGGCAATATCGAAGTCATCGAAGAGTCTTGGCGCTACTACGAAGCCACAAAAGACTCGGCATGGCTTCGCTCCAACATTCAGAATCTCGAGCACTCGGCCAACTGGGTCCTCTCCAACACCGACCAATACGGGCGCGTGTGGTCCGACGTCTATTACGAAGACCAGGTCATCAAAGATGGACGCGTCACCCAGGCCCAGGCCTTCGCGGCACACAACTTTCGCTTGCTCGCTGAGATGGAAACCCTCCTCGCTCGGCGCCAAGAGGCCGAGCGGTTCACACAGGCAGCGAAGAGGATGGCCCGTGTGCTCGTCGCGCCTCTTCCCATGGGCTACTGGGACATGAACAAACACAGATTCATCGACTGGGTCGATCGCGACGGCAGGGTGCACGACCACATTCACCTTCTCGCCAACGAACTGCCCGTCACCTTCGGCTACGCTACTGCGCAGCAGGCCGCCGGCGTGCGACGCCTCATCGACGATCATGCCGGTGAGTTCGAGCGATTCCCCAGCTTCGTTGCCGCGAACATCGCCGACTACGACAAGTCCGAAATCGGCTCCGGCGGTCCCTATGATCTCTGCGCCGCTGGCCGGTACTGGTATTGGGACGCCGCGTATCGCGCATCACAGCAGCAGAACAGCCTGCTGCTCGATCAGTTGAAAACCGTTGCAGCCGAGGCTGCCAGGAACGCCTACTTCATGAGCGAACGCTACGATATGGACCACGTGTATTACATCGACGGCAAAGATGCACACGGAGCCGAAAAGTACTACGAGTATCCCAACGTCTTCGCCTCGGTCCTGATCGGGAATCTCCTTGGCCTGACGATTCCTGCCGACGCCGATGTATCCGTCGCTCCCCGTCTGACAAGCTCTGGCGCTGTGGAACTCGCAATGCCCCAGTATGCGCTGCGCTACATCTACAGCCCCGACGGATTCACGCTCAGGAATCTTTCAGACAAACCTCGCCGCTACATCGTGGACCTGTCCAATCTCCGCTTCACTGCTCCGCACTTCCGCCTCGTGAATCAGTCCCAAAGCCAGGTCGTTGGTCCGCACGCCACACTCACTTTGCTGGCGCATCAGGAAGCCCGCTGGACGCCCGCTCCGTGACAGACGATCGGGCTCACCAGGCGCGTACCTGCCAACATGAGATGACGAAGCTCTTACTCAAAGCACTCACGGCTTCGTCGCGAGGATCAAAGGCGAAGGTCCAGGCGACTCCAGCAGCCGCGCATTCTTGAATCCGGCTTCCTCCAGCCACGCGCCAATCTCTTCAAATGAAAATGTGTCGCCCTTTTGAGTATTCACCAGCATGTTGACTGCGAAAAACAGCCCATTGACCGGGCCAGTCCGCTCCTGGTTCACCAGGAACTCCTGAATCGCAATCGTGCCGCCGCTCCCCAGCGCGCCGAAGGTCTTCGCCAGCAGCTTTCGGCTGCGCTCTTCCCCTTCACTGTGCAGAATGTGGCCCAGCGTCGCGACACCGTAGCCGGAACCGAAGTCGGCCTCTAGCAGATCGCCCTCGGCAAAGCTGAAGCGATCGGCCAAACCAAATCGTGCCGCGGTCTTCTTCGTCACGTCGATCACCTCAGGCCAGTCGACTGCGGTCACCCGTACGCGCGGCGATGCCTGCGCCTGTGCGATTCCCCAAACCCCTGAACCGGCCGCCAGATCGAGCACTTTCACTGCATCGCCCGAAGCGCCATAGTTCAGGTGAGCTGCCAGCGTCTGCGCCGCAGGGTAGCTCATCGGAAAGATATCGAGCACAAACTCATGAAAGAACTCGCCGCCCGACTTCTCCACGTTCACCGGCGTCACCGGGTTGCCCGTCCCTACCACCTTGTTGATGTGCAGCCAGCGTGGAATCAGTTGCTCGCTGCAGTGCTTGATTAACCCGCCCTGAAAGGACGGTTTCGTGCTGACCAGAAAAGCTGCACTTTCTGCGGTAAGTGCGTAGCGGCCCCGCTCGTCTTTCGAGAGAAAGTTGAGACCTACCAGCGCGTTCATAATCGCCGTCAGTCCACGCACAGAGGCGCCGGTAGCCTTCTCTACTTCCGCGATTGTTAGGGGGCTCGCGTCCAGAACATCGAAGACACGGTGCCGGATCGCGGCCTCAAGAATCAGGGGCGGAACATAGCCCCATGCCATTTGCATGATGCGTTCTGGGGTAACCTGGGCCTGCGGCGCCGACATTGCAGTTGCCATCTGCGTAATTCCTCATCTCTCCAGAAAAGGAGATTCTTTGTGTGATCTGTTCGAGAAGGTACGGGGACGCGCCCGAGTGTAGCAGCTTCGCTGCTCGCTTGGATACACAATTACGTTGAACGGACCGAGTGTCCATCGCCTGCGCCGACCTGGGCAGAATGATCCTTGGCGCCGGAATCTGAAACTGCACTCGTGTTCGCCGCGCTCGATTCTTCAAAAAGACGCATCGCCAGCAGCCCGTTCCCGACTGCGCCGCCTGCACGCAGCGCCGCCGCGATGTACACGGTCTCCGCAATCTCTTCGCGGGTCGCGCCCGCCTCGACTGCGTTATCAATATGCGACTCGATGCAATAGCCGCACTGGGTCGTGAGCGTAACCGCCAGCGATATCAGCTCCCGATACTTTGCAGGAATCGCTCCATCTTTTCGTTCCGCAGTTCGCTTCAGATTCATAAAGGCCATCGCCTCTTTGGGCGCAGCATTGAAGAGAGTCTTGGTATAGGCGCGGTCCTTCGGATTTTGATATTCCAACGGGGCAGTTTTCATAGGCACCTAAACTAACACTTTGTCTGGAATCTGGTCCATTCTGCGCAGCGTCCGGGCGTCCCATCCGAGCGAAGCAATGTGCAGGCCATGTCCGACCTGCTACTCCGGTCACGCGAACTTCGCATAGTCCCTGTCTCCCCATTGACTACGTTTCCCACGGTCTGGGCTCTGTCTTCTGGAGCCTTCCCCACTACACTGAGAAAGCAATGGACAAACTGACGCCCCCGATCGCTCCCGCGCGCCACACTGAAACTCAGCTCCACGGCCACACCCTCATCGACGACTACGCCTGGCTCCGCGACAAGGAAGATCCTGACGTCAAAGCCTACCTCGACGCCGAAAACACCTATGCCGAAGCCGAAACCGCCGCGCTCGCTCCTCTGCGCGATCAGCTCTACCAGGAGATGCTCAGCCACATCAAGCAGACTGACGTCTCCGTCCCCTTCCGCGACGGCGATTGGTGGTACTACACCCGCACCGAACAGGGCCTGCAATACTCTATCCACTGTCGCAGGCGCGGCGCAGACACCGGCCCCGATCCCAACGCGCCTGAAGAAATCGTCCTCGACGGCAACAAACTCGCTGAAGGCCACGCCTTCTTCGCCCTCGGCGCCATCGAGATCACCGATGACGGACGCTGGCTCGCCTACACCACTGACACCACAGGCTTCCGCCAGTACACGCTGCACATCAAAGACCTCGCCACGGGAGAAACGCTTGCCGGAACTGTTGAGCGCGTTGGCTCTGTCGTCTGGGCCGCCGACAATAGAACACTCTTCTACACCGTCGAGGACGAAGAACAGAAGCGCCAGTTCCAGCTCTACCGTCACATGCGCGGCACAGAACACAGTGCAGACGTCCTGGTCTTACAGGAAGACGACGAACGCTTCAACATCGCCTGCGGCCGCACCCGCGACGGCCAGTACATCGTGCTCGAGGCCGCCAGCCACATCACCAGCGAGTGCCGCGCTTTGCCCGCCGGCAAACCTCATGGCCCATTCACCCTCATCGCCGCCCGCCAAGACGACCACGAATACTCCATCGACCATCGCAACGGTCTCTGGTACATCCGCACCAACGACAAGGGCCGCAACTTCCGCCTCGTCACCGCACCCGTTACCTCACCCGGCCGCGACCACTGGACCGAGCGCATTCCCCACCGTGAGCATGTCATGCTCGAAGACGTCGATCTCTTCGCCGCCTTCTTCTTCGCCTGCGAACGGGAAGACGGCCTGCCGCGCCTCCGCCTCTGGCGCTTCTCCGCAGACGGGCCCGAAGCTGTTCAAGACCGCGAGATCACCTTCCCTGAGCCTGCCTATAATGCGCATCCTCACGTCAACCGTATCTTTGGCACCTCAACCTATCGCTACGGCTATCAGTCTCTCGTCACACCTAATTCTGTCTTCGAATACGACATCGACTCCGGAGAGTCCGCCCTCCTCAAGCAGGTCGAAATCCCGGGCGGCTTCGACCGTTCGCTCTACGCCAGCGAACGCGTTCACGCCACCGCGGCCGACGGTGTCGAAGTGCCTGTCTCTCTTGTCTACCGCAAAGACACGTTCGACCGGGGAAAGAACCCGCTTTACGTCTACGGATACGGATCCTACGGCTACTCGCTGCCTCTCGGCTTCAGCGGGAACCGCCTCAGCCTGCTCGATCGCGGCGTGGTCATGGCATACGCCCACATCCGCGGCGGCGGCGACCTTGGCAAGCCCTGGCACGACGCCGGGAAAATGCTCTCCAAGCGCAACACCTTCACCGATTTCATCGCCTGCGTCGAACACCTGACGCACTCCGGCTACGGCGATGGCCTGCGCGTCGCCATCGAAGGCGGATCGGCAGGCGGTCTGCTCATGGGAGCCGTCACCAACCTGCGCCCGGATTTATTTCGCGTCGTTGTCTCGCACGTCCCCTTCGTCGACGTGATGAACACCATGCTCGATGCCACTCTGCCCTTGACTGTTCCCGAATATGAGGAATGGGGGAATCCCAACGAGGAAAACTACTTCCGCTACATGCTCAGCTACTCGCCCTACGACAATCTGAGGCCGGGTAGTTATCCGGCCATCCTCGTCAAGACTTCGCTTTACGACAGCCAGGTGATGTATTGGGAACCAGCCAAGTACGTCGCCAAACTGCGCACGCTTAAGGCAGACAGCAAGCCTCTGCTGCTCGTCACCAACATGCAGGCTGGCCACGGCGGGGCCAGCGGCCGTTACGACTATCTGAAAGAAATCGCCTTCGACTACGTCTTCGTTCTGAGAGAACTGGGACTGGTGTGCTAAGGTTCTGCCATCGCGCGGGAAAGCCCCGCAGGAGACTCGTCATGCGCTGGAAATTCTTGCTTTATATCCTCATTCTGGCGGCCCCAGCCGCATGGTCCCAGTCCGAACAGACCGGCCCCCAGCCCAAAATCGAGAAGGGCACAGGGCTTGTCTACTCAATACCCTCTGCGAATGCAAGCCCCAGAGACTCGCATGCCTGTCCCGCCAAGTTTACCGATGGCGTTGAGATTCTTGAGGAGAAACGCCAGGGGATTCTTCCTCCCGAAGTCACCCACACGAAGCCGGCGAAGTTTCCCAGGGAAGCGCGCGAGGCCATGAAGAAGGACCACAAAAAGACTCTGGAGGCCGCCAGCCTCCTTAGCCTCGTAGTGACTTCGGAAGGCCTGCCATCAAGCATCTGCGTGAAGAAGCCCGCAGGCTACGGCCTCGATGCTGAGGCAATTAAGACCGTCCAGCATTATCAATTCGAGCCCGCAACTAAAGAAGGTGTCCCCTTCCCCGTGCGAATCTTCATCGAGGTCAACTTCAAAAGCAACTGATCGTCGCGTAATTCACCGTGAACGGTCGGTCAGCAAATAATCGAGCCGCTATCTGCAGATTCCACAGCGATGGCCTGCGTCACGCGCGAGTTAGAAAGTGTGCCATAATGGCTGCGCAGACCTGACCAACAAGTTATGCGTCTTCCAATTGCGCGTGCCGTGCTTTTCGGGCATCTCGGAGTTAGCAGCTTATCGCTTTGCCAACAACCCGCTGCGCCTCCAAACATCGAGCATGTGGCAACGCCC
>Ga0335072_10012889_pt1 | contig 11926 bp, 12 predicted proteins | sample Lox_Sample_21_FD_206725 | JGI IMG/M metagenome (GOLD analysis project Ga0335072, IMG submission 206725) | Soil microbial communities from Loxahatchee National Wildlife Refuge, Florida, United States - Lox_Sample_2.1 | ecosystem: Environmental > Terrestrial > Soil > Wetlands | place: USA...
GCCAGCCCGTAGTCCCACGGCCCGGCACCGAGCCCGGACGCTCGCATCTCGGCCTGCAGGTCCAGGTAGGCGGCGTACCGGTGGTGGCCGTCCGCGATCAGGGCGCGGCGTCCGGCCAGATCGTCGGCGATGACGTCGTGCTCGCCGGGATGGCCGAGCCGCCACAGCCGGTGGGTCACGCCGTCCTCGGTCGCGATCGTGACCAGCGGCGTGCGTTCGGCCGCCACCATGTCGATGGTCTCGGTCGCGGTACCGGCGCCCTCGCCGGCCCGCTCGCCGTCGTAGATGAGGAAGATCGGCTCCAGGTTGGCCTGGGTCGCCGCCATCAGCGCCCGCCGGTCGGCCACCAGGCCCGGCATGACGCCTTCGTGCGGCAGGATGCCCGCCGTCTCGGGCGAGCCCAGCCGGACCAGGCTGATGATGCCGCGCTGGAGCCAGGACACGGCCTCGCCGGCCTGCTCGTACAGGTACAGCGCGGGCATCCGGTCCCTGATCAGCACGCCCGCCGAAAGCCATTGGCGCAGCAGGCTGGCCGCGGTCTGGCTCGCGCCCGCGCCCTCGCCTGGCAGGATGAGACGGACAACGTTATGCGGGTCGGCCGCCCGCAGGTGCTCGAGGATGCCTCCGCTTATCACGTCGTACGGTGGGGAGGTGACGTTTGCGATGCCGCTCACCCGGTCACGGGCGTAACGGATGCCGCGGAAGGGTGCCAGCACAAGGCCGGAACCAGAGTCGGACGGAAGGGTCTGCACACCATGTCAGAAGGATCAAGCGCGGGCAGTGATTCCCGTCCGGAGGAAAAACTCCCTGGCCAGGCCCTTCCTGAAGGAGATGTGCATGCTTGGTACCGGCGCGGCATGGAACTTCTCGGTAACGGCAGCCCCGCGGCGGCGGCCCAGGTCCTGCAGCGCGCGTCGGCGGCCGAGCCGTCCTCGCGCAGCGTCCGGGAGGCCCTGGCCCGGGCCCAGTTCGACGCCGGGCGGTACGCGGAGGCGGCCGACAACTTCCGGATGATCGTCGAAGCGAGCCCGTCGGATGACTACGCGCACTTCGGCCTGGGGCTGTCCCTGGCCCGGACCGGGCACCCCGCCGCCGCGGCCGAGTACCTGGCCCTGGCCGCCGCGATGCGGCCCGACGCGGCGCACTACACCGAAGCCCTGCGATCGGTCCGTGCCACCCTGCGCGCCCGGGATGACGCCCGCCAAGTCGGCCCCAGCGCTCGCGCAGAAGCAGAAGAAGCATGATGACGCAGGCACTCCGCGGCAGCGCCGAACCCCTCGACACCGCCTATGACGTCGCCCTTCTCGACCTGGACGGGACCGTTTACCTCAGCGGTACCGCGATCCCGGGAGCGGCCGAGGCGCTCCGCAAGGCCGACGCGGCGGGCATGCGGCTGGCCTATGTGACGAACAACGCCTTCCGGACCCCCGCCGCCATTGCCGCGCTGCTGACCAGCTTCGGCGTGCCGGCCGGCCCGCAGGACGTGGTGACCTCCGCCCAGGCCGCCGCGCGCATGCTCGCCGAGCGTCTCCCCGCGGGTGCCCCGGTCCTGGTCATCGGGGGCAGCGGCCTGCGGATGGCCGTACGGGAACGCGGCCTCCGCCCGGTGAGCACCGCTGCCGACCGGCCGCAGGCCGTGGTCCAGGGCTATTCGCCCGATGTGGGCTACTCGATCCTGGCCGAAGGAGGCCTCGCGGTCGCCGCGGGCGCGCTGTTCGCCGCCTCCAACGGCGACCTCACGCTGCCGAGCCGCCGCGGGCGCCAGCCCGGGAACGGGGCGCTCATCCAGGTGATCGCGACCGCGACCGGTGTGACGCCGCTGGTAGCGGGCAAGCCCGAGCCGCCACTGCACCATGAGTCGGTCCTGCGGACCGCCGCCAAGCATCCGCTGGTCGTGGGGGACCGCCTGGATACGGACATCGAGGGCGCGCAGCGGGTGGGCGCGGACAGCCTGCTTGTGCTGACTGGGGTGACCAGCCCGGCCGAGGCGATCCTCGCGCCGCCCGGGCAGCGTCCCACCTACCTGGCCGAGGATCTGGCCGGGCTGCTGGCGCCGCATCCCGACGTGACCAGCCGGGCTGGCATGTTCAGCTGCAACGGCTGGACGGCCCGCCGGGACGGTGACCGGCTCGAGCTGACCGGCAGTGGGGAGCGCATCGACGGCCTGCGCGCACTGTGCGCCGTGGCCTGGGCCGACGACGCAACCGAGGCAAGGGACAAAGGCGACGCGGGCCACGCAGGCGGCGTCAGCGCGGAGGCGGCCCGGTCCGCGGCCGAGCGCCTGGACCAAACCCGCTGAGGCCCAGGTCCGCCGGATATCGCCACCGGCGGTCACGCGCCGTGTATGCTATCGGCCATGCCAGGCCACGTAGCCCGCATTCGCCGCGACCACTCAGGTGTCGCCGCGCTGATGCTGCGCGTGTCCTGTCCTTCGTGTTGTCGCTGACAACGACCCTCAGCTGACCGTTGTCGCCGCCGGGGCTCACCGACGCCCCGGGAACCTCACGAAGGATGTCCCCGTTGACCGCCGACATGTCCGTCGCTCCGGAGATCGCCAGGCTCGCCGAAGCCGTCCTGCTCGTCCCCGCGCCGCCCGCCGTCCAGCAGCCTGACCTGCCAGCGGGCCAGGCTGAGAACACGCTGACCCTCGGCACCCTCGCCCGCCGGCTGCGGTCCATCGCGGCCAGCCCCGAGCGCTGGTGGAGCCTGGTCCGCTTCGAGCCGGACCGGCCGGTCTCCGTACCCGTCGAAGAGCGCGCGGCCTACCAGGCCTGGCTCGTGGTCCTGCCGCCCGGCGACGCCGGGCAGAGCTGCGACTGCGACGTGGTCACGATGATCGCCGGCGAGGCGACCGAGGGCACCCCGGGCCGCGCGGCGCTGCGCCCCGGCCCGGTGCGGATCCACGGCGAGCACGGCGGGCGGCACGTGCTGCGCGGCCAGGGTGCGGGATATTCAATCAGTCTCCACGCCCGTGCACACCGGTCGGCCATAAAGAAGTAATAGGCTGAACGGGCCGTGGTGGCACTTTCCGGACGGTGCCACCAGAGAGGACTCATCCGATGATTGAGGCACGGGGGCTCGTCAAGCGATACGGCGCCAAGACCGCCGTTAACGACCTGTCATTCGATGTGGAACCTGGTCATGTGACCGGCTTCCTCGGCCCCAACGGCGCGGGCAAGACCACCACCATGCGGCTGATTCTCGGCCTGGACTACCCGGACGCGGGCACGGTCAAGATCGACGGGAAGCAGTACGCCGGCCTGGCCTATCCGATGCGCGAGGTGGGCGCCCTGCTCGACGCCAATGCGGTGCACGGCGGCCGGTCGGCCTACAACCACCTGCTCTGCCTGGCCCAGACCAACAACCTGCCCAAACGCCGGGTGGGCGAGGTGCTCGAGCTCGTCGGGCTGACCGACGTGGCGCGCAAGCGCACCAAGGGCTTCTCGCTGGGCATGGGGCAGCGGCTCGGCATCGCCGCCACGCTGCTCGGCGACCCGGCCGTGCTCATGTTCGACGAGCCGGTCAACGGGCTGGATCCCGAGGGGATCCTGTGGATCCGGAACCTGATGAAGGCCCTGGCGGCCGAGGGCCGGACGGTGTTCGTGTCCAGCCATCTGATGTCGGAGATGGAGAACACCGCGGACCACCTGATCGTGATCGGCCGGGGCAGCCTGCTCGCCGACTGCACCATGGAGGAGTTCATCGCGCGCAGCTCGGGCCAGACGGTCCGGGTGCGCACCCCGCAGCCCGACCTGCTGACCAAGGCGATATCCGAGCTAGCCGCCAACGCAGCGCCGGACAGCCCGGCCGCGGCCACCCCGAACGGCCCGGCCGCGGCCGCGCCGAAGAGCCAGGCCAGCGCCGTCACCAACCCGGACGGCTCGCTGATCGTGCACGGGCTCACCGCGGAGCAGGTCGGCGACCTCGCCTTCGAGCACGGCGTGCGGCTGCACGAGCTGACCGTGGTCCGTGCCTCCCTGGAGGCGGCCTTCATGGAGCTGACCGCCGACAGCGTGGAGTACCGGGCCGGCGAGGGCCCGCCCGGGCAACCCGTCCCGGTCAGCGAAGGGGTGATCTGAGATGGCGACCACGACCCAGTCCCAGCCGGTCATGGCCACGCTGCCACCCGCCTCGGGGCGAGCCGGCTTCGGCGGCACGCTGGCCTCTGAGTTCACCAAGATCCGCTCGGTCCGGTCCACCTACTGGACGCTGCTCGTGCTGCTGGTGGTCAGCGTCGGGATCGGGGCGGCCATCACCGCCGGGACGGCGGCCAGCTGGTCGCACACGTCCGCCGCGGACCGGGCCACCTTCGACCCGACGCAGGCCAGCGTGGCCGGGCTGTTCTACCTGGGCCAGCTGGTCATCGTGGTGCTCGGCGCGATGACGCTCACCGCGGAGTACTCCACCGGGATGATCCGCACCTCGCTGACCGCGATGCCCCGCCGGACCGTGGTGTACGCCGCCAAGGCCGTCGTCTTCGCCGTCGTCGCCCTCGTGGTCACGTTCGTCGCCGCGTTCGTATCGTTCTTCCTGGGCCAGGCCCTGCTGGCCAGCACGCACGACACCGCCACCTTGTCTCAGCCGAACGTGCTGCGCGCCGTGGTCGGCAGCGCGCTGTACGTGACGCTCTGCGGCCTGTTCGCGTTCGCGATCGGGGCCATCCTGCGGCACACCGCGGGCACCATAACGGCGGTGATCGGGCTGCTGTTCGTGATCCCGATCCTGGTCCACCTGCTGCCGCAGAGCTGGTACCAGGACGTGGAGCGGTGGCTGCCGGACGCCGCGGGCCGGGCCCTGTCGGTCACGGTCGGGCCGGAGCCATCGCACCTGTTCTCTCCCTGGGGCCAGTTCGCGGTGTTCGCGATCTATACCGTGGTCCTGCTCGTGGTGGGCGCGGTCCTGTTCCGCAAGCGCGACGCCTGAGCAGCCTGAGCAGGCTAAGCAGGTTCAGCAGGTAGGAGCACGGCCAGCTGCCGCGACTGAGCGACCAAGGTACCTGCGGAGTCCCAGACCTCGAAGTCCTCCTCGTGGTAGCCGCCGCTGACGAACCGGGCCGCGGCCCGGCAGGCCAGCCACCCGGGCGCCGGATGGCCGCGCAGGTGCACGGTCAGCTGCACCGTGGTCGAGGTCATGCCGAGCTCCAAGACGGACGGCGCGGTCGAGTCGACCAGCAGCGGCAGCGAGTACAGGTCGGCGTCCCGGCCGTCGGCGAACCGCATCCAGAACTCGCTGGCGGGCCGCCCGGTCGGCGTACCCCGGAACCACCCAGGCAGCGACGCGGACCGGAACTCGACGCGCTCGGCGATGGTCGCCAGTCCGAACGAGCCGACCGGCACCGCCACGCAATCCGGCGGCGGCGGCAGCGACGGCGGCGCGCCGTCCACGAACGCCGGCCCAGCAGACCCGAGCGTGGCGAAGGCCGCCGTGGCCCGCACGACTTCCTTCCCGTCCGGGCGGACCAGCACCGCTTCCCCGAACGCCGTCGTCCGCCCGCTCCGCGCCACCGACGTGCGCACGACGGCCGGCCCGGCCGTCCCGGGCCGCAGGAAGAAGCCGGATATCACGATCGGGTCCGGGAACGGCACCACCTGGCCCAGCGCCCGCAGGCAGACCGCCAGCATGTACCCGCCGTTCACCGCCCCGTTGGTCCCGTCCCACCGCCCGCTGAGCGAGGCCTCAAACGAGCCAGGAACCGCATCAGACGCTCGCACGGACGTGTCCGCGTCGAACGCGTAATCACCCATATAACGGCAGGGTCAGGATCTCGTGGCCGTCCTCGGTGACCAGGATGGTGTGCTCGAACTGCGCGGTGCGCCGCCGGTCCTTGGTCACCGCCGTCCAGCCGTCGGGCCAGACGTCGTAGTCGATCGTGCCCAGGGTGAGCATGGGCTCGATGGTGAACGTCATTCCGGGTTCCATGACCACGTCGCTGTGCGGGTCGTCGTAGTGCGGCACGATCAGCCCCGAATGGAACGTCCGTCCGATCCCGTGCCCGGTGAAGTCCCGCACCACCCCGTAGCCGAACCGCCGGGCGTAGGACTCGATCACCCGGCCGATGGCGTTCAGCGGGCGTCCGGGCGCCACCGCGCGGATGCCGCGCATCATCGCCTCGTGCGTGCGCTCGACCAGCAGCCGCGACTCCTCGTCCACGTTGCCGGCCAGGAAGGTCGCGTTGGTGTCTCCGTGCACGTCGCCGATGTAGGCGGTGATGTCAATGTTGACGATGTCGCCGTCGTTGATCACCGTGTCGTCCGGGATCCCGTGGCAGATCACCTCGTTCAGCGAGGTGCACAGCGACTTCGGGTAACCGCGGTAGCCGAGCGTGCTGGGGTAGGCGCCGTGGCTGACCAGGAAGTCATGGCCGACCTGGTCCAGATGGTCGGTCGTGACGCCGGGGGCCACGGCCGCGCCGACCGCCTCCAGGGCTTGGGCGGCCAGCCGGCCGGCGACCCGCATGCGCGAAATGATCTCGGGCGTCTTGACGTCCGGCTCCCCGGTCCTCGGGTGCTTCTTGCCCACGTACTCCGGCCGCGGAATGTCAGCGGGAACCTGGCGGGTGGGTGAAAGCCGGCCCGGATGAAGCACTGTCGCCATGCTTTGCGAGTCTAATGTGCATGGACAACGAGAAGCGATGGTGGTACAGCCTCAAGACCCACAGCGTCGAGGACGACGACGGACCAACGCCGGGCAAGGACCGGCTGGGCCCCTTCGACACCCCGGAGGAGGCGGCCCGCGCCCTGGAAACCGTGCAGCGCAGAAACGAACAATGGGACGCTCAGGGCTAGGCTGTTAGGGTGAGCGAGAAGCTGCCTCCTGTAGCCGAAGCCCGGATGCAGGAAATCCGGAAAAGCGGCACGTGGGGCTCGGCGCTGACCTCGGACGAGTTCGCCGCGATCCGCAGCGTCGGCTTCGAGCCGGTCGGCCAGGTGCTCGGCGCCGCCGTGTACAACATCGGCTACACCGGCGGCTATAACTGCCCGGGCGCCTGGGGGTCCTGGGGCTACGGGGTCCCGGCCCGCACCGTCACCCAGGTTTCGAGCCAGGGCGGCTACGGCTCGTTCGGCCCGCTGGTCCAGGCCATGTATCAGGCACGACATAAGGCCATCGACCGGATGACCACCGAGTGCGACGAACTCGGCGGGCACGGGGTCGTCGGCGTCCGGCTGACCATCGGAGCGTTCCCGGCCGGCGGCCTGGAGTTCAAGGCCATCGGCACGGCGATCCGCGCGCCGGGAGTGCCCCCCATGGCCAACTGGAACAAGGACTCCTCGGGCCGCCGCCGGACGCCGTTCACCTCCGACCTGTCCGGGCAGGACTTCGCCAAGCTGATCATGAAGGGCTGGGTGGCCGCCGGCCTGGCTCTGGGCATCTCGATCGGATCCCGTCACGATGACTGGCTGACGGTCGGCCAGACCCGGTGGGGATCCGGCAACGCCGAGGTCACCGGCTACACCGAGCTGGTCAACGACGCCCGGCACGACTCACGGCAGCAACTGGAACGAGACGTCCGGCGGCTGGGCGGCGAGGGCGTGGTGATCGCCGCCATGGACATCCGGGTACGGGAACGGGAATGCCCGGCCATGGAGGGCCGCCGCGACCACATCGTGGAGGCCACCACCATCGGCACCGCGATCGCCCGGTTCGCGCGCTCGGAGCAGCAGCACAGCCGGCCGACGCTGGCCATCATGTCGCTCGACCCGCAGCGCCGCCAGGCGGCGCGCATCCGGATATTAGGAGACAGGTCCATGACCGATCAGGGCAACATCACCGCGGAACTGGATGCCGCCGGGGTCCCGCAGGATGCCATGCGCCGTCTGGCCGAGCTGCAGCCGGGCCGGGCCGGCTCGATCTTCACCTCCGACCTGTCGGTGAACGAGTTCCTGCTCGTCCGGGAGGTCGGGTTCCGGCCGCTCGGCCTGGTGCTCGGCAGCTCGATCTACCACGTCGGGCTTCAGGTCGGCCGGTGGGGCCGCAACCAGGAGCTCGACGTGCTGTCCCAGGCCATGTACCACGCGCGCGAGCTGGCCATGACCCGGATGGAGGCCGAGGCTGACGCGCTGCGCGCCGACGGGATCGTCGGCGTCCGGCTGGACGTGGAGATGAAGGAGTTCGGCGCCGACATCGCCGAGTTCATCGCGGTCGGTACCGCGGTCAAGGCCGAGGAGGGCGCCGGCGGCGGGGGAGTGGACAACTGGCGCAACAACAAGAACCAGCCGTTCACCTCGGACCTGTCCGGCCAGGACTTCTGGACGCTGATCCGGGCGGGCTACGCGCCGCTCGGCATGGTCATGGGCTCGTGCGTGTACCACATCGCGCACCAGAAGTTCGGCGCAAAGATGGGCAACATCGGCCGGAACGTGGAGATCGAGCAGTTCACCCAGGCGCTCTACGACGCCCGCGAGCTGGCCATGAGCCGGATGCAGGCCGAGGCCGAGGCGCTGCACGCGGAGGGCATCGTCGGCGTCCAGCTGCGCCAGCACAGCCACACCTGGGGCTCGCACACCACCGAGTTCTTCGCCATCGGCACCGCGGTGCGCCCGCTGCGCCCCGATCACATCATCGAGCGCCCCACCATGGTCCTGACCCTGGACGCCTGACCCGCGGGTCTAACGAGCTTTAGGGGGCTTTACGGGTTCGGCCCGCTCACCACGTCCAGCAGGTGCGCCACCCGGTCCCTCAGCCCGCGTACGCCCGGGCGGTACCGCTGGTAGCCCGGCGTGCCCGGCCGCCCGACCCCGGCCGTCCCGGACTCCCCGTCCCGGCCCAGCTCGCCGCAGGCCGCGCTGATCAGGTGCTGAGCGGCCCCGAACGACAGCATCCCCGGCACGCCCGGCCCGGACGCGATCGTCATCGCCTCGTGCGCCAGCGCGTCAAGCTCCGGGTCACCCTGGTCGAGCGCGAAGATCGTAGCCCCTTCCCGCCGTGCGTCGCTGACCCGCTCGAGCAGCGGGACCGGCGCGGTGGCCGGGGTCACGACGAACACCGTCTCGCCCCGCCGGGCCGCCTCCAGCCGCTCCAGGCCGACCCGCAGGTGCGGCGGCGCGCTCTCCGGCACCTCCCAGCGCACCAGCGTGGGCATCAGCTCGGCGATCCCCGACAGGCGGCTCTCCTCGTCCAGGTGCGCGGTGAGGTGCCAGGGCTCCTCGGCGGGCGTGCCGACCAGCAGCAGTCCGCCCGGTGTCCGGGTCGCCTTCCGCAGCCCGCGCGCGAACGCGCGGGTCCGGTCGAGCCATCCCGTGGGAGCTAGCAGCGCACGGAGAGTGGCCACCTGGTTCGCGTCCACGTACCTATGGTGCCTCCTGATGGTACTTCCGCGCAGCCATATCGGCACGGACAGTGTTTTCCGGGGGGGAACGACCCCCCCAAACCCCCCTGGCCCCATCGGTGGCAGGATCAGACTCATGACTGAGCGCGCAGCCCCGTCCGTAGACGGCCTGGTCGTCGGCATCCTCGGCGGCACCGGGGACCAGGGCCGCGGCCTGGCCTTCAGGTTCGCGCGGGCCGGGCACCCGGTGATCATCGGTTCCCGCTCGCAGGAGCGGGCCCGGACCGTGGCCGGCCTGCTCGGGCGCCAGGTCCAGGGCATGGCCAACCGGGACGCGGCCCGGGAGGCCGGCGTGGTGATCGCGGCGGTGCCCTATGAGGGCCATGCCGACCTGCTCGCCTCGCTCACTCCCGAACTGGCCGGCAAGGTCGTGGTCGACTGCGTGAACCCGCTCGGCTTCGACGACCGCGGCGCCTACCCGCTGCCCGTCCCCGAAGGCAGCGCCGCCGAGCAGGCCGCCGCGCTGCTCCCGGACAGCCGAGTGGTCGCGGCCTTCCACCACGTGTCAGCGGTCCTGCTGCTGGACCCCGAGGTGGAGAGCATGGACCTCGACGTGCTGGTGCTGGGCGATGACCGCACCGCCACCGACCTGGTGCAGGCCCTGGCCGCCCGGATCCCCGGGGTGCGCGGCGTCTACGCGGGCCGCCTGCGCAACTGCGGTCAGGTCGAGGCCCTCACCGCCAACCTGGTCTCCATCAACCGCCGCTACAAGGCGCACGCCGGAATCCGGATCACCGACATTTGAAACCCATTTCTTACCGAACGGAACGTGGTGCGACCAGGCCCGTCAGCTGGCCTGACGGGCCTGGTCGGGTCTGCGGTGCCTACTGCTTCTGGTACGGGTAGCACGGTCCCCCCGAGCTGTCGCACAGCTGGAGAGAGCTCCCGTCCAGGCTGTAGGTGTCCGTGAAAGCGGACTGGTTGTCCGGCTGGAAGCTGATGACATCGCCGTTCACCTGGTACGAACCGGTGCTCTCGTAGCCATCGCAGTAAGTCGATGGGTCGAAACGGCCCGAGAACGTGTAGCTTCCGTCCGGGCCGAAGTAGAACGTGCCTGCTCCCTTGCCGCAGTTGCCCGGAGGATCCGGGACCGGGCCGTTCCAGGTACCCACGATGCCGGCGCCGGCCTGCTGGCCACTCAGGCCCGGCCCGGTGCCGCCCTGGCCCCCGCCGCCGGTTCCGGTGCCGCCCTGGCCCCCGCCGCACGCGGTCAGCGCCAAGGCCAGGCCCGCCGCTACGGCGGCCGCCGCCACGGCCATCCCGCGATGACGGCGACGCGGGGCGGCCGGGGCCGCGGCGGCGAGCCGCTGACCGAGCCGGGCCCGCCTGGCCTGGTCGCGAAGCTCGCGCTGCCGATCTCCGACGAGCTCACTGCCGGAATAGGGATTGATCATCATGGCCCTCTCCTGTCTGCTCGGCCCTAGCGGGGAATCCGCCGCCGATCAACAGGCTGCCTGCCCGGAGCGTCCCCGGGCAGGGGCCCGGTTACCCCTTTCCGCCGGCGTCGGCGAGCGGGGTACTACTACCCACGGCCGGATCCCGGGCGTTACACGAACCCGGCTTGCAGCGCGAGCCGGGTCAGGTCCGCCCGGCGCCGACAGCCGCTCTTCTCCCGGATGCGATCCAGGTGGGAGCGTACGGTGCGGATGCTGATGAACAGCGACGCCGCGATCTGGGCATCGGTGCGCCCCTCGGCGACCAGGGTGACCAGCTCTCGTTCCCGCGCGCTGAGCCGCGGCAGCTCGCGACTGACCTCGGCTGGCTGCGGCGGCGTCGTGAGCATCATCATGTACTCAGCGGCGGTGGCCAGCTCCATGGCTGCTCCGCGTTCGGCTGCGGCCGGGGCCCGCTCGGGTCCCAGCAGCTGCCGGGCACGCTGCACCGGCTCCTGCCGCCGCTCCACGTCAGTGGGCAGATCGAGCAGCCCGCTGGCCGCCAGCAGGACGGCGTGCGCGCTCCACACGGTCAGGGCGTCGGCCGGGCGCTGGCTGAGCATGCACAGGTGCCCGCACTGGTCGAGGTAGTCGATCAGGACGAAGTCGCGGCCCATTCGCACCCCGATCTCGACGCCCTCGCGCATATGCGCCGCGGCCTCGGCCGCCCGGCCTGCCTTCAGGGCCTGCCGGGTCATGAACTCCAGGCAGTCAGCCTGGTCCCGGAGGTCGCCCGCCTCCCGGGCCTGCGCTAGTCCCCGCGCGCACTGCTGCTCCGCCTCGTCGGCCTCGCCGACGTCGGACAGCGCGATGGCCAAGCCGATGATGCATCTTCTGACCAGGTGCCCGGGCAGGCTCACCGGGTCCACGAGCTGGGCCTGCCGCAGCCAGCCCAGGCTGGCCTCGTAATCCCCGAGGTAGCCTGCGGCACCGCCGAGCACATGCAACGCACGAGCCTCCCCGGCTGGATACCCGAGTCCCCGGGCCAGTTCCAGGGCGCGGCCTGCCTCGTCAGCGGCTTCCCGGATCTGGCCCAGGTTCAAACCTCGGGTTGCATACTGCACCTCTTCGGAGCGATTCGTGGCTAGGTGGCGTTCATGCAGGTCGGACGGTGTCGTGCCGGCGTCCTTGGTGGCGGGCCGGCGGGTTGGGGCCGGGCGGGTTGTAG
>Ga0335072_10012891_pt1 | contig 11926 bp, 8 predicted proteins | sample Lox_Sample_21_FD_206725 | JGI IMG/M metagenome (GOLD analysis project Ga0335072, IMG submission 206725) | Soil microbial communities from Loxahatchee National Wildlife Refuge, Florida, United States - Lox_Sample_2.1 | ecosystem: Environmental > Terrestrial > Soil > Wetlands | place: USA: Florida...
GCCGAGCGCGATCTTCTTTGAATACACGCGTTCCGCCGATGAAATGAGCCTTTCGATTTGAGCTCGCGACGCGATGGCCTGGATTGGAAAAATGCCTACGCCCGCTTGCGCGCGGCCGAGGAGAGCTTGAACACGATCGACCTGCGCTCGCAGGAAGAGATCGAAGCACTCGTTCGCGCGCGCACCAAGCAGCTCGAAGCGCTCGAAAACGCGCCTCCGCTGCCCGATTCCGTCGATCTGGTGATTCTCTCGATCGCCGGCGAGCGCTATGCCTTCGACGTCAAAGAAGCTTCGGAAGCGATCGCGATCACGCATGTTACGCCGCTTCCGGGCGTGCCGACGTTCTTTCGCGGACTCATCAGCCATCGAGGCAGCGTATACCCGCTGCTCGACATTCGGCCGCTCGTGGGAGGCGCGCTCGTTCGGGCTGCGCAGTTTTCGCAGGCGATCCTTTTTACCTCAGGCGGCTCGGCCGTCGCGGTGGGCGCGCACGCCGTCGAATCACTCGAGCGCGTCGACGTCGCCGAGCTCGAAGCCCAACGAAATCAAACGGATCTCTCAGCCTCGGTTCGCGGAAAGACGGCCGACGGCGCAACCATCATCGACATGCGCGCACTGCTTTCGGACGTTCGCCTTGTCGTCGACGATCGCGTGAGCGTGATCGAGCACAATGTCGACTGATCGCGCGGAGGCGCTGCGGGCGCGTCTGCTTGCCACGTTCCGGCTCGAAGCCGAGGAGCACTTGCAGACGATTGCCTCCGAGCTCGAGATCTTGAGCGGCGGCGTGTCCGGCGCCGACACGCCCGAGCACGTTGAAACGCTCTTTCGCGTGATGCACACCCTCAAAGGAGCATCGCGTTCGGTCGGTCTCGACGCGTTCGAGGCGGCTGCGCATCGCTGCGAGGCGCAGCTGCGTGCCCTCGTCGATGCAGGAGCCGCGCCCGACGCTGCGCTGCTTGGGACGATTCGCGACGCGGCAGACACGTTCGCGGCGTTCGTGGCCGGCGCCGCCAATGCGAAAGATCTCGCACGAGTCGGCGCCGAGAAGAAGGCTGCCGACGGCGATGCGCCGATCAAGGCGCACGGTGCGGCCGCAATCGTGCCGCCTGCGAATGACGTCATTCGGGTCGAAGCGTCACGGCTCGATCGGCTCGTCGTCCTCATGGAAGATCTCTTGAGCCCAAAGCTCGCGGTTGCCGCGCATGCGGCGCAGGCGGTCGAGATCGCGGAAGGAATCGTGCGAATCCGCGAAGTCGCAAAGGGTGACGTTTTGGACGGATTGCGCGTGCTCGAGGCGCGCGCCCGGCGTCACGTAGAGGCGCTCCGCTCGGATCAGCGCGCGCTCCAGACGACGATCGACGATCTCTACGACGAGTTACTGCGCGCGCGCCTGACGCCGGCACAAACGATTCTGGAAGCGTTTCCAGCCATGGTCCGCGATCTGTGCCGCGCGACGGGCAAAGAGGTCGTTTGGAAATCCTCGGGCGAGCACTTGGAAGTCGATCGCAAAGTGCTCAATCTCGTGAAGGATCCGCTGATCCATATGGTTCGGAACGCGATCGATCACGGCATCGAGCCACCGGAGCAGCGCGTCGCGAGCGGCAAGTCGCGCGAAGGGACCGTCTCGGTCACCATTGCAGCCGAAGACGGAAACAAAGTCAGCATCGAGGTGCGTGACGACGGCCGTGGATTTGCGATTGACGCGATTCGCGACGCTGCGTTGCGTTCGCACTTGGCGACGCCGGATGCCATCGCAGGGATGACCGACGCCGAGGTGACGGAGCTGGCTTTCAGCGCGGGCGTCAGCACGGCTCCGGTCGTGACGACGATCTCCGGACACGGACGGGGCCTTGCGATCGTGCGTGACTCGATCGAACGCGTCGGCGGTCACGTCTCGACGCGCTCGACCCCGGGCAACGGGACCGTCATACGCCTGGATCTGCCCGCAAGCATCGTCACGTATCGCGCGTTGCTGGTAAGCGCGGCCGGAACGCAATTTCTTTTTCCGATCGAGTCGGTCGAGCGAACCTTTGCAGTCGCGCGCGAAACCGCCGCGGCCGCCGTTGAGGCCGGAACGCTCGCGCAAGGCGACCAATCGCTGCCGTTCGGAAGCCTCGAGACCGCATTGGGATTGACGAAGCACGACGGCGGCGACGACGTTCGAGTCGAGCTGCCGTGTATCTTGATCGTGAACGGCGACCGGCGCGGGGGCGTGCTCGTCGATGAAGTAATCGGTGAGCGTGAGATCGTCGTAAAACCACTCTTGCCTCCCTTGCGGCGCGTGCGCAACGTGCTGGCCGCCGGACTGTTGGGGTCGGGTGAGTTGGTGCTCGTGTTGCGGCCGTTCGACGTGCTGGCCTCACTTGGGTCGCACGCGATTCGACAAGACGGTGACTTGCTTGCGCGGCCGCGCACGCCGAGCGTCCTGATCGTGGACGATTCGATTACGACGCGCACGATGGAACGAAATCTCTTCGAGGTCGCCGGCTATTCCGTCGCGGTTGCCGTAGACGGCATGGAGGGTTGGGAGATGCTTCAGTCGCAGGCGTTCGATCTCGTGGTATCCGACATCGACATGCCGAGAATGGACGGCTTCGAGCTGACGTCGCGCATTCGCGCCAATGAAACGCTCGCGGACTTGCCGGTCGTCCTCGTTACGGCACGCGAGACGCATGAGGACCGAGAGCGAGGGCTTCGCACCGGCGCCAATTCCTATGTGTTGAAGTCAGGTTTCGATCAGACCGTGCTGCTCGAGATCGTCAGGAGGCTTCTGTGATACGCGTGCTGTTGGCGGAAGATTCGGCGGTTCAGCGCGAGTTTCTCAGCTACGTTTTGGAAACGGCGGAGGCGTTCGAGATCGTCGGGAAGGCCGTCGACGGCGACGAAGCGATCAAGCTTGCCGCGGAGACGAAGCCGGACGTCATCCTGATGGACTGCCACATGCCGAAGGTCGACGGTATCGAGGCGACGCGCATCATCATGGAGACTTGCCCGGTCCCGATCGTGGTGGCCAGCGCGCGCTCCGCAGCGCGCGACGTTCAGCTCACGTTCAATGCAATCCAAAACGGTGCGCTCGCGGTCGTCAGCAAGCCGCCGAGCCTCGACTCGCCGGATTTCGATCGCGTCGCCGACGAATTGATTCGAACGCTGCGCCTGATGTCCGATGTAAAGGTCGTGCGCCGATGGCCGCGCGACAAACGGGTGCCTGCATCTCGCGAAGGCAGTGCTGCGCTTCCTAGCCCGAAGATAATCGTGGTCGCGGGTTCGACCGGCGCGCCGGGCGTCGTCGCCGAGATACTGAGCGGCCTTGGGCCTGGGACCTGGCCGCCGATCGTGCTCGTTCAACACATCGCCGAAGGCTTCGTCGAAGGTTTCGGGATGTGGCTCGGCTCGCATACCGGCGTCGACGTGCACGTCGCGTCCGACGGAACGATTGCCAAGCCCGGAAGCTTGTACATTGCGCCCGACGGCGTGCAGATGAGCGTCGAGCGTCCGAACGTGATTCGCCTCGATGCGAACGCGCCTGCGGAAGAAGGTTTCCGTCCGTCAGGGACCTTCTTGCTGCGGTCCGCAGCGCGCAATTTCGGGCGTCTCGCGATGGGTATCGTTTTGACCGGAATGGGACGCGACGGCGTTGCGGGACTCCTCGAGCTGCGGCGCGCGGGTGCCGTTACGGTCGCGCAGGATGAAGAAAGCTGCGTCGTGTTCGGAATGTCGAAGGAAGCGATCAAAGCGAACGCTGCGAGTCACGTGCTTTCGCCGGAAGGTATCGTGACCTTGATCAAAGACTTCTCGCCGACGCCGTTGACGCGCACGTGACGTTCGATCGTCGCAGTCAACTGCTGCGCTAGACGGGTCAGATCGTGGGCTGCGTGCTCGACTTGTTGCGTCGCTGCGACGGACTGCATCGAGGCTTGCTCGATGCTCTGCATGGCAACCGCGATCTGATCCATGCCGATCTCCTGCTGCGCCGCGGAAGCGCTGATCTGCTGTGCGGCATCGGAAGCCGAGATGATGCTGGTCGTCAGTATCTCCATTGCATGACCGGAGCGGCGCGCGACTTCCATGCCGCTGTCGGCAACTTTCATACCCTGCTCGGCGGCAAGCACCGCGTTTTGCGCCGAGCGCTGAATGTCCGTGACGATCCGGCGCACTTGGACCGTGGCCTCTTTGCTGCGCGAGCCGAGCTCTTTGACCTCGCCTGCGACGACCGCGAAACCACGACCGGCTTCGCCGGCCTTCGCGGCTTCGATTCCGGCGTTTACGGCCAGCAGGTTCGACTGTTCGGCTAGGGTCGCGACCGTCGCATTGATCTCCGCGATCGCTTGCGCCTGCTCGCTGAATGCGATGATGCGCTCGGCGAGAATCTCCATGCGTTCCTTGGCGGCTTCGCTGCTGCGGACGCTCTGTTCCACGGAGAGGTTGCCGTCCTCGGCGGTTTGGCGCACGCGCTGCGCAAGCTCGGCGACCATCTTCGTTTTTTGCGATGACACTTCGGCCGTCTGGCGCACTTCCATCACCGTTACGGCGGTCTGACGAACTGCGGCTGCCTCTTCGGTCGCCGAAGAAACTTGCTGACTCGTCGCGGCAAGGATTTGCGAGCTGGCCGATGCGAGGCTGGTTGCGGCGCGGCGAATCTCAGCGACGAGCCGCTCGAGTGACTCCGCCATCGAGTTGAGGCTCGTCCCGAGTTGACCCAGCTCGTCATCAGGATTTTCGACGGTGACGCGGGCGGACAGATTGCCTTCTGCGATCCAGAGCGCGAGCAAGCCGTACGACTGCACCGAATGCTGCAGTCGCACTTTAGCCTCACGCTCGGCTTGTTGCATCCGGTCGAGCTCCCGGTTTGCACGTACCGTCATCTCGAACATCTGACGATAGATGCGATCCAGCTCCGTGATCTCGTCCGAACCGCGCAACGGTTCGACCTCCTCTCCCGCAATCAACCGGCGTGCATTGTCCGCCAAGGTGCCGAGGCGGCGCACCACACGCAACCCGAAGAGCGCCGCTAACAGCACCGTGCTGAGAATGCCGACCGCGGCAGAAAGAATGAGAAGCCGCTCGCCGAGGGTGAGCGCGCGATTGCCGGCGACGTTCACGGCAAAGACGACAGCCGCCCCCTTCGTGCTCAGCGCCGCTTTGGCGTTCTCGAGCTCGGTTCCGAGGGCTTTCGTTTGCGGCGACGTGACGAGCTTCGTGACTTCTTTCATGCGGTGCTGTTCCAAGAGCTGCCGTCCCAGAGCAAAGAGTGCAACGACGGCTCTCGTGTCTTTTACGTAGCGTTCGGCTTCGGGACGCAGGACGGGATCGTTCTGAACGAGCGCAAGAAGCTGGCGCTGCTCGCCGTCGATATCGCGCTGGGCCACGTACGAGCCTGCAAGGTCCTTTCGATTGTGCGTCTTGACGAACGCGCTCGTGCTGCGGCTCATCGCATCGAAGCTCTGCGTGATCAGATCCGATTGCTGCAGGACGCGCGTAACGTGCTCCGAGAGCTGCGTCGCTTTTTGCGTACTGCGGACGAGTCCGAGCAATAGCACGAGCGTCAACACGAGAAACGCGAGCGGAACGATCGTAAGGAGCAGGATCTGAAAGCGGATGCCGGCGCCGGATTTAGGCTTCATCGAACCGATTCATGGAGCTGGAGCTGAAAGCTCGTGGGGCCGACATTCGACCCCGCGATGGCTCCCAGCTTCCCGTTGATGAGCGGAACCGGCACCCCTCCGGCGAGCGCCATGTACGGATTTCCGTACGCGTCGCTCAGATTGTCGGCCGAGAGCTGCACCCAGGCATCGCGAAAGACCGGGAAGCGAAGCGAAGCGTTGAGCACCTCGAAGGCCGGCTCGTTGAAGCTGTTGTTCGGACCGAAATACGTGCAGCCCAGCAGCGCGAGAAAGCCGCGCGGGGTCCTGAAGTTGAGCTCGGCATAACCTTGACTGTACGGAATTCGCCCGGGAGAGATCGCGTTGAAGCCGTTCCCGCTGGCTTGGAAATTGATGTTGGGAATTACGCCGAGATTGGTGGTGAATGGGCCCGCGGTCGTGCTGTAAAATGCCGGCGTCAACCCGTACGCGAAGGCTCGTTGCAGCGAACCCTGCAGCTTGAACCCGAGGCCCGCACGCGGTGCGTCCTCAAGGTGCATCTCAACGCCCTCGTAGCGAGCATTGCCGAGATTCGCCGTCTGCGTCACGTAGAGCGGCTCCGCAACGCCGGCCGACGGACCGGTCGTCGCCGTGTACGTTCCTTGCTGCGAGGTTTCGGTCAGGAACATGTCGCGCAGGTGCGTGAAGTAGAAGTCGGTCGAAAAGCGCAGCGTCGGGAACAAACGGCGGTCGTATCCGAGGTCGGCTCCGAATGCTTGCTCGGGTGCAATCTGCCCGTTGTTGGCGTTGATGAAATAGCCTTGCGCCGCGCCGGGAGGATCGTGAACGGGCGTCGTCCCCGGTGAGGAGAGGAGCGAGATGTACGGCGGTGCGATCGAACCGCCGGCGGAAAAACGCCAAATCGAATCCGAATTCTGATGCCATAGCAGCGCCAGACGCGGGATCGTTTGCGTGTGGGTTGCATCGCTCCACGTGGTCCCGCCGTTGCCCGTGTAATGGCTCGCGTACGACGTCATGTAGGTGCCGACGGTCATGCTGAGATCGTTCGTGAATTGAACGAGCGCGCGTCCCATCAGCGTCGTGAATTGTTGTCCGGAGCCTGGCGGCAGCACGACGGTGTTCGGCGTTGTCGGCGACAGCGCGAACTCGTAGGAGTCGTGGTTGGCTCGATCGGCGGAGAGCGTCAGGAGGACCTCGCCGACGAGACGATCGGCCTCGAGCGAATAACCACGGACGTGATCGGTGAGGATCGTGTAGTTTGCGGAGTCGGCGGTGCCGAGCGTAACCTGCTGGCCATTGAAATAGTCCAGAGTGGGCGCGGCCGGCGTTCCGCCCGGAGTCAGGCATGCAATGATGACGTTCGCATCGCCCGGCGGACACAGCGCGATGCCGCCCCACGCGTTCTCGGTGAGGTTGGCCGGCGTTCCCGGCGTGTAGTCCTCGGCTATCGTGCTGTCGTATCCGCTATAGGCTCGTGCGAGCAGCGTGTTAGCCCCGATCGAGGTTCGCAGCTCGGCCTGAAAGAGATTCTGCTGCAGATACTCGTAATAATTCGTGTTGGCTTGCGTGTCGAATGGTATCGATATACCGCTGGGAACCGAACCGCTGTATCCGGCCGGCGGATCGAATGTCGAGAAATTGACGAGCGGTACGCCGGAGCCGAGAATGGTCCCGGTATAGTTCTGACCGGACTGTCCGCCGAGATAGCTCAGTGTCAGCGTCGTCTGCTGCGAAAAATTGAAGCGCAGCTTTCCGAGCTCGGCTCGGGCATCGTACGCGGTGCTGGCAGGCGTGCAGCATAGATACAGCGGCTCGGAGAAATGCGATGTTCCCGGTCCGCCGACGAAGTTCGGTGTCTGCGAAGGCGTTATGAAGACCGGAATCCCGAAGACCTGCTGGCCGTTCAGCGTCCATGGTGCTTTCCCGAACGCGAGCCAAATCTGCGAACCGGCGATCGGGTAATTTTGCAGCGGGCCGGGCGTCCCGACCGTGCCGTACGCGAGGGCGTACTCGACCTTGTTCTCGAGAAGCGATCCGGTTGCGCGCAACGCGGTATCAATGCCGCCGTACTGATCGGTTCCGACGGTGAACGAGTCCAGGCGCTGGAGCGTCGGCTCGAGCGTGCGATAGTTGATCGTTCCGCCGATCGCATAATTGATCTCATCGGGCATCGACCCGGGGCCTTCCGCGATCTCGACGTTTTGCAACAGTGCGGGTAGCACGAGAAGCGGGTTGAACGTACCGAGCGCGCCGACCGACACCGGATGACCGTCGATCAGCGATTCGGTCTCATAGTATAGCGCGCCGCGCAGCTGCGGATATTCCGGCGCACCCAGCGATGCATTGTTCGAGCCGCCGCCGGCGACGTTCGACGTCAACGTAACGCCCGGCGCTTCTTCGAGCAGCTTTGTGACCTGAAGGCTGCCCTGATCGACGTACGCCTGCACCGGGATGATTTGAAGGGCGGCCGGAGTTTCGTTGATCGGAATCTTGCCGCTCGACGTGCTCGAGACTTGACCGATGACTTGCAATGACGAGAACGACGAAGCCGTCAGTGCCGCGTCGACCGTCGCATTCGTCCCACCGAGGACGCTGAGGTCGTTGCGAACGAACTCCGTGAACCCCGCCTTCGAGATTCGGAGCGCGTAGATGCCCGGCGTAACGCCGGTCAGAACGAAGGCTCCCTGATCGTCGGTTTTTACCGACGCATGGATCGGGCCCTCGAGCGCGACGAGCGCGCCGGAGATCGGCTGACCGCTCGACGTTCGAACGTGCCCTTGCACGGTAGCGAGCGTCTGTGCGCCGGCGATACCGAGCGTGCAGAACGCGCTGCCGAACATGAACGCCCAGAAGAAGATGCTTCGGTGTTGTGCTGGAGACAAGGCTCGCCCTTAACCCAGTCAGGCGTGCGACACCGAAGAATGTGACGATTCAGCGGCGCTGTGAGACGGCGCTGGTTGCACACTCCCCTTGACGTGGGATACGAGAAGAATTCTCGGAGTCCCCGAGGCGCTTCCTTGGAAAAATGTTCAGAGAGCGTCCCGCGGTTACGGCCGAGTTTTCGAAAACGGCCAGCCGGCTGCGCCCGAGTCGCGCGAGTCGCGACCGCAGAGGATCGAGAGCGCACCGAGCGCCGCTAAGGTTAGGCTGAAGGCGAGCAGTTCCATATACATATTCTAGGGTAATCCATCCATCTCAAAGAACGAATATTCTGATCGTATCAATCTCAAAAGCAGATGGAAGGGATGCACCCCTTGCTTGAGTTGAAGGAGCTAAGGACCTTCCGAGAGGTCGCCCGGACCCTCAATTTCACGCGCGCGGCGGAACGCCTCAGCTACGCGCAGTCCGCGGTGACGACTCAGATTCAGTCCCTCGAGCGCGCATTGGGGCAGCCGCTCTTCCGGCGCCTAGGCCGCCGCGTCGAGCTGACGGCGGCCGGCGAGAAGCTGGAATCGTACGCCGCGCGCATGGTCGAGCTCGCGGACGAGGCCGTCAAAGCCCTGCGCGAAGAGGAGACGACGGAGACGTTGCGCGTCGGGACGGCGGAATCGCTTTGCACGTACAAGCTGCCTCCGATCGTTCAAGCGCTGCGCAAACGCCATCCGCGCGCCAGCGTCATCGTCGAGGTCGAGGAATGCGGCGTCGTGCGCAGCGGGATCCAAAGCGGGCGCTATGACGTCGGCCTCTTCATCGATGAATCGCGCGAATATCCGGGCTGCCGCGCGCACGATTTCGGATCCGTCGAGCTCGTGTTGATCGCGCCGCGCGGGCACCGCCTGGAGGGCCGTCCGGTCGTGCGCCCGTCGGACCTGGCTCGCGAGACCGTGCTCGTCCTCGAGCCGACGTGCACCTACCGGACGCTCTTCGAGGCATTTCTTGCGCGTGCCGGCCGCCGTGCATCGGTGATTTCCGAATTCAACTCGATCGAAGCGGTCAAGCAATGCGTCGCGGCGGGCATCGGCATTGCGCTCTTGCCGCGCTTCACGATCGAGCGCGAGCTCTCTGACGGCAAGTACGCGATCCTTCCGATTGCATTGCGCGGCACCGTCGCAACGCTGCTCGCATATCGCGAAGACAAATGGCTCTCGCCCGCACTTTCGGCATTTCTCGAGTGCGCGGCGCTGTCGCTCGACGTCGCGTCCCCTCGCCGCTAGAGCCCGGATGAGAAGCGTTTAAATATCCAGCTGCATCGGATCGCCGAAATACGAGAAGGGGTTCGGGTGATATCCGGTTAGCCGGCCGTCGTAAACGCTGATGAACGCGCGTTCGTAGATGATGATCGTCGGGCAGTCGGCGTCGATCAGGCGTTGAAATGTGTCGGCGTATTTCTTCTGGAGGGCGGCGTCGTAGGTGTGCAGGTACGCATTGTTGAGGGCGTCGACTTTGTGATTGCAATAGCGGGTTTGGTTCGCGCCGTTCGGCGGAATCGAATTGCAATCATAGACCCCGTTGATGTTGGCGTACACGGGCCCGAGCGATTGCGAAAAGAGCACGACGTCGAACTTGCCGGTTTGAATGATGCCGCCGTTTGCATAGATCGCAAAAAACTGCGCCGTTGCCCACGTGTGTATCGTGACGCCGACGCCGATCTGACCCCAATCCTCTTTCATGATGGCGGCAAGCGTCGAGCTCGGCTGATAACCGGAGGGAATCGCCATGTCGAGGTTGAGCGCGATGCCGTCTTTATGACGAATCTTGTCAGGCCCGAGCTTCCAGCCGTCGGCCGCCAGCATCTTGGCGGCCGCGGCAGGGTCGTACTTCGGGGCGCCCAGATCGAGCCAGTCCGGCACCGTGCGCGGTATGACCGACTCCGTCATGATTCCGTGACCGAGAACGACTTTGTTGAACGCCGTCGCGCGGTCCGTCGCGAGGCGCAGCGCGCGGCGCACGACGGGATCCGCAACGACCTTGTGGGCCGTATTGAAGAAGAGTCCGGACATGTACGGGCTCAGCCGGCTGGCATTCTTCTTGCCCGGCAAGGCCTCGGCGCTCGCGACCTGAGTCCCGTTGACCGTGTCGGAGATATCGAGCTCGCCCGTTTCCAATTGCGTAAGCCGGGTGTTGTCGTCCGTGATGATCTTGTAAATGAACTTGTGCAGCTTCGGCATGCCGCGCCAATAATACGGATTGGCTTCCAGCTCGACGTCGCTGCCGCGGTTGTATGCGGTGAAGCGAAACGGCCCGATGCCGACCGGCAAGCCGTTGTAGGGCGCGGTATTGATCGCGGTTCCGGGGCCGAGAATATGTTTGGGAAGTATCGCGGAGGAACTTTGCGTCGAGAAATAGTCCGAGATGAACGTCGCGTAAGGCTCTTTGAAGCGGAAGACGACCGTGTATTTGTCCGGAGCCGTGGCGCTTACGATACGCTCCCACGGATCGCGCACGAACAGATTATTGTTCGGGTTTTTCGCAACCGCGACGCTGTAGACCACGTCCGACGAGTCGAAGGGCCGGCCGTCGCTCCACTTCACGTTGTGGCGCAAGTGGTATGTAATCGTCTTGCCGTCGCGGCTGATCCCGCGATTTGCGACGGTCGGAATCTCGGTGATCAGCTCCGGAATCGGACGGCCGTGCTCGTCGAATCGGACGAACTCGGCGGCCGCCAGCTCTTGCAGCGGTATGCTGTTGGCGGACGTCGCAAAAAATGGATTGAGCGACGAGATGTCCTGTCCGTCGGCATAGGTCAGAACGTGCGCCTCGTAGGCATTCGCGCGCGGAGAGGTGGCCGGTCCGAAAAGCAGCGCGAAGAGCGCTGCAAAGACGATCGTGCGTCGAATCATGGAATCCCGTTCCTAGCGCAGCGTGGTGGCTCCCGCCGTCGTCGGGTTCACCTCGTCGCGAAAGGCAGGCGATGGTGCCAATCGCACCACCATCAACACGACGTCGTCGAGCGGTTGTGACGCGCCCATGACGCGGCGCTGCACGATTGCTGCCGGATTCGCGAGCGGCTCGCCGACGAAGGTGTCGATCGCATCGAGCAGCGCGTGCTCCGCAGCTTCGATATCGCGATTGAACTCCGTGGCGCCGTCCGTGTAGAAAAGCACGGCTGCATCCTGCTCGAGCGCGACGGATTGCGTTTCGAACGCGGAGCTGGTATCGACGCCGAGCGGTAAGCCACCGTATGCGAGAAAGCGGGCGCGAATCGTCGGGCCGGCCACGATCGGCGGAGGATGCCCGGCGCTCGCGATGCGCATGGTCGCAGCTACAGGATCGATGAAGGCAACCAACGCTGTTGCAATCGTCGGCTCCTCGTCGCGCAGCGTGCGGTTTACCGTCGAGAGGATTTCGGAGGGATCGGTCGTGCTGAACGCCGTTACGAGAATCCG
>Ga0335072_10012892_pt1 | contig 11925 bp, 18 predicted proteins | sample Lox_Sample_21_FD_206725 | JGI IMG/M metagenome (GOLD analysis project Ga0335072, IMG submission 206725) | Soil microbial communities from Loxahatchee National Wildlife Refuge, Florida, United States - Lox_Sample_2.1 | ecosystem: Environmental > Terrestrial > Soil > Wetlands | place: USA...
GGGAGAGGTTGAAAGGGCGGCGGATTTGCGCTTAGAATCGGAGCTGGAAGAGCGGGCGTAGTTCAATGGCAGAATAGAAGCTTCCCAAGCTTCGGACGTGGGTTCGATTCCCATCGCCCGCTCCAGATTCAAAAGCAGTTACGCTACAGCCTCATTTTCCATATTTTCCAAAACTACAATTTTGTTGCCAAACGTGGAGGAAAATGCGGCTCTGATTTGCTCAATTGGAATCTCCCCAGTGTAGCGGGCAGTCATCACGGCACAACTGTGTCCCATCTGTTGCCGAATGACTGCGGGATTTAATCCCGAGAGTTCCCATCGCCTGTTGCAGCCGTGACGAAAGGCGTGCATCCCTGCCTTTGGAAGCCCGAGAGCATTTAGAGCAGGGTGCAACCCATCGTGTAGCACATTGGTATCACGCAATGGGGTGTTTCGTCTGGAATGAAAGATAAGCGCGTTCGGATTCTGATTTTGACCGATGAACCTTTTCAGTCTCCGTAACGCTTCCCTTCCCTCACGGTCAGCCAACAAAATCGTGCGATAAGCCGCCGCGTTCTTGCACGGTCCTATCGTGTACGTCCGCTGGTCCGCCGATTCGTCAACGCGAATTGTGCCCGCTCTGAAATCTACGTCATTGATTCGCAGAGCGAACAATTCCCCGCATCGAAGACCCGTCGCAGCCGCAAGAATAGAAACCGTCGAGTAAGCGTTCTTTCGGGCTTCGTCCAAACTTTCCAGCCTTTGAACTGCATCGGCTATCCGTTTGGAGTCCCGCCACGAAAAAGAGATCGCTTTGCGGCTCTCAATCTTCATCTGCAACTTGTCCTTGTCGGGTATCGCAAGACCTTCCTGGGAGAAAGGCGGCTTCTTGTCTTTCGCGGAGCACGATAGAACACGCTGCATCGTTCGCAGAATGTTTTTGACCGTAACCCATGAAAGACCTTCCTGCCGTTTCTTCCAAATCCATTCATTCACTGCGTCTATGTCAATGTGCTCTATCGGAACTTCGTTCCAGTCTGTTTCGAGGTGCTGCTTGAGATGCCCGTCCGCAATCGAAAATGTGGACGCCCGAAGCATCCTTGGCGCGAAGACCTCCCGATAGAATTTGACTGCATCGGCAAATGTCCGAGAAGACGGGATGCGGTAGTCACTCGAATTGAGTTGCAATTTCTGAATGAAATCTACCCGCTTCCGCTCGGCTTCGCTTTTTGTAATCTGTCCGACTATTCCAAGCACTTCCGTTCTGCGCTGTCTTTGTTCCCGTCCTGGCAAATCAACCCAGTACTGGAAGAAAAAATACTTCTTTCCATCGGCTCGCCTGCCAATGCGAACCTTTGGATTCTGACCATTCCTGCGAGACATGCACTTACCCCGCTTTCTCGCTGGAACGGCGGTGGGCAGAACGCTATCACCCGAAAGATTTTCGGGCAATGGTGCAGAAGGATTAGTACTGCATGATCTATCGAGCACAGACACACGGCTCCCGTCGAAGCCGCTCCATGCTCAAAGCGTTTCCCGCCCGATATTTCGCTCAGCCTCTTTACATCCTGGCTAGCGAGCCTATCGCGGCAGATCGAACTTATTTGTTAAAGTTTTGCCTTACGCAAGAGCCGTTGCGAAGGAGAATCTTGGGGAACGTCCAAAACCGTGATGCGATTCTTACAAACAATTATACCACACTTGCGCCTATTTTTCAAGCATAAAGTGAACTAACTCGCCAATGCCCGCTTACGCGTGTAAGTGGGATTCACCTTGAAACGGCGTCCTGAATTCCGCCGTCCATTGCACCATAGATCGTTAGAATCATCTGCGGGACTATGGTGCAAGCGGACAGCATACCTACCTGGAACGTAGTTCGAGATGAGAGTTCGAATCTCTCTAGTCCTGCGGTTTGTGAGGAGCGGCTGAGTGGACGGGTAGGCTCAGCCGTGAAAGTCGGGCAAGGACAAGGAGTCGGGGTCAATGAGCCCCGTGGCTGCATCCTTGCCCGAAAGCGCAGCCAATTTTTATGAATGCTGGACGTGTCCAGGGATACTTGAAAAATCCAGCGGCTTATTTGGTGTTGGCTCCGAAAAATTCCCACCTTCGAGCGCTTCAATGATGTGATGCAAAGTCTCTTCGAGCGCGTCAATTCGATGTTCGAGTTCTTGGATTGTCGCCATCTGTTCTCCTTTAGTTGGCTTCTAACTTCGCGCGGACAAGATTGTTGAACGTGATGCTTTGCTGATTTATTTCAGGATGCTCTTTCAAAACCGCGTCACACGCTGCGTAGAATTCAGCCGCGTTGTATCCCAGAGTCGGCTTGTTTCTTTGGGTCTTGCTGTGCTCGCGCAAACTGCGGCGATACTGCTCCTTGAAATCAGGGTTGATTGGCTTTCCGATCTCACCCGCACGGGCGCGATTCACACCGTCTTGGAACTGACGGCGGGCAATGACATCACCCAACAATTCCTCCCTACGCTCGGGCAACTCTCGCGTTAATTGGCTTTGAGCCATGTTTCCCGTATCAAATCTCAGTCGAACGGTTTGGTCCGCGCGAGTGATGCCGTGTCGCTTATCACGCGGTACTTCCGTGTAAGTGACTTGTGGTATTGCAGGCTCCAATTGCCCATCGTCCCTTAGAGCGTAATAAGCAATCTCTAAATTTCGCAAAGACAGCGGCAACGGTTCGTCTCGGTCCTGAAGAAACGATTGGAGCAATTCATTGTTCCGTTTCGTATTGGGATACTCAGGATGCAGGTCTCGGAATTGTTCGATACCTCTGCGGTCGAGCATATTCAAAACATCTTCCTCGAATCCCGTTTGGTATCGGTCAAATTGCGGAAGCGTGGTTTCGTCGATCATTTTCATCCCCCGTAGACTACTGTTTCAGATTGGCGGTAGGTTTTTTTCACTGCGCGCTGTAATTCCTCGAAGTCCATGGTCTTCGCATCGGCTTTGCCAATATCGGCTTCTCGGATGTTGGGCACGATTGCAGTACGCGGACGCACAGTGGGAGCAGACTGAGCTACAACAGGACGTTCCCATCGCTTCGCTGCTTTTTGTCCCTGATGCTGAAACTTTGGTTCAATAAAACCGTTGTCCCTTAGCCAAAAATAAACCACTTCAAGAGACGCGATATTCATGCCAGAAATTTGCGGCATGCGCTGTTCCATCGCATACTCCCATCCCCGCATGATATTGTCGGAGTTGAATGCGGAAGGAAGTAATTCGTTTTCGTGCTTCGCCAAAAACGCTTGGAAAATCGCGGCGGAAGTTTCGCGGTCAACAGCGGAAGCAACTCCCTGCAAATAGGCGTCACTAACTCGCTTCGTTTTCGCTGCGTCCTTTTCGTCCGCGATTTGTTGCCGCAGATTTTGCAGCTCGGGTGTGAGTTTTGTTCCGCCCGCGCCGATTGTGACAGCCTTCGGAGTAAGGTTCGCTTTTTCCCATGGGCTTTGAATCTCTGACTGCTGCTCGGCGCAATGGCGCGTTTCGGATGTTTCTCCAATAGGGTCTCCAAACCTGTTGCGCCCGACGCTGTTCTCGTTGTGATACTTGGTGAGCCTTTGACCGATGCTCATCTCGCGTACATCGGACGTTGCCGTTGCTTTCTTCTTTTTTTCAAATTTGTTATTGGGATCGTTTGCCATTTTGATTGTTCTCCTTTGAATTTCGTTTCTACTGCGCTTACTCGATAACAAAAGTCTCGATTGGCTCGGAGTTTGCTGACTCCTGCACGGTCTCGTAATCATTTAGCTGCAAAATCTCGGTGTATGTCGCATCGCATCTGGGGCTGTCCTGAAATCGGGTTGTGCCCGTGCGCGGATCACGCGAGAAAGTCGTTTCGAGCAACTTCTGTTCCGCACGCTTTACATCCAAGATCGCCGCATCAACGGTGCGCTCGCTGTTCGGGTCAGAACATTCGAGAATTCGGACAGGCAGCGGTGAAGGGTCTCGGAGTTTGAATGCTCGGCTCACAATGCAAAATCCTCTCGTGATTTTTCGATAGCGTTTTGCTCGGGCTCAATCTTTCGGCTTGCATCCTGCTCGACAGTCTTGACCGATGCGGGTTTTGGGCGTTTCTCCGAAAAACTGCGCTTCAAATGTCTTCGGCGTTCTAGTTCGTCTCTCGGTTCCATTTCTTCGATTCCTCCAGAAAGTTTTCTGCTTCGGCACGATTCGGGTAAAAGCGAAGCATGTTGGGTTGACGCCAAAACGCCCAATCAACACCTCGGCACCCCAGTTCGTTTTTTATTTCTTCAGCGAGAATGGCATCGGGGAAAAAGTTCCCCATCGCCCAACCCAAACTGTTAAACAAATCCTCAACGCTCTTACTTTGGTGCGGGCGGCGAATAGGACTTTGTGTCAGATCGGTTTGTGAGACGGGTATAGCTTCGGGTCCCATCCGTGCTTGCAACTCCGCTTTCCGTTTTGCGATTCTCTCCAAAAGTTTTTCGGCTTCGACGCGGGCGCGCAAATTCGTTCGCGGGGAATCCAACTTGCGATGGCACGCTTTCTCGGTCAAACCGAGGCGAAAGAGTTCCCGCGCTTCCAGCCATTCAGACTCCGTAGCAAAGTTCTCGCGCTTGGGAAGATTTGCAGCGGCAAGTCTCTCTTCGTGTTGGCGGCGTTTTTCTCTCGCCCGAGCAAGGGACGTTTCCCGCAGACTTTCCAGTTGTGATCGTAGAGCACCCTTCGATTGTTCGGACAAAGTAGGGTCACTCAATCGCTTCAAAATGTCGGCGCGTAGTGCTTTCTCTTCGGCTGTATATGCCACTGCATTTTCCTTTCAACTGACGGCGGGTAGGATTGGGTCCCTCCCGATCACAAAAATTGTTGTGTGCTTCGAGGCGTACGGCTGTACATTCACGCGAAAGGTGGTAAGGGTCTGGTGCGGGCACGCCTATAGCAAAAGGGTCCCATCGGCGTGAAATATCCGCGCTAGCAATTTCAAAACCAATCTCAGATTTCATTTTCCATGACCGAATTATCCGAGCGCCAGATCGCATCCAAAAAATCCTGTCGAAATGTTCGACGGGGCGAAGGTGGAACCCCCTGCCCGTCAAAGTGACAAATGTTGCCTATTGACAAAACCCAAGCGGCTAGGGATAATATCACCATGAAAGCTCCGAAGCAGGTTCGGCAATGGCTAGCCGCCATCGGTGCAAAGGGCGGCTCAGTCACATCCAAAGAAAAGGCGGCTGCATCCCGTAGGAATGGCAAGTTAGGCGGTCGCCCGCGAAAGGCAAAGCCATGAAAATCGCCATCTATGCCCGCGTCTCTACTGACAAGCAGGACACGGAAAACCAACTCGCCCAACTTCGGGAGTTCGCTGGAAAGCACGGCTGGCAGATCACCCGCGAATATTGCGACTACGAGTCTGGTAGCAAGGGCGACCGTGGGGAATTCCAACAGATGTTCGCTGATGCCAGCCGCCGCAAGTTTGATCTGGTCCTCTTTTGGGCTCTGGACCGTCTCAGCCGTGAAGGTGTGCTCGAAACCCTACAGCATCTCAATCGGCTCACGTCCTACGGTGTCGGCTTTCGGAGCTACACGGAACAGTTTTTCGACTCTTGCGGAGTGTTCAAAGACGCCATCATTGCGATCATGGCGACACTGGCGAAGCAAGAGCGTGTAAAGCGGTCAGAACGCACCAAAGCGGGCTTGGCTCGGGTCAAGGCAGCGGGTAAGGCTCTCGGACGCCCGCACCTTGCCGTCGATGCCGCTAAAGCCGCCATGCTGCGCGCCAGGGGGCTTTCAGGACGCGCCATTGCTCGGGAGCTAGGTATCAGCGAAGGGAGCGTGCGGCGGTTGCTTGCGTCTCCCAAGCTAGCTGCGTAAAAAACGTACTCCCAAGACCCCTGCTAAGTCCCGTAGATTGGCAGGGGTTTTTTATTGCCCGCCGTGCGCCACAAAGGTTCGTTTGTTACGCATCCCTAGGGGGCATTTTCACCTAAACCCAATCCGCTAGGGTTTCCGCCGTTCTCGAAAAGGGGCGTTTCTAGGCATCGGACAAATCCAGATGGAGCAAAGAGGCTTGCTAGGCGGCTGCGCTCGCTGTAGCACGGTCTGTCCCGCCTACAGAGGGCTTTAATCGAGTGCTGTTTCCCATCCGTGCGCGGACGTAAGCTCGGTTTGCCTCTCGCCACGCTTCTGTGATCTCCGTGTTTTGAAAGCCGCTTTCCAAGGCTCGGACAAAGGTAATGTGGCGAGCGTGAATCAGGCTATCAATCGTACTCATTTCAAATCTGCTCCAAAACCGTCATCAAAACATGAAAAAACTGCGGCGAAAATCGACTCATCTCATTGACACAAAGTGATTTAGGAAATTAACTCGGAAAATTTGTGCGAAAAAATTGTGAAAAGACAAATCCTATTGTGTCCACCGTACCATCCGCCGTCCATCACGCGTATCGTATCTCTTCGGGCATCCCCAAATCAGGCTCCCGACAAAGACGGGGATCACAGCGGTACGATGGCTCGCTAGGGGGTCAAATGAGCCAAGACAAGATGTGCCCGAAGTGCAGCAAGAAATTAAAAGCCCATCAAACGGTTTTTGCTTTGCCAACTCACGTCCACAGCAAACTCGGTGCCGATGTGGGCAAGCCCTCGATCAACGTGCATTCGGCTATACCAATTGCCGTGTATCAGTGTCAGAATTCAGATTGTGGGTATCTTGAGCTTTACTCGGTAGCGTAGCGGGAAGGTCAAAATCATCCTCCCACATTGCCCGAAACATCTCCCTCATCTCGGGGGTGATTTCGGAAAGTAGTAGTGTTCTCTCCATTTTCATTTTTCCTTTCTGTAATTGTCTGCTTTTGTGACAAGTTTTTCTTGCCCGTTGTGAGCGAAGCGAACGCCCGTGGTTTTGGTTTTGAATTTTCCGATGAGAGAGCAAGCGTAGCCGTCTTTAGACGGTATCTCGTTGCCTACCTATCGAAAATTACCCTCGAAAACTACATCGAAGATTATGTGTCTCGGAAACCGAGACGCTACAGTGCTCAAAAGCGAGACGCTATGGAGTCTCGGAAACCGAGACGCTATCGAGTGTCGGAAACCGAGACTCGGCACAGCGAATAGGAGCTATAGAAATCAATCAACTGCAACCGCAAGGCTCCGCCCACGCTCGGCTGCTACCAAAACCAGATGTGCTCCAAATTGGTAATCCACGCTCTTTTCCCATTTCTTGCTGCCCGCCTTTTGGATAGCCGCATGGCGTGGGAACCATTCCCGAAACTCGGCTTCAATGTCCGCATCGGTGAGGGGCTTCTGTTTGCGATACCAAGCGAGCCGATGATTCCTAAACGTGATTTGATGTCCGCCGCTGATTCCATACAGGTGTCGCCCGAGTTCATCCGTTGCGGCTTTGTCATCGAAGCCTAGCTCGAATTTCTCTCTGCATTGATTCGGATGCTCTGCGGTCCATTGCTTGTGCGTCAACACCTGATATTCGCTTGCCTCGAACGTCTCTTTGCCCGAGCGGGTAAGGATAAAGAATCCCGATTCCTTCAGGTCTGAAATTGCCCGCCAAACTACAGGGCGGCTTGAATCGAAGTGCTCTGCGAGAGGTCGGACGTGGGCAACAAACTTTCCTGAGTTTCGGGACACCCTGAGAGCTAACAAGTAAATCGGCAAAGCCAAACGATGCAGATTCATTAGGTGGACTTCCGAGCCGCAGTGAAATGACGAAGTATTATCGAGTTCCATTGTCTGACGCCCCCTTCACTTCGGGAGCCCCACTTGGAATCCTCACATTGACCGCAATCGGCTTCCCCTGCCTTTCCGCAACCTCAAACTCAACGGTCAGGTCTGGAACAAGCCTACGGCGAAGCGAATCGAGTACGCCTGTACGGTGAAAATAAATATCTGGCAAATCCGCATCGGGACGGAGATAGCCCCACCCTTGAGGACTAAAAAAACACACTTTTCCTATCATAGTAATCATCCTGAATTGAATTCCGTTCGGCTTGCTTGGCTGAGATCACGCGGGGTTGCAGCGAAACGGTGAGACTGCAAATTGCGGATAGGCTAGAGCATCGAAGCGGGCGCTATCGAGTCCCGCTGAAAATGAAAAAGCCCCTATCTCCGCAAGAAATAGGGGCTGGGGGAATCACTCGGGCAGGCTACCCAAGGATGCTTTTCGAGTTGTTTACTGCGCCTTTTGAGGATTCCCGACTCGGCTCTTGCGGAGCGTCCGTCAATTCTATCCACTTTGTGGACGCACCCCTGACGGAAGGGGTGTCGAAAATCAGGATTTCACTTGGGGAGTTAGATTCTGACTTTCTAAGTTTCTAACACATATTATACCATAAGTGGCCGTCATTTGTCAAGTACTATCTGAAGAAAATGCCCATTTTTATTGGTGATTTGTCAATTTCGTGGACATGCATTTTGAACGCACTTTTGAGCGAGTTAGTTTATGCCGTTAACCCCTCTCTGGTCCATTACTTGAGCCCGTCGCGGAGACAAAACGAAAGCCATTTTTTCGTCACCAATTTTAAATGTTGTCAGTGTCACGGCTTCTCGGACGGCTTCCGCAAACTATCCTTCACCTGATTTGCTATAGGGGTTGTCAAGATTGTTGGCTCATTGCTGCGCCCGATTTCCGGTTGCGGGCAATCGAATACCTGATAAATGTGCCCGTCCGACTGCCATCCTAGCTTTTCGGCACACTGTCGAATCAAAGCTCGCGCTTGGTTCTCGTTTCCCGCCCGCACGATCATGATTTCTTTTAGCTCGGAGTTCGCTCTGCTAGTGACTATGGCTCCGAATGTGTCTCGGTTCAATTTTTCTCCTCCATCTGCGAACAATGCCAACAGAGGAATCTTAATCTATCAAGCTTTACTGTAATTCTTCACTCCTCTTGACGTGCCCGCAGAGTTAACTGTTGACGGCCTACGAAAGTCTGGTCAACACAATTTCGTGCTACTGCATCGGCGTGATTTTATCTATACTGCCCCGCCGAATCACAACACCAAAACGTGTCCATTCAGTTTCGTGAGACGCACCCGCTGAAAAGTATCTAACCCGTACCGCCATATCTCCGTCAGAATCCCCCAAAGTAATTCCGAGTTGTTCCGTCATGGCTTGGATTAGCAGAGCGTGGATGTTGTCACCTCTGGACTCGTTTATGGGAACAAGACGAATCCATTCCAGGGATTTAACCCTCAAGGAAGTTCCGTGGCCCACACCAATATCAAGAGACTGTACCTGTATCGCGGTCCGGCCAAGATTCACTAAATCCAGTTTCACATCTTGCGGATTCGTGCGATGCACAAGAACACGCAACTCTGGTTGCCACTCTCGGTCAAACTCCTCGCGCGCCTGTTGAAGGGCGGTTTGTTGATCCTCGTTTTGACGCTTCAACAGTTCCAGGCTATCTTGCTGCGTCTTCAACTGGTCTCTCGAAAGTTCAATCGCCTTGTCTGTCCGCTTAATTGACTGGTAGGCGTACTTCGCCAAGAAATACGTCAGGACAGCAATAGCGATGGCGGAGACTGCTTGGATCGCGGGGGCGTTGCCGTTGAGCCAGTTCATTGATTCTTACCTGTCCGGCATCTTCTGAAACATTTCAACAGTTGCGGATGCGAAGGTGTCTAAGTTGTATCTTTATTTGGCACTCCGTCAAATCCAATTGGAGGGTAATTATCCGGTCTTTGTTCATCTGGACTCTTAGCTCCAACCCAAACAACGATCAAACCACGCTTTATGTTTGGATCGAGAATGTAGTTTCCCCTACATTTGATGCCCACAAATTTGAAAGCCCCTAGAACTGCCAGCGTCTCCTGTCGAGCGGGAGCGTAGTTGTCGGCAGAGACTTGGATGTCTGTGATTGGCTTGCTCAGCGGGGCGGCGTTCGGTCCCTCTACATGCCATTTCGCAGTAAGGAAGACATCTCCGATTTCCCTTGCATAATCCCAAGTCTCAGGTCCTTCAGAGGCGAGAATTAGTACCTTCTCTCCGGGATAGCGAGACAGTAGCGCGATGAGCTTGACACGTTGCCAGTCGGCAAGTCTACGTCCTCCTTCGGGTCTTGTTGGCGGCGTTTCAGCGACGCCGCGGTGTGTTTGCTTGTTGACTGCGCGTGAAACACAGTAAGCGAGAAGAATCAGTAGGAGACTTCCTACGATACGCTGCTTCGGGTCCAACCCAATAGGGTTCGTCAGTGCGAGGATGATAACCGCTGCCGAGAACACAGGCAGTATAAACTTTTCGAGGAATACCGGCACGACAGTCTTATGCCATAGCTGACATAGCACGGCCAAGAGAATCTTGGGGGTCCCGCTTCCGTTTTAATAACCGCAAGAATCCGTATCTTTTCCGTGATACGATCCGCAAATTAATTGCGTCGATCCTTCGATATATTCAGGAATTTTCATGGAGCAATCTGCAAACGATACGAACGCGGTCCCAACTCCACCAAAATCCGGCAATGCCAATGGGGGCAAGCACAATACCCCATTTTGGGAAAAGCTTGCCGTTCTTATTGCTCTTGGACTGCTCATCGTGAACATCTTCCAAATGAGAGCCACGCAAAAATCGGCCAATGCTGCCAAAAGCTCCGCTGAAATGGAGAAGCGGACGGCGGAAAAACGTGATGAGGCTATTTCCCGCGTTGAGGGAGACATCGCAGTCGGAAGCGATGTTTTTCAGACTTTCGTCAACAACAGCGGGAACGTGTCAGCTAGAAGGTTGAGCGGACACGTGGAGATTTCGCTGAACAAATTGCCGAGCAATGAGAGAATCCGATTGCTAACCTCTTTTGATATCAGGCCTCAAGACATCCCGTCCCAAAAAAGTTTGCAGCACTTTGACAATACGGGAATCTCCCATGCGGAATGGGAAGACATAATTAACATGCATGATTCTCTGGTCGAAACGAGTACCGTCCAATACGACAATGGATTTGACCGTCTTGTTATGGTCCCGCGTTGCTATGTGATGGTCTGGACACCAAGCCCGAACGATCCGAATAATCGAGCGCATGGGGCTGGATTGGATTGCGAAAGATTGGCGCAATGGTCGGAAACAAACATCACTCATGCAAAACCACAATAACCCTGTCACGAGGGCGAAGTAATACACCTCGGCGTTTGCGAGGCAGGCACACCTGTACCAACGGCCAGCTTGCTGCTGCATTCGGGGGCTGCAAAGATGACGTGAATGGGCATAGATAGCTCTCTGCCCGCTGCGACTGGCCTAGAACTCGGTCAAAACAGGAGAAAGAAAAAATGAAATGCATTCTTGCTGTCCTTGCTTTGCTGACAGCCAGTTCCGCGTTCGCTCAGATAGCGGGTAGCAAGGTGTACATACCTCCGTCTGCCGCAAACACGACGGTTACTGACGGAACAAAAGTAGTTACTACCACCTCGCCCGCATTCAATGTTGTGATACAAAGCGAGTTTTTTAAGGAGAAATTGCCTCTCACACTAGTTGCCGATTCTGGGTCGGCAGACTACACGTTGCAATGGGCCGCCATCGCAGAGGAAGAACAGGACAGAAACGCGGGCGGTGGCCTCCTACGCCTCCACGGCGGCAGTAAGGAGTTGTACACCGTCTCTGCCTCTCTTCTAGGTAAGAATAATCAAGTGGTGTGGGCAGGCAGCGTCGATAAGAAAGACCTCCACGGTTGCGCGGTAGAGATTACCAGGCAATTGAAAAACTCACTGAACGGCAAGAAGTAGGTCCGCAGATAGTTCTCTAGCTGTCTTGACGGAAGCATTGGACGTTTTCATTTTCCATTCATTTTCCATTTGAGGCTCGATACAATCTCAAAAACCCCAATAAAAGCCGCCGTTCCAGCGCATAGTGTAATTTTCCCAAGCTTCGGACGTGGGTTCGATTCCCATCGCCCGCTCCAGAAATTCCGCGAGGAGCCCTGACGTTTTTCCCGAGAAAAATTGGATCGTGAGATGGGTGTGTCTGGGCGGGAGGGGCCGCACG
>Ga0335072_10012893_pt1 | contig 11925 bp, 10 predicted proteins | sample Lox_Sample_21_FD_206725 | JGI IMG/M metagenome (GOLD analysis project Ga0335072, IMG submission 206725) | Soil microbial communities from Loxahatchee National Wildlife Refuge, Florida, United States - Lox_Sample_2.1 | ecosystem: Environmental > Terrestrial > Soil > Wetlands | place: USA...
CGGCTGGAGGCACCCAGGCCAGCCAGGCCACGCAGGCCTCGCGGCTCGCACTTGCCACGCAGAACATCGTCTACACCGCGAGCCTCACCATCGAGGCGAAGAACGTGACGACGGCCGCCGCCCGGGCGACCAGCATCGTCACCGCAGAGGGCGGATACGTCTCCAGCGAGCAGGAGTCGCTCAACCGGTCCGGCAGCGCCAGGCCCACGGTCAGCCTGCAGCTGAAGATCCCGGTCGCGGTGTACCAGCCCACGCTCAGCAGGCTGGCCTCCGTGCTCGGCAGGCAGACGGCGCTCGCCGAGCACGCCCAGGACGTAACCCAGCAGGTCGCGGATGTGACCAGCCTGGTCGGCTCGGCGCAGGACGCGATCACCCAGCTGCAGGCGCTGCTGAAGCGGGCCGGCTCGGTCAGCGCGCTGCTCACCGTGCAGGACCAGATCAACAGCCAGGAGTCCTCGCTCGAGGCGCTGCAGGCGCAGCAGCGAGCGCTTGCCAGGGAAACCAGCTACGCGACGGTGTCCGTGACGCTCGTGAGCCCGCGGCGGCATAGCGTGACGGCCCGCAAGAAGGAGCACGGCTTCGTCGCGGGATTCGCCGCCGGCTGGCGCGGCCTGCGCCTGGTCGTCTCCGGGCTGCTCACCGCGCTGGGTGCGGTCCTTCCGTTCGCCGTGATCGCGGCGGTGCTGGCGGCCGCCGGCTTTGCGGGGCGGCGGCGCCTGATGCGGCTGCTGCGCCGGCGTTCCCGGCCGACGCCCGCCGGGTAGGCCGGGCTAGCTCGGCTGCCGGGCGGATGCCGTATGCACCAGCTCGGCAAGCCGGGCGAGCACGCCGGGATCGGTTTCGGGCAGCACACCATGGCCGAGGTTGAACACGTGACCCTCGGCCGTGCGCCCCGCGTTCAGGACGCCGATTGCGCGCCGCTCGATGACGTCCCAGGGCGCCAGCAGGATCGCCGGGTCGAGATTGCCCTGCAGCGCCTTGCCCGGGTCGACCCGGCGGACCGCCTCATCGAGCGGCACCCGCCAGTCCACCCCGACCACGTCCGCGCCCGCCTCCCCCATCATGCCGAGCAGCTCGCCGGTGTTCACGCCGAAGTGCAGCCGGGGCACGCCGGAATCGGCCAGCGCGGCGAAGATGCGCCTGCTGTGCGGGAGCACCGACTCGCGGTAGTCCTCCGGGCTCACCGACCCCGCCCAGGAGTCGAACAGCTGTACCGCCGCGGCCCCGGCGCCGACCTGCACCTGCAGGAAGGTGATCGTGATGTCCGCCAGCTTGCGCATCAGGGCGTTCCAGAGCACCGGGTCGCCGTACATCAGCGACTTCGTCTTGTCGAAGCTCTTGGACGGGCCCCCGTCGATCAGGTAGGAAGCGAGCGTGAACGGGCCGCCTGCGAAGCCGATCAGCGGCGTGCCGCCAAGCTCCGAGACCAGCGCCTTGACCGCCTCGGCCACGTAGTGCAAGCTGCCGGGCTCGAGCGAGCGCAGCGCGTCAACGTCGCGCTGGGAGCGGATCGGCTCCTCGACCACGGGGCCGACGCCGGCCTTGATGTCGATCTTGACACCGGCCGCGCGCAGCGGGACCACGATGTCGCTGAAGAGGATCGCCGCGTCCACCCCGTAGCGGCGGATCGGCTGCAGCGTGAGCTCCGTGATCAGGTCGGGTTTCGTGCACGCCTCGACCATCGGCGTCTTGCCCCTGGCCTGCCGGTACTCGGGCAGCGCCCGCCCTGCCTGCCGCATGAACCACACCGGCGTGTACGGAACCGGCTGCCTGCGGCAGGCTCTCAGGAAGACCGACTCTTCCGGCTTCGGACTCACAGCAGTGATGATCTCACAGGCCCCGGCCAGGGCCGGCGGCGGCATTTCCCGCGGAAAACGCCATCATGACACGCCGCAGAAGATCCGTGGCACCGGCCGGAAGGCGTGCCAGCATCGTGCTGAGCCTAGCGGCGAGGAGGTGGAGATGCCCAAGATGACCCGGTACTGCGCCGACTGCGGCTGGGAGCGGCTCTTCGAGCCGCATCACCCGATCTCCGGCAGTTGCCCGGACTCGCCCGATGGCCGGTGTCCCGAGTGGATGTGCACCGCCTGCAGGGCGGCGCTGCTGATCGACGTCGCCGTGGTTCCTGCTCAGCTGCCGCGTGCGGTGCCGTTCCTGTCAGGCAGGCGCGTGGCATGACAATCCGGCGTCCGTCTCGCATGCTCGGATCATGAGGCCAGCAGCCGGGCCCTTGGAGCGAGCCGAGATGGACGCCGCCGCCACCTTCCGCTCGGCGGTCAACGATCTCCAGGCGGGGATGGATCAGCAGCGCGAAGCGCGGCCGGAGATCGCCTTCGACGACCAGCCACCGCCGCGCAAGCTGGCCCCGTACGCCGCCGCCATCGGCGCCACCGTGCACGAGCCGGCGGTTGCGCACGACGGCGACACCGAGATCGGCTGGGGCAGCTTCGTGCTGCTCTATGACCCGGCAGGGCAGGACGGATGGGGCGGCCCGTTCCGGATGATTGCCTACGTCCGCGCGGAGCTCGATCCTGAGATCGCCGCTGACCCGCTGATCGGGCAGGTGGGCTGGAGCTGGCTGACCGAGGCGCTTGACGCCAGGACGGCCGGATACCGGCAGGTCAGCGGCACCGTCACCCGCGTGGTGACCGAGGGGTTCGGGGCCAAGGAAGGCCAGCCGGTGGATACCGAGTTCGAGCTGCGCGCATCCTGGTCGCCGGCCACCGCGGGCACCGGCGCACCGCGCGATCTCGACCGGCACATCGCCGCCTGGTGCGACGCGCTCTGCGCGGCGTGCGGCCTGCCGCCGCTGCCCCCCGGGGTGAGCGCGCTGCGGCCGCCGCGCTCCCGGCGGCGGCCATGACCGGCGCCGCGCAAGAACCGGGCCCTGGCCCGGAAGGACCAGGTACCGACGCCGCGCAGCCAGGTCCCGAGGCGGCAGAACCGGGCACCGGCGGGGAAGAGCCCGTCTCCGGCGGGGAAGAGCCCGTCTCCGGCGAGGACGCCGGGCCCCGCATAGCGGCCGTGCCGCTGCTCGAGCCGCGCGACGGCATGCCCCCGCTCGTCGTGACCGCCGACGGGCTGGCCGACGCCGCCCGGAGGCTCGCGGATGGCCACGGGCCCGTCGCCGTCGACGCCGAGCGGGCCTCGGGTTTCCGCTACGGGCACCGGGCCTTCCTCGTCCAGCTCCGCCGCGGGGGCGCCGGCACCGTGCTCATCGACCCGGTCGCCTGCCCCGACCTGTCCGGCATCAACAGCGCGCTGGCCGACGTGGAGGCCGTCATCCACGCCGCGTCCCAGGACCTGCCGTGCCTGTCCGACCTCGGCTACCGGCCGCGGCTGCTGTTCGACACCGAGCTGGCGGGGCGCCTGCTCGGCTATCCGAGGGTCGGGCTCGGCACGCTCGTCGAGTCCGTGCTGGGGCTGACCCTGGAGAAGAGCCACTCGGCGGCCGACTGGTCCACCCGGCCGCTGCCGGAGGAATGGCTGCGCTATGCCGCCCTGGACGTCGAGGTGCTCGTGGAGCTGCGCGACGCCCTGGCCGCCCAGCTCGCCGAGCAGGGCAAGTCCCAGTGGGCGCGCGAGGAATTCGCCACCGAGCTCAGCGCCGAGTCACCAACGCCGCGCCCGGACCCGTGGCGCCGAACCTCCGGCATTCACCGGGTCCGCAACCGGCGCGGGCTCGCAGTCGTCCGCGAGCTCTGGCTGGAGCGCGACCGGATCGCCCGGCGGCGTGACCTGTCACCGACCCGGGTGCTGCCGGACGCCGCGATCGTCGAGGCGGCCAGGTCCCTGCCGGGCGACGCCGCCCAGCTGATCGCCATCCCGGGCTTTGGCGGCCGCGGGGCCCGGCGGCACACGGCCGAATGGCTGCGAGCGGTCGGCCGCGCCAGAGCCCAGTCCGAGCGCGACCTTCCGGCGGTGTCGGCGCGGCCGAGCGAGGGCCCGCCGCCCGCGCACCGCTGGCCGGAACGCGATCCGGACGCCGCAACCCGGCTCACCGCGGTCCGGGGGGCGGTGGCGGCCCTGGCCGACGAGCATCACCTGCCCGCCGAGAACCTGCTGCCCCCCGACGCGGTACGCCGGCTCGCGTGGCAGCCGCCGCAGCCGCCAACCCCCGAGGCGGTGGCCGCCGGGCTCGCCGGGTTCGGTGCCCGGCCCTGGCAGGTCGGCCTCACCTCGCTGCCGATCGCCGGGGCGCTGCAGCGGGTCACCGAGAAGGGCGACGGCTGACGGACGGACCGGGGAGGTGCGTGGGGGTCACGCGCTTCTGCGCAGGCGCCGCAGGTCGCACGGTGCCGCCGAGCCGGCGCGCAGCACCCCCGCGCACGGCAGGATCTCGCCGGTGTCCGGGTAGTCGGGAAAGACGTTAAAGATCACTTCGCAGTCGCAGCAGCAGCCACCCCGCCGCTGCAGGCGCGGCACCAGGCCGGTGGCCCGCGGTGCCCGCAGGTCCCGCCAGTGCACGGTCCAGCGGTGCGTGCCGTCGCAGCCGAACTCGTTGATCATCCGCAGCAGGAAGCAGCGCAGGCACTCACGCTCGGCGGGCTCAGTTAACCGCCGCGCCAGCTCGGCCAGCTCGGCCTCGACGGCATCGGCGACGTTGTCGGCCATTCCGTGCCCCTTTCGCCAGGCATCTTGACATTGCCCGTTCTACCGCTGGCCTCCGACATTTCTCGCGGCCCCGGACTGTCAGTGCCAGGGAAGATAATGAGGTCATGAGCGAACTCGCATGGGCGACGCTCGGCACGCCGGTGGGGCGGCTTTCCGTCGGCTGCAGCGAGGCCGGCGTGCGGCAGATCCGGTTTGGCGGGCCGCCGGTCCCGGCGTGGGCCCGGCACGCAGCCGGAGAGCAGAGCACCGCCGGAGAGCAGCGCGACGCCGGAGAGCAGAGCACCGCCGGAGAGCAGAGCACCGCCGGAGAGCAGCGCGACGCCGCCGTGGCGCAGCTCGCGCAGTACTTCGCGGGCAAGCGCCGCGGCTTTGACCTGTTCATCGACTGGAGCCTGACGTCGTCGCTGCAGCAGCAGGTGCTCAGGACGCTGTTCGGCACGGTCGGTTACGGCGAGACCGTCAGCTACGGTGCGCTCGCCCGGCGGGTCGGGCACGACAGCTTCGGCGCGGAGCCGCCCGCCCGGGCCGTTGGCCAGATCATGGGGTCGAACCCGATCCCGGTCGTCGTCCCGTGCCACCGCGTGGTGGCGGCGGACGGGCTCGGCGGCTACAGCGGCGGAACCGGCACGGAGGTCAAGCGCTGGCTGCTGACCCTCGAGGGCGCGCTGCCGCCGACGCTCGACTGGGATGCCGCCTGCCTCAGGGCCTGAGCGCCCGGCGGTTCGTCACCTCTCGATGGGGCTGTGCTGCTCGGCGGCGGCAAGACGGCCGTCCGCGACATGCAGCACCCAGAAATCGCCCTTGCGCAGCGGGGCGCCCGCGGGCGGGTCCGCGCCCAGCGCGGCGCACGCGGCCGCCAGCAACGGCGGGAGGTTCTCCCGGTGCGCGCAGACGACGGCGGGCAGGCCGCCGGCGGTGATCCGCGCCACCAGCCCCGCAGCCTCGTCCGCCGCAGCCTCGTCCGCCAGGCCGCCGACCGCGTCCGGCCGGTCATCACGCCTCTGCCCGCGGTCGCGGTGCCCGACGGTCAGCGTCGGCTCGATCTCCAGCTTCGCGCCGGTCATGACCGCGTACGGCCGGACCGTCGCCACGCAGCGCTCGGCGGCCGAGGTGATCACGCGACCGGATCCGTAGCAGGACAGCAGCAGCGCGAGTTCGTCGGAGATGGCCGCTCCCTCGGCATCCAGCGGCCGGTCCAGGTCGTCGCCCGGCCAGGACTGCTTGGTGCCGGCCGACGCATGCCGCAGCAGCATCAGCGGCAGCGTGCCGGCAGGCCCGGCCGCGAAGTCGTCCAGGATCACGGCGTCGTGGGGATAGCTGAGCCTGCCGCGCGCCGCGCCCACCGGGAGCCAGTCCACGGCGTCGACCTCGTCGTTCGGGCGGAAGGAATCCTCGCCGCCGGGCACGGGCCGCCCGGCCCAGTAGTCGACCCGCTTGGGCCGGCCGCGGCTGTCGTACCGGGCGGTCGGCAGGGGCCTGCCGAGGACCGCGCGGCACCCGGTCTCCTCTTCCACCTCGCGGACGGCGGCGAGCAGCCGGTGCTCGCCGGGCTGGACCTTTCCCTTCGGGAAGCTCCAGTCGTCGTAGCGGGGCCGGTGGACGAGCGCCACTTGCCTGCCGCCGTCCGATGGCCTCCACAGCACCATGCCAGCGGCATGGATCTCGCCGGTTCCCGGCGCGTCAGCCATCCCCGGAGCGACCCTGCCGAGTCCGGATCAGGTACTCCTGGATGTCGTTGAGCGGGGCGCCGGAGGCGTCCAGGTGATGCCTGGTCCAGGTGCCGTCGGGGCCCAGCCACCACGAGGCCGTCGTGTCGTCCATGGCCATGTCGATGAGGCCGCGCAGCTCCGCCTGGTGCCCCACGTCGCCGACCCGCACCAGCGTTTCCACCCGGCGGTCCAGGTTCCGGTGCATGAGGTCGGCGCTGCCGATGTACACGTCGTGGTCCTCGTCGCCGTTGCCCGCGCCGAACGTGTAGATCCGCGAGTGCTCGAGGAACCGGCCGAGGATGCTGCGCACCCTGATGTTGTCGGATACGCCGGGCATACCGGGCCGCAGCCCGCAGATGCCCCGGACCCACACGTCGACCGGCACCCCGCTCTGCGACGCGCGGTACAGCGAGTCGATGATCACCTCGTCGATGATCGCGTTGCACTTTATCCGGATCCGGCTCTGCTCCCCCGCGCGCGCCTTCTCTGCCTGCGCGTTGATCTTCTGAACCAGGCCGGAACGGATGCCCTCGGGCGCGACCAGCAGCCGGCGGTAATCCGACGGCCTGCTGTAACCGGTCAGGTGGTTGAACAGGTCGGTGACGTCCTCGCCGACGGTCTGGTCCGCGGTGAGCAGCCCGAAATCCTCGTACAGCCGTGCGGTCTTCGGGTGGTAGTTGCCGGTGCCGATGTGGCAGAAGCGGCGCAGGGAGCCGTCCGCTTCCTCCCGGACCACCAGGATCATCTTGCAGTGCGTCTTGAGCCCGACCAGCCCGTAGACCACGTGGCAGCCGGCTTCCTCAAGCTTGTGCGCCCAGGCGATGTTGGCGCGCTCGTCGAACCTGGCCTTGATCTCGACGACGACCACGACCTGCTTGCCCGCCTCGGCCGCGTCGATGAGCGCGTCCACGATCTCGGAGTCGCCGCTGGTCCGGTACAGCGTGTGCTTGATCGCCAGCACGCGGGGGTCGGCGGCCGCCGAGACCACCAGGCGCAGCGTGCTCGCGGCGAACGAGTCGTACGGGTGGTGCACGAGGACGTCGCGCTCGGAGATCGCGGCGAAGATGCTCGTGTCCGTCGGCAGCATGGTCTCCGACGGGACGAACGGCGGGTACTTGAGCTGCGGCAGGTCCAGGTCGGCGATCGCGGACAGGCCGGAAAGGTCGAGCGGCCCGGGCACCCGGTACACCGCCCGGGTGTCCACGCCAAGCTCGGTGACCAGCCGGTCCAGCACGTCGCTGGACATCGACTCCTCAACCTCGAGCCGGACCGCCTGCTCGAACCGGCGCCGGGTCAGCTCGCGCTCCATCGACTTCAGCAGATCCTCGGTCACGTCCTCGTCGATCTCGAGGTCGCGGATCCTGGTCACGCGGAACACGTGGTGCTCGAGCACGTCGAGGCCGGCGAACAGCTCGGGCAGATGCGCGGCGATCACGTCCTCGAGCGGCACGAACCGGTTCGGCGCGACGGTGAGGAACCTCGGCAGCAGCGGAGGCACCTTCACCCGGGCGAACATCGTGGTGCCGGTGTCCGGGTCGGCGATCATCACGGCCAGGCTGAGGGACAGGCCGGAGATGTACGGGAACGGGTGCGCCGGGTCGACGACCAGCGGCGTGAGCACCGGGTAGATCCGCTCGCGGAACAGCTTCTGCAGCTGCTCCTGCTCGGCCTGTTCGAGCTCCTTCCAGCGCAGGATCTCGATGCCCTCCCGCACAAGCGCGGGCAGCACCGAGTCGCTGAAGCACTCGGCCTGCCTGCGGGTCAGCTCGCCGGCGAACTCCAGGGTGTTCTCCAGGATCTGCGCGGGCGACTTCCCGCTGGCCCGCTCCACCGGCAGCCCGGCCGCCATCCGGCGCATCCGCCCGGCCACCCGGACCATGAAGAACTCGTCCAGGTTGCTGGCGAAGATGGACAGGAACCGCACCCGCTCGAGCAGCGCGAGCGACTCGTCCTCGGCCAGCTCCAGCACCCGCTGGTTGAACCGCAGCCAGCTGTCCTCGCGGTCCAGGTAGCGGTCCTTGGGCAGCTCGCTGACGCCGTCGGGGTGGTCGGGACGGTCCGCTGACACCAGTGCCCCCTCCGTGGCAGCCTCCAAGCCCTCGCCGGAACCGAACGTGAGCTCGGGGGCCCGGCCTTCGAGCGGTCTATGGGCAGCGCCAGACGCCTTGTCCGGGTTTTTCTTGGATGTGCCGCGTTCGGATGTTGCCTGACCAGAGCCCATGTACCTATTGTCCCCAGTCTTACAAGAAGGCAAAGGCCCCGGGGCCGACCGGGCGCAAACTCCAGATGACGTCCACGCGACGCGCCGCCACAGCACCGGCCCCGGCGGGCCGGCGAACCTTGCGGGGGGCGGGCAGCGGGCGGCAAGATCAGCCTCAAGACCGAACGGAGTTCACCCATGCGCATCGGCACCCTCCAGGACGAGCCGGCCGGCCCTGAGGCCCTCAGCCGGCTGCGCGATCAGCTGCAGCGCGCGGCCGACGACGGCTTCGCGTCCGCCTGGATCTCGAACATCTTCGGCCTGGACGCGCTGACGGCGCTGGCCGTCGCCGGCAGCCAGGTGCCGGGGATCGAGCTCGGCACGGCGGTGGTGCCGACCTATCCGCGGCACCCAGCCGTGCTGGCGCAGCAGGCGCTGACCGTGGCCACGGCGCTGCAGGGGCGGCTGACGCTGGGCATCGGCCTGTCCCACAAGATCGTCATCGAGGACATGTACGGCTACAGCTTCGACCGGCCAGCCCGCCACATGCGCGAGTACCTGTCGGTGCTGCTGCCGCTGCTCGACGGGCAGCAGGCGGCGTTCGAGGGCGAGACCCTCCGGGCCGCGATCGGGCTGACGACCCCGCGCCCGGAGCGGGTGCCGGTGCTGCTCGCGGCGCTCGCTCCGCAGATGCTGCGCCTCGCGGGGCAGCGCACCGACGGGACCGTGCTGTGGATGACCGGGCCGGACACCGTGCGCGACTACGTCATCCCGGCGATCAGCAAAGCGGCGGAAGAGGCAGGGCGGCCGAGCCCCCGGGTGGTCTGCGCGCTGCCGGTGTGCGTCACCGACGACCCGGACGGCGCGCGGGCCAGGGCGAACCGGGTCTTCGCGATCTACGGGCAGCTGCCGTCCTACCGGGCGATGCTCGACAAGGAGGGGGCCGCGCAGCCGGGTGACATCGCGCTGATCGGGGACGAGGACACCGTCGCCGGCCAGATCGGCGCTCTTGAGGAAGCGGGTGTAACCGACTTTGTCGCCGCCCAGTACGCGCGCGGCGACGACGCGGAACGCACCCGCGCGCTGCTGAAGTCGCTGCTGAGCTGAGGCGCCGCCCGGCGGAGCCTCAGCGCGCGCCCGGGCGCCCGGCCAGGTCGGCGAGCAGCGCCGCGAGCTGCCGGTCTTCGGTCACGGCCCGGCCGCTGGCGTGCATGAGCTCGGCCAGCCTGGGATCCCACGGGCTCTGCGCGGGCTGGCCCCTGACCGATTCGGTGCTCGCGGGCAGCGCCGCGCGGTAGTCGTCGGCGCCCATCAGCCACGGTGCCGCGTCGAGGCGCCGGATCGCCGCCGCCGTCATGCGCAGCCCCGGCCAGTCGAAGTCGCTGTGCCAGTGGATCCGGGTTCCGGTGGACAGCGCGGACTGCAGCAGCCGGTAGCAGGCCACGGAGGGCTCCCCCTCGGTGCAGACCAGCGGGGCGCTGTCGGCGCCGAGCTGGGCCGCGGCCGCGCGCAGCACCGCCGGGTTCTCGCAGACGCGCAGGTCGATCGCGAGCGGCATGACCGGCATGACGGCCAGCTGGTGCAGGGTGACCCGGAAGGGCTCGCCGGCCTCGGCCGCCCCGGTCAGCCAGTCGCCGAGGCCATTGCCGACCGCGCGGACGTTGAGCACGAGCACCTGGCTGGCCAGGTCGTCGGCGACCACGCCCGCGGTCGCCCACAGCGTGGGCTCGGCGTCCGGCCCGGCGGGGTCGCGGAGCGCCAGCGCCCGCAGCACCAGCCCGGACAGCGGGGTGCCGTCCAGCGCCTTCGGGTCGCCGGTCACCGCCTGGGCGAGGGCCGGCAGCAGCACGGCCGATTCGTCCGGCCCGGCGGGGAGCCGCTCGAGCACGGCCGTGGCCTGGGCCAGCAGGTGACCCTGGCCATGGCGGACCAGCCGGGTGAGGGTGCCGTCCCTGCTGATCTCCTCCAGCCAGGCTCGATGCCATGACGCGGCGGCCAGGGGGCTGCGCCGGGCCCCGGCGAGGACGTCCTGGAACTGCCGGATCTCGGCGGACCGCTCGGCCGCCCGGTCCCGGACCGGCCCGGTCAGCGACTCGACGGCGGAGCGCAGCCCGGACGAGATTCCGGCCCGCCGCAGCGCGGCGTCGACCTCGGGAAGCGCGATGCTGAGCGAGGTGCCGCCCCCGATCCCGTGGCCGAGCAGCCGCGCCGCCGCCCGGCGCTGCCCGGCCGTGGCGCCGATGAGGGTGACGGTGCCGTCGACGGGCTCGCCGCGCTCCAGCCGGACCCGGATCCGGTCGATCAGCCAGCCCAGCTCCGGTGCGCCAAGCACGCGCCGTACCCGCTGCTGATCGCTGGAGCCGGCCCCGCCGATCGGGTCATGCCCGCCCCCAGGTCCGTCTGCGGCCAGGGCGAATCGCGCGTCCATCACCGGACAGCAGTATGCCGTGCACAGCCGGAAGTCCCGGCCCGGGCGCGCCGGACGCCCTGCCTGTAACCCGGCACCGACGTGGCCATCTGCCGCCCAATCCCGCCGCAGGACACCGTTCCAGCTCTCAGTGTCCGTTTTCACGGCTCCGGGCGCAACGGGGACGGGCCGTTCCATGATCGTGGCGAGTTTTGGCTGTTATGCCGTAAAAAGTCACCACGATCATGGGCGGGGGCGCCCTCGCCGGGGGCGCGGTTAGGAGCGGGCGGTCAAGCCGCAGGCCCGGTGCAGCTCGGCGCGGCTCGGCAGCTTTACCCGGGCGCCGCGGCCGAGCGAGGAGGCGAGCTCCCGCTCGGCGGTCTCGATCTGCAGCCAGTCCGCGTAGCTGACCGGGCGGATCCCCCGCGCGGCCAGCAGCTGGTCGAAGCCGGTCGCCGCGTCCGCCGCGGCCGCGGGCGCGGACTCGGGGTAGCGCAGCATCCCGGCCCGTGGCACCTGGACGTCGTCCGGGCCGGGCCCGCCGGCCAGGTCGGCGAGCAGCGCCCGGACGGTCTCGGCCGCGTCGGACTTGTTCGTGCCGATCACGCCGGTCGGGCCGCGCTTGAGCCAGCCGGAGACGTACTCGCCGGGCAGGTGGGCGCCGTCCGGGCCGGTCACACGGCCGCCCGCGTTCGGCACGGTCGACGAGCGGTCATCGAACGGCACGCCAACCAGCGGCACGCTCTGGTATCCCACGCTGCGCAGGACCAGCTGCGCGTCGAGCGTCTCGTAGCTGCCGGTCCCCACGAACTTGCCGCTGTCGTCGAGCCGGGTGCGCTCCACGGTGAGCCCGGACACCTGGCTCGGCCCGTGCAGCTCGGTCGGCCGCAGCCAGAACCTGATGAACAGCCGGCGCCGGTTGCCGGTCGGCCGCCGGTCGGCAAAGTCCTTGATCACCGTGTAGTTGCCACGCACGTGCCGGTCCTCGGCGGCCA
>Ga0335072_10012894_pt1 | contig 11925 bp, 9 predicted proteins | sample Lox_Sample_21_FD_206725 | JGI IMG/M metagenome (GOLD analysis project Ga0335072, IMG submission 206725) | Soil microbial communities from Loxahatchee National Wildlife Refuge, Florida, United States - Lox_Sample_2.1 | ecosystem: Environmental > Terrestrial > Soil > Wetlands | place: USA: Florida...
AAGAGGTGAAGATTCGCCATCATCATTCAGGCTAGGATCTGCACAATGCTCAAGGAACCATCTCATTAGCTCCTCGTTGTTGACGATGTTCCTGTATTCATCTCGTTAGACCCGGCCAAAAGAAGAGTCGAGCTCATAACATCAGAGAAACATACCATAAAGTAGGTTTATACGGGTGAACAGAGGAATTGATATCCCATCCATAGTTCAAAAGTACTTGAAAGACGGCGGTAGATCTGCACTTCGTCGCACCTATTGTCGCGCTCTCATCGACCTTAGCTCCGTGCTCGAGGAGAAACGTGACAGTTGAATCATGCTCGTAAGCTACCGCATAGTACAAAGCGGTTTGCAGATTGTCTTTTGGCGGCTTTGGTCTCTTAAGAACCAACGATTTTACCTTTTCAAGATCACCGTTGGAACATGCACTGACCAGGGCAACGTGTGTCTCTGACATTATGAAATGCAGTAAGGTAAATGTAGGCAATGGCAACAGGTGTGAGTGGCGTTCAGAGAAGATTAGAGGCTAGAAGTCGTTGCCACCGTTGGACGTGTTGATGGAAATCATGGAACAGATGTGTTACATTGAGACGGCTGATGAGGGCTGAGATGTTGGAACGTTGGTCTTGATTAGGATTAGCCTAGATTGTGTGGAGCTTGACTGAGTCGTTGTTTGCGACCACGACACTTGGGTATTTGGCCGTTTCCCTCGACATCATACCAGAATGAAAGTCGCAACTTGCTTTAAGAGATTCAATGAAAGTCTAAGGTTACTTAGAAGGGCTAAACTTCGGAAACTAACCGATTTGAGTTTAGCTACTATCGGATCGGGGATGGTGCGTGCACGGGCCAGCCGCTCTAACATCCTGTAACAACGTCCTCAAATGGCGGACTCACCTTCTCATCCCTCGCTATCATGCCCTCGACATTCACCATCACGAAGATCTCGCCCGCCAGGAACCTAGATTTCGCCAACTCTAGCGTCTGCTCGCGGGTGAAGAGAAGCCGCGCTTAGCCTTAGCTCGCAAGATGATGTGAGCGGTACGTGCCATAGAGCTCCCGTTAGACTTCAGACAGCGTAGGCAATGTGTACAGATGCATTGACCCGTCGCAACCGCGCTCCCTGAAGGCTGGGAGCAGTGTGGCGAGTTGCTGGTCGTACAACTCCACCTCGGGCATGGCCTGAGATCCGGTTCTGGCCTTTCCATCTTCGAAGGGGCGGAGCAGAACGGAGAAGAGCGGAGAAGTGAGACCATGCGCATTCTTCGGTAAAGCCGAGGTTCAACTTTTGGGCGGCGCTCATGGCAAGGTGCGCGCAGATCCAGTATTTAAATGCTTTGCGCATGGAGTCTGGCGAGGGGGAACTGTTGTAGGTGTTGACGATTAGCGTGCGCCAGAGCACTTTACTAAGGTCTTGTTGTGTTGGTATATACGGCCCCTTGGGTCGTACACAAACTTCAAACCAGGTAGATATATCACGGGCGTCGAGCGAATCGCTGATGGGCTTGGAGAAGGCGACAATGGGGTCGAATATCGCACCGCGTGTATTGAGTGACATTTCCGGGGTTATGTTCGCGAAGGCGGGACCATAGGGTCGCGGGCAACTCAAACTTGAATTTAGACATGCGGAGGATTGGAAGCGGCTGCGGAAGGTCTGTGTAGTCCGGGACCTAGGATGGCAGATTTGTGAATTCTGTGGCTGCCTTTGTCTTCAACGTACAAAAGATAGGCGCGAATGCCTAGTCAGAAAAAGTATGGCGACGAATATATAAAGTGTCCGAGGCGTCAATGAAGATGAGTAGTCGGGCACTACGGGCATGGTCTTCCCTTGCGGTAATGCCTTTTGAGCGATTCCTAAGTATGCGTATATCTTACCAGGATAGGTATGGCTGCGTAAAGAAGAGCAAGCGCTGGAAATATTCGAACCAATAGAAGGTTGGCTTATCACTTTCGAGGAGGCGACGGTTGGTGGTAATTACTGCATATCCCCACGGAGAGTACTGAGCCTTAGCCACAAATCCCAAACAAATACGCCAATACAGACCGACAGAGCCGTGTAGACGTTCCACGCCAACCTGGTGTCAATTATTGGCTGTGGTGTCTTTTTGGGTGCTGCTCTTAATATCGTAAGATTGGACTGCCTCTACCTCACTATTAGTGATTTTCTTGTCAGAATCCAAAATATCTAACATATTAAAGGCACGCTGAGATTTGTCAACATTAACGAACATCTTCAAGCAATCCTGAAGATCGTTATTTATCCTGCACATCCGAATAGTCTCCTGTCCCGTCGGTATATTCCGGGTTTTCTAGGCAATTGACTTTGCTGAACGGTGCCATCCGCATCCCTCCATTAGCGTAGTAAACATATCTATTCGTTCCCACCGAGTACACAAGCAACCGCATTCAATATAGATCATTTTGGCGAGAGCGACCTCTTGCACGAACCATGATCATCTTCGACAAAACTTGAAGTAACTCCCCCAAGCTTTGCTCCAGCTTCCACATGGTGGTGATACCCGCAGTTTCATAAGGAAGTTCTAATCATACGGACGTTGTTGGCGCATACTCTCGAATCCATGCTTCTGGCTATATGAAGACAAGGCTGACAGAAAACCCCAATGCATCCCCTTGAAATTATCGAGGTCGGTCGTGTCTTGGCCGAACCATACGACAAACGGGGTCAGCGTTAGAGAAGATTTCGCCCATAAGAGCGACTTAGGTGGCCTTTTTGTCTAGATTCTGCTAGTCAATCATATAGTGTCCATCTAAAGCCACTGTCGTCTATATTCCTCTGCAGCGGCCAGTTGATCAATGGCGAACCGGAGGCTTAGCGGAATGTCGAAGAACCCCGAGCCCAAAATTATATATTGTCATCGGGTGAGGCTGTCTCGAGACGTCTCCTCCGTCAACGTCGAGACCACGCCTGATAGGATCGCCCTATGTATAAGAGAGCGCTAGGTATAGCGGACAGCTATCGAGCTCAAAGGTCTCGACTCGCGGCAGAGAGTCTTGGCCCCTCTCACGGCTAGTTTGCCGTACAGAGGATTTGCGACTGGCCTTCCCGAGGTCTACACCCCGCCTCCGTTTTCTCTCCGGCTGTGATGAGACTGGATGATCGGGATTGACTGCCAATGGTAAGGAGGAACCTGTAAAATTGTGAGTCAGATACATGCTAGAGCTGAAGTGATGGATTTCTCACCATGTGATTTACTCACCCGCGAAATAGTTATTTCGGTCTTACAGCTCGAATAACCCCACGAAAAATTTAGTGTAGTGTATGTAAATTTAGAAACGCCCAAGTTTTACACAAAACGAGGCTTCGATGACGCTGGCGCTGGAAGGGAGTCAGAATGTGTCCCCTGACGCTGGCGTGATGGGAAGGCGCGAGCATACTGGCTATTGCGAGCTCATGTGAGAAGTTAAAGGATGAGAGTACCAATGCCGTCTATTCCTGGCTTGATCTAGGGTGAGGGTCTGGAACACGGTTGGGACACTCCACTTAGCCTTACAATTATCCCCGGTGGCTTAAGGGTCTAGATAAAATACGTTAGGGTCCTATGTGTCCTAGCACAATTGTGCCAGAGCCTCTTTTACCCTAAGGCCAATTACCCAGCGCTGCCCTACGCTGATAGCTCTGGGAAATATTTGACCTTAGAACGGGGGCCCCATCTCGGTTATCGTCCCATACGCTGCTGGCGGGCGAAGGGAATCCAGCCGCAAACCGATCTCCTGTTCCGCCGGAGCAGGAGATCAGCAAATCAGAATCTAGGCTAGACTATAACTCAGTGGCTAGCAAAAGCCCCGTGTCGAAGGCTCGGGTAGCAGGACCTCAGTTGCTCGTGCGAGCTCGATAAGGATTGATGGTGATTTACTACTCATATTTGGCAAGATTCTGCAAGCTATATTTTTCACCTTTCTTTTTCCGGAACCCCGAGGCTGTGGGAAAGCCTTACCAACGACAGCAGAGTTTTACCTTCGCTAAGTATTCAATACTTCACTTCGTTTCCATCAAGACTTGTCTCATCGTTATCGCAACTCAAGAGTGAGCATAGCAGAGTGTTCCGGTGCCTTGTGCTGTTCTTCGAAGTAGATGCACTCAGTTGCAGCCTAGCTAACCTCAGCGGTCGCAATGAGTCTCCCGGTCTCTGTCGGCGACGTGATCGCCGTCTCAATTCTCATCAAGGACGTGATCAAGGCACTTGACGATAGCCGAGGCTCTGCAACAGAGTACCAGGAAGCCATTCGCGAATTGTGGGCTCTCGATAAGGCTCTTCTCGAGGTCGAACATCTCTCGCGAACATGCGAAACGACGATCGAGATGAACGCTCTTAGCTGCACGGCGAGAAGCGCTGCGAAGCAATGCAGGGTATACATCAGCGACTTTCTTGATAAAATCAAGTCATATAATAGGAATCTCGGACCTAGAGGTTCAGGAAACAGGCTAAGAGACGCTACCAAGAAACTACAATGGACGTTCGCGCAGAAAGACGAATTAGCAAAGTTTCGGACGAAAGTGAATGGGCATGCTTCTGCAATTAATATGTTGCTTATTACCGCTAGCATGTGGGAAGACTCTACTTTCTGACTCTTGGCTTACACTTACCTGTGTACTTCAGAAAATATACTAGACTTACCAGTCGAAATGTCGAAGGTCGACTCGAAGAGGCTGATAGGAAGCAAGGCGCTTCTTCACACGAAGTACTCTCCATCTTGTGCGAGATTCAGAGAAAGCTGCAAGACAACAGAACTCAGCTAGAAGAGCATAGTACGCAATTAGATGCTCAAAGACAAGTGGGCAACAGGCTGGTGAATGGAATGTACGTGTTGCTTAATGAATCCGAAGGGCTGAACAGTGCTAATACTGGGAAATAGGCAATACTTTTCCACTCTGACTTCTGAACTTAAAGAGAGTATGAGCTCTATCTTGACCGTCAATCGCGAGGTCTACAAGGCCCTGCTTGACTTTCAATCCCGGATACCTCGGGAGTTCAAGCCCTGCTGGATACAAGAACCAGTTATGTTGACGGACGCATTAGGGAGAATTATGCCCATCCACATAGAGCTCGTCAACTCATGGGAGGTATTTGACACCGTTTTGGCTACAAGGTTCATGGGGCTTCCTGGCCAGCGCAAGATTGCAAGAAAGGAGGTTGCTTTCCAGGACCGATACCTGACTAAGGATGTCGAGCGTACCCAGTCATTTGAGGCTTGCTTTCTTCCCGGCCGTCGTATTGATATGAGCATGGTTTTTAAGCAAATAAATCCGTGCACATCATGCCCAAAGTGTGGCTTAGAGGCAGATTGCACTTCCGGAGCTGTAACTCAATGGTGTAGTATATTTGAATTGAATCCTAGAGGTAGGCACCATTAAACTGACATTTACTCACAGTTTAGGTTGTGGTATGTAGTTTCAAAGAGTCGAAGAAGTCATTGGAGATTCTAGAGATCAATCCATAGGAATTGCCGAAGTCTATTCCCAGATGGAAAATATGCAACCGGATATTCAGGCATCGAAGAAGCGAAAGAGGGCTTCAGCTTCTGAAAATGAAGAAGAAGATATCAGGGCATTTCAACGAGTCCGCCTGCTTTTGCAATCTGCAAGGACGAGTGAACAAGAAGATTCTACATTAACCTGGTCACGCAAACGTCTATCGCGTGATTTCATTGACAACAATATTGTGGACGCGCAGAACCTACACCACCAAGCTGTGAAGAGGCAGCACTTTTCTGATCATCTACCGTACGATGATACCTCCAAGTTCGATACTAGTACGTCCACAGCAGACAACGTATGACATTATCTATATTCAGTGAGTTCTAACAAAGAACATAGCAGTGTCTTTTGATGCTCCATGCGCCGGCCCAGCCTTCTATAGCTGGCTCTTTGGAAACGATAAGGAATCTATAGAGACGAGCGATCATATACCATACGATGATAACTTCAAGTTCAATACTGGTACGTCCAAAGAAAACAACGTATGGCATTATCTATATTCAGTGAATTCTTACAAAGAACATAGCAATGTCTATTAATACTCCATACACTAGCCTAGCCTTCTATAGCTGGCTCTTTGAAAACGATAACGAATCTATAGAGACGAGCGATCATATACCATACGATGACACCTTCAAGCCTGATACTAGTACCTCTATAGGAGACAATCCGTCGATTCTCAATTGGAAGGAAATATTTCGTCTAAGAGATCCTTAGTCGCAAGCCGAGAACTACTAATGAAAAACGACTCACCTCGATCCAAGCAGCATCGACCCATGCCGACTTCACAGTCAATATGCAATTAGATCGCTGAAGAAATGCCGGAGTTGTCAATATTCCTTCAACATCAAACCATTCACGTAATATTAAAGAATGGTATATGCTTGGCTATAGTAAAGGTAAAGGAGATCTCGGGTGGTGAAAATCTATGCAAGCTTAGCATCATCTATCATTGAGTCGAGAGGAGTTAGGAAAACATTACCCTCATTGCTGTTATATAGAGCTGTCTTCGCCATCCGAATTGAGCCTTAGGTGATTTCTCTAAATTGATAGTGTCTATCTAGCGTATCTAAGTGCTGCTTCAATGCTATGACGTTTGTAACTTGTACCCATTAGCTATATAATCATGAGCGTTTCGTCTATGACGGTTCGGGCCTCGGGCTTGGAGTTAATAGTCCCACGTCGAGAACACAAGCATTTGAGATTATTATATGAAGAGTTTATGTTCTTCATCTGCTGGAATTTGGGAAAGAGGTTTCCGCGAATGAACTAAAGCTTAAGAATTGGCAACCGTAACAAGATGAATTTCCAGTGTTTTGTTTCCTTGAAACCAAGGAGAAAGTGCGGCCTCCTGCTTTATCTTCTGGAGAGCAGAAGAGAGGGATAGACCTTTGAACCTCCCATTCCTGCCAAGCTTCCACCGATACTGCCTTACAAATGCCCTCTCATGATTCCCTCGTGGTGGACAAAGTATCAGACCCCTCTTTACGTCCAAGCGCGCACTCTCATGACAATAATAATAGACCTTCAGTGCCTTCCATGCTTCTAAACGTAGCAAACAATGGCCGTGTTGGATACTAATACCAAGGAAACGGATCCTTTCAATGTCCTTTGTCACTACTGATGATTGAAACTGCCAGATGTTACCCAGAACCGCCTGTATCGGATGTCGGAAATAAACCATGTCCTGTTCGAAATTGAACCAAATCCGAGCAGGGTAACCGTGGCCCCCGTATACATCACGGGCGGAGAAAGTCAACTCGTATTTCTTTAACGCTAACTCACGTGACTCTAAGCAAGTATGAAGGGCGGCAGGAATAGGAGTGGGAGATTTAAAACCTCCGTCTGGATCTCCTGGCCTGCTGTGGATGATGACAGCACGCGGTTCATTCGTTACCATGTCCCATATCTTGAGCCGAATCTCTTGAGGAAGCCTTGAAAATTGCGGGAAACCTTCCTGGGCTTCTGCAATGACGGGCCTGTGGGGTGTTGGCTTGATCTTTCGCTGGGGAACAGCCTTGGTGGCGGAGGGGAACAGCTTCGCCCTTCGACGAAGGTTGTAGCGAAGGTTGCGACCTCTAATATCTATCATAGCATGACTGTCCGCTTCAGTTAGCCATTTAATATAGCGTCCAGATCCGAGTCCATAGAGCAACCAACCTCCGACGGTGATGGCTTATTCTAGATGGTATTTGTGTCCTAGTCATCGCTTCAGTATTGAAAGTGGACAAGGACTAGTAGCATCTCAGAATGACTTTGTACGAGAAAAATTTGTGATGAAATGACAAAAGAGGAGGTAATTGCGGCGACGGCTGCCTAACTCTCCGGCAGGGAGGGCTCGAAGCGGTTTAGCGGCCTGATGTACCAAGCGCTAAACCCTTTTAGTTATCAACATTAATGCATTAAATATGTTCAAATGTAGATGCAGATTATACTTTGCTCTAAAGTAAAAATATACTTCTGGAACTCTTAATAAAGCACTACTATCATAGTAAATTTGTGCCGAGTGCAAATTTTCGTAAATTGGCACTACATAGATATCAGCTTCTTCAAAGCTGAGGCTTTTCAGGATGATGTATGATTCGACAACGTATGCATAATCCCATGCACATAGCTCCTATGACTCACAAACTGATTAATCCTATCACATGCTTCCGCGTTAGCTCGCGACGTAGAAAGATGCGTCCTTTCTTGATGTCAGGGCGAGTCGAGTCGAGTCCGAGCCGAGTCCGTCCAAAAAGCCGACTCGAGTCGGCGTGTCTCACTACTATGTTTCTCTAGCAAGGAGCTCGAGGAGGAAGGTGATTTTAATCACGTGCCTTTAGTTGACCTAAAAAGTAAGAACCAAAGTAATCAACTACCGCTAATTGGAATACACCCCCAGGTATATTTGTGAGATCCGGCACTGAAAAATTTATCCCCCCCCCCCCCCCCCAATGGGGGTATAAATAAATAAGGCCTCCTGAAAGGGTGCAAAAGGAGATGATTCAGAATAGGATATAATGCTAAACTAAGGATTTAAGTAAAATATGTGATTAATAACTACATATTCTCATCGGTAATGTCCTCACCTCCTTGACAACCTTTGTTGAAATCCTCATCGCTGTTAGAAGGGTCGAATTCAGGCTCCTCATCATCGATATCGCTCTCATCGCCATCAATATTGTGGTGGGGTTTCGTGGTCCCCTACAAAATAATTGTTTCTGTGCTGAGAGTTTTGATATATTTAGCTAGCTCGTGGACTACCTTCGAGCATCATCTATAGTTATCTTTTACGGATCATCCTTTACGGGAGATTTACGGACGCAGATTAGTTTTACGGGTTTTAGTAGGAAGCTTTACGGCCATGGAATACAGTCTTTTCTTTTGTGTGTTTTGAGCGTTGCCTCCGTCCCTATTGCCAGCTATTCTGTAGCTTCGAGCTCGTGCGCTGTCCTACCTTGCCCTGACGATCGTGCATTTCGACGGCACACCCATTTATTCCCTCCACAATATATAAGACTATAATCTTAACGCCCAGTTCGCACTTTACATCAGGATCGCGTTGGAATCACAGAAAAATAGTAGTGATTAAGTGCGCAGCGTAATGATTCTATTACTTAATAATTCTCAACTGAACGGGTGCTTTACCCTCTATATACAATAAATATAAGACTTTCTAGGACTTCGTAGGACTTCCGAACAGATTGAAGTCCGTAGTCCGTAGTCCGCAACCGGTAGTCCTTAAACTCCTAAGGAGTCCGAGGACGTCCAGCAACCCGATATGATTTGTGTAGCCATGGATTAACAGCCACGATAGCTGTATTCCAACAGACCGTTATTTTGAACCTAACGTTATATCGACTGTGGTGTTGTGACTCAAAGGGTTTTATACACCAGTTAATGCGGTACAGTCTTACGCACATCGACTCTTTGTGTGCCCTCTCGCTTGCACATGTTTGCTTGGCCTAATACCTAAGTTCCTATCTCTTGGTGTAGGTCTTCGCAGACCATAGAATACATCATCTTAAAAAGAACAGAGGAGAGGAGTTCCTTTGTTGGGAGGCACCTCTCTGTTTTTAATAAACACCCTGCCGTCCTTTTTTCCTATCATTGCAAAATTTATAATATTTGTCAAGATGCTCCTAACTTTAAGTTATTACCGAAAACGGGGAAATTTCCACGTCCCTAAACTGGTATGTCATTTCGTCTCGTTTTCTTGCTTTTAAAAACTCGTCTCTCTGCGCTTTTCCTTCACGCGTGTTCACTTCTGCATCTCCCTTCTCTATGGCTTGATGAGGATCTTGCCCCGGGAACCTAGCGCGGCTATCTTGCACTAAATTCCCCGTGCGGCGTAGTGGATTACGCTCATCACTGACTACCTGATAAGCCTCGTCTGCCTTGCCCCCAAAAGAGCTACTCTCTTGCTCTACGAATACTGCACTAGCACGTTGACTATTTACCGTGTTTGTGCTTTGGGGCAGTGGACTTTGGTCAGGTGGGAATAGCAAACCGAATGCTTTGATATCGGATGATTTATCCAACTCCAAGTCTAGGTCCTGATTCTTCATGTCTCTCCTATCACTGTCATGATGCTCTTGCTCCCAACGTTCTCGCTCGCGCTTAGGCGGTTCGTGTCTATCGCGTTGTTGGCGACGATGCTTTCCTCGTTCTTCCATTTCCTCCCTTTTTTCACGCGCCGCTGCGGGGTCTGTCAGTTACGCCCACCACTCTAATCATACCGAAGTTAAAGAACTCGCCTCGAATCTGCTGTGTAGCAACTGCATAAGCTTGAATTTCCTCTTTGTCTAAAACTCGCAAGACAATTACAAAGTCTTCCCGTGCTTCATATCTCTCCTTTCCTCTCTCAAGCGCCTCTGGATTAACCATTCGACGAGTGATCTTTGTCCACCGTGCGTCAGGCGGTATGCCATCTTTCTTCGCATCTTTAAGTGGCGCAACTCCCTCCCGAATGGGCCATGGATCTTCCGGGAATTTTTCACGAGGTGGGCGGAGAATACCTCGAAGCTTTTCCTCTTTCTTGACTTCTCGAGGTGGTGATACTATCCGTACTGTCGGTCTGCGTTTCTCCTCAGAACTAGAGGTATCGCGTCTTCCACGCCCTTCATGAGCAAGCAGGTCGAGTTGCAGGCTGCTTGAATCCCTCTTTTGTCCCAGTGACTCTTTTCGTACTGGCTCCCGGGGAGCTATTGTTAGGGTAGAGGTCTCGCTTGTTGGCACCGGAGCTGAATCGGTAGATATAGATTCCCCTCGTGATGTTTCTGGCCGTCCGTATCTGGTGTTGGGCTGAATATGTATAGATTGGTTTCTTGACGTATGCGTTTCTGCACCAGGGGCTTCGAGGTCAGATTCTGATGCCGATTCCACATATGTACTAAATGGGTGTTTGCTAGGAGTACTATGTTGGGACTGTTCCTCCATATTTTGATTAGATGCATCATGGTTGGTTTGAACGGTGCTGGTTTCTTTTGGCATTTTGGAAGCATCTGGCCGTCCTAATAGCTCCCCCCGCACACTTTCCTCTACCGGTATCATGACGTCTTCGTAGGCGTCTTTTTCAGGAATCAATTTCTTATCTTGTTTGAGAACCTGGTTAGGAATTTGGACTGTCTCTGTTCTCCTAGCATGATTCACATCACTACAAGAATCAGAGGTATCATCAAACGCAGATCCGTTAGAGTCCTCGGAAGAGTACTCTCGCGCTTCCGATTTCATTTTCGCTCCGAAGATCATAGACGGGCTTGCCAACACAGGAGCGATGACTGCAAGATTACCCACTGTAGCGTTCCTACCAGACTTCGTTTTTGGTCGTTGTCGACGATGTGGCCTTGGCTCATCTTCCGCTAGAGGAATCGATCCTGATGGGCTTTGGTCAAAGGATGGCGCACTTACTGCAGTGGATCTACTAGTCCTAGTTATCGGAAGTGGTAATCTGCTCCCCAAAGTAGAGGATCTTTGTACTTGAGGTGAGTTACGCCTTGGAGGCGACGGTCTAGGTATTACTTCACTAACGTTCAGCGGTGTCAGACCCTTAGGAACCTCCCATTGAGTAGCTTGAGTAACCTGGGGCATGTAATAATATTGACCGGACTTTGGATCTAGATGTGCGATCCATCCCTCAGGCGTGGGAAAGGGGGAGGTCGGTCCCATCATAGAGAACGGAAATGAATTTGCAATTTGTGGCCCAGTCTGGCCTTGGTTATACCCCGGACTCATCATATTTGGTGGCACTGGATCATTGGTGAAGACTGGATGTACTGGATGTACTGGATGTTGTAGAGCAGGCAATACCAAAGACTGTGCACAATCTTCTTTTGCATTTGCTTGCGTTTGTTGCTTCTCGATAAGAGGACTGTTTTGTGCAAGGTCTCTGGAAATTGGAGGAGAAGGATCTCTACATAACGATGAGGTTGGCATCTGTCTTATAGGCG
>Ga0335072_10012895_pt1 | contig 11924 bp, 5 predicted proteins | sample Lox_Sample_21_FD_206725 | JGI IMG/M metagenome (GOLD analysis project Ga0335072, IMG submission 206725) | Soil microbial communities from Loxahatchee National Wildlife Refuge, Florida, United States - Lox_Sample_2.1 | ecosystem: Environmental > Terrestrial > Soil > Wetlands | place: USA: Florida...
ATTTTTAACTCGCGCGATCTGACGGCCAGGCGATTCGGTCCAGCGCGCTGGATTCGGGAAGGCGCGGCGTTCACGACGCTGGAGGCTTCGGTAGGAGACCCGAAAGCGCAGGATATCGTCGAGTACGACACCGCGAGCGGCAAACGCTCGATCCTGGTTTCGGCGGCGCAACTCACGCCGAAGGATGCCAAGAAAGCGCTAAACATCGAGGATTACCGCTGGGACCAGGGACTCAACCGTCTCCTGATATTTACCGAATCCAGGCGAACCTGGCGCACAAACACGCGCGGCGATTATTGGGTGCTCGACCGGGCGGCGGGGACGCTGAAAAAGCTGGGCGGGGATGCGCCGGCGTCTTCGCTGATGTTCGCCAAGTTCTCCCCGGACGGGTCGGCGGTGGCTTATGTGCGGGGCAACAACTTGTACCTGGAGAACCTGGCGACCGGCGCCATCCGCGCGTTGACCTCGGTCGGATCGGACACGCTGGTGAATGGGGCGTCGGACTGGGTTTACGAAGAAGAGCTGAATTTGCGGGATGGATTCCGCTGGTCGCCGGACGGCCAGAATATCGCATTCTGGCAGTTGGATGAAAGCGGCGTGGAGATATACACGATTATCAACGATACCAAGTCGCTTTACCCGGAACTCATCAAGTTTCCGTATCCCAAGGCAGGGACGAAAAATCCATCCGTGCGCGTGGGGGTGGTGAGTGCGTCGGGCGGAGCGCCGCGATGGATTCAGACACCGGGCGATCCCCGGGAGAACTATCTGTTCCGCATGGAGTGGGCTGACGAACGCAGCGTGTTGGTGGGACAGATGAACCGGCGGCAGAACCTGCTGGCGGTTTATGCGGGGGATGCCGCGTCGGGCGCGGCCAGGGAGATTTTTCGCGATCGCGACGATGCGTGGGTGTACACGCCCGAGGCCGAGGGTATCGGACTGGAAGCGCAACACTTCGACTGGCTAAAAGGACATCGCGGTTTTCTATGGCTGAGCGAACGCGATGGCTGGCGGCGGGCGTATGCGGTGAATCTGGCGGGCGGCGACCCGGTAGCGGTCACGCCCGCGTCGGTGGACGCGATGGAAATCTTGCGGGTGGATTCGGACAGCCGTTGGGTCTACTACGTGTCGTCGCCGGAGAATGCCACGGAACGGTATCTGTACCGGGCGCGCATCGACAAGCCCGGAACGGCGGAACGGATTACGGCAGCCGGCCAGCGCGGCACGCATCAATACGACATATCGCCCGATTGCCAGTGGTCGTTTCATACGTTCTCTGCGTTCGACCGGCCTCCGGTGACGGATCTGGTGAGCCTGCCGGAAGACAAGCCGGTGCGCGTGCTGGAATCGAACGCGCTGCTGCGGGCGAACGTAGCGGGGGCGCTCGATCCGCCGGTGGAGTTTTTCCAACTGGCGCTGCCATCGGGGACGACGGTGGATGGATGGATGCTCAAGCCGCGGGCGTTCGATCCGGCGAAGAAATACCCGGTGCTGGTGTATGTGTACGGCGAGCCGGCGGCGCTGACGGTAACGAATCAGTGGAGCACGCGGAACGGACTGTTCCACCGGGCGATTGCCGAGGAAGGATACCTGGTGGTGAGCTTCGAGAATCGCGGCACTCCCGCTCCGAAAGGACGCGCGTGGCGGAAGGCCCAATACGGCGCGGTGGGGGTGGTTTCAACTCAGGATCAGACTGAAGCCGTGCTGGCGTTGGCGCACGAGCGGCCCTACGTAGACGCGGGACGCATCGGGGTCTGGGGATGGAGCGGCGGGGGGACCAACACCTTAAACCTGATGTTCCGGTCGCCCGACGTGTACCGCGTGGGCGTGGCGGTGGCGCCGGTGCCCGATCAGAAGCTGTATGACACGATTTACCAGGAGAGGTACATGGGCGTGCCGGCGGACAACGTGGAAGGGTATCGCATGGGTTCGGCCATCAATTTCGCGGACGGGCTGAGGGGGAATCTGCTGATCATTCACGGGTCCGGCGACGATAATGTGCACTTTCAGGGAACCGAGAAGCTGGTGAACCGGCTAATCGAGTTGGGGAAGACGTTCGACTTTATGGATTACCCGAACCGGTCGCACGGGATTTTCGAGGGCGAAGGCACTTCGCTGCACGTTTATAGTTTGATCTCGCGGTATATCGAGGAGCACTTGCCGGCGGGGGGAAAATAGGCAAGCCGCGACAAGGTTTTGCGGTTGGCCGCTGCCGCCCGATGCTCCGTTCTGCGGCGAACGATCGCGGACCCACTGAAATTTTACGCCTTCGTCAGCCCTAATCCCGGCCCTTTCGGTAGAATCAGTTTGCCTTTTTCGACCCGCACGCCGTGGAACGGGTCGTTCGAGATCAGCAGATTGCCGTCGAGATCGGCATAATCGACGAGCGGAGACAGGTGCGCCGCCGCCGTCACCGAAACGGAGCTCGACACCATGCACCCGATCATCACGCGCATGCCGAGCGAGCGGGCGACATCGATCATCCGCTTGGCTTCCAGCACCCCACCCGACTTATCGAGCTTTATGTTGACGCCGTCGAAGGCGTCCTTCAGCTTGGGGATGTCCGACGCCCGCTGGCAGGCCTCGTCGGCGATGATCGGGATGTGTACGCGGCCGCGCACCCAGCGGGTCTCCTCGATCATCTCCGCGGGCATGGGCTGCTCGATGAACTCCACGCCGTGCTGCTCCAGCCAATTGATCTTGCGGACGGCCTCTTCTTTGTTCTTCCAGCCTTCGTTGGCGTCCACCCGCAGCTTTTTGTTCGTGACGCTGCGGACCGCTTCGATGGTCGGCTCGTCGGTGTCGAGCCCGACCTTTACTTTGAGGATGGGGTAATCGGCCGCTTCCCGGGTTTTTTGTTTGGTAATTTCGGGAGTGTCGATGCCGATGGAGAAGGTGGTGAGCGGAGTATCCGCGGGATCGAGGCCAAACAGTTCATACAGCGGAACGCCGAGCTTCTGCCCGGCCCAATCCATGATAGCGATATCGATGGCCGCTTTGCCGGCCCAATTTCCGGGCACGCGGTGGAAAACCTCGGCCATTAACTTCGTGAACTGCGTGGGATTGGCGCCGGCGATCAGATTGCGCACCGATTCGACGGCTTTGCGCGCGCCTTCGGCATCCTCGTGGTAGCGGACGATCGGAGCGCCTTCACCATGGCCGGTGATGCCGTCGCGCGTGTAGGCCACGTGGAGCGTGTCGCGGTACTGGCTGGACGACATGGTCGTGGTCCAGGTGTGCTGGAGGTTCAGGCGGAGAATCTTGGTTTCGAGCGTGGCTGGCATGGCACTGGCGGGAACGGCGCCCAGCATCGCCGGCGCGGCGGCCGCGGCTTTGATCAGGTCCCTGCGATTCACTTCGGTCTCCTTTGCGCCACCAGAAGCCGCGCCCAATACGGGTCGGCCAGATCGTCGATGCGGACCATCGGAGTCTCGTGCGTGGTGTCGCTGATGAACTTGTTCTCGCCCAGATAAATGCCGGTATGGGTGATGTGTTTGGCGGAGCTGCCGAAATAGAGGAGGTCGCCGGGTTGGATGTCCTTGCGCTCGACTGGCGCCACGCCGTTCCAATCGGCCTGCTGATCGGCATCGCGCGGCATCATGACGCCGCGGCGGCGTTCGAGCATCTGGGCGAAGCCCGAGCAATCGTAGCCGTAGCTCGAAGTGCCTCCCCACGTGTAGGGCGAGCCGAGAAATTTCTTCGCCAGCGCCAGCATTCCGGGGATATCGAGCGCCTTGACATCGAACGAGACGTCGCCGGATTGAATCCAGCCGGCGCGATCGTCCGGCAGCCGGACCTGGATCCATCGACCGCCAGCCGGCGGCATGGTGGTCACCTCCAAGCGGGTTTCGAAAGGCACGGTGAGGAGAGGAGCGTGCTTGGTGACGTCCGACTCACGGTAGATATGCGCGAAGAAGCTCGTCACCTGGGCAGCATGAGCGGATTCGGCGTAGGGCGGCCCGGGGCGAAGCTGCGCCAGCGGGATCCAGCCGGTGTACTGGTCGGCGGTGCGGACGTGCGCCCAACCCTCTTGCTGCTCCATTAGCTGGACATTGGCCCCGTAAATCGCCTGCGAGACGACGTCGGCATCCTCGGTAGGGTGGGAATACATGTTGGCCACAGGCTTGAGCACCACCGCGTTGGGCACGACGGTCGCAAAGAGGGCCAGCACGGCAATAGAGGGCATCACCCTCAGGGTACCGCCGCTTGCCTGACAAAAAAAGCGCGGCGGCGGGATAGTATTCCCGCCGCCGCAAAGCGATGCAATAAAAGTTGGCTAGTTCGGTAGGAGAATCGTGGTGCCAGCCGGGCTGGTATAAGTATTTCCGTTCAAAAGTATGGACACCGAGATCGGATACGACCCGCCGCCGGGGTATCCAGTTGACGGAACCGACCAACTGTTGTTCGTTTTTAAGTTGGCGAGTTTTACATTGACCTGGTACAAACCGGCGACTGATCCGCCGACGAATCCGGCGTACGTGATACCGGCGCCGCCGTCCGCGCCCGTAACCGTATAGTGGTTACCAGCGGGCGAACCAATAGTCACCGTGATGGTATCCGCAGCCACGAAGCATGGAGGATAGTTCACCTCGCCGTTGACGGGGGTGGCGGGCTCCACTATGTGGTGGGAATCGTAGCTGAGCACGGCACCATCGATGCTCGTCCAGCCCGGATTCCATGTGCCTGCTTTGGTGTTGACCACCTGCAACAAGCCCGGGTTCGGTGAGGCCTGGTTGATGGCGACGCACGCGGTCGGAACCGACGTTTGCGCGGTGGGAACGACATCAGCGCCGGTGCTATCGGGAACGCCGAGGCCAGTCATGTAGATCGAGATGGTATCGCCGTCCACTGTGGCCACAGTTCCATTAACGGAGCCGTTGCCATTGATGATGGCGGCTTGTCCGGCGCCATCCGATGCCAGAGTAAAGATGCCAGGATCGGCGGTTACATAATCGATCTGGTAATAACCGTCGCTGGGTGTGGCAGTGCCGGCCGATGTGACGCTGACCGTGACGTTGAATAGGTTGGTACCGGACTTGCTAGTCATCCCGGAGGGGACGATAGCATTGATCTGGTTTTCGTTGGCGAAGACCACCGGAGCGCTCCAAACATTGTTCTTGCTTGACGTCAGGTCTGTGAAGGTCACAGTCAGCGAGACCGGTTTGGCACCAGTGGCTGAGGGCGTGCCGAGGGTCAACGCCGAGAGGAACTTGCCATAAGAGTCGAGAGTGTTGGACGCAGATGTAGTTCCCGCCGGGAGATTGGTGCCCGTGAATCCAAAATTAGCCCCGAAGATGCTGATCAGTTCGTACGGGGCGAAGTTGGGAATGTAGCCGAGGAAGCCGGGGGAACCGCCCAACGTCGGCTGCAAGTATGATGCCGTGCTGCTGATGGCGTAAACGACGGGGATGTAGCTGAAGGTTAAAGGCGTCGTCACGACGGCCGCGGTGATTGGGGTACTGGGATCGGTCTGGTTAGCCAACCCGATCACTAGCTTCCCGGTAGCGCCAGTTGCGACCGACGGGATCATCGACACCGGAATTGTGACCATGAGATCATGTTGGTCCATCACAACATAGCTGCCGCCGCTGGGCTGGGTATTGTCGAGTTGGGTGGCGCCCACGAATACCTGTGTCGGGACGAGTGAATTGCCCTGGATGTCTTTCGGTCCGTAAAAATTGGTTCCACGTACCAGCACATTAAAGTAACTGCCGGAATACTCCGCCGTTCTGGCGGACATCGTACTCGGTTGGAGAGGCTGCCCCGTGATTGTCGAACCCGTAGCGCCAGCAAGAATCGCCTGACCCGGTACGATGGTGTATACATACACCACCGGACTAGGCGCGGCAAAGGGAAGATTCGAATAAGTGAATGTCACCGTGACGGTGTAGCCAACGGTGGCCGGATAAGTAAAGAGCGTCGGATCGAGCGTGGCGGTGACGGCAGAGCCCCAGGTAAACGCCGTACCGTTGACGGTGTTCGATGCGGACGAGCCGGACCCGTTTAGCGAGCACCCATTAGCGTAAGTGGAGTTTGGAGTGTAGACATTTGGGACCTGAGCGACGCTACAGGTCACGGTAAAGGGGATTGGTTCGTCGGTGGCGTAGAGAGTTGCGGTGGGTTGGGGAGTACCCGCCTGATAAGTGAAGTTCACGCTTTTGGTGGTGGACGGAGCGGTCGTTACGCTGCTATTGCCATTGCTGATCTGAATGGTAAAGGGTACGTACAATTCCAAGCCAAGACTGCTGGGAACGGTTGTGTAGAACCCGACGTTGGCAGTGTAGTTGCCCGTCGGCATCCCTTGGGCAATCGAAGTGTTTACATTGAAATGGACTGGTTGCGAATTGCCGGCACTGATGGAGACGCCGGCACCCGATAGGGCCGACGGAGACACGAGCGAGAGCCACTGCGGTAGCGTACTCGGATCGAGGTTGAAGGTGGTGCTGAGATAGCCAGTAGGGACCGAGATGTTAGTTATAGCGTCGGAGCCGGCGGTTTGATTTTGCTTGTTGTAGGTCACCGCCGCGGAGGCCGCACTGGCGGTCACCTTCTGGATGTTCATGCTGGGACTCACCGTGCCATTGGTAATTGTTGCTGTATTGTATTTGATAAAGAACTGACACCCGGTCACGGCACTGCTCAGGGCCGTTTGGTTCGCGGGGGGCGAGATCTTGAACGTGAGAGTGTCCGTGCCGCTCGCCGGGACCGTGACTGTAGCCGGGAGCGAAAGGGGATTGCTACTCGCTTGCGCAGAAGTGATCGACAGCCAGGTCGAGGTTGTGCTGCAACCGGAACTGCTCAATGTGTATTGATCGGAAGATGTGTCGGAGTTGGTAATCGTGACAGTGCCTTGCGCGGGACCTTGGGCGGCGTTACCGCCGAGGATATAAAACAACAGAGTGGGAGGCGCCGACGCGCTCAGCGGCGAACTGATGGTCAGATTGATCACAATCGTCGCGTCGACCGTTCCGTCGGTAACACCACTGAGTGCAATCGACGCGGAATACGTACCGCCGGGAACTAGTCCACCCGCCGTCCCGGTGTTGAGACTGAAGCTGAGAACGTCGCCAACTGCACCGGTGAAGCCACCAATGTTCAACCAGCCCGAGGTTCCCGTGTAAGTGAGATTTTTTGTGTAATTAGTGTTGGTACTTTGCGGATCCGAAATTGTGGACGTTTGGGGGGACGGAGACGCCGCCCCTTTGGTGTAGCTAAAAGCTAGCGGCGAGACACCTGCCCCGGCTGACGCCGTTATTTGTGCACTTGCCGTGCCGGCCCAAAGTGCCAGAGCAAGCACGACTAGAAAGAGTTTCGAAAATCGTGTGATAGTCATGTGAACCTTTCATTGTTACCCGCGCTTTACCCTGTCGCTTGGGTACGTCTACCTTATCGACGGAGAGGGCGGGGAACATGAGGGTCGGTTGCGTCAAGGCAAATGTGTGACTGGCAATGTAGTACGCCGGCATAGTATGGAAACCTCTGGCAGAACGCCGTTTTTTGCAAAACGAAAGAGTTGGAAGGAAAGTGGGAGGGGGCGGGCTAAGTTGAACTCAAGAGCGAAATAGGACAAAAGAACGTCGCGTTTCGGGTAGCTTTACGATCCCCCAGCCGCCTGCACGCGAGGCACTGTAGCGCCCGGCGATGCCCAGCGCCGCAGGGCTTCCTTGAAATCGTCTGGCCTCACCGGCTTGGCAATGTAATCGTCCATTCCGGCGGCCAGGCAGTTTTCCCGGCAACCCTCCATTGCCTCGGCCGTCATGGCGATGATCGGAATGCGCCGCCCGCAACTCATCTGCTGGCGAATGGCGGCCGTCGCCGCGTAGCCGTCCATCTCCGGCATGTGGCAGTCCATGAAAACCAGATCATACGGGAACATAGCGCACATGTCGACCGCCTCTCGCCCGTTGGCCGCCACGTCTGGCCGCACCCCGAGCCGCTCCAGCATCCGCACCGCGACTTTTTGATTGACAGCGTTGTCTTCGGCCACCAGGACGCGCAGCGACGCTCCGCAACCGCTCTCCGCAGCCGCTCTCGCACGGGAAACCGCCGGGCGTACATCCGTCTGCGCCCGCAGCCCGGCTTGCAGCTTCCGCGACCAGGCCGTGGCGAGCGTATTCAGCAACTGCGATTGCCGTACCGGCTTCACCAGGCAAGCGTCGATCATGCTTCCTTGCATGCCCAGCACCTCGCTCCAGTGCCCCACCGAAGTTAGCATAATGACCACCGGATCGTTGATGGAAGAGTCGCTGTGCAAGGCCGCGGCCAGTGCCGCTCCATTCATTTCCGGCATCTGATAATCGAGGAGCACGAAGCGGAAGGGGTCGTCGGCACGGGCGGCGGACCGTAGAGCAGCCAAAGCTTCCCGTCCGTCCGCCACGCTTTCGTTGGGCATCTGCCAGCTCGATAACTGCTCGCGCAATACCCGGCGGTTGACTTCGATATCGTCTACAATCAGCACCCGCAATCCGCGCAGGTCGTCCGCGGGAACCGGCTGCGCCTGCGGATGGGCATCCATTTTCAGCGGCAGCGTGAACCAGAAGGTCGATCCCTCGCCCGGCTGGCTGTTCAGCCCGATGGTGCCGCCCATCAGGTTCACCAGTTGCTTGGAAATCGCCAATCCTAGCCCCGTGCCGCCGTACCGGCGCGTGGAGGAACTGTCCACCTGACTGAACTTCTCGAACAGCGCGTCAATGCGATCGGGCGGGATTCCCACCCCGGTATCTTCCACGGCTACCCGAATACTCGCGACGCCCTCGGTTTCCGATTCACATCCGACCTTTATCAGCACATGGCCGGCCTGGGTGAACTTCACGGCGTTCCCCACCAGGTTGGTCACCACCTGGCGAATGCGGCCGGGGTCGCCCACGAAGTGGCGCGGTACGGCCGGCGCATACTCCAGCACCAGCGCAAGCTTTCGGTCGGCGATCTTGGGCGCCAGCATTTCATTGACTTCTTCGATGACCAGCCGCAGATCGAACGGGAACGATTCGATCGCCATCTTGCCGGCTTCGATTTTGGAGAAATCGAGAATGTCGTTGATTACTCCCAGCAGGCTCTCGCCGGACCGCCGCACGGTTTCGGCATATTCCCGCTGCTCCGCGCTGAGATCGGTGTCCAGCAGCAGGCCGGTCATCCCGATGACGCCGTTCATCGGCGTGCGGATTTCGTGGCTCATGGCCGCCAGGAATGCGCTCTTGGCGCGGTTGGCGGACTCCGCCTGGCGTTGCGCGGCGCGCAGCCGGCCCGTGAGCCAGATCATCAGGGCCAGCATCGGCAGCAAAACTCCGACCGCCGCCAGGGAAACAGCGGTATAGACTCGCGCCCGCCGGTACGCAAAAATCGTGCTCACTTCCTGGCCGACCTTCGTGTTCCAGTGGAAATCGATCGCGGCCAGTTGGCCGTCGAGCGCCATCTCCCCGATCTCATCGCGGAGTCTGTCGGCGGCGATCATGGCATCGCGCCGGTGCTTGTTCGCACCCACGCCGAACCAGAACGCTGCGCCATCGACTGGCTGGATCCGCAATGGGCCATTGGCGCAGTTCGGTATGCGCGCGTCGACGAAAGCATTAATCGTGACGAGGCCGGCATCGGCGTCTCCTTTGCAAACCGCCGCCCCCACCTGGGCGACGCCGGTAACCGGGACAGCCTTGGCGCGGGGGAAATATTGCCGGAGAATGCGCGCGTCGCTGCTGATCTTGGTGATGGCCGCGAGGCGTTTTCCTTCCCAATCGGCGGTGCCGCTCTCCGGCAGCCAGCCCGGCACGGCCAACGCGTAGCTCATGCGAGTCCAGGGCGGGCTGATGTAGAGCAGGGAGCGGCGCTCCGGCAGATCGCCCACGATCGGCCAGAGGTCCACCGCTCCCGTTGCCAGCGCCCGCTCCGGACCTTGCGGTGAAAAGACCCATTGCAGCTTGATTTTTCGCCGCCGGGCCGCGGTCCGGATGATTTCCACCGCCGGTCCGGAGGCTTGCCCGGAGCTGTCCGGAAAGTGATAAGGGGCAGAGTTTTGGAATCCGATGCGCAGCGTGCGCCTGAGCGGCAGTTCGCGGTTCACCAGGGACACGCCGCCAACCGCCAGCACTGCCGCGCTTGCGGCGGCGATGGCCAGGCTCCTTTTGCGGAGGGCCCCCTTGCCGAAATTACCCAGCATCCCGTGCGGATCAATTCTAAATGAATTGCGCCCAAAACCCACTCACGAAAGTGGTTAACAGGAAGCTGATATCGCTGACTGATACCCGTAGCCGGCCGTCCCGTGGGAGGGATCCACCGGCAGCACCGCCCAAAACCGGCTCCCTTTTCCAACCGTGCTTTCCACTCCCACGCGTCCGCCCTGCTTTTCCACGATCTGGCGCGTGATTGCCAGCCCCAGCCCGGTTCCCGAACAGGCCGTTCGGGCCCTCCCCAGTTGGCCAAACTCCACAAAGAGACGACAAAGGTCGTCCGCCCGGATTCCCACGCCGCTATCCTCCACTACGATGCGGTAATAAGCCAAGGCTTCCGGCAGCAGCCGGACCACCACCGATCCGCCTTCCGGCGTGAACTTGAGAGCATTGGAAAGATAGTTAAAAAGCACCTGGCGCAGTCGCGCTGCATCCGCCCGCACGCTGCCCACGCGCGCGTCGCACTCGGCGCGCAGTTCGATGCCCTTGCGGCCGGCCAGTGCCGCTACCCCTTCCTTCACTTCTTCCACGAGGACTGCCGGGTCCAGGGTCTCGTATTGGAAGTCCATCTTGCCGGATTCGATTTTGGTCAAGTCGAGCACCTGGTTGATCAGCGTGAGCAGATGACGCGAGCACCCCAGGATATCCGAGAGGTACTCTTTTTGCTCGCCGGTGACCGGCCCCGCCTTGCCATCGTGCAGCAATTCCGAGAAGCCGATGATGCCGTTCAAGGGCGTGCGGAACTCGTGCGACACGCTGGCCAGGAAGCGGCTTTTGATCTCGCTGGCCCGGCTGGCGGCATCGAGCGCCGCCGCCATCTCGCGAATCTTGTGACGGAGCAAAGTGGAAGACGACACCACCTCGTGGTCGATTTTGCGCAGCACCACCGTCTCGCGCGCCAATAACTCCATCAGCAGGGTATCGCAGCAGTCGGCCAGCGCCACGCCCACGCGATACTCCGCGCCGCGCTGCTGCTGATACCGCACGCGGCCGCTGATTTCCCGATTCGACCACTGGATGAGGATCTCCGACTCGAGCCGCGCCGGGTGTTCCAGAATCAACTGCATCCCGCGCCGCGAGATATCGACGATACGCGCAGTCCAGACCAGCCCCGGCACGGCCGCGCAGGTAACCAGCGCGGGCTGGCTGACCCGAAACCGGCGATATTTCCGCTTGCTGGCGGAGCGGCTCCTGGCAGGCGAAGGCGTCATGGATTCTCCAACATCCAACTGGCGTCAAAAGACTGGGAGTCGGGTTCATTCTTGGGCAGTTCCGATGCCAGAATCAGCGAGTAGCCGAGCTGCGCCAGTTCGCGGCGGTTATGCGCGCCGGTCTTGCGAAAGAGGCGGGCCAGGCAGCCTTTCACGGTGCTGTGGGTGGTGTGGATTGCCGCCGCGATGCCGGCATTGCTGGCGCCGGAAGCCAGGGCGATCAGCACCTGCCTCTCGCGCACCGAAAGCTGCAAGGGCTTGGGAGGCGCGATGGCGCTGGAATCGGCATCGAAGCGGAGGATTCGCTCACCCTGGCAGATGCGGACCAGGGCGTGCGACGCTTCTTCGATCGGCAGGCGCGTCGAAAGTACTCCCTGAATGCCGCACTCGAGCGCGATGCGGAGCAGGTCGGCGGTGGGCTGCGCCGCCCAAATCACGAACTGTGCCGCGGGGTACATCCGGCAGAGTTGCGCCAGGCGTTCGCCATGCGGCAGCGCGTGGCCATCCAGGATCACCAGTCCGCAGCCGTCGTGGGCCAGTGTCTCGCTCAGGT
>Ga0335072_10012896_pt1 | contig 11924 bp, 5 predicted proteins | sample Lox_Sample_21_FD_206725 | JGI IMG/M metagenome (GOLD analysis project Ga0335072, IMG submission 206725) | Soil microbial communities from Loxahatchee National Wildlife Refuge, Florida, United States - Lox_Sample_2.1 | ecosystem: Environmental > Terrestrial > Soil > Wetlands | place: USA: Florida...
GCTCTGAAATCCCCCTGATCCGCTCAGCGTGATGTTGGGGTAGAACGCGCTCACCGCAATGCCGATCTGCGCATTGGCAGCCGCGCTCTGGCGCTCGGCTACGGCAATGTCGGGCCGGCGCTCCAGTAGTTGCGAGGGCACGCCAAGGGGAATTTTGGGCAGCGAGCCGCCGAGCGGCGACGGGGGAATCGAAAACTGCGAGAGATCGTAGTTCGCGATCGTTCCAATCGCATGCTCGAACTGCGCCCGCGCCACGCCCACGTCCACCAGTTGCGCGCGAACCGTCTCAAGCTGCGTACGCGCCTGATCCACGTCCACCTCGGTTGCCACGCCGCCCTGGAGCCGGGTCTCGGTCAGCTTCATCTGCCCTTCGAGATCTGCTACCGTATCGGTCAGCAATTTGGCCTGCGAGTCCAGCCCGCGCAGCGCAAAGTAATCCGCCGCCAGCTCGGCATGCAGCGTGAGCGCAACGTTGGCCGCATCCGCCGCGCTGGCCTGCGCATTGGCGCGCGCCTGCTCCACGCCGCGGCGCACGCGCCCCCAGAAGTCAGGCTCCCAGCTGGCCTGCGCGCCAATCGTCAGGTCGTTGTAGATGGTTGGGTCCGCCTTGTTGAAGAGTGGCGAATTCTTTGAGTACTGCTGCGGCGTGGCGCCAATGATGCCGCTCACCGTGGGATAAAGATTGGCGCGAACCGCCGTCACCTGGTCGCGCGCAGCCAGGTAGGTTTCAAGGGCCTGCTTTAACTGCACGTTGGTCGAGTCAACGCGTTCTTCAAGACTGTTGAGCTGCGGGTCCTGGTAAATCTCCCACCATTTGCCCTTCAGCATTCCATCCGATGGGTTGGCCGGCTGCCACGCGCCGCCGGCGGGATTTTGCGGCGGCTCGACCGAAGCCGCTCCCGTCTCCTTGTAAGCCGCGGGCGCAGTGTAGCCGGGCCGATTGTAGTTGGGGCCGACCGATTTGCACCCGGCGAGCGCAGCCAGGGCGCAGCCTGCGGCAAGCGCGGCAATCCCGCGCGCACCGCCGGTGCTGCGAACCCGATTTGCGGCTGGCTTCGATCCGCGCACCCTACAATCCTCCCGCTTGCGGTGAGTCGCTTCCTGGTTTCACTACGGTCACCTTCTGGCCTTCGATAATCGAGTCCGGCGGATCCTGGATTACCTGGTCGCTCGCCGTCAGCCCGCTTATCACCTGCGCCGTTGCGCCGTCGTCCTGGCCAATGGTGATGGGCACCAGATGCGCTACGGGTCCATCCTTCGTCTCCTCCACCGTGCCGATCTGCAATCCTGCACGCCGAAAGATCAGCGCAGCCGTTGGCACAATGAAGGTCGGCGCAACCTGCGGCGTCTTGAAGTGCACCTGCGCCAGCGCGCCCGGCATCAGTTTGCCCTCGCGATTGTCCACGTCTACTTCAACCAGCAGCGTGCGGCTCACCGGATCGATCGCGTCCGCGGTCCGCACCAGCCTTCCCGCAAAGATCTTTCCGGGGTATTCGGGGAAGGTCAGCGGGATCTTCGAGCCCAGCTTGATCATCGGGGTGTAAATCTGCGGCACATTGGTATAGACGCGCAGCGTCTCGAGCGCCTGCATGTGGAATAGCTCGACACTCGCTCCCTGGTTGATCAACTGCCCCGTGTCGACATTGCGCGCGGTCACCACGCCATCAAACGGAGCATAGATCTTCTCGAACGATTGCAATTCCTTGAGCCGCTGCATGTTGGCCCGTGCGGAATTCACTGCCGAGTCGGCCGCCGCAGCCTGCGTCGTCAGATTATCGGTATCGAACTTCGATACCGCGTCGCTCGTCACCAGTCCCTTGTAACGCTCGGCCTGCACCTGCGCATTTTTCTGGTTGGTGATGGCGGTGGCCAGATCGGCCTCGGCCTGTGCCACTTGCTGGTCCAGTTCGGGAGTCGAGATTACCGCCAGCAACGCGCCCTTCTTCACATGGGCGCCGATGTCGTAGTACCAGCGAACGAGGTAGCCGTCGGTGCGCGCGTAGAGAGGCGAGTCAGTGTAAGCCGTTACGTTGCCCGGCAGCACAAAATTGTCCACCGGAGGGGCCGCTTTGGCCGGCTCAACCTCCACCGTGGGCGCGGCGTACTTTACCGTATCTGCGGCCAGCACCTTGTCGTCATTCCTGCGGCTCAGATAGCCGGTCAGCGCCAGCGCGCCCAGCACCACCGTCGCAACCACCAGCGCCATCACCACCTTGCGAGCGGCAATTGGCGCCTGCTCCGGCGTATGGCTCTCGTCATGCAGCGTTCTTGCGTCGTTGATTCCCGATTCGTCAGTCATCGAGGGTTACTCCTGTGTCCCGGCAAATTCGTCACTTTCTGCCAGTTGTCGTTTTCCGTGTGCCCGCTTGCGGCGCTCCAGCCAGCCGTGAACCACCGAGAAGAACACCGGCACAAAAAACAGTGTGGCTCCAGTAGCCACAAACAAACCGCCAATCACGGCGCGTCCCAGCGGCGCATTCTGTTCGCCGCCGTCGCCCAGGCCCAGCGCCATGGGAATCATGCCGATAATCATTGCCAGCGCGGTCATGATGACCGGCCGCAGCCGCACAAAGCCGGCATTCAGCGCCGCACGCCGCGCATCGCCCACCAGAATCTCAAGCTGCTCGCGCGCAAAGCTCACCACCAGAATGGAATTGGCCGTGGCCACGCCCATGCACATGATCGAGCCTGTCAGCGCCGGCACGCTCAAACGCGTGTGCGTGAGGAAGAGAAACCACGCAATCCCGGCCAGTGCAGCCGGCAGCGCGGCAATAATCAGAAACGGATCGAGCCACGATTGAAAATTCACTACGATGAGCAGGTAAACCAGCAGGATCGAAAAAGCTAGCCCGGTGAGCAGGCCGATGTAGGAGCTCTTCATGGTCTCGCTTTGCCCGCGCAAGTTAAATGCTGATCCGCGCGGTAACTGGCTCTTGTATTTGTCCCTGATCGCCTCGATCTTCCGGGTTACGCTGCCCAGGTCGGTACCTTCAACGTTGGTGTAAATGTCGATGACCGGCTGGACATCGTAGTGGCTGATCAGCCCCTGTTCGACTCCGGGATCGATCGTCGCGAGATTTCCCAATACCTCGATCGGCTTGCTCGACGCCCCGGGAGCTGACGTAAACGGCGCGCCGGAAGCGGCCGATGCTGATGCGCCCGGTGCCAGGGTAGACGCTGCATTGCCCGGCTCCTGTATCGTTACGCCGCCCGTAATCGGCAGGCTTGCCAGTTCAGCCATCGTATCAACCCGGTATTGCGGAGCCTGGATGGCGATGTTGTATGAAACCCCATTGCGCGGGTCGAGATAGAAGTTTGGGCTGGTTTGAAAACTCCCGCTCAGCGTTACCAAAAGGCTCTGCGCCACATTGGCCTGGCTCAATCCAATCGAAGCCGCGCGGGTACGATCCACGTTGACGGTGAAGTTCGGATAGTTGAACGGCTGCTGGATGCGCGCGTCTACCGCGCCCGGCACATAGCGGACATCGTTCAGCATTTTTTCGGCCAATGCATGATTTGCGTATAGGTCGGGGCCCACGATCTGCAGATCGATGGGCGAGGACAGGCCGAAGTTGAGAATCTGCGTTACGATGTCGGACGGCACCGAGTAAAACGTCACGCCGGGGAACCTGCGGGCCAGCACCTCGCGCAGCCGGTCAAGATACGCCTTGGTCGAGTGGTGCTTGCGGGCCATCGTCACCTCGATGTCGGCGTCCGACGGGCCGACCGGCGCCGATGTCGAGTAAGAAAGGTTCAGTGAAGAATACGGCAAACCGATATTGTCGGTAATGGCGCTTAGCTCATCGGGCGGAATCACATCGCGTATAGTCTGATCCACGTGATCGCACAGCGCGGCGGTCTCTTCAATGCGCGTTCCCGTGTGAGCGCGCACGTGCATGATGAACTCGCCCGAATCAGTCGAGGGGAAAAAGTCCTGGCCGAGTTCGGGAGTCAAACCGAGCGACGCCAGCGAGAAAACCACAAACACGATCATGAACGCGCCGGAGTGATCGATCGCGAAGGTGAGCAGCCGCAGGTAAAACCAACGCAGCTTCTCAAAACCGCGCTCGAACCCGAGCTGGAATTGGATAAGCGGATTGCGGCTTCGGTGCTTGCGTTCCACTTCGGCTTCGTCGTGCTCTTTAAGCAGGTACCGGGCCATGGTGGGCACCACGGTGCGCGACAGCAGGTAGCTGGCCAGCATGGCAAAAACCACTGCCTCGGCCAGTGGCACAAACAGGTAGCGGGCCACGCCGCTGAGCAGGAACATGGGCACGAACACGATGCAGATTGAGAGCGTTGAAACCAGCGCAGGCGTCGCAATCTGCGCCGCGCCGTCCAGAATCGCCTGCTCAATCTCCTTGCCCTCTTCCAGGTTGCGATTGATGTTCTCAATTTCTACGGTCGCGTCGTCCACCAGGATGCCGACGGCCAGCGCCAGTCCGCCCAGCGTCATGATGTTGATGGTCTCGTGCAGCGCGTAAAGCAGCATCAGCGAGCAGAGAATCGAGAGCGGTATCGAAACTGCGATGATCAGTGTCGAGCGCCAGCTGCCCAGAAAGACGAGGATCATCACCGCCGTCAGGCAGGCGGCGATAATGCCTTCGCGCGCCACGCCGCTGATAGCCGAGCGCACAAAGATCGACTGGTCGACGAGCGCATCGATGCGCAGGGTCGGAGGCAGCTGGCCCCTGTTGCTCGGATTGGCCAGAATCGCGCGGATGTTTTTGATGATGTCGAGCGTCGAGGCCGTGCCGGTCTTGAATATGTTCATGATCACGCCGCGCCGCCCGTTTACGCGGACAATATTGGTCTGCGGCGGATTGCCGTCACGCACGTGGGCCACGTCGCGAATGTAGACCACCGTGCCGTTGACCGCCCTGATAGGCATGTTGTTGATCGCCTCAATCAACGTCGGAGCCGAATTGGTCTCAACCTGGTACTCAAACTTGTCGAGCTTGACGGTGCCCGAGGGCGCAATCACGTTCTGATTGGTGATGGCTGTAACCACGTCGGCCGGCGACATTCCCCGCGCCTGCAGCGCCTCCGGGTCCAGGTCAACCATGATTTCGCGCTGTTTGCCGCCGTAGGGGTACGGCGTCTGCGCGCCTTCGACCGTTGCCAGTTGAATGCGGATTGTGACGGTGGCCAGGTCGTTCAGCCGCTGCTCGGTCAACCCCTGTCCTGAGAGCCCCAGCTGCATGATGGGCACGCTCGAGGCGTTGTACTGAATAATGAACGGCGGCGTTGTGCCCGGCGGCAAAGAGCGCAGCTCCACCTGGCTAATCGACGTTACCTGCGCCACGGCCTGCGCAATGTTCACGTGCGGCTTGAAGAAGACCTTGATGAGGCCCACGCCTACCAGCGACTGCGACTCGATGTGGTCGATATCGTTGACCGTGGTCGTCATGCCGCGTTCGGCATTGGTCACGATGCGGTTGGCGATCTGGTCAGCCGAAAGCCCCTGGTAGTTCCACACCACCGTGACCACCGGGATATCGATGTTGGGAAAGATGTCCGTCGGCATCGACTCGATGCTGAAGACGCCAAGGATCAGGATCAGAAGCGCAAAGACGACAAACGTATAGGGTCGTCTCAGCGCGAGCCGGACAATCCACATCATAAGGCTGGTATTCGCTCCTCGGCCGGCGTCATCGTGGTGCTCTTCCTGGCAGTCTCAATGCCGCTTGAGATCATGCGAATGATCGGATCAGCGGCTTTTCGGCTTGCTCGCACCGGCTCATCGGGTCTCTGGGTCGAAGTGTGAGCTGCCACCCTCCGGCCTTTTCGCAGTTGAATCTACTATGGTAGTCGAACGGACGAGGTTCGCAGAATTCGGTGTCCTTCGACGCGCAATACCGATAGTCATCCGCGGCAATGAGGCTGCGTCCCCTAAGTGTCTGTAGCCCCCGAACAGATTTCGCTGAAACGCCTTCGGTTTAGATGCCCTGCGCGCGGAAAAAGCCGCATGAGCGCACCCCCATGTGACGATCCCGCACCTCGGGAAGATGCATTTTCCCCTCCCTGGCATCCCGTCATGTGAGCCGGGTGCAGACCCCTGCTAACGGCCTAGCTTTTATTGAGCAGCACTTCGATGTCAGCGGCCAGGCTGGCCGGTTTGGCCGACGGCGCGAAGCGTGCTTCTACCCGGCCGTCGGGTCCGATAAGGAATTTGGTGAAATTCCATCGGATGCCGTCCCCAAGAATCCAGCGGAACCGCGCCGGCTTGACCCGGTTCAAATACCTGTAGAGCGGATGAGCGTTTTTTCCGTTCACATCGATCTTCGCGAAGATGGGGAAGCTCACCCCGTAATTGCGTTCGCAGAAAGCGGCAATCTCACCGGCCGTCCCCGGCTCCTGTCGGCCAAACTGGTTGCACGGGAATCCAAGCACCACCAGTCCCCGGTCCCGGTATTGGCGATAGAGCGCCTCCAGCCCGGCATACTGGGGCGTAAACCCGCACTTGCTGGCGGTGTTCACAACCAGCAGCACCTTGTCCCGAAACTCCTCGAGCGAGATGTTGCGGCCGTCCAGCAGCTCGGCTGTGAATTCGTAAACCGAATTGGAAAGAGCAGCCAATAGCCAAATAGCCAGTAGCCAATAGTAGACAACAACCCCGTTACCAAAGGCCACGCTATTCAGACTACTGGCTACTGGCTATCTGGCTCGCCTCCTGCTCCCTGACCCCTGATCCCTACTCCCTATTCCCCGTCCCTTGCGTCTAACCAGCATTCTGCCACGTGCTCCTGTGGATGCACAGGCGTCGAACCCCGCCTCGTTCCGGTAGACTGTGGGATGGGTACCCAACCGGTCGGACTTCGCCGCATTTCGCATAAGCGGAATGAACCGGCCCACAGTCCGGCGTATCGGCCGCAGCGATCCGCGCGTCCGATGCTTCTCAAACGGGAACCCGGCCCTGGGTCCGAAGGCGGCAAGCGCGGCAGGGGGATTTAGAGGAAAGGGACGCTTTCCGCGCAGTCAGCCGGGCCCCGCTGTTTGGGCCGGGTCGGTGCGGTCAAATATAATCAGTCTTTCCTCGATGCAGGATACGATTTTGAGCAGTGAGGGTGTGCATATTCTTCTCGTGAAGCCGAACCATGGACCGCACCAGTACTTTTTGTGCTCGCCGCAGGGCCGCTGCCCGGTGAAGTTCAAGCACACCTTTATATCCCGCTTCGTGGGGCCGGCAGGCCGCGCTGCTCGCGTGCTGCTGGTGGCGCTCATTGCCTTTACAGCAGTTTCCGCCTTGGCTCAGGGCCCCGAAACCATCGACAGCATTCGCGTCATCGGCAACCGCCGCATTCCCAAAGAGACCATCCTCGCCCGTCTTTTCGTCCATCCCGGCGACACCTACGACATCAACGCAGTTGAGGCCAGCTTCCAGTCGCTCTGGAACACCGGCTACTTTGAAGACCTGCGCGTGGAGCGGGAAGACACCGAAAAGGGTATCATCCTCAATGTTTTCGTCCGCGAGAAACCCAATATTCGCGACATCAAATACAACGGGTTGAGCTCCATCTCCGAGTCCGACATCCTCGACCGTTTCAAGAAGGAGCATGTGCCTCTTTCAGTCGACAGCCAGTACGACCCCACCAAGGTCAAGCAGGCCGAGACGGTGATCAAGGAGATGGAGGCTGAACACGGCCACCAGTTCTCCACCATCAAGACCGACGTCAAAACCATTCCGCCGGCCTCGGTTACCATCACCTTCAACGTGAAAGAAGGCCCCGTCGTAAAGGTCGGCAAGATCAAATTCGTCGGTAACACCCATCTGAGTGCGATTTACCTTCGCCGCTCCATGAAGAATCTGAAACCCATCGGCATCCCGTATTCGATCATTTTCGAAGACCTCTTTGCCCAGACCTACGACGCTTCAAAGCTTGAGGAAGACACCGAGCGGGTACGGCAGGCCTACCGTGACAAGGGCTACGCCAACGCCGCCGTAGAGGAACCGAAGACGCAGATCCGCGACCAGGGCGGCCTCAACTGGTTCACCTTTCGTCCCAACAAAGGCAAGCGCATCGACATTCTGCTCCCCATTGAAGAGGGCGGCCGTTATCGCCTGTCCGACATCACTTTCTCCGGCAACAAGGCCGTCAAGAACGTCAAAGCCCTGCGCGCCACCTTCCCCATCAAGGACGGCGACTGGTTCAACGCTACCGAGATCGGCAAGGGCCTGGATAACCTGAAGAAGGCCTACGGCCAGCTCGGATATATCAACTTCGGCGCCATTCCCCAGGTGCACTACGACGACCAGAAAAAGACCGTCTCAATCAACGTCGATATCGACGAAGGCTATCCGTTCTACGTCTCGCGCATTGAGTTCACGGGCAACACCATTACCCGCGACAAGGTCATCCGCCGCGAGCTCATGCTCGATGAGGGTTCGGTGTACAACTCCCAGTTGTGGGAGTACAGCCTGCTCCGCCTGAATCAGCTCGAGTACTTCGACCCCCTCAAAGTCGATCAGGACTCCGAGGCCCATCAGGACCCCGACGCCCACACCGTGGAGCTGCTGCTCAAAGTGCACGAAAAGGGCAAAAACTCCATCGGCATGAACGGCGGCGTCAGCGGGCTCTCCGGCGCCTTCATCGGCGTCAACTACCAGACCAACAACTTCCTTGGCCTGGGTGAGACGCTCAGCCTGCAGGCCAACCTGGGCTCCATCAGCCGTACCTTCCTCTTCGGCTTTACTGAGCCCTACTTCCGCAACCGCCCCATCAATATGGGCTTCCAGATCTTCAACCAGAAGCAGGACTTTAACGCCGCCAAGAACTACCAGACAACGACCGGCCTCTCCGCAAATCTGACCGCTGCTGAAAAGTCTCTCACCCAGAATTACAACCAGGCTTCAAAGGGTGTGAACGTCTCAGTCAGCTACCCGCTCAAGCGGCACGCCTTCCAGCGCGTCGGCCTCACCTATTCATGGACCAGCTCGAGCATTACGGCCTTCAGCACCGCTTCGCAGACATTCTTTGAGACGATCGCCTTCCGATCCGGCGTCCAGGCCTCGAATCCGCTGGCCGGCATCATCAACAGCTACGTTTCGTTGAGCTACGTGTACAACACGGTGAGCAACCCGATACGCCCGCATACAGGCAAGGAGATATCGGTCGCGTTCCAGACTTCGGGCCTGTGGGGTAATGTGCGCTATCTCGAGCCCATCGTGGCCTACAAGCGCTTCATCCCCATGCACTACCTTATCCCCTCGGCGCAGGGACGCAATACGCTCGCCATGCGCGCGCAATTGGGCTATGTGCAGGGTTTCGGCGGCGACGTGGCTCCCCCCAACAATCGCTTCTACGCCGGCGGCGAAATGGAGCTGCGCGGATTTGACGTGCGCAGCGCCACGCCTTACGGCTATGTGCCTACGCGCGTCAACTTCCAGCTCACCAACCCCGACGGTAGCTGCGTGCCCCGCGATCCCACCAACCCTGAAGACAACCAGTGCATTCAGGTTCCGCTGCCCATCTACGGCGTGGCTTCCATCGGCGGCGATACCAACCTGACCACGAACCTCCAATACAATATCCCGGTGGTTGGGCCGTTCACCTTCGATGTGTTTGACGACTTCGGCATCGACAGCGCCGTGAACCACAATCAGTTGATGCAGAGCCCCGAAGGATTTGCCTCGCTCATCGCTCCGCTTTACGGCTGCCCGGTATACAACAACGGTTCCTGCGAGGGCGGAATCCCAGGTTCCGAGGTCGGGTTCAAGCAGAACATCCGGCCTATCACCGGCACTAACTTCGTTCCGCGCATGTCCACCGGCGCTGAGCTGGGCGTGTTCATGCCCGTCATCAATGCTCCCTTCCGGATCTACTACGCCTGGAACCCGCTGCGATTGTACGAGACGCCGTACTGCAACGAGGTTCTGGTCGGCGGGCACCAGGGCAGCTGCTCGGGCGCACTCATCACCCGGGCCATGTTCCCGCCCGGAGGCGCCGGGGACTACACTTACAACGAGGCGATCCAGGCCTACGGCTCGCGCTACATCTTCCGCGAACCCCGCAAGACCTTCCGCTTCACCATCTCCACCACGTTCTAAGCGCAGATCGCTTCCGACGGCTTCAATCCAGCACAAGACCGGGTGCCCTGTTGAAGCTCTGCTTGAGCGGGATTGAGCTACTGCCGCCCCACGGCCGCGCGTTTCGGCGACCCTTCCGGCGCTGCCCGCAGATACTGCCTGGGCCAGCTCGCCGTCTCTCCCAACGCGGCCGCTGCATGCATTGGCCAATAAGGGTCGCGCAACTCGGCACGCGCCAGCAGCACCAGGTCGGCCCGGCCTTCGGCAATGATGGCGTTGGCCTGCTCCGGTTCGGTGATGAGCCCTACCGCGGCCGTAGCGATTCCAGCCTCCTCGCGGATTCTGGCGGCAAACCCGACCTGATAGCCCGGCCCCAGCGGAATCTTCACGCCCGGAACAAGACCTCCCGAAGACACATCCACCAGGTCCACGCCGTGTGCGCGCAGCAGCTTGGCCAGCTCTACGGATTCATCCACGTTCCAGCCCCCTTCAGCCCAGTCCGTGGCTGAGATGCGCACAAACAGCGGCAGATGTTCAGGCCATACGCGGCGCACCGAATCCACCACTTCAAGCAGCAGCCTGGCGCGGTTCCGAAAGCTGCCGCCGTATTCGTCGCTGCGCCGGTTAGCGAGCGGCGAAAGAAACTCGTGCAGCAGGTAGCCGTGAGCCGCATGGATCTCGACGAAATCAAAGCCGGCCTCGAGGGCTCTCCGTGCCGCCCGTCCGAATGCGTCAACGATATCTCGGATACCGGCTTTCTCGAGTGCCGTGGGCACCGCATACTCCGCCGCAAAGGCGATTGCGCTGGGCCCAACCGGCTGCCATCCTCCCTCTGGCGGCGGTACCAGAGTCGGCCCCGGTTGAAACCCGGACGAGGTGCTGGCCTTGCGTCCCGCGTGTGCCAGTTGCATACCCGCGCGCACTCCCTGGCTGTGCACAAACTCGGCGATGCGCCGCAAATTGGGAATGTGTTCGTCCTTCCACACGCCCAGGTCGTCGGGCGAAATGCGGCCTTCGGGAGTTACCGCCGCGGCCTCGAGAATTACCAGTCCCGCGCCGCCCTGCGCGCGGCTGCCCAAGTGAACCAGGTGCCAGTCGTTGGCGAACCCATCCACGCTCGAGTACTGGCACATCGGCGAAACGCCAATGCGATTCGCAAACTCCACCGAGCGAAGCTTCAAGGAAGAAAAAAGCGGAACGGCCATATCACTCTGATGCTCCGCGCCGGCAAACGGAGCAGCGCTCAACCGATCATCTGGAAATACCGCAATCGGCTTGCTCTTCGATCGAATGTCAACTTGTGACCAACGGGCTCTATTGCGGAGACTCAAGCGGATATAAAGACCCGCGGCGCGCGGAACTTGAGCCGGGTGCTCCCGATTGGCAGTTGCTCATGCAATTCGATTCCGATGAGTCGCGTCTTGGCTGGATGTGGAGCGATGCGGGCCGAGTTCACTTCTGGGCCCGCATGCAGCAAATCGCTGCCGTCGATTTCACCGATAGCTGGGCCATTCTGCAGTGCGGTTGACGGGCTCCTAAGCCGGAGTCATAGCCCACGCTCGTCCACCCCGGCCCATGCTTGCGCTATCCACGTAAAAACGGCGCTCCGTAATCCGGAGCGCCGCTCTCTTCAACCCTCCGCTCGCTGCCTTACACCACAGGGGCGATCGTGCAGCGACCGGGATCAAGCCTACTTCTTCTTGCCCTTCTTGCCGCCCTTCTTGGCTTTCTTACCGGCCTTCTTACCGGCCTTCTTCGCAGCCTTCTTGACCGTCTTCTTGGCTACTTTGGCGGCCTTCTTCACAGCCTTCTTAGCGGCCTTCTTGGCAGCCTTCTTCGCCGGCGCTTTCTTGGCCGCCTTCTTTGCTGGAGCCTTTTTGGCTGCCTTCTTCGCCGG
>Ga0335072_10012897_pt1 | contig 11924 bp, 7 predicted proteins | sample Lox_Sample_21_FD_206725 | JGI IMG/M metagenome (GOLD analysis project Ga0335072, IMG submission 206725) | Soil microbial communities from Loxahatchee National Wildlife Refuge, Florida, United States - Lox_Sample_2.1 | ecosystem: Environmental > Terrestrial > Soil > Wetlands | place: USA: Florida...
CTTCTCAAAAAGCTGCTGATTCATATAGGCGCAGCCAAGATTGTTCAGGCGCGCCGCCTCTTTGGGATCGCTCGAAGTGGGCGCAAGCAGGCCGAGCCCGGCCAGAACGGCGGCGAAGATCACAGCAAAGGTCTTGAGATTCATGGGAACAGAGAATTTAACCACAGAGAACACCGAGGGACACAGAAGAAATTCCGCTATTTCTTTGCCAAACTTGGCTGCGCGTGCGGACGCAACCCGACATATGCACGCGTGCCGATGATTCCTTTCCCTTCTTGCACCGTGATGGTTTGCCCGGCGTTTACATTCGACAGCTTGTCGACCTGTCCGCTGGGCCAGTGAATTTCGATTTCGTCCGCCGCCGGATGTCCTGCCAGCCCGAATGTCAGAACGAGTTCACTCTGCGAGAGATAGCTGGAGCCGGAGCGCAGCATCTTCCATTGCTTGTCGTTCCCGGCTCTGACTCGCACGACCGCGCCGATGCCATCGCGATTGGATTTTGTTCCGATCAGCTTGATGCGCAGGCTGTGATTCGTTCCGCCTTCGTTGTGGAACAGGTAAGCCGGGCCGCCATTGGTAGTAAGGAGGATGTCGAGGAATCCGTCATTCTCGATGTCGGCGTAAGCCGCGCCCCGCGCCACTTTCGGCATGGCGAATGTTTTCCCCATCTGATCGGTCACTTCTGTGAATCTTCCTCCGCCGAGATTGTGAAACAGGTGCGGAGGCTCGGCATAGCTCACGCGTTTCTGCACGCGCTCGATTTCGTTTTCGATGTGCCCATCGGCAACGAAGATATCGGGCCAGCCGTCGTTGTCGTAATCGAAGAAGAAGCATCCGAAGCCGAGGGTGACCAACGTGGCGCGACCGATCTCCGACTGCGGCGCTTCATCGACAAACAAGCCGTTGCCTTCGTTGTGATAGAGCGAAACCATTTGATTGGCGAAGTTTGTGATTAGGACGCTGGCGTGCCCGCTGTGGTCGTAGTCGGCGGCATCGACGCCCATGCCTGCGCGCGCGACGCCGTCTTCGCTGAAGCCGATCCCGGCGGGAACTCCGCGATCTTCAAAAGTTCCGTCGCGCTTGTTCAGATAAAGCTTGTTCGGCTGCGTGTCGTTGGTGACCAGGATGTCGGGCCAGCCATCGTCGTTGTAGTCGACGATTGCGATGCCTAGGCTTTTTGAGGTCGGATCGCCGAGGCCGGCTTTCTGGGTGGCGTCTTCGAATTTGCCGTTACCCAGATTGTGCCAAAGCCGCAGCGACGCGCCTTTATACGATTCCGGCGTGCAATACGACTTGTGGGCTCCGTCGATGGTGCAGTAAAGATCGCCTTTTTCGCTCCACTGCACATAATTGGCGACCACCAGGTCGAGTTTGCCATCGCGGTCGTAATCGACCCACGCTGCTCCGGTGGAAAACTCGTTTGGTCCCCACAGCCCGGCGGATTTCGTTACATCCGTGAATGTGCCGTTGCCGTTATTGTGAAAAAGATGGCTCTGTCCCAGCGCCGAGACGAAGATGTCATCGAAGCCGTCGTTGTCATAGTCGCCGATGGCGACTCCCAAGCCGAACATTGGGATCGCCAGCCCGGCGCGGCGAGTCACGTCGGTGAAAGTTCCGTCATGATTGTTATGGTAAAGCTTCAGCGTGGTGGCGCCGTCATGCGGGTGTCCGGGAAAATCTTCACCGTTGATCAGAAGAATGTCCGGATAGCCGTCATTGTCGTAATCGATGAACGCGCAGCCTGGGCCCATGGTCTCGGGTAGCCACTTCTTTCCAAAGGCGCCGTTATTGTGCATGAAGTGAATTCCCGCTTGCGCCGTGATGTCGCGGAAGTGAATGGTCTGGGCAGAACTGAGCGTAACCAGGAAGAAAGCCATCAACCATAGAGACACGGAGACACAGATAAGACGATAGAGAATCCTTACACCGCGTCTCTGTGCCTCCGTAGTGGGATGAATTTTCGGAGTCGACATTTATCGGGATGCTCCCTCCGAGGCAACTGCCGGGCTGTGCCCGGCCGGTCCCCCCGGCTTCACTCGGGGCAGGCCATCGAGCGCGGCCGCCCGCACATGGCCCGTTAAGATCGGCAGCGGCACAGAGACGTGCTCGTGTATGGCCTGGCGTTCATTGTTGTCTTCCGGATGAAGTCGACGATACGGGCCGGTGATTGTCTGCGAAGCTTCGTCGGCCTTGAAGCGCAGATAGCGCTCTTCATGCGCTTTCGCCATTGGCTGATTTCCCAGGCCGTTGTAGCAGAGCATCAGGTTGTAATGTGCCTCGAGATCCTCGGGATCGACTTCAAGCACTGCCTGCAGAACTTTGACGGCGTCTTCGTATTTGCGCTGCAGGAAGAGAATGCGTCCTAAATCGTTGAGGGCGACTCGATCGCGTGGATATTGCGCCAGCACCGTCCGCAGTCGAGCTGCTGCGCCGTCGTAATTGCCGTCGGCGCGGAGAACTTTGGCATAAAAGAAATTGGCGCGGGCAAGATTCGGGTTGATGGCGAGAGCCTTTTCCAGAACGACCCGGGCACGCTGCATGTCGCCTTCCTGCACGGCGCAGCGGCCAAGATTCACCCATCCATCGGGATTGTTCGGATCGGCCTCGGTCACTTCCTGGAAAGCGGCAGCCGCGCCTTTCAGATCCCCCTGCAGGAAAAGGCCGATACCGTAATCGTTCCAGCGCTGCCATTCCTCTTTGCGGGCGATAGTGGTCGCCGCAGGCAGCTTTGCGTTACGCGCGATCACAGGAAGAGTGACTTCGTCTTCGGCGAGAGCCACGATCGGGAGATCAGGAATTTTTTGTTCCTTCGCGGAAAGTCCCTGCAGGGGCGCCGTGAACGAAAATGTCCGATCGTCGTAATCCGCGCTGACCGCTCCCGACTTGCTGGGATCGGGCACACCGGCAAAGGCGAATTGTGTGTTCCACCACGAGAATTTCCGATAGCAAAGGCGCGCGTGGAGCGTCACCTTATTTCCTGTTCCTTGCGGAATAAACATGCGGTAGTGCACCGTGTCGGCCGCCCCCGGCGGAATCAAGTGCACATAAACGACGGCCCGGGTCGCCCACGCGTTCCGCTTGTTAATGGGATTGCCGTGTTCATCGATCTGCAGCGAACGGTAGAAGTGCGCGCCCTTTTCGACCGGACCGTGGCCGTTGTCTTCAACCATGCCGCTCCAGAAAATCGTCTGGCCCTTGTCGTCGGTTCCTTTGAGTTCCAGCCATGTGTCGTAGGCATCGACGGTGCCGCCGGGAAAGAAGTGTCCGACTCGTTTGGTGCGCACGACAACATCGACTCGGACCGTCTCCCCGCGCCGCAGCGGTGGCAAAACGTGATTCAATGGCGCACTGACGGGCGCGAGTTCCGTCGTGTTTTCGGTTGGAATTTTGGTTTCGGCTTCTTCCCCGACCGCAAATGTGGTGGAAAGCTCCGATTGAGAACTCGCTGCCGACTTGATTGGGCCTTGTTCAGGAGATAAGGCAAATATGTCGACGGAAACGATGCCGCTCTTCAGGAAATCCTCCGTCAGCTTCAGTTGCGCGGCATCTTCGTTCGCGGTCGGTACTGCAGTATTTGCCGCAGGAAAGCGGTGCGAATGCACAAATCCATTGATGTTGCCGAAGTCTTTCGACGCGACCTGTGGCATGTGGCAATCGGCGCACTGCTGCGGCTTGGGCGGATAGTAGAACGACCGCGCACCCTCGCCAGAAACGCCGCTCGCCTGCCAGTTGTCATATTCGTTGAAGCCGCGTATCCAGCGATAACTGTTGACCGGAACGTCGAGATGCACTTTATGGCAGGTAGAGCAGAACTCGGGCGTCTGGTTCCGCATGAACGGCTTGAGGAACACGCGTCGATGTGGCTCGGGATTCAGTTTGATCACAAAATCATGGATGGCGCGCATGACCGGATTTTTCGTCGCGGCCAACTCATGCAGCTTGGGATATTCCAAGTAAAAATCCGCCTGACCCATCGTGCTTTTGACGCGGGCGATGGAGTGACACATCATGCAGCCGAGACCGGCTTGCGATTCCGGACGGTGCACGATCTGCTTGATCGGAGTATCCATCAGACCGGAATACAAAACTGCAGGATCGTGGCAGCCGCCGCACCATTTTGACGGCCGCGTGCCGACCGTGTCTTGCATGTACTCGACCGCTTTGCGATACCACTGGTTGTTGAACGACGAAAAGTGGTGCGCCGAGCTGTACCACTGGTTGTAAATGTCTTCATGGCAGCGCTTGCAGGAGTCGGATTCCATGAAGAACTTGCTGGGAATTTTCTGATGTCCGTAAACCTGCGCGGAACTTGGAAAGAACGGGCCTTGCGGGCCATCGCCCTCGCCGTTCATGGTTTCCGGCGGCATGGTGGGATTCTCGATGCGATTGCTTGAGTTCCAGCGATTGCGAATGTAGTTTGCGCCGAAGCCCACCGCCGCTAACACTGCAAGACACACAGTCGCCCGAAGAGTGGAACGGCCTGCGCCGTTCTCGATTCCAGCCCGAGAAGCTTTGCGCTGACCCAGCCATGCGGCCACCAGCAACCCGAAGCCGGCGAGCGAGACAACGATATGGATGTAAAGTTTCGTCCATTCCGGTCGCGAAGTGCCGGTCTTGATTAGAACCAGCCCGACGATGCCGCCGACGGCCATTAGCAACCAGCCGACGCGCGAGAAGAAACTTCCAGTCCGCATTAACCGAACCAGCATCGGTAGCAAGACGATCGTCGCCAGCGCCCCGCCAAAGGCATGCAACAGCACAACGCATGCGTAAAAGATGTTTGGTTGCGGATAGGCGTAGAGGTACGCGGCCGACGCGGCGAGAAACACGACGAGCCAGCGCAAAGATCGAGCGATTGATCCTTCGGAAGTTGGCATTATGTTTTCGCGGACGAGAGGATTCGAAAGGAACTCGGCCCCACAGTGGCCGAATTCGCGCCAATAAAGATATTGAGACGGCGTGAGGAGTGAAATAACCAAAAAATACTATTTGCGACACATCGCCCTAGTCACGATCAGGAAATCGGAGGGACTCTCCACCCCTTGCATTCGCGTTCCACCGCAGCCGCGATCGCCAGGACTTCCTCTTCTTGCCAGGGGCGTCCGACCAATTGCACGCCGATTGGCAGTCTTTCCTGCGATTGGCTCACCGGCACAACGGCTGCAGGATTTCCCAGCAGATTGAACCATTCCGTGTAACTCCACGCATCGAGATATTGCACGGTCTTACCGTCAATCTGCCAACTACGCTCGCCATGACGGAAAGCGGGAATTGCAGCGGCGGGACAGAGGAGGATCGGGTAGTCTTTCATCTGCGCCAGGAACTTCGTTCGTGCCGAATCGCGGCCGATCCACGCATCGAGGAGAGATTGCCCGCTCAATTCCGGCTCCGCCGCCGACCACTCCAGAAATTGTCGCAGGATGGGGCTTTCATCTTGCTCTCTTCCCCGGAACATAGGAGCGATCAACATTCCCGCCATTTTCACGAAGAACTTCTTCCAGAGCTCGCGCGCTTCCTCGAGTCCTTCCGGACGAAACGCTTCCACCTGGAATCCGCTTCTCGTTAAAGCTTCGGCCGCCTGTTGAACCGCGGCTCGAGTTTCAGGCGTCACCGGAGTGCGGCCGTCGTCTTCAAAGTAACCGATCCGGAGATTTCCGATTTCGTCCTCGCTCGGCCAACGCACTGGCACGGGCGCGGCGCACGAATCGCCGTCGTCAGGACCTTGCATAATTTCGAACAGCAGCTTCAGATCGGCAACCGTGCGCGCCATCGGACCAACGACTCCGATCAGTGAAAACGGGCCACCGGAGGGCGGAAAATGGCCGGTACAAGGAATCCTGCCAGGCGTTGGTTTCAGTCCGCAGATGCCGCTAAAGTGCGCCGGAACGCGGATCGACCCTCCGCCATCGCTGCCCACGCCGCCAGCAGACATGCCTGACGCAATGGCCGCAGCCTCGCCGCCGCTCGATCCGCCGGGAGTGCGATCAAGGTCCCATGGGCTGTTGGTTCGCCCGTAGAGGAGATTGTCCGTTTCCCAAGCCATGAGGAACTCCGGCGTGTTCGTGACGCCGAGGACAATGGCGCCCGCGTTACGCAAGCGCGAGACGAGCGGAGCATCTTGGGTCGCAACGATTCCGGCTCGAAGGCGAGTGCCCGCTTCGTTGCGATAGCCTGCGACCTCGATCGAGCCCTTGATGCTGATTGGAACTCCGTGCAGGGGACCAAGCTGTTCTCCTTTCAGGACTGCTTGTTCCGCGGCGCAGGCTTCGCGGCGAACACGTTCGCCGTCGACCTGAACGAACGCATTCAACCTGGGATTCAGGCGCTCGATTTTGGCGAGATGGGCTTCTGCGAGTTCCAGCGGCGAGATCTTCCTATGTCGGACCTGGCGCGCCATTTCGACGGCCGAAAGAAAGGTGACGTCACTCATGGTTACTCAGGCAGAACCGATGAAGCTGTGCCCCGATGGGAATCGGGAAGGACACGCGTTTACTCGTGCCAGCTTAGCATTCTCAGAACGATAGTGGCTTTCAGCCGCTGCGGTCCGCTGTCTTTCCCCGCGTTGGGCCTCCCCTCCCGTCAACGCGCCGCTCCAGTTCGCGCCGGATGCGCCAATCTAAGTTTTGCTTTCGGAAATTTCTGATTAAAACATGTCTTGGAGACGGCCTCTAAAGGCCGTCCGCAAAAACCCGCACCTTGAGAGGCGGTTTTAGCTGTTGATGGAACTAAATCAGAACGTTTCTAGAGAACGAAGGGCGAGTCTAGCATGCAAAAGCGTCGCACCGCAGAGTCACAGACGACCACGAGGCCTTGCGTGGTGAATCTTCGCCTTTGTGGCTTGCGACTTTCTCATAGCGCGATCGAGGCTCTGCTTCTCTTCTGGGGTTAGCGGGCGGTACGATCCTTTCGCAAGCTGAGCCAACTGCAAGGGGCCGATGGCGACCCGCACCAACCGGAGAACTTCGATTCCCAGAGCCTGCAACATGCGGCGGATATGCCGGTTCTTGCCTTCATCGAGCACAATCTCAAGCCAACAATTCTTTTCGCCTGCACGGAGCATGCGCGCGCGGGTGGAGCGAAGCAAGTCTCCATCTCGCGAGCGAACGCCTCTGGTTAGGGATTCCAGAATGCGTTCGTCGGCGATGGTCGAGATTCGCACGTGATAGGTCTTTTCAAGATGCGCTTCTGGCGATGCGATACTCGCGCCCCATTCCGAGTCATTCGTTAGGAGGAGCAGTCCTTCGCTTGCCTTATCCAGGCGGCCGATTGCAGCTACCCAGGGCATTTCCTTCGCATCGCCGAAGAGTGAGTAGATGGTGTCGCGTCCTTTCTCATCGGAAGCGGTTGTTACCAGGCCTCGGGGCTTGTTCATAATGAAATAGATTTTCTGCTGCGCCTCGATTGCGCGACCTTCGGCCGTTATCCGATCGCGCATGAGATCGACTGGGAATTCAGGATCACGCCGGCAAGAACCGTTGAGCTGTACGTGTCCGCTGCGAATCAGTTCAGCGGCTTTGGAGCGCGAACAATATCCCAGCTTCGATAAGGCTCGAGCCAGGCCGATAGCTCTTGGCACTTCGTTCTGCATCGGCTTCATGTTACTTGAACAGAAAGGCGGCTCCGCCGCTCGACCTCCGTTGGAGTTCAGTGCTCGCCCTATCCGGCGAACGAAATTAGAATGGTTCTCAAAACTGTATGTACATACATTTATGTAAGACATGTTCCTGCAGGAACATATGTAAAAATTACCATCCGGTTCGCAACTTGCGGCAAGTTAAAGTTATTTGGCAGCGCGATTCCACGGAGATAACTCAGATTGATACCATGGAACTGATAAGGAGTTTCCCCAATGGCTCACCAGCACCCTCCCAGATTTTTGAAGATCGTAGACGATGCGCGGAAACGCATTCGTGAAACCGATGTCGATGCCGTAAAGACCCGTATGGATCGCGGAGACAAATTCCTTCTCGTCGATGTGCGTGAAGAAAGTGAATACACCAAGGATCATCTACCCGGTGCGGTTCATCTCGGTAAAGGTGTAATCGAACGCGACATTGAGGCGCGTGTGCCCGAGCTGAACACCGAGATGGTGCTCTACTGCGGCGGCGGTTTTCGATCTGCCCTTGCCGCGGACAACTTGCAGAAGATGGGATACACGAACGTAATTTCGATGGATGGCGGCATTCGGGGCTGGCGGGAGAAAGGTTATCCGCTGGTCAAAGCCTAAGCTTTTACGCCCGAGTCGACTCCTAACCTCTTTTGCATTTCCTCGAGCGTCACTCCCGAGGTTTCTGGGTAGACGAAAAGAACCACAAAGAATTGCAGCACCATCATCGTCGCGAAGAAGGCGAACGGGATCGATTTCGACCAAGCCGCCACCGTCGGGAAGGCGAACGAAATCGTGGCGTTCATCAGCCAATGCGACAAGCTTCCCAAGCTTTGTCCTTTGGCGCGAACTCGATTGGGAAATACTTCGCTGAGATAGACCCAGATCACCGATCCCTGCGAAAACGCGAAGCTCGCGATGAATCCGATCAACAGCCACACCAGCAGATTCTGGTGACGGTTCATCGAGAAAATGGCAGCGACGCCTGCCAGGCATGCGGCGGTGCCGATTGCTCCGATCAGCAGCAACTTCTTCCGGCCGATTTTGTCGATGACGGACATCGCGATCACGGTGAAAATCAGATTCGTGAATCCTACCAGCACGGCTTGCAGATCGCCGGACATTTGGTTGAATCCTGCAAACGCGAAAATGTCATTCAAGTAATAAAGAATCGCGTTGATGCCGGAAAGTTGATTGAAAAATCCAATGCTGACGGCGAGAAAGATCGGCAAGCTGTACTTGCGCGAGAAGAGCGGTTCGTCGGCGTGGCCGTGCTCGGCGTCGATCGAGGCGATGATCTCCCGCAGATCGCGTTCGTAATCCTGTTCGCCGGTCAATCGCAGAATTTCCCGCCCTTCTTCGATCCGCTGCTTTTTCACCAGCCACCGCGGGCTGCGCGGGATCGTGAACAACAAAGCCAGGAATAAAGCGGCGGGCCCCGCCGCAATGCCGAGCTTCCATCGCCACTCCGTATCGATTCCCAAGTGAAAGGTGCCCACGAGATAGTTAGAAAAATAGGCCAGGAGAATTCCCGCGACAACATTGAACTGAAATACTCCGACTAGCCGGCCACGCCAGCTTGCAGGTGCAATCTCGGCGATGTACATGGGCCCAAGAACCGATGATCCGCCGATGCCTAGACCTCCGATGAAGCGGAAGAACACGAGCGCATTCCAGTTCCAGGCGAAGGCGCAACCCAAGGCTGAGAGGATGTAAAGGATTGCCATCACACGCAAGCTGTCGCGGCGGCCGTATTTGTCGCCGGGAATGCTGGCCAGCATCGCTCCCAGAATCGTGCCAATCAGCGCGGCGGAAACTGTCACCCCCAGCAAAGCGGCGCTGAGATGGTAGACGAGTGTGAGGTCGTGCGTGGTGCCGGAGATGACCGCAGTGTCGAAGCCGAAAAGCAACCCGCCGAGGGCAGCGACGATAGTGCTCCGGATCAGAAATGCATTGAGCTTCATAACTTACGTTTTGCAACGAATCCGACATGATCGCATACCAACCCACATGTGACTAGCGTAATTGGGGCCGCGCGTGATCAGGATCACGGGCGACAGCGCTGTGAATCACTGTGCTCTTCGTCACCTCAAAATAGGCTCAATAAGGGATTTTCCCCGCGAGATTGCCGCCCGATAGTTACCTGCTCTCTGGTAAAGGCGGCAGCCAGCTCCCATGCCCCACAGACTCGGCCCCAAGCTGATTCTCTCTCTGACCATTCTGATCGTTGCGATTAGCGTGGTCAGCGGATATCTGAATCTGCGCACGCAGAAAAAACAATTGCTCGACACGATGATTCTGGGAGCCGATCAGCTTTCGCGCAGCATCACCAGCGCCACCTGGCATGCCATGCTCGACGACGATCGCAAGGCCGCCTACGAAATCATGCGCGTGATCGCCGATAAGCAGGGTGTGGACCGCATTCGCATGTTTAACCGCGAAGGCCGGCTGGTCTTCTCAACGGATTCGCGAGAACAGCCGACCATGACCAGCATGTCGAACCAAGTCTGCGCGCAATGCCACAGCAAGGGCCCGATGCCGAAGCAGTCGACGCAAGATTCGCGGGTGCGCTATGCGACATCGCCGGATGGCGTAAAGACGATCAACATGGTCGCGCCCATCTACAACGAGCCTTCATGCAGCAATGCCAGTTGCCATGCCCATCGCGCCTCGACCAAGGTTCTGGGAGTGGTTGACGTGGCCCTGAGCCTTGATCCCGTGCAGAAGCAGTCGCGGACGATCACGATCCAGACGATTATTTGGACTATCTTCATGGTCGGGATCGGAGCTGCGTTCGTGATCTTGTTCACGCGGCAATTCGTCGCTGCGCCTATCCAGGAATTGATTCAAGGGACAAAGGCCGTGAGTGTGATGGAGCTGGATCGCGACATCCAGATCACGCATCGCAGCCAGGAACTCGACGAGCTTGTGGACTCGTTCAATCGCATGAGGGAGCGGCTGAAACTTGCCGTCGACGAACTGAATGAGATGCAGCAGACGTTAGAGAGCAAAGTTGACGAGCGCACCAAGCAGTTGCAGACGGCGCAACGGAAGCTGATTCAGGCCGATCGCCTTGCATCTCTGGGACAACTTGCGGCCAGCGTTGCCCATGAAATCAATAATCCGGTTTCCGGAGTTCTGAACTTATCCATGCTACTTGAGCGCTTGATGGCCAGTGGCTCCTATCCGCCTGGGCGCGAGGCCGAGTTTCGCAAATATCTGGGTCTAATTTCGGCGGAGACGGCGCGCGTGGGACGAATCGTTTCCGATCTGCTTTCCTTCTCACGCCGTTCCAAGCCCCAGCACGCGCCCGCTGATCTGAACAAACTGGTTCGAACTACCCTCGGACTTGCGGATCACAAACTCAGATTGATGAGCGCAGAAATCGCGCTTGACCTTCAGGAAAATCTTCCCCAGATCGAATGCGATTCCTCGCAAATCCAGCAGGTGATTTTGAATCTGGTGATGAATGCCGGGGAAGCTATGAAGCTGAAAGGCGGCGGAAAACTCGCGGTTTGCACGCGGGTAGCGAATGCGGAAGAGGTGGAACTGCTGGTCGAAGATACCGGTGAAGGCATCGCTCCCGAAAACCTGGCCAAGATCTTCGATCCTTTCTTCACGACCAAAGCGGATGCCAAGGGAGTGGGGCTGGGGCTTGCCGTCGTTTACGGCATCGTGAAAGCGCACGACGGGGATGTTGAAGTCACGAGCAAGCGGAATGAGGGCACGACGTTCAAAATCACGCTCCCGTTGAAATCGCGCAAAACTGAAATTGCTCCGGCTGAAGTGCAGGTGCATGCAGTGTGAACGCGCTTTATCTCGTAGCGATCGGTGACATACCCGAGCAGGTGATGAATTGGATTGAAAACGCGGCATCAGAGTGGTACCCGCTGCCGATCCGTCGTCTGCCGGCTCTGTCAATTCCGGAAAATGCCTATGACCCAAAACGAAAGCAATATCAATCGGTCGAGATCATGAAGGCGCTGGCCCAAATTGCACCTAAAGATGCACATCGCATTCTCGGCGTGACCAACGTTGACCTCGCGATTCCCATGCTTAGCTTTCTTTTCGGACAGGCCCAGCTCGATGGCCGGATCGCAGTCGTTTCCTTATGCCGCTTACACCAGGAATTCTATGGTCTACCCGCGGACGAGCCTACGCTGCGAGAAAGAACCACAAAAGAAGTCTTGCACGAGTTAGGACACACGTTTGGGCTCGTACATTGCAACGATTCGAAGTGTGTCATGAGTCTGGCCACTCACATTGGCCTGGTCGACTCGAAAGAGGAGAAATATTGTGAACGTTGCGGCCTGCAATT
>Ga0335072_10012898_pt1 | contig 11924 bp, 7 predicted proteins | sample Lox_Sample_21_FD_206725 | JGI IMG/M metagenome (GOLD analysis project Ga0335072, IMG submission 206725) | Soil microbial communities from Loxahatchee National Wildlife Refuge, Florida, United States - Lox_Sample_2.1 | ecosystem: Environmental > Terrestrial > Soil > Wetlands | place: USA: Florida...
GCACACCGGCGACGTCGGGATGCTCGACGCCGACGGCTATCTGACGCTCAAGGACCGCTCCAAGGACCTGATCATCTCCGGCGGCAGCAACATCTATCCGCGCGAGGTGGAGGAAGTGCTGCTGCGCCATCCCGGCGTGCTCGAAGTCTCGGTGATCGGACGGCGCCATCCCGACTGGGGCGAGGAAGTCGTCGCCTGCGTCGTGCCGCGGCCGGACCGCACGCCCGCGGCGGCGGAATTGGACGCGCTGTGCCTGAACGCGATCGCCCGCTTCAAGCGGCCGCGCGATTACATCTTCCTCGAGACGCTGCCGAAGAACAATTACGGCAAGGTGCTGAAAACCGACTTGCGCAAGCGCTTCGGCTGATGCGGCAAGGGCCAAGCCTCACCTGCTGAGACTCACGTCGCGTCGCCCTTGCGCCGGCTGCGTCGCTAGGGCGCAGCCCGGCTTTGCAACAATTCCGGCCGTCGCGCCGTTCGCCCCTCGGACCCAACGCGGCGAGCAGCGGATGACATACACCATGCGACAATCGACATACACGGCAACGATCGCGATTGCCGCGGCCCTTGCGCTCTGCTGCATGCCCCTATGCACGCCCGCGGCGCTCGCCGCGCCGCCGCCGGGCGGCCGGCATGCCGCCGCACCGCATGTCCCCCATATGGCGGCCCCTCACATGGCAGCCCCTCACATGGCAGCCCCTCACATGGCGGCCCCTCACTTCGCCGCTCCTCATCCTATGGCTCCGGCCGCAGTACCGCATTTCACCGCAGCCACGCCGAGGATGGCGGCACCGCAGGTCCACCATTTCGCAGCTCCGCGGACGCGTTTCGCAACGCCGCGCATGACACGGCCCATGACACAGCATATGGCGCGCCGGCCGCATCGGTTCGCGACGCCGCACATGACACGTCATTTTGCCGCCCCGAACGCGGCATCTCAGATCGCTGCGTCGCAGGCGAGGCAGCATTTGGCGACGCGGCGCGGCAGGCATCGTTTCGCCACGTCGCAGGCGCGGCAGCATTTGGTGACGCCGCGCGGCAGGCATCGTCTCGCCACGTCACAGGCCAGGCAGCATTTGGCGACGACGCGCGGCAGGCGCCATTTGGGCACGCCGCACGCCAGGCACCATTATCATTTCGCGGCGCGACCTCACTCCGCGCAGTTTGCCTTTGGCGGCCGCCATTTCCACCGCTATCGGTCCCGGCACGGCCGATATCATTTCTTCCACGGCGGCTGGTGGTACGCGTTCCCGTGGTGGGACTACAGCTACTGGTCCGGCGTCTGCAGTTTGCGGTGGGGATATGACACCCTCAGCTACTACCGCTGCATGCACGATCACGGCTTCTATTGGCTCTATTGAGAGACTTCGGTCCGCTCCGGTGCTTTAGCGCGCGCCGCGCTTCACCCGCCGCGCCAGATAATCGAAATTGACCTGGAACTGATCGGCCCGGCTGATGTCGTGCTTGAGCTTCTCGATGTCGGCGCGCGGAAATTCCGGCGCCACCTCGCCGGCGGCTTCGGCGAGAAGCTGCACCATGGCGCCGTTCTCCAGCATGATGGTGCCGATCACGGCTTCGGCAATGGTGGCGCCGGTGACGACGACGCCGTGGTTCTTCAGCAGGACGCCGCGGCCGGCGCCGAGCGCCCGCGCCACCCCCTCGCCCATCGCCGGCGTGCGGATCAGGTTGATGGTGTCGCTATAGGTGCCAAGCGCCTCGTAGAACAGCGCGCCGGGCTGGCTGTAGCATTTGAGCGGGCGGCCGGTCGACGACAGCGCAATCGAATAGGTCGGATGGGTGTGGATGACGCAATTGACGTCGCTTCGCGCCCGGAAAATCTCGGAATGAATGAAGACCTCACTATGGCGGCGCGCGGTCCCGGCGACGACATTGCCGTCGAGATCGATGGTGAGGATGTTTTGCGGCGTGATTTCGTCGAGCCCGAGGCTGTGCGCCTTCATGAAGAAAAGGCCCGGCTCGTCCGGCAGCCGGAACGAGATGTGGCCGCGGGTGAAATCGTCCTGGCCCTGCGCGACCAGCACTTTACCGGCGACGATCAATTGCCGCTTGATGTCGCGATGGGCGGCGGTTTCGCGCCGCGGTTTCGATACCTTGCCTTTGGCCATGGGCCTCACCTGACTTTGTGCGCTTTTGCGCGCGCAAAAGACCAGGGAATTGGCCCGGCCTCAAGGGGAAATCGGCGGCCGGCCGCGCGGGCAAGGCCTAAGCCGCCCGCTCCGCTTTGACCGGCAGCGCGTTGCCGTGGATGAGATCGTGGATGGCGGAGAGCTTCTCGACCACCGGCGGCGACAGCACGAACGGATAGATGTCGAGCAGCCCCATGGTGCGGTTGAGGCTGTTGAGCGCGTTGGAGAGCGGAATCCAGGTCTGGATCAGCGGGGTCGGATCGCGCACCGTGTAGGGATCGAAATCGACCTGCGCGTCGAGCTCGCCCGGGCGCGCCAGCCGCGGATGCACATACATGCCGAAGGCCCGCGCCATTTCCAGCGTGTCGACGATATGCAGGTAATGCGCCCAGGTCTCGGCGAAGTCTTCCCATGGATGCGAGGTGGCGTAGGCGCTGATGAAGCTCTCCTGCCAGTTCGGCGGCGCGCCGCCGGCATAATAGGCCTGCAGCGCCGCGCCGTAGTCGGCCGTCTCGTCGCCGAAAATCTTGCGGCAAGGCTCGATCAGGCCGCCGTCGCGCAGCAGCACGTCCCAGAAATAATGGCCGACCTCGTGGCGGAAATGCCCGACCAGCGTGCGATAGGGCTCGTGCATCGTGGTGCGCCGCTTCTCGCGCTCGGCATCGTCGGCCTCCTCGAGCGCCAGCGTAATCAGGCCGTTGTCGTGCCCGGTCATCACCCGCGGGCCGCCCGCCTGCGGCGCGCTTGCCAGGAAATTGAAGGCGAGCCGCATGCTGCCGTCGGCATTGCGCTCGTCGAGCGGCAGATTGAGTTTCATCAGCGTGTAGAACAGCCGATGCTTGGCGCTTTCGATCTTGCGCCACGCCACCACGTTCTCGGCCATGCCGGTATCGGGAACGATGCGGTTATGCCGGCAGGCCGCGCAATAGCGGTCCGGCTTGTCGGCCTCGATCATCCAGTTGCAGACGTCGTAGGCGGCGTTGGCGCAGAACCGGTACAGTTTCTTGTCGACGGCGAGCGCGCGCCAGACCTCGCCCTGCGGCTCCAGCGCCGACAGGTTCATGATTTCGGGAATGAAGCCGAGGCGATGCGAGCAGCGCTCGCAGACCGTGTTCTCGAAATAAAGAAGCTGCTCGCAGTGCTGGCACTTGAAGAGTTTCATGGTGATCCGGAATTCGCGCGGGCCGGCACGGGCGGCCGGGAACGGGCTTCACAAGCGGCGTGGAACTTGTCGCCAGTAACTACGTCGTCAGGCGCGAATCGTTCCTCCCTATCGGGCAAGCTTAGGTGGCCGCGGCGCGAAAATCTCCGCCATTGCCGGAAAAGGCGGGCGCGGCGCACCGACGCAAACCGCCCGCCGTTCCGGCGCGCGGACGAATTATTTTATCGAAACAATGACTTACGAAGAACGTAAAAAGACGTGTCCTGCCGCGTGCCGGCCTGCACCGGACGACGGCCGCTTCTCTTCAATTCCCGGCCCTCGCGGCCGCCTTCGCGTTTCCCGCGCGACGTATTTTTTTGATTCGCAATCTCCACAAATCGTCAGCTTGGCAAATTATTCCGCCCGCCCGGTGGACCGAAGCCGCATGTCGGACGTTAAGGCAGCATCAACAATCGTTTTTACAAGGAGGTTATTCCCAATGAGAATGCTAGCCGCAATGTCCGTCACCGCGTTGTTGGTGTCGACCGTTGCCTATGCTCAGCCGATGGCCGCGGGCGGCTCCGGACTGATGTCGAGCGTGCCGTCGTCAAGCCTCACCGTCACGGATTGGTACAAGCAGGACGTCTACGACCGTAGCAACAACAAGATCGGCGAGATTCAGGACGTTCTTGTCAACAAGGACGGCAAGGTCGACGCCGCCATCATCGGTGTCGGCGGCTTCCTCGGCGCCGGCGAGAAAGATGTGGCCGTGAGCTTCGATGCCATCAAGCAGACCATGAAGAACGACAAGGTCTATCTGACGATGGACACCAGCAAGGATGCGCTGAAGAAGGCGCCCGGCTTCAAATACGACAGCGACAAGACCACCTGGGTTCCGGACAACTCCAGCAAATAGCAGTCCGGCAAGAGGCTCCGGCGGCAAGCCGCCGGGGCTTCTCCCATCGCAGGACCGGCAAGGCCGGATCGCAATAGCGGCAGGCCGGGTCGGCCGACGCTCGTAGCGGCTCGTACCTTAGATCAACGGGCGGCGGGTGACCTCTTCGTCGAAATAGAGCGCCACGCGCTGCAGCACCCGTGGATTGACCAGGGTCAGCGTGCCGTTGGTGGATTTGAACATGCCCATGCGCCGCAGCTTGGCCAGCGTCTTGTTGGTGTGCACGAGCGAAAGGCCCAAGGCATCGGCGATGTGCTGCTGGGTCGGCGGAAAGTCGAAACTGTCGCCGGGGTCGACGAGGCCAAGGAGCTTGGCCCGCTTGTAGAGCGAGACGATCAGCGCGGCGACGCGTTCGGCGGCGGTGCGCCGGCCGACACTCGCCAGATTCTCGTCGACGATGCTTTCTTCCCGCGCGCCGAGCCAGGTGACGTCATAGGCCAGGCCCGGCATGGTGCCGAACAGTTGCCAGACGTCGCGGCGCGGCAGGACGCAAAGCTGCACCTCGGTCAACGCCTCGATGCCATGCTGCGCGGCGTCGAACATCGCCGCCTGCAGGCCGAGCAGGTCGCCCGGCAGGAGGAAATTCAGGATCTGCCGGCGTCCGTCCGGCAGCGTCTTGAAGCGAAACGCCCAGCCGGAATAGAGCGTATAGAGCAGCGGGCTCTCTTCGCCGGGGCGGATGATTCCGGCGCCCGCCGGCATGACAATATGCTGCTTCTTGATCTCGTTGATCGTGGCCAATTGCTCGGCGCTGACCGGCTTGAATATTTCACAGCCGCGCAATGCACATTCAAAGCAACTTAGTCGCATCGGACCTCCTCAGGGACGTGAAGAATGCCCGCTGCCCAACAATGCGAAGAACGTGGCGCCTGACAGCGACGATTGACCCCAGGACCCTAGAACGTCGCAGCTGACCGCGAGTTCCAATCCACAGGTTTTGCTGTGTCTTTTGCTGTAGTCAGCCGCGCTCGGGCTAGGTTAGTTTGGGAGTTCTCGGCGGTGCCTATCGAGGGGGCCGTTGCGGGGTTCTCGCGTTTCACCATTCCTTTCTCCTTAGCTTTCCTTGGCCGCATGCCGCCGCTATGGATGCGCGCCATTCATCACGCGGGCTCAAGTCTTGACCGAACCAAACCGCGAATCCCGGCCTTTGGCTTTGCTGAACCGGAGCCTGGCGGTGACCACCGTGCTGGCCGCCTTGATCGTCGCCGCGGTGTTCTGGCTTGGCGCGCGCAGCAAAGGCGACGACGCCTGGGTCCGCCACTCGCTCGAAGTGCGCGGGCAGCTCACTCATGTCCTGAGCCTGGTGCAGAGCGCCGAGACCGGCCAGCGCGGCTACCTTCTGACCAGCCAGCAGATTTATCTCGACCCGTACAGGATGGCGCTCGGCGACCTGCCGGCCTCGCTCGACCGGCTCAAGATCCTGGTGAGCGACAACCCCGAGCAGCAGCAGGGCCTCAATCAACTGGCCGATCTGATCCGGCAGAAGCTTGCGGAGATGCAGTCGACGCTGGTGGCCTTTGACGCCGGCAACAAGGATGCGGCTTTCGCCATCGTCAACAGCGACAAGGGTTTCCAATTGATGCGTGAAATCCGCCGCGCGGTGGAGGGCATGCAGGCGAAGGAAGACAGTCTTTTCGCCGCCCGGCAATCGCTGGCGGCGCGCTCGGAGATGCTGCTGCAGGCCGGCGTCGCGCTTGCCTTCGTGCTGATCTGCGGCATCGGATTTCTGATCGCCCGCTTCACCCGCGGCTCGTTCGGCGCGCTGACCGTGGCGCGCGACAGGCTGGCGGCCGCGAACCGGGAGCTGATCGAGCAGATCGCACGGCGGGAGTCGGCCGAAGGCCAATTGCGCCAGGCGCTAAAGATGGAAGCGCTCGGCCAGCTCACCGGCGGCATCGCCCACGACTTCAACAACATGCTGGGCGTGATCATGGGCGCGCTCGATCTGGTCAAGCGCCGCGTCGCCAAGGGCGACTACGGCATCGAGCGTTTCATCGACGCCGCCACCATCGCCAGCGAGCGGGCCGCGACGCTGACGCAGCGGCTGCTGGCGTTCGCGCGGCAGCAGCCGCTGTCGCCGCAGCCGCTCGACGCCAACAAGATGATCGCCAACATGACCGATCTGCTGCAGTCGACGCTCGGCGAGCACATCCATATCGAGACCGTAACCGCCGCCGGCCTGTGGACCGTGTATGCCGATTCACAGCAGCTCGAGAACGCGATCCTCAACATCGCCATCAACAGCCGCGACGCCATGCCGGAAGGCGGCAAGCTGACGCTGGAGACCGCCAACGCCCATCTCGACGAGGCGTATTGCGTGCACAATCCGGAAGCGAAGCCCGGGCAATACACGATGATCGCGATTACCGACACCGGCGTCGGCATGGCGGCGGACATCGCGGCGCGCGCCTTCGATCCGTTCTTCACCACCAAGGCGACCGGCAAAGGCACCGGGCTCGGCTTGAGCCAGGTCTACGGCTTCATCAAGCAATCGAGCGGCCATATCAAGGTCTATAGCGAGCCGGGCGCGGGCACGACGGTGAAGATCTATTTGCCGCGGCTCATGGGCGACGCGCAGGAGATCAGGCGGGCCGCGGCGCCGCCGACGCGCACCGGCAACCGCAACGAAATCATCCTGGTGGTCGAGGACGATCCGCTGATGCGGCGGCTCGCCTCCGAAGCGCTGCACGAACTCGGCTATACGGTGTTCGATTGCGACGGCGCCGCCAACGCTCTGGCGACGCTCGACCGCGTGGCCGACGTGAAGCTGTTGTTCACCGACGTGGTGATGCCCGACACCAACGGCAAGATTCTCGCCGACGAAGCGCTGCGGCGGCGGCCCGCTCTTAAGGTGCTGTTCACGACCGGCTATACCGCCAATGCGGTGGTGCACGGCGGCGTTCTCGACTCGGGCGTCAATTTCATCACCAAGCCGTTCACGCTCGATCAACTGGCCGCCAAAGTGCGCGCCGTCCTCGACGAGGACAAGAACGGATAGGTCAGGCGCTCGCCGCGGAACGCGGCGCGTCGTCGGCCGCCGCCTGATCGGTATCGAGCACGAAAATCTTCTGCAGCATGTCGCGCTCGATCGGCTTTTGCAGAACCGGCACGCCGCTGAACCGGGCATCGACGGTGTCGGCGTCATAGCCGGTGACAAAGACGAACGGGACGCCGCGCTTGCCCAAAATCTCGGCGACCGTATAGACCAGGCCGTCGCCGAGATTGATGTCGAGCACCGCGGCGTCGAAATGGCTGTTGCGGGCCGCGGCCAGAGCCTCCGACGCGGTCGACACCGGGCCGACCACCTGGAAGCCGAATTCCTTCAACGTCTCCTGGATCATCATCGCCACCAGCGCCTCGTCCTCGACCAGAAGGACGCGTGGCTGCCGGCCGCCGCCGAGACCGATGGCGGTGCCGGCGGCGACGTCGCCGTTGCGGACGTCCTTGAGCGAGCGCGATTTGGTCAATTCGCTGCGCGGGATGAAGAACTCGCAGCGCAGCCCCTTGGTGTTCCAATCGAATGCGGACTTGCCGCCGAGCTGCTGCTCGATGCTGGCGACGATGACTTTAAGGCCGAAACTGCGCGACGAAGGCTGGGAAATGAGCGGACCGCCGTTTTCGGTCCAATGCAGGATCAATCCGTCCTCGCGCAATTGCCAGTTCAGCACGATCTTGCCGTTCGGCGCCGACAGCGCGCCGTGCTTGGCCGCATTGGTCGCGAGCTCGTGCAGCGCGAGCGCCAGGCCCTGCGCCGTCGCCGGCTGCAGCGAAATATCCGGCCCGCTGAAATTGATCCTGTCGCCGGCGCGATAGGGCGCGAGCTCCTCGGCGACCAGCGTGGCGAGATCGGCGCCGTGCCAGCGCGAGTCCGACAAGAGGGTATGCGCCCGCGCCAGGGCCTTGATCCGGCCTTCGATCGCCTCGACGTAGGAATCGACGTCCTTGGCGCGCGTCAGCCGGATGATCGACTGGATCACCGCCAGCGCATTGCGGGCGCGATGATCGACCTCGCGCGCCAGCAACACCTGACGCTCGTCGGCTTCCTTGCGGTCGGTGATGTCGATGGTGACGCCGGAAACCCGCACGACCTTGCCGGCCGGGTCGACGGTCGCCGCCGCGGTGCCGATGCACCAGCGGACTTCGCCGTTCGGCCGCAGCACGCGAAACTCGGTCTGGTGCGTGCGCGTGCCTTCGGCCATGCCGCGGGCGATCTGGTGCAACGCCGGCAGATCCTCGGGATGGATGAGAGCGCGGATATTGACAAGATTGACGGCGAAAGTTTTCGGATCGACGCCGAACACCCGGTACTGGCCCTCGTCCCATCGCCAGTCGTTGGCGCCGACGTCCCAATCCCAGGAGCCCATCTGGCCGGCGGCCAAAGCCAGGCTGCGTCCCTGCTCGCTCTCCTTCAGGCGCGCGTTGGAGGCCTCCAGTTCCGCGGTGCGCTCGGCGACATGGCGCTCGAGCGTGGTGTTCAATTGCTCGAGCTCGCGGGTCTTGCGGAACAGCTCGGCGAACACCCGGACCTTGGCGCGCAAGACTTCCGGCACGACCGGAACCGGCACGTAATCCACCGCTCCCATCTCATAGCCGCGTAGGCGGTCGACATCGGTGAGATGAATGGCGGAGATGAAAATGATCGCCGTCTTGCGAAACCGCGGATGCTCGCGGATCATTGCCGCCAGTTGAAAGCCGTCGAGCTCGGGCATGCACACGTCGATCAGCACGACGGCGACGTCGTTCTTGAGCAGGAACTGCAGCGCCTCGCGCGCCGACGAGGTCTTGACCAGGTTCTCGCCAAGCTCGCCGAGGATCACCTCATAGGCGAGCAATTTGTCCGGCTGATCGTCGACCAGCAGGACGTTGACTTTCTCGTTCATGACTGTTCCGGTCATGATCTGCCCGGTCATGTTGTCCCGCCTAGCGATGCAGCCACATCCGCAGCGCGGAAAGCAGCTGTTCGGTGTTCACCGGCTTGGCGAGGTAATCCGACGCGCCGGCCTGCAGGCACTTTTCGCGGTCGCCCTTCATCGCCTTGGCGGTCAAGGCGATGATCGGCAGGCGGCGATAGGCCGCGTCGCTGCGGATTTTCTCGATCGTCTGATAACCGTCCATTTCGGGCATCATGATGTCCATCAGCACGATGGCGAGCGAGGGCGTCTCCTCGATGATCTGGATCGCCTCGGCGCCGGTGGTCGCGGTCAAGACGTTCATGCCGCGACGCTCCAGCGCGCTCGACAGAGCGAAGATGTTGCGCGGGTCGTCGTCGACCAGCAACACGGTGCGGCCGACCAGATCCTCGTCGGAACTGTTCAGCCGCTCCAGCATGTGCTGCTTCTCGGGCGGCAGATCGGTGATGACCCGGTGCAGGAACAGCGCCGTCTCGTTGAGCAGCCGCTCCGGCGATTCGACGCCCTTGACCACGATGCTGCGCGCCATGGTGTGCAGTTGCGCGTCCTCCTCGGCCGACAATTCGCGGCCGGTGAAGACGACCACCGGTATGTCGGCAAGCCCGCTGTCGGCGCGCATGCGCTCCAGCACCTCGAAGCCGGACATGTCGGGCAGCCGCAGATCGAGCACCACGCAGTCGGCCGGACGCGTCTGCAGCACATTCAGCGCCTCGGTGCCGGTGGCGACGTTGGCGATCTCGATGTCGTCGTGGCCGAGCAGTTCGCGGATGCTCATCTGCTCGACCTGGTTGTCCTCGACGATGAGCAGGCGTTTCTTGCGCGGCTCGGCGAACTCCTTGATGCGCGACAGCGCGTCCTCGATGCCTTCGCGGCTGGTCGGCTTGTTGACGAAGGCAAAGGCGCCGCGGGCGAGCCCGTGCTGGCGGTCCTCGTCGAGCGAGACGATCTGCACCGGAATGTGGCGGGTGAGCGGGTTCTGCTTGAGCTGACTGAGCACGGTCCAGCCCAGCATGTCCGGCAGGAACACGTCGAGCGACACCGCCGTCGGCTGGTACTGCTTGGCGAGATTGAGCGCGTCGTCGCCGCGCATCGCCAGCAAGGCCTTGAAGCCCTTGTCGCGGGCCAGATCGACCAGAATGCGGGCATAATGCGGATCGTCCTCGACGATGAGCAGGATCGCGTCGCCCGCCGTGACATCCATGCGGTCGTCGGGGATCGGCTCGATCGTGCGCTCGGGAACGATATGGAAGCCCGGCTGATGCGGTCGCGGCGCCCCGACAGTCGTCGACATCGGCGCAAGCGAGGTGTTCGGACCGGCATATTTGACCGGCAGATAGAGCGTGAAGGTGGAGCCGGCGCCCGACGCGCTGCGCAGATGGATTTCGCCGCCGAGCAGGCTCGCCAACTCGCGGCTGATGGCGAGCCCCAAGCCGGTGCCGCCGTATTTGCGGCTGGTCGAGGCATCGGCCTGCTGGAACGCCTCGAAGATGATCTTCTGCTTTTCCTGCGGAATGCCGATGCCGCTGTCGCTGACTTCGAAGGCGACGACGCCGGCGGCCTGGCTGAGCACCGGATGATCGTTGCTCCAGCCGCCGACCGCGGCATTGACGTTGAGCCGCACGCCGCCCTGCGCGGTGAACTTGAACGCGTTGGACAAGAGGTTCTTGAGCACCTGCTGCAGCCGCTTGGTGTCGGTGTTGATGCTGCGGCCGAGATTGGGATCGACATGCACGTCGAATGACAGTTGGCGGGTTTCCGCCTCGTGGCGGAACGGCCGCGCCACCATGTCGAGGAGATTCGACAGGAACACCTCCTCGGCATCGACCGTGACCGTGCCGGATTCGATCTTGGACAGATCGAGGATGTCGCTGATGAGATTGAGCAGGTCGGTGCCGGCGCCATGGATGGTCTTGGCGAATTCGACCTGTTTCGCCGTCAGATTGCCTTCCGGGTTGTCGGTGAGCTGCTGGCCGAGGATCAGGATCGAATTGAGCGGCGTGCGCAGCTCGTGCGACATGTTGGCCAGGAACTCGGACTTGTACTTCGACGTCAGCGCCAGCTCGGTGGCCTTTTCTTCCAGCGCGCGGCGGGCCTGCTCGATTTCCTGGTTCTTTCTTTCCACTTCGACGTTGCGCTCGGCGAGCTGCTGCGCCTTCTGCTCGAGCTGCTCGTTGGTCTGCTGCAGCTCTCTTTGCTGCGCCTGCAATTCGCCGGCGAGCTGCTGCGACTGCTTGAGCAGGCCTTCGGTCTGCATGGTCGCTTCGATCGAGTTGAGCACAATGCCGATCGAGGTGGTGAGCTGCTCGAGGAACATGGTCTGCAGCGCGGTGAACTCGTGCATCGACGCGAGCTCGATCACCGCCTTGACCTGGTTCTCGAACAAGACCGGCAGCACGATGTTGTTGCGCGGCGCGACCTTCAGCAGCGCCGACGAGATCCGCACGGTGTGGTCCGGTATCTCGGTGATCAGCATGCGGCGCTTGTCGAGCGCGCACTGGCCGATCAGGCCCTCGCCCAAGGTCAGCGCCTGCGGATGGCCGTTGGCGCCGTCGTCGGCGTAGGCGGCCAGCAGGTTGAGCGTGTTGTTCTTCTCCTCGCCTTCCAGCTGATAGATGACGCCCTGATGGGCATTGACCAGCGGGGTGAGCTCGGACAGCAGCAGCCGGCCGACGGTGGTCAGGTCGCGCTGGCCCTGCAGCATGTTGGTGAACTTCGCCAGATTGGTCTTCAGCCAGTCCTGCTCGGTGTTGCGGTCGGTGGTGAGCCGCAAG
>Ga0335072_10012899_pt1 | contig 11923 bp, 8 predicted proteins | sample Lox_Sample_21_FD_206725 | JGI IMG/M metagenome (GOLD analysis project Ga0335072, IMG submission 206725) | Soil microbial communities from Loxahatchee National Wildlife Refuge, Florida, United States - Lox_Sample_2.1 | ecosystem: Environmental > Terrestrial > Soil > Wetlands | place: USA: Florida...
TCGAACGGCTTCAGGACGTAGTCGACCGCGTTTACGTCAAACGCCTGAATCGCGTAATTATCGAACGCCGTCGCGAAAATAATTTGCGGGATGCGCAGCTTGCGCTCGACAAGCTTCTTGATCACACCGAATCCGTCTAGCCCCGGCATTTGCACGTCAAGAAAAACGAGGTCAGGCTCGTGCTCCTTGATGAGCGAGACGGCTTCGAGGCCGTTCTTACCCTGCGCGACAATGTTGACCTCAGGGAAGGATTTCAGCAGAAAGGCCAGCTCGTCGCGTGCCGGGCGCTCATCGTCGACGATAAGCGTGTTGATTGCCATGCGAAAAGTATAAGCGAATGCGGGGCAAGGGCGCTAATCGGTCTGGTCAATTCCAGCTAAGGAATAGCATTTCCCAGGGCCGCGTTGGCCGCCGCCCTGGGAGCGGGTGTTAAATCCGGCCTTAGGAAAGCGAGGCCGCCGTCGCAGCGCCGTAGAACGAGTACCAAGGCTTCGCCGTAGTAAGCCGCGAATTCACGTTGTTGATGTTCTTGATTCCTTCGACGTTCAGCCAATCTTCCAGTGCCTTTGCGCCCTGCTTGGCGTAGACCGGGATACCTTCTTTCCATGTGGCGCGCCCGCACAAAACGCCGGAATAGGGCACTCCCGCCTCTCCGGCAAGTTCGAGAGTTTCAAGGAAGACGTCGTTGTCCACGCCCGCCGATAGGTAAATAAAAGGCTTCTTCGCGGCCTCCGCGGTCTTGCGAAACAGGTCTTTTGCCTCCTCGCGGGAATAGGCAGAAGCGCCCTTGTTTGCCTTCGAACCGGCGACGTATGCCATATTGATCGGCACTTCGACCTTCAGCACGTCGACGCCGTATTGCGGCTTCGAAAATTCTTCCATGCTTTGGGCCACAATTTCCGGCTTCTTCTTGGCGAATTCCAGGCTCTTCTCGTCGCCCTTCTCATCGTATCCGACAAGCTCGAGGAAAAACGGAATATCCACGGCGGCGCATTCGGACCCGATCCGTTCTGTCCACGCATGCTTGATTTCGTTCACTTCGTGCGAATCGAACGGATTGTAGTAAAGAAGAATCTTCACGCAATCGGCGCCCGCCACTTGCAAGCGGTGCGCCGACCAGATATCGAGCAGGTCCGGGAGACGTCCCGGACGTGTGTTGTCGTACCCGCTGTTTTCGTAGGCGAGCAGCAGCCCGGCATTCGAAGAGCGCGCGCGCGCCGCAGGCAGACCATACTCCGGATCGAGGAGGATCGCGCTGGCATGGGGCGTCAGGACGCGCGCCACGCAGATTTTGAACTCTTCGAGCATCGCTGGCGTCACCTGACTTTTGTCGACGCCTTTTTCTTTGGCAATTGCGCTCTTCAGCGAACCACGCTGGTCCATGGCCGCCGCGGCAATGACTCCGCGCCCATCGGAAACCGCCTTCAGGCCCTTTTGTTTTCCCGAAGTGATCTTCATAAGCGTCTCCCTTAGCTGAAATTGCAGGTGGTCAAAGAGAAAAAATATCTTAGCATGAAAGTTCGGCGCGAAAGAGCACGCGAAGAATAACATCAGCAGGACGAAGCGGAAATCGGGCCGTGGTGCAAATGTTCTGGGAACTTTGATGTTTAGGAACGATGTTTAACGCAGCGTTTGCACGATTTTCACAGAAAAACAACGTGGTGAACGGGGGAGGAAGCGGGACCAGAATCGCAGGGACATGCGAGGCGCGCCAGAGATTCGAGAAGCGGAGTTCCATAGCCTGCGAGGAAGGGGAGAAAACAGAGAGAGCGCTCCTGGAGGCCGCGATGCGGAATCAAGGAATCGACGAGGAGCCGTTCGTGCTCGTCAATCACCCCTGTGCGGAACGCCTGCGCGCGGGCTGCGCGCGATTTGAGCTTGAGAAATTGATGCAGGATTTTTCGTTCCGCCGTGTCGCGTGCGCCAAGCAGCGTCTTGTCCAGCCGATCAAACGGTCTCGTGTATCCGGCAAGGAGCCGCCGGATCGCCTTCTCGTCCTTTTCGAAGCGCGCGGCCACGCCTCGCGGCATCGCCTGCAATTCCATGCGCGAGCGGATTCCTCGGTGGTCGAGAATGACTTCCGCAGCATCAAGCCCATATTTTTTCAGCAGCCGCGCGATCGCGGGTTCGACCAGCGTAAATCCGGCCCTCGGGAGCATTGCAGGCATTCGCCCGAGAATCTGCTGATAGACCACCTGTGCCTGCGCCATATAGGCAATTTCCGCCGGCCCGCCGATATAGGCGGCCGTGGGAAGCAACGTGTCCTGCACGATGGGGCGCAGCAGCACGTTGGGGGTGAAATTTTCCGGTGCGCGATCGATAGCAGCCAGCAGCTCATCCCGAGTGAATGATTCCTCGCCGGCGAAGAAGTTTCCGTTGCGCGATCGCAGCGGCTGCCGCTGGCCGCCAACCATGCCGAACAAAAGCGTCGATTCGCGAGTCACCTTCACCTGCGCGTGAAGGCCGGCGTGTTCCAGCTCTTTCGATCGCTTCAGAAGGGCGTCGCGCAGCGCGTCCGATTCCTCGATCGCCCGGCGATAGGCCGGCGCGGCCAGCCGGTGAAGGCGCGCGTCGAGCGGATCAAGCAGAATCAGGCCCTTCCCCGCGAAGATCCGGGCAAACAGCTTGCCGAACGCTGACCCGAACGTGTCATCCACCGTGTAGGATCCGCGAAGTGCGGCGGCAACAAAATCGAGCTCCGCCCCTTCCAGCGTGTCCACCGCACTGCCGATCACTTCATTAACAGGCGCTCCGAGAGGAATTTCGCCCACGCGATGTCCAGCGTCGGATTCGTGCGGCGGAATTTCCAACCGTGTCAGGCCGCGGCGTGAATTCCAGAAGACGTGATTCACCTCGGCGAGATCGTGATCTTCCGTGGCAAGCCAAAAGACGGGAACCGCCTCAATTCCCTCTTGCGTGAGGGCGTCGGTCCAGCGAAGCGCGCTCAGCGCTTTGTAAACACTGTAGCACGGCCCCGAAAGGAGCCCCACCTGCTGGCCGGTAACAATCGCAACAGCACCTGAAGAGAGCCGGTCCAAGTTGCGAGACGTCGCAGGATCGATCGCTCCAGACGACGCAAACCGCGCATTCTGCACGCGCAGGATTTCGGCCACCTCACGCCTCGTCTCGGGGTCAATCCTGACCCGCGCGGCGGAGTCGCGAACTCCAGCCAGCGTCGGCGGGTGTGAATAATAGTTCTCGACGCGCGAAAAGTTGTCCAGAAAGGTTGCGAAAAGCTTCGTGGTCTGCGGCAGCTCGGATAGAGGCAGGGTCTGAGACTGCATCGAGAGGGTCATGATACACGCGGCTCGCCGGGCCGGCAAAGGGCTAGCAGCATCAAGCTACAGCGCCGCCGCAGGCCGGAATGGGCAGACCACCGCACAGTCATGTTGGATGATTCAGACGCAAGAGGGATTCAAATGTCTCCGGGTCAGCCTTCAATCGGAGGACATGGAAAGTTCTACGACGACTTTCGGCAGCACCGCCTCGATTTCTGCCTTGGCATCGTCGGAAAGGGGAAGGAGCGGCAGGCGCGGTGGGCCGCCATAGTATCCAAGGCGGTCCAGGGCATATTTCAAGCCGGGGATCCCAAACCTCTGGCCGAAGAGCTTGCCCGCCACGGCCAGCCGGTCGGCAAGCGCACGCGCACGCGCCATATCTCCCGCGCAGCATGCTTCGTAAATTTCGCAGCACAGTTCGGGGAACGGGTCGGCGACAGCCAATATCGCACCCACGGCCCCGACCTGAAGCGATTCAAACAATGTGCCGGCCGAGCCTACGAGAGTCTGAAATGATTTCGGCGCCGCGGCGATGATAGCGGAAAGGCCGGAGATGTCGCCGGAGCTGTCCTTGATCCCAATGATATTCGGATGAGAAGAGACGCGGGACACGACGGCCACGTCGATCGCCACGTGCGTAAACACAGGCACGGAATACAGGAGCACGGGAATCGGCGAAGCGTCCGCCACGCGGAGATAGTGCTCGGCCAGAAGGTCAGTTGAAATCGCCGGTTTATAGAAGCTTGGTGTCCTCACCAGCGCTGCGTCGAAGCCGAACGACGCGGCGCGCCGCGTGTGCTCGATGGTCTCGGCGGTCGCTTCCGCACCTGTCCCCGCAATCAGGATTTTCTCAAGCTTCACATTTTCCCGCGCCGCTTCCCACAGCCGGTAAATTTCCTCCCAGCGCAGGAGAACCGACTCGCTGGTTGATCCGTTCACGACATAGCCAGAGAGCCGCGTGCGGTCATAGCGCGCAAGATTTTCTCGAAAGCGGTCCACGGCGAGCGAGCCGTCGGCGGTAAACGGCGACGTGAGCGGCGCGAAAATTCCATGTAGTTTCATTGCAGTCATTCTAATCTTTGGGGACTGCTTCCGCCTTCGCCGACTTCGGCTTGTGCAAATCCTGCAGAGCCGCAACATCGGCCAGCTGTCCCGCCATCGCGCGGATACCCCGCGCCGCCGCGCTGGCGGCGGAAAGCGTGGTGATGCACGGAATGTTATAGCGAATCGCCGCGCGCCGGATTGATTTTTCGTCGTAAAACGATTCGCGTCCGAGCGGCGTATTGATGACGAGATTTACTTTGCCCGTCTTGATCAGGTCGACGATGTTCGGACGGCCTTCGTTCACCTTGTAAACCGATTCCACTTCGATGCCCGCAGCCGCCAGCGCCGCCGTTGTGCCCCGCGTCGCAAGAACCGTCAGACCAGCCGCGAGCAGGTCCTTCACTACCGGCGCGACGTGCAGCTTGTCGTGATCGTTGACGCTCAAAAACACCGTGCCGGTGAGAGGAAGGCGCTGCCCCGCCGCCAGTTGCGCCTTGGCAAATGCCTGCCCGAACGTCGACGAAATTCCCATCACCTCGCCCGTCGAGCGCATTTCCGGCCCGAGAATCGTGTCCACGCCGCGGAATTTGTTGAATGGAAACACGGGCGATTTGACCGCGAAGAAATCTCCCGAGACAAGTTCCTTCACGCCATTTGTGGCGATCGTCGGCAGGTGAAGGTCGCGCAGTTTCCGCCCAGTCATCAGCCGCGCGGCCACCTTTGCCAGCGGAACGCCGGTCGCCTTACTTACATAAGGAATCGTGCGCGACGCGCGCGGATTCACTTCGAGAACGTATACCGTGTCGCGCTGGATGGCGTATTGCACGTTCATCACGCCAACCACTTTCAGCGCCCGCGCCAGGCGAGCCGTGTAGTCGCGAATGCGTTCGAGCACCGACGGCTTCAGCGAAACGGAAGGAAGCACGCACGAGGAATCACCAGAATGGATGCCCGCTTCCTCGATGTGCTCCATGATTCCGGCAATAACCACGTCCTCACCATCCGCCAGCGCGTCCACATCCACTTCCGTCGCATCTTCCAGGAAATGGTCGATCAGTATCGGCCGCTTCGGATCGGAGAGCGACCCTAGCTGCGACGCTTGCGCGACGTATTCGTGCACCGTCTTCAGGTCGTAGGCGATCACCATCGAGCGCCCGCCGAGCACGTAGCTGGGCCGGACGAGCACGGGCAAGCCAATCTCTTCCGCCACGTGCACGGCCTGGTCTGGGGCGAGCGCCGTGCCTGCGCGCGGCTGAGGAATTTTCAGATCTTCCAGAAGCTTGCCGAATCGCCGCCGGTCTTCCGCCAGGTCGATCGATTTCGGATCGGTGCCGATAATTTTCGCGCCGTTGCGCTTCAGATCGAGAGCCAGATTGAGCGGCGTCTGCCCGCCGAACTGCACGATTACGCCCTCCGGCTTTTCGCGGTCGATCACGGCGAGAACATCTTCGAGAGTGAGCGGCTCGAAATACAGCCTGTCGGCAGTGTCGTAATCGGTCGAGACCGTTTCCGGATTGCAGTTGACCATGATGGTCTCGTAGCCGTCTTCCTTCAGCGCAAACGCCGCATGGCAGCAGCAATAATCGAATTCGATTCCCTGCCCGATGCGGTTCGGCCCGCTGCCAAGAATCATGATTTTCGGACGGTCGGTGACGGCCGCTTCATCTTCTTCCTCGTACGTCGAGTAAAGATACGGCGTGAACGACTCGAATTCGGCGGCGCATGTGTCCACGCGCTTGAAGACGGGCAACACTTTAAGCGCCTTCCGCCGCGCCCGCACTTCGGACGGCTTTACGCCCCAGCGTAACGCCAGCTCTTCATCGCTCGCGCCGGAACGTTTTGCTTCAAGCAGCAGCTCCGGGGTGACGGCGTTGAAGCTCGTCGCCGCCAGCCTTCGGTCGAGGGCCACCATATCGGCCAGGTGGCGGACGAACCACGGATCGATCTTCGTCAGCGAGCAAACGGTGTCGACCGACATATCACGTTCGAGAGCCTCGAATAGCCAGTGCAACCGGTCCGGCCCGGGAATCGACAACTTCTCACGCAGCATCACTTCGGTGACTTCTGCTGGCGGCCTCCACGCCGTGTGTGGTTCGAGCGCGCGAATCCCCTTGCACAGCGCCTCCGGAAACGTCCGCCCGATTGCCATCACTTCGCCGACCGACTTCATCTGCGTGGTCAGCGTCGGGTCGCTTCCCGGAAATTTCTCGAATTGCCATTTCGGAATCTTGGCGACCACGTAATCGATGGTCGGCTCGAAACAAGAAGGCGTTTTCTGCGTGATATCGTTGGGGATTTCGTCGAGCGTCATGCCCACTGCCAGCTTCGCCGCAATCTTCGCGATGGGGAACCCCGTCGCTTTGCTCGCCAGCGCGGAGGAACGCGAAACGCGCGGGTTCATTTCGATCACCGTCATTCGCCCCGTGGCCGGGTCGACGGCAAATTGAATGTTCGATCCGCCCGTCTCGACGCCCACCGCGCGAATGATGGCGGCCGCCGCGTCGCGCATTTGCTGATATTCCTTGTCGGTCAGCGTCTGCGCAGGAGCGACGGTGATTGAATCGCCCGTGTGAATCCCCATTGGGTCGAAATTTTCAATCGAGCAGATGACTACGAAATTGTCCCGGCAATCACGCATCACTTCCAGCTCGTACTCTTTCCATCCGAGCACGGATTCCTCGATCAGTGCCTGATGAACTGGGCTGGCGTCGAGCGCGCGCGAAATCAGGTCCTCGAATTCCTCCCGATTGAACGCGATGGACCCGCCCGTCCCTCCCAGCGTGAACGAAGGCCGTATGACTACTGGATAGCCGAGCTGGTCCGCAAGCTGGATGGCCTGGTGCACATCCGTAACGACTTCCGACGCCGGCACTTCCAGGCCCACCTTGCGGCAGACATCTTTGAATAGCAGTCGGTCCTCGGCGACCTTGATAGCATCGAGCGACGCGCCGATCAATTGCACGCCGTATTTTTTCAGAATCCCTGATTCCGCCAACTCCACCGCCGTGTTCAGCCCGGTCTGCCCTCCCACCGTCGGGAGTAGGGCGTCCGGACGCTCGCGCGCAATCAGCGCTTCCAGATATTCTTTCGCCAGCGGCTCGATAAAGGTGCGGTCGGCGATTTCGGGATCCGTCATGATCGTCGCCGGATTCGAGTTGACCAGGATCACTTCGTATCCTTCGGCGCGCAGAGCTTTGCACGCTTGCGTCCCCGAATAGTCGAATTCGCACGCCTGTCCGATGACGATCGGCCCCGAGCCGATGATCAGTATCTTCTTGATGTCAGTCCGTTTCGGCATTTTAGGATTCGGTGGAAGAGTGATGCCTCAACTCTTCGCTTCCTTCATCATCGTCATGAAATCGTCGAACAAATAGCGGGCGTCGTGCGGCCCCGGCGAAGCTTCCGGGTGATACTGCACGCTAAAGAGGTGCAGCGACCGGTGGCGCAATCCCTCATTCGTATGATCGTTCAAATTGAGATGCGTGATTTCCACATCGCTCGATGGCAGCGAATCAGGATCGACGCAAAATCCGTGATTCTGCGCCGTGATTTCCACCTTACCAGTGAGCAGATTCTTCACCGGATGATTCGAACCGTGATGCCCGAATTTCAGTTTGTACGTTCGCCCGCCGAGAGCGAGTCCGCAAAGCTGATGCCCCAGGCAAATCCCGAAAATCGGAACTCGCCCGAGAAGCTTGCGAATGTTGCCGACGGCGTAATCGATCGGCTCTGGGTCGCCGGGACCATTCGAAAGGAACACCCCGTCTGGTTTCAGCGCCAGAACGTCTGCGGCGGAGGTTTTCGCTGGGACGACGGTCACCGAGCAGCCATGATCCACGAGCAGCCGGAGGATGTTTTGCTTGATGCCGAAATCGTAGGCGATCACGTGGCGCGTCTTTTCCTCGGCTTCAGCCGCTCGCTCCTTCGCCGCCCCTTTCGCAGCAGAATCGCCGCTCGCCTGACCGCCCGTCTGGCTCTTCGCCGAGCCGACTCCTGCCGCCGCCGCGACCGCTAGTGGCTCCGCAAGATCGATCGACCCGTGCGCCCACTCGTATCTCCGCCCGGTCGTCACGCGGCTCGCCAGCTCCTGCCCGGCCATCGTGGGAAGGGCGCGCGCGTCCGCAATCAGTTTTTCCGCAGGCGTATCGTCGGTCGAGACAATTCCCCGCAGCGCGCCTACCTGCCGCAAATGCCTCACCAATGCGCGCGTATCCAGCTCGTAGATGACGGGAACGCCGTGGCGCTCAAGATAGTGCTGCGCCGTCTCCAGCGCCCGCCAATTCGAGGCAAGCTGCGCGAATTCGCGCACCACCAGCCCTTCAATGTAGGGTTTTCCTGATTCCTCATCGGAAGGATTCGCGCCGACGTTTCCGATGTGCGGGTACGTCAGGCACACGATCTGCCCAGCGTAGCTCGGATCGGTGAAGACTTCCTGGTAACCCGTCAGGCTGGTATTGAAAACAACTTCGCCGCCGCGGCGCGTGCGAGCGCCGGCCGCGCGGCCCTTAAAGACGCGCCCGTCTTCGAGCGCGAGTATCGCGCGAGCTTCTGCCACGTCGCTCAGCGTGTCCTCCTGAAGAGTTCATTTCGAAGCTGCATTCACCGTGGAAGGCAGTGCGAGAGAGCCAAAATGATCCACGGGCCAGTACGCGAACACCGCTTTGCCGTAAATATACTGCCGCGGAACGGGACCGAACATTCGCGAATCGTTCGAGCTGTCTCGGTGATCTCCCATCACGAAATAGCAGTCTGGAGGAATCGTCACCGGCGGGTAGCTCTGCCCGTCGAGATAATAAGCGGGCACATACGGTTCGCTGTCCGCGTGGCCGTTGATGTAGACGTGCCCGGCGCGGATTTCGATCGTTTCGCCCGGGAGTCCCACGACGCGCTTAATGAACGACTTCGAGAGATCGCGCGGATACCAGAAGACAACCACGTCGCCGCGGTCGATCGGCTCGAAGCGGTAGACAAATTTGTTGATGAAGATCCGTTCCTGGTCGGAAAGCAGGGGCGCCATGCTCGTGCCTTCCACTTTCACCGGTTGGTAGAGAAAAATGATGATGACGAGGGCCAGCCCAAGCGCTACGGCCAGGTCCCTCGTCCAACTGCGGAGTTCGCGACGAAACGCATGTTCCGGGCCGCGCGCGGGCGGAGTCAATAGTCCTGCGTTCGGTGCGGGATTCAGCGCGTCGGACATTCCGGTTCCATTTTATAGCATGATTGCCGGGCGCAGAAGCGCCGATTCATTCGCCCAGCGCGAAGCGGATCGCTGCCAGCGAGGCGATCACAGCCGTTTCGGTCCGGAGAATCGTCGCGCCCAGCGAAGCTTCGGCGAAGCCCGCAGCGATCGCGGCGGAAATTTCCGTGTCCGTCCACCCGCCCTCAGGTCCAATCGCCAGCGCTGCGGAAGACGGCGCTGCACTCGATTCAAGAGTCTCGTGCCGAAGCACTCGCCGCAAGGGCGGCGCGCCCGCGCGTTCGGAGAGAAGAATCTTCAGCGCTGATTGAGACGCAGCAAACGCCCTCTCCGGCGGCAGAGCCTCCACAAGCGCTGGAGGACGTAGCCGTCGTGATTGTTGCGCGGATTCGAGAAGGATTTTTTGCCAACGCGCGCGGCGTTTGCGCGCTCCTTCGATCAGAGGCTTGTCGGTGCGGGCAGCGATCAGCGGGACAATTTCCGAAACGCCTAATTCCGTCGCCTTCTCAAGCGCCCACTCGAAACGGTCGAATTTCACAAGCGAGAGCAGAAGGTGTAGCGGCGCCCCGTCTTCCCGCGCATCGATCGGTTCAACCAGCGAGAATTCCACGCGCGGCTCGCCGCGCTTCGCCACTGCCACTGTTTCGACGCGCGCGAGGAACACTCGATGTCCGTCCGATAGCTCGTAGAGCTGTCCCTGCTCCGCGCGCAGCACACGTCCCAGGTGCTCGGCGGAATCACCCGTAAGAATGGCGGATGAATCTTCGAATCGCTCGACAAAAAATCGGCGGCGCATGACGGCTAGGATTGTAAAGCAGCGGCGGGCGCAACAGGGAGGTAATGCGATGGAAGCAAATGAGCTAGAGGAGAGCGCGATCCCCCTTTGCGGCCACAGACTGGTTGGATCGGCCCTTCTACCTCGCGCAAATCACTTATCCGAAAATGTCTTTTACTTTGTCGAAAAAGGACGACGACCGCTCCGCCGGCTTGTTGTCGACTTTCAGCGACTGTCCAAGCTGTTCGAGCAGCCGCCGCTGCTCGCGCGACACCTTCTGCGGCACCACCACCACCACGCTGATGTACAAATCTCCGCGTCCGCCGTGCGGATTTGGCAGTCCCTTGCTCTTCTTACGGAAAATCTGGCCGGACTGCGTACCTTCAGGAATTTCCAGCTCTTCGTCGCCCTTGAGCGTCGGCACGCGTATCTTTGCCCCAAGCGCTGCTTGCGAAATGCTGATGGGAATGGTGCAAGTCAGGTCTGCGCCGCGCCGCTCGAAAAACGGGTGCTCTTTCACTTCGAGAAAAATGTAAAGGTCACCTGCGGAAGCGCCGTTCGTTCCCGGCTCGCCTTGTCCGGTCATGCGCAGCCGCGTCCCGGAGTCGACTCCCGCCGGAATCCCCACTTCCAGAGTCCGCTCACGCTGTATACGTCCCTGTCCGCGGCACGAAACGCAGGCGTCGCGAATTACTTGCCCAGTTCCCTGGCACGCCGGGCAGGTCCGCGTGATAGCGAAAAATCCCTGCTGGTAGGCGAGCTGCCCGCGGCCGTTGCAGGTCTGGCAAACAGACATTCCCGTTCCAGCCTTTGCTCCAGATCCATTGCAGGCTTCGCAAATCTCGTTGCGGCTCACGCGAATTTTCGTCGTAACGCCGCTGGCCGCTTCTTCGAACGTCAGCGACATGTCGTAGCGAAGATCGGCTCCTCGCTGCCCCCGCTGCCCGCGTCCGCCTCGACGGCGGCTGCCACCGAAGCCCGACGGGTCAATTCCCAGCATGTCGCCGAGAATGTCGCCGAAGTTGAACTCCTCGAAAATCGACGAATCGAAGCCCGAAGGCTCAAACCCCCGGCTGTTCAGGCCTGCATGGCCGTAGCGGTCGTAGACGGCGCGCTTCTGCGCATCGGAGAGCACAGTATAGGCCTCGCTCGCCGCGCGAAAATTCTCTTCCGCTTCATGCTTGTTGTCCGGATTGCGGTCCGGGTGCCACTTCATCGCCGCCTTGCGGTACGCGGACTTGATCTGTTCCGGCGTAGCTTCGCGCGCCACGCCGAGAATTTCATAATAGTCACGCTGGGCAGACATAGGTCCCTTTCAAGTCCATCAACTGCATTAGACGCCCGGAATCGACCGAAGTTTAGTTCGCAGCGCTGGGCGCAGCCGCCACGCGCACCATTGCGGGCCGCAGAACACGGTCGTGAAACACGTACCCCGGCTGCAGCTCCGCCACCACTACCCCGTCGGCATATTCGGTCGTCTCAATCCTCTCGAGTGCGTGGTGCAGGTGCGGATTGAATTCCTTGCCCACCGCCTCGATTCGCTCTACCCCCTGCTTCGCCAGCACGTCCCACAATTGCCGCCGCGTCAGCTCGAATCCCTTCAGCACCTCCGGCGAGACGCCGGGAGCC
>Ga0335072_10012900_pt1 | contig 11923 bp, 10 predicted proteins | sample Lox_Sample_21_FD_206725 | JGI IMG/M metagenome (GOLD analysis project Ga0335072, IMG submission 206725) | Soil microbial communities from Loxahatchee National Wildlife Refuge, Florida, United States - Lox_Sample_2.1 | ecosystem: Environmental > Terrestrial > Soil > Wetlands | place: USA...
TAGGCGTCTGTCGACCAAATCTCAAGACCGGCTCTCGACCGAGTCTTCTGTGCCGTTTTCTATCGCCCCGATTCTAACTGTCGAGTAGGATTGTCTTTCCTGACCCTGCCTTTCTCCCTCCGGGCGTCGCGTTTAATCCCCAACGAGTTCCGGTATGCACCGGATTCCTGCAGTCGCCCTACTCCGCTGACAATTGGGCAGAGCAACATTTCCTTTGATAATACATACACAGCAAATCTTCAAACATTATCAACGAACGATGCAGATCCGGATGGTGTCATACAAGGCCTGCTCTATGTACCCGATATAGACCCGGCCGACCCATGCTACGCGCAAACGCAGTCGATTCTCCCCAAAGAAGTTACTCGACAAGCAGATCTACCCAATACAGATTTCAATATCATCGGTTTGGCGCCCTGGATCAGTGCTAATTGCACCATGTCATTTCTGACAGCTGCTCACTTTGATCCCATACGAGCCTTTATATTCTATATCCCTGACAATAGTACCGACCAACCTCCTTCGGCTGATTCTACCGTGTGGGACCTGAATGATGGAGGAGCATGGAAGGGTGAAAGCCTGTTCCCAGTATATGCCATCCCGGGGCTTACGGGCAGCCTGATGATGAACAAACTGAGTCTTTATTCTGGAAATTTGACCACGGTTCCATATGGGCGGGAATTGATAAGCGAATATCAGGTTGATCCGCGAGACTATGCTAGGGTTTATACACAGATAGACGTTGATGCTGAGTCGTCAATACCATCGCTATGGGTTTTTCTGCTGATTGTGGCTGGAGGACTTCTATTCGTTCTTTGCAGTATATCTCTTTTAATGCACTGTATCCAACGACGACGACGAGTAAGGCTAAGGCATCGCATCGAAAGAGGACAGGTAGACCTGGAGGCCCTGGGGATCAAGCGTCTAACGGTCCCTAGAAGTGTTATTGAAAAGATGCCACTTTTCGTGTACACGTGCAAGGAAGACGAGACTGCTCGGGAAGCTACTGCGTTGTCACATGATAAGCCAGCTTCGAGTCAAGAGATTGAGAGAACGGAGTCATCACAAGCATCCAATAGTCGATCTGCCAACCCTTCAGAGGCTGCACCTGGATTATCAGACAAGGAGGAATTAAGGGCGTCGTCCATTGCTGCTCACGAATATGTGCAGCACTCTCAGCCGACTTGTCCAATATGTTTGGAGGATTTCGAATCTGGGCTAACCACGATTCGAGAGCTACCTTGTGGCCATATATTTCACCCGGAGTGTATCGATAGCTTCTTAAGCAACAACAGCTCCCTCTGCCCCATGTGTAAGAAAACCACCTTACCTTTAGGTTACTGTCCCGAGAGGATTACAAACGCAATGGTCCGTCGGGAACGTGCAATAAGGCGACTTAGATCACGAGTGACGGTGGGTGAAGATGGCCAAGATGTCGAAGCTGGCTGGGCAGGCAGGTTGAGAAGCGTGCGCTCTCTTGGCCGTCGAATCTTCGCATGGAGTGATCGAAGTCCTGAACAGGAGTTGCGTCGCTTGGGTCCGAATTATGAAATGCGAGTACCCCCGCCGCCCCGTGTTGGGCCTACGTGGCTAGAGCAGCATCAGGGGCTCTCGAGGCAGGAGATCGCCCAGCAACGGGTCCAAGACATCTTGGGTGATCCGGTACTACCGGAGGATCCGGAAGCTGTGGAGGAAGATAGTCAACCAAGATGTAAAGAATTTCTCTTCCTGTGCAGCTCAAGCTATAACATAAAGATCAACTACTAATCATCTTGCCATTTCAGGGCGAAGAGCAGTCGGCAAAGTTTTCCCAGGTTTTAAATGATGTATTTGAGGTGTTCTCGGAATGGAGTGACTATAATGATTGCACAAAAATCGGCGTTTAGAGCTGAGCATGACTGGTATACGATCTTGGGCTTTTGAGCGTTTTCAGCGATTTTGCATTTTTCTTGGGATACTACATATCAAGGAGGTCGGTGACTATGGACTGGGAAGGATTCTGGAAAATAGGTGTTGGCTCTGTGGCGGATACAAACATTAGGAGATTACGCCAGTCATGGTATGAGGGGTACATTATGAGGAGTTTTACTAAGCTTCAACTTTTATTATACCGTTTGAACGTTGAGAGCGGTCTGATTTCAAATCCTCATCCAGTGTCTAGACCTGCATCACAGTGCAGTACTCTTTCATTCTCATGCCTTTAATCCTCCTTATGCAATTCCTTGCCCCCCCTCCTATTTTCCTTCGTCTGTTCATCCCATCTCATCCCCTCCCCTTTTCTACCATCTGTCCGCTATCCATATCTCCCTCTCCGTAATCGTACCTAACGAGTGTTCCTCTGGCTGTCGTGCACTTCCACTCACAACGACTGGAGTCGTTCAGTTCAGTTCAGTTTAGGAAGGGGGTTTGTTCAGATGTCTAGATGAGGAGAGGTGTTATTGGGAGATTGGTTGTAGCCAGGGGGTGTAGACGGTATGCTGTGGACGGAGGGATGTTTTAGAATGGATAAACGGATGGATTGAGTAGTTGGGTGGAGGTGTGGGGTGTGGTGCGGAGTGAAGTGGAGTGGAGGAGGGGGGGTTAGAGGAAGGGAAAGGGCGAGCAGAGGGGAAGAAAGGGAGAAGGAAAGGAAGTGTAGAATGCACTTTGTGATCTTTGACAGGATTGGTCTATGCGGGGTAATGATACTGGCAAGAAATAAACATGTATGGTATGATTATAGCGAGGAGGCAAGGCGATGGTCGAAAGTACAGCGGCCCAAAAAGGGAGTTACAAAAGGCTCACCTCAAGACGTGTGCCGGCGAAGCTTAAATTGAGTAAATGGAACGGATGCAAATATTCTAGACAGACAACACATACAGCGAAGTACTACCCCAGCAGCTCATTTTTCAATCCCCACTAGTCCAGCCCAGCCCAACCCAGCCATCCTCCAGCAAGTCAATATGAAACCAAAACAGGAAATAAAACACGTGATTTTCAATAATGAAATCCATCATAGCTATTTAGAGCCATATTTTTACCATAGTTTGATATTGATATAAATTCTGAGACACAGAGAGAAAGACAATGCCATTCATTCACGATGCCCTCAGAGCGCTCATGCATCAGACTTACTCTTCTTCTTTCTTGGCTTCTTCTCCTTGTCCCCTGACTTGGGCGTCTCAGCAGGCTCCTCAGGCTCAGCAGCAGCGGCCGCCTTGCTGGTCCTCTTACGCTTCTTGTCAGGACTCTTTTCCTTCTCAGGTGCTTCCTGTGGTGCCGCGGCAGTAGGCTTGGGAGGCACTATCGCGGCGCTGGGGACGATGGTTGCTGCTGGAGCAGGGGCGCTGCCCGGAGTGGCTTTGGCCGGCTTGCTAGGCTTGCTGCGGGATTTGGCTTTAGGCGTGGACTTGGGGGCCTCGACTTCGTCATCGTCGTCAACAGCTTCGGCTTCGCCTGAAGGAAGATCAAGGAGGGCCTCTGATGTGAGCTGGCCGTCGGCTGTGACATCGTTGGGGCCCAAGACAATGTTGTGCTCTTCAGCGTATGCAGCAGCTTCTTCGTCTGTCATGTCCTTGGCAGTGAGGTTGCCAGCCTTGTAAGAGTGTACGCGAGCGTTGTAGAGCTTGAGGTTGTCGTTGTACGCATTGGTCCATAGCTATAAATGGTGTCAACAAATGGTAGTAATACTATACTACGCTGGAATGAGAACTAACCTGCTTATCAGCAGCAGCCATGGCGTTCCACCTCTTGACGCCCTCAGTGCTGACGGCACCCTTAGCTACATCCGGTCCTAGGTCTTCCGCAATGATGGGGCGCGCCGTCTGCATGTAGAGGAAGTAGGGGGTGAGAGGTCGCTTGGGCGCATTGGGATCATGAGCCCTCTTCTTCTTCTGCGTCTTGGCTTCGCCGGTAGGAGACTTGGCCGGGGTCGCAGCGCGTAAGCCACCGAGTCCACCTAGGAGAGGGTTGTCGCCGAGGCTCAAGAGAGCCGCCTCGACATCCATACCGGCGCCATGTTCGCCCAAGACGGCATTGGTATGCTTTATGTAGGCGCTCGAGAGCTGTCGAATGGCATCTTGTAGAGTGGCGAGTCCAGTGACGACCTTGTGCAGTGTTAGTTATTGTTCTGAAAGATAAGTAGCGAGTTATGAAGCTCAGACCCCTCGTCTCTGTTGTGGAGACGCGAGGACCAGGAAGTAAACAATGGAGGCACGTGGAGGCATTGAGCACCACGACGAGGTCAATGGCCATTATTGCGCTTGCATCAGGGTCGCATAGACTGTCGAATGCCATTGAGAAACGCGTTAGAGTGCGCGGGCATGTTGGTGTTGAGTGATGACGAGCTGGTTGTGGCTCGCCGTTGCGGCATGCTTCGAGATGCCAGTGTGGTCGTGTTGAGGCGCCAAGAATGCATCATGAGAGGAATGGAGCGGAGAAGGGAATCTTACTGAGTCTCGAGTCCGGACGAAGCTGTCGACGTCGATAGAAAGGGTCGCGCCCTCTCGCGGCTTGTCTTCTGCCTTCTTGCTTCGAACCATGTTGATGATGATCAAGTCGCGAGGTGCTTAGTGGTAAATGGTGAGGTGGTGACGCTGTAGATAGCCTGGAGGTATTGTCGTGGGAGTGTTTTAGTGAGGAGGATGCTGGCGGGATGCTGGCAGGAAAAGCCTGCTACTTTATTTTCGGGGGGCCGACAGTCAGCGATCGCCTGCAGAATTTACAGTGCCGCTTCTACTGGGGGGGGCTGCGCGTCATGGCCCCATCACAACAACATAACACGCTTGTCTAGGGCATTTAATGAATGCATTTCGAAGATAACATATGATTGGGAGACTGGCGATTGAAGCCATCTTGCTTCAGAGAGTAATACAGAGATGCAGTGACTTGTGCAATGTGTAGTGCCGGACATGGCCAGCGCAGGTCATAGGCATCCAGTGTGAGGAGCGCCGAGTCATTGAAAATTACAGCGGCGAATGCACTATGTTGTCGCTGCTGTGAGGGGGTTGGCAGGGAGAGCTGCGACAGGCGGACGGGAGTGGATGTGTGATGTTTTGCTGTTGTGTTGTTGTTGCAGGGTTCCCTTAGTCAAGTCGCCGAGTCGGGTAGAACAGGCACGACAGGCAGGCCAGAAGGCAGGCAGACGGCAGGCATCTTGGCGCCCGTAGCTGTCACCCCTCGCTCACCTCTGCAAAAGCTCCTTAGCTCTGGCATAGCGTCAAAAGCTGCGACAGCTCATCACTTTCAACCTCACCCCACCTTAGGGTACCTACCTGCTTTGTCTTGGAGGTAGCTTCGGTGCTCCTTGGGGCGGTGAAACCACCACAACCAATGCCTACACGCTTGGCATTGTCAAGCACCGCTCTGTAACTTCTGCTTTTGTCTGTCCTCCATGCACGCATACTGCCACTTTCGGAAGCTTCATTAACTGCGATCATCTGTCTCCCTCACCCGTCATAGCAGCCCTAGTGCTATCTGCTGCACGGGGGTATTTCTTCATCCCACTGCACGAACTAGCTGTCCATTATCATGGCTTTCTCACCTCCTACCTTCCTCCTCACCCTCGCTGTCCTCCTGTTCCTCGCAAGCCCTGCACATGCCTTCGGCGCAGGAAACATTGCTTCCATATCGGCCGTTGAGGGTATCAACTGTGCGTCGTCTTCTTTCACAGCACTTTGACATTACACATGCTGACACTGATGATAGGGCGCCATGGCGACATCGAAGACACCCTTCTCTCCCTTATGATGGCTCGAGTTGCTGGCGGAAAGAAGTTTGACAAGATAATGGTTGCTCGGGTATACTTTGGGAACTGGCTGAGAGACTACTGTATGCTTGCACCATATTACGCCTGCACTCTTTGAAGTTCTTCTTAAGCATGGCAAGTTCTCTGCTAACTCGTGACTTCACAGCACAAGCAATTGATGTCGGAACCGTTAAATACGTCTCTGCTGAAGCGATTCGAATCCTCCTCTGGGTCCTTGGGTTTATGACCTTCGGATATGGCACAAAAGAATTTGAAGTCACAGCTGAACGTTTGGGATGTTATAGGCCAGAGGACCACATTGACAACCCCAAGGACTACGCCGATAACCTAGACGCTAGAGAGTATGATCCACGACTCCGTGGCCCTGTCAACGAGCGTGTGGAATTGGCTATTGATCCGAAGAGGGGCCTCAAGAACTACATTGCTAGTGAAGAGGTTGGGATTACCACTTCGGCTGGTCATGTCAGGAAGCTATTCACAGGATGCATACAATTGGGAAGAGAGTACGGAAGGACTAAGAATGAGGCTGCACTTTTTGAGGCTCTTCGTCTTATGGGTACTGGACTTCATTGCTTAGAAGGTACGTGAAATTCTGTCCACATTTTACTTAAGTCTCTTAGTATATTCCAATATCACCGGATCACTTCCCCTAGGACAAGAGGTCCTATACCATAAGACTTTCTATCTGAACTATTGCGAGTAGTTTCACAAAAGTAAATCATAGAATTGCCATTTGATCGGCGAGTGGCTTTTCTACCAAATTCGAGCGTTGTCCCGAAGATCATGTTGAGAAGCTCTAGCTTGCATTACCTGGATGACTTGATCTACTTCAGCGTGTAATACGGAATACTTCGTCACTAGTCACTGACCATTTTCTTCCAGATTTCAGCGCTCACTCAAACTACGTGGAACTGGCCCTTATTGAAATGGGTGAACACAATGTTTTCCCTTTTGTCGGCCGGCAAACACAGATCCAACTTGCAGGAGTTCAGTATCCTGTGTACCCCGTCATCACCGGCACATTCGGTGGTGTTGATTTTCTTCATTCTGTCATGGGCGAATTCGACGACAAGGCAACTCAGAGTGAAATCCAACAGCTCGAGGGAACTATGCAGAGCGGTACTCTGGGTGATACAAGCCTGTTGAAGGATTTACTTGGTCAAATCCCTGGCGGCCTTCTAGGTGGCGGGGACCCAGCAGGAAAAGCAGACGAGCTGCAGGCCAATTCGAACGCTGCACGTCTACAAAACATCCACGTAACCCCAAAGAAGCCCGAAGCCCTTACTCAGCAGCTGCTGTCAATCTCAAAGCAGATCTATCCCGTCTTGGAGTGGCATGATAATATCATGCGGGCCATTGCGGAAGCTATTGAGGCAATCCCAGTTCTTCCCGAGCTAGTTGAGCAGCTCGAGGATCAAATCAATATTTTTGTCTTCACACTACTTGCCCCATTTATGCTTCCAGTTATCAATCAACTAAAGGTTGAGTTGAATCAAGGGTCCTCCGAAATCATTCAGAGCAGTAAAGACAAGCAATTGAACGTCTTTTATGATGACCATTCCACAGATCCTACACACTCCATGCTCTCCAAAGATCACTTTAGTGATGTCCTGAATGAGGTTGCTGGGAAAATCGCCAGTTCTGTTGTCAGATGGGTCGTTCCACAATTGATGCAAGCTTGGGATGATCCACGGGTTGACGTTGATCGTACAATTAATCGTATTGTCAATGGCGTCTTTCACCATCCAGCTCTTCGAAACACTGGTGATGATGGAGCTATGGATTGCAGACGTATTATGTTTGGTGTTGTGGATCAATGGTGGCACCAGGCAAATCAGCCCGACCTACGCGAACAGCTGAGTAGGGAAGGCGTAGAGCAAGGCCTCAATCATAAACCTGGCCAGCACGACACTGGGCATGGCTGTGGCAAACCGCTAGGTATGGCGAAGCATTCTGCAGGTGATGGAGCATCTGGCATGCTGGGCGAGCTTCTTCAAGCGCTGAGTGGAGGCTCAGCTGCAACTGGCACTGGGGCTGGGTATGGTAGACTCACCCGAGGTCCATCCAATACCCTCGGAGATAATGCTTTAGGCGGCATTGTTGGTGCACTGGCTGGTGGAGTTGGCGGCGGGCTTCTCGGTGAAGTTCTTGGAGGTGGCCCCGCACCCGCCCATACACAAGCTTATGCTCAGCAATATCAAACTCCAGGCGGAGGAGTGACCCAGTCATATACAGAGTTTGGCAAAGCACAAACTCCATACGGACAGCCTCAATATGGACAAGCTCAATATCAGCAAACTCAGTTGCCAGGCGGCGGACAGCGCACCGAATACAAGCAATATGGGCAATCTGGGCCGACTGGCCAACCAGCGTATGGGTATGAGGAGCGAGTGGAGACTCGTCCCACGTACGGGGGCGGCTACGAAACGGCGCAGGAAAAGATCTACAAAAAGACAGGTGGTGCATTTGAGAGAGATGAGTGGCATGAAGGACGGACTGCTGAAGGCGAATTCTATCAAGAAACAAAGCATCATGAACGCCGGGATTCTGGATCAGGAGATGACGAGTATAAGCGCAAGAAGCATCATAAGAAGCATCGTGGTCACGGCAGTGGTTCAGAGGACGAAGACGACAGGCCCGAGCGATTTGAGCCTCCTCCTGGTCCTCTACATGCCAGCGCCTATGGCGGCTATGGTCGCCAGGAACCAACATACGGTCGCCCGGAACCTGCACGTTTTGACGGTGGATACCAAGGACCACCTCGTGAGGAATTTGCTAGAGGCTATGGTGCAAGACACGAGGAGTTTGAACCTCGGCGTGAGGAATACGGTCATCGTGGTGGCTTTGGCGGCGGTTTTGAGGAGCGGCGTCAAGAATATGGCGGACGCGGTGGGTTTGGAGGAAGGTTCGAAGAGGGCCGCGAGGAGTATGGTGGTCGTGGTGGTTTCGGAGGAGGTTTTGAAGAGCGGCGCGAGGAGTTCGGAGGTCGTGGGGGTTTCGGGAGAGGGTTTGAAGAACGACGCGAAGAATTCGGTGATCGTGGTGGTTTCGGAAGAGGATTTGAAGGACGCGAGGAGTTCGGTGGTCGTGGTGGTTTCGGAAGAGGTTTTGAAGAACGACGCGAGGAGTTCGGTGGTCGCGGCGACTTCGGAAGAGGTTTTGAAGAACGACGCGAGGAATTCGGCGGCCGCGGCGGCTTTAGAGAAGGGTTCGAAGAACCACGTCAAGAATATAGCGGACGCGGTGATTTTGGAGAGGGATTCGGCGAGCGACGTGAAGAATACGGTGCTCGTGGCGGTTTTGGAGGAGGTTTTGAAGAACCACGTCAAGAATATGTCGGTGATTATGCACGTGAGGAGCGCGAGGAGGAGCGCGAGGAGGAATATAGGGAAGAGGTACGAGAGGAAAGATACGAGGAAGAGCTGGAAGAGAGAAGAGAGGAGGGTGGTTGGGGTTTCTAATGGCAACATGTGGATCAGTTCATGAGATCATGAGAGTATGAGCAACGACCTTGATACCCTGGCTATGAGAACAAGAGCATAGAAAACAGCTAGCTGATATTATTTAGAGAGCACGACAATTCAATGATGTTTCCAAAGCTACGTCTGCTCTTGAACTGATTTTATCTCCCATCTCTCTCACCTCCAATCTTGGAATTCAAATTCTTCATTGCCTCCATGCCCACTGGTAACCCTGCTACCTCTCCGCTAAGGTGTGTATTTCGCGACGCTTGACCTTTACCAATCTTTTCCCTGTTGGCTGGCCTCGGCATAACTGGTTATATTGCTCGCCAGCAAGAGTGAAAAGAAATTCCCCCGGCCAACCTTTACGTGTTCTCAATGCGATAAAACCTACCACACCGAGAGTGGTTTACGAAACCATATTTTGGATTATCAGCAATTCCAACCTACAAAATGCGACCGCGGGTGCGGGTCTAAACGAGCTGTTTTTGACACATGGTCCCACGGCAATGGCATATCAAAATCTCGGCATGACACAGATTTTCTAGCCATACAATGCCAATTTGAAGGCTGTGAGGATGCGAAGACTTTATACCTTGTGGACTCGATCTATCAGGCGTCTGAAAACTAAACACAGCTTGGCAGGAGAAGAGGCTAGGGGGTATAACCTAAACAAGCTTGGTGAGAAGAGTCGGCAAGCACCGTTAAGACGCGGTAGATATAGTCACACAGCGGGATTAGGGAGAGGGGAACTCTTTTGGGACAGTAAAGGAGGGCGGTGTACCATTAGGGTGACCTGACCTAGTATGCATGGACTCCCCACTCGACTAGGTTTGTTATTGAGTTGCCCCGCCTAGGTAAAGGAAAATCGGCGAAAAGAAAAGCCGTCTGGGAGTTTCGGGCGGCAGACTACAGCGGGAAGGCAGACAGATACTGGAGGCTCGATGAAGAATTAGGCTGGCCTTGCCAGAATATGTCCTGCTTATGTGATAGACAAGATTGAGAAATTGAGCTTTTTTCTTGCCTGTGAGTGCACAGTATGACAACTAACGAGTGCTAGTATAACATGGACGATGACAATAAAAAACACGTGACCTTCATTTTGCAAGTTCATCAGCCAGAGAGAAAAGGATAACCAATCGACCCGAGTCATGATTAGGCCTACAGCAAAAGAATAGCTTGAGCAGTGTCGGATACGTCTTATCAACGCCAAAAAACTATGAATTGAAAAACAAATCATCCTTACTACCTCAATGCGAGCTATCCAAAATTACAACCGTATGAGAGCAACGTCACATTCACAGTCGAGAAAGTGTTCTCGTTTGAAGGGATTATTTTAATACTAACGCGTCGTTTTACGATGGCTTCAGTTACAGGGCAGGCGAGGGGCGTCGCTCTAGTGATTGACGGCCTGGAATTTAGTGATTAAGGTGAAAAATTAGCGATCTTTCCCCTTCGCCAAAATTTTTCTTCATTAAGTAAAAGGGTTAATCACATTCGTGGTTTAGCGAGATGCTAGAGCATTAGAACAGCCATTCTAAGCGTGCCGAACGAAAAAAAAAAAAAAATTAATTCCGTATAAATTGACCGCACCGCCCGACGAGAGGCTCGAACTCTCAACCTTGGGCTTAAAAGGCCCACGCGCTAACCCTGATAATTTGTTAATGTTGCGAAGAACTGGAAGGTCTAAAATGAACCTTACAATTGTGCCTGATACAACGTTAGTGATGTGAAGGTAGAGATTTAGATATTATAACGCACCAGCCGGGCATTTTGTCAGTTTTGCAGTTTTGCAAAAAATTTGCTTATTTAATGTTAAAAATTGCATGCGATGGAGGGGTTTTCGGAACGCTCGGTAAGGTAAGCGAGGCTATCGGATTGGCTGAAGCACGAAATACTCTTATGGAGGTAGAAGCAAGGGTTTCCTTGGAAAGATTATAAGTATTTCACACCTTTCCTTACATTGGTGCCAGAATTTAGTGTATAAGTATGGACTAGGAGCTGAATATTGGCGAAATACTCACATAACTGCTTCTAATAGCTATAATGTCACTTACGAAGTCCCTTGTCATATTAGGAAACTCGAGCACATGATTTGCATACCTTTTCCCTAGTAATTCAGATATCTACACTTAGTCTATATGCACTAACGGAGATGGTTTTACGACCTGATCATAAATCACTCATTTTACTTTATGATATACAAGCGATTGTATCGTGAACTGCTGGACCAAAAGCAAGAAATCAAACGGCGGGGAGCCTAGGCGTTAGATTTGAGTCACTTAATCAATATGCCTTTCCTTCTCAGATACAGTTTCTCTACCAATGTACTATTAAATAAAGGATTTCGATTAGGCGATATATTTCACAGTGAGAGAATTCTGTACGGAAATGCCCGTGGGAGCGTAACAAATAGATTAACTCAGCACTAGCAGACAACAATCTCATCTTCTGGACAGAAAAGAAAAGCAAAGGGTGGATTTGTCGATGGGAGTGGTACCATGAAGAGATCAGAATCGGGAAACAGCCGGATTGATGTGGCAAACATGGACAGTAGCATTGTCGCATCGGAGAGTGGGACCAATTTGGGAGCAATTGAATTGAATTGGGTATATATAGTGTGGCTACAAGGCACTTGACGCCCTAAGGAATTTAATGAGTAGTAATTAGCGATCCTGCCATATATATCTGCTAGCATTGCTAACACCGCGAGCAA
>Ga0335072_10012901_pt1 | contig 11923 bp, 13 predicted proteins | sample Lox_Sample_21_FD_206725 | JGI IMG/M metagenome (GOLD analysis project Ga0335072, IMG submission 206725) | Soil microbial communities from Loxahatchee National Wildlife Refuge, Florida, United States - Lox_Sample_2.1 | ecosystem: Environmental > Terrestrial > Soil > Wetlands | place: USA...
TCACTGAATGGTTGTTGTGACAGACCTCGATCCTGGCACAGGTTCCGAACCACCCCAAATTCAGTTCCTCCGGCTCAATATCTCGCACCGCAGGAACGGTTTCCTCCGCGCAGGCGACCTCGGAAATCAATGTTCGAAACCGTTGGGAAGTCTAGGAAGAGCGATCCGCAAGGCACAAGGGAATCACCGAATAAATCTTCAATTATCAAGGCGATTTACTTGTGAATCACATGCTCGTTTTCCCTTCAGTCGGCCAAGTGCTATGCTTTTTGCGTGATTCGGCCCCTCAATCAGGACCCGGTCAATATTCACAAGGGCGATAGGCCCACGGCGATTTCTGCGCCGGATAGCGGCGCCCGCAGGAGCGCAAGACCGGAAAACAATGGCGCGCAGTCATCCCTCGAGGATGACGTGCGCTGGCAGTTGATCGAGAGGATCGTCGCCAGCAGTTCTTTTCAGAGGTCTGAGCGTCTCCGGGATTTGCTGAGGTACGTGGCTGAGAAGACCTTGCGCGGCGACACCGATGACCTAGGCGAACATCGAATCGGTGTGGCTGTCTTCGGCAAGCCGGAGAACTACAGCATTGTCGAGGACAGCTCGGTCCGCGTCCACGTGCGCCAACTGCGGCTGAAGCTTCACCAGTATTTTGATTCGGAAGGCCGCAAAGAAACTTGCGTTGTCGAAATTCCGAAAGGCGCCTACACGGCAGTCTTCCGCATCCTGAATCAGGAGGAGCCGCACCCGCCCGAACCTAAAATCGGCCTCGGACGGGAGGGATTGCGTCTGCTCCCGTGGGGATTGACGGCCCTGTTTTTGACAACCACGCTACTCGCATCGTTTCATCGGACTGCCAAGCCGTCTGCCGGAGCCCCGCCATGGCCGCTCTCTGCGCTGCTCGATGACGGAAGCCAGCCCGTGGAGATCGTTGTAGCCGACGCCAATTTTGGCTTGGCCCGTCTGTTCTCGAAGCAGCGGCTGACATTGCAACAGTACCTGAGCCCGGAATATAGAAGCGGAGAGTTGATTGCGAAAAGCGGTTTGAATAATAACGAGTCACAAGTGGTCGACTATTGGTCCCGCTCTGTGCTTACCTCCTATGCGGATGTCACGGTGGCAATGTCACTCGAGCGAATAAGCGGCGACGGACGGGACCGGCTCGTAGTCCGTTCCGCTCACAGCTTGTCGCCGCACGATTTCGACCAGGGCAACTTCGTGCTCGTGGGAGGTGCGGCTTCCAATCCGTGGGTCGACTATTTCACAGACATGCTCAACTTCCGCGAGAACCTCGATCCAGACGGAAGCGGATCCGATTGCTTCCTCAATCTGCACCCAAAGCCCGGAGAATCGCAGACATATTGCAGCCCCCCGCTTACCGGAAGTGCGGGCGCGAGCTACGCCACAATCTCGCTGTTGCCGCTGCCCGATGGGCACGGCAGCGCCCTGATTCTGCAGGGTCTGCATCAGGAAGCCACCGAGGCTGCCGGAGTCTTCCTTGCCGATTCAGCGAAGAGACAGACACTTCAAAGTGCGCTGGGAATGCCGTCAGGTTCAACTCATCCCATCTACTTTGAAGCCCTCATCCGCACCGAATCCATTGCCGGCGCCCCGGTGGGAACGTCTTCGCTCGTTACCGTCCGTCTTTTCCATCCTTAACATCCAGTGTCGCTGCCGGGCAGGCAATGCCAAAACCTGCGCAAAGGCACCCGGAAGGCCCAGATGACTTTCCAACTTTCGGAGGAGGCGGCCATGAGTATAGCCTGACTACACTTGCAGTTGCCCAAATCAAGTTGGTTTGGGATTTGTGAACAATGTTCGGCTGATGAAGCACCGAAACGGTGGAGCGCTTTGAGATCATTCGCCTGGCTGAGGCCGCCTGTCTTCATTCTCGCGCTGCTGGGTGCCTGGCAGCTGGCTGTCTCGCTTCATCCGCACCAGTTGCTGCCTGGGCCTTGGAAGACGGCCCAGGGCATCGCGGATCTTGTGCCTCACGGACTGATCGTCAAATACACCGTCGCTTCGGTTTTTCGTGTCACCTGGGGCTTTTTCCTCGCGGTTCTGGTTGCTGTCCCCCTCGGGCTGGCGATCGGCTGGTACCGCCGGGCGGAGATGGCCCTTAACCCGATACTGCAGATTCTTCGCCCAATCTCGCCGCTGGCCTGGATTCCGATTGCGATCCTGTGGTTTGGCGTGGGCGATCTGGCCGCGGTCTTCCTGATCTTTGTCGGCTGTTTTCTGCCGCTGCTGCTCACCGTCATCAATGCCGTGCAGAGTGTGCCCGCCGTGTACATCCATGCCGGGCGCAATTTCGGGCTGGGGCCGGCTGCGCTGATGCGCAGGATTCTGTACCCGGCGATTGTTCCACGCCTGATGACGGGACTGCGGATTACGCTCGGCATTGCCTGGCTGGTCGTGGTGGCCGCGGAGATGATCGCGGTCAACTCCGGCCTGGGCTTTCTGATCGTGGACGCTCGCAATGCGGGCAATCGCTACGACCTTGTGGTGGCTGGCATGGTCATCATCGGAGTAGTTGGACTTTTGCTGGACAACGGGATCCGCTCGCTGGAGCGGGCCAACGCGCTGCGCTGGGGATTTGAGGAAAAGCACTGATGTCTGCACCTGCACAAGCAACGGCGGCCGATGCGCCGATTCCGGCCTCCCGAGTCAAGCTGCGGACCGAGAACGTGGGAATGAGCTTCCAGCGCGAGGGCAAGACGCTCCCCGTCCTGGAGAACATTGACCTCGAAGTCCGCGACGGCGAATTCGTCTGCCTGCTGGGCCCCTCGGGCTGTGGCAAATCGACCCTGCTGAACGCGATGGCAGGCTTTCTGAAGCCGACCAGCGGGGATATCCGCGTCGACGGTGAGATCGTGCGCGGTCCCGACCCGCGCCGCATCTTCGTTTTTCAGGAGCGCGGCGTTTTTCCCTGGCTTACCGTTGAGGGGAATATCGGGTTTGGTCTGAGCAGGCTCTCGCGCAGCGAGCGCGTCCAGCGGGTGCACCACTACATCCAAATGGTCGGGCTGGAAGGATTCGAGAAGTCGTACCCTCACGAGCTGTCGGGGGGCATGAAACAACGCGTCGAGGTAGCCCGTGCCCTCGCCGTCAACCCCGACGTGATGTTTCTCGATGAGCCGTTCGGCGCTCTCGATTCGATCACCCGCATGATCATGCGCGGCGAGCTGCTGCGCATCTGGCAGGCGGAGCGCAAAACGATCCTCTTCGTCACCCACGACATCGACGAGGCGGTCCAACTGGCAGATCGCGTTGTGGTCATGAGCGCCCGCCCCGGCCGCATCCAGGAGATCGTCTCGATCGACATTTCCCATCCTCGCGATATCAGTTCGCCGCGCTACCTGCAGATGCGCGACGGAATTCTCGGCCAGATCGGACTGGCGCATCGGCTATGAACGAGAGAATCGGGGTCTCGCAATGGGAGCGCTGGCTCTGCCCGGTGCTGGCTACAGCGATGCTCCTTGCGCTGTGGCGCTATGCCGTGCTCTGGACAGGCACGCGGGTTTTTCCGTCGCCCCGTGAGGTGGAGCGCGGTCTCGCGCAGTTGGTCCATGAAGGCGTACTTTGGCGCGACATCCTCGATTCTCTGCGTCGCGTCGCCATCGGTTATTTCGCCGCGCTGGGCCTGGGAATTCCACTGGGGCTGCTTTTGGGCTGGTATCCGTCGCTGAATCAGGTGGTGAATCCGGTGGTGCAGATTCTCCGCCCCATCAGCCCCATCGCCTGGATTCCGGTGGCCATTCTCTTTTTCGGTGTGGGCGACGATGCCGCGATCTTTCTCGTTTTTCTGGGCGCATTCTTTCCCACTGTCGTGACCTGCGTGGACTCGGTGGCCAATGTGCCGCTGATCTATCGGCGCGCCGGCAGCAATTTCGGGCTCACGCCTCCGCAGCTTCTGGCGCGCGTGGTCTTTCCCGCGGCGCTGCCCCAGATTCTCGTTGGCCTGCGCATTGCGCTGGGCATTGGCTGGCTGGTTGTCGTTGCCGGCGAGATGATCGCCGTCAACTCGGGGCTCGGTTTTCTGATCATCGACTCGCGCAACTCGGGCAAGCGCTACGACCTCGTGGTTGGAGCCATGCTCCTGATCGGAGTGATTGGCCTCATCCTGGATGTGTTATTCCGCCGACTGGAAGCGATCAAGCCCGTTCGTTGGGGGTTCCGCAATGAATCTTAGCAGCGTCGCCCGCGTGAGAAGCTGGAGCCTGAGCAGCAGAGTGGTTGCCGGCGCCATTGCCTGGCTGCTCGTCGTCTCCGGTCTCCATGGCTGGCTCAACGTGAACTGGACCGCCGTATTCAACGATTATTTGCCGGCCGCGCAGCGAAAAATCGTCGTCGGCTATATTCCGGTGACCTGCCAGCTTACCTGTCCTGTGACCGACTACATCTCCAAATATTCCGAGAACGGCGAGATGTATCTGCCGCGCATGTTTCAGGGATTTCCGGAGCTGAAGGAAGCGCTCATCGCCAATAAGATTCAGGCAGCCTTCATTGTGGCTCCCATGGCGATCGCGCTGGCTGCGCAAGGGGTGCCGATCAAGGTGATCTACATCGGCCATCGCAACGGAAGCGCTGTGGTGGTGCCAAAGGACGGCCCGATCAAAAACTTCGGCCAACTGCGCGGGAAGACCATTGCCATCCCCAGCCGGTTCTCCGACGAGCGCCTTCTGCTGTTTCGGGCCATGCAGGCATACAACATGAAGCCCGATTCCATCAAGATGGTCGAAATGGCTCCACCCGATGTCTCCGGCGCTCTTGAGGCGGGAGCGATCGACGCCTTCGTGATGGGTGAGCCTTTTCCCTCGCAGGCGGAAATGGGCGGTTACGGCCGCATCCTGTTTTATGCCGACCAGTACTGGCCCAACTACATGTCCTGCATTCTGGTGGCCCGGGAAGACCTGATCCAGAATCGCCCGGAAGTGGTGCAGGTGCTGGTGGACGGCATTGCGCGGTCCGGGCTGTGGCTGGACACCAGCCGCCCGCATCGCATCGACGCCGCCGATTTCGTGGGACGCTACTACTACCACCAGAAGCCGGAGTTGTTACGCTGGGCGCTGACCAAACCAATGTCGCGCATCCGGTATAACCTGCTCGAGCCGCAGAAAGCCGACTTCGACGAAGTGCGGGACATGATGATCCAGACGGGTGTGCTCGATGTAAAGATCCCATTCAGCGCCTATACGGACCTGCGGTTTGCCGATCACGCAAACACAGAAACCTCGTGGAAATACGAACCTGGCGACGCCGTCGCCAAATGATCAGAAGAGACCGTCCATGATTCGCCGACAATTTCTCAAGATTGCCACTCTCACCGGAGCCACGGGCCTCGCGTCGTTCGGGGCTGTGCAGGCGCTCCGCGAAGACGCGAGCCCGAACGCAGAAAAGACACAATCGGTCGCCTGGCATGTTCGCGGATTCACCTGCGTGACCTGCGCCGTCGGTCTTGAGACCCTGCTGCGCCGCGAGAAGGGTGTCGTGGCGGCGAGCGCCACATGGCCGCAGGCCATGGTGACCATCCAGTATCACCCCGACGTCGTGACCCAGGAAACCCTTCGCTCGAAAATTACCGAGCTCGGCTTTACGGCTGACAAGGATTAAGCGGGCCGACAAGTCGGCTGTGCTCGCCTGGCGCATTTATCAGATTCCGCTCCGGCTTTAGGCATTCCCTCTCGAACCCAATTTGCTCCCCAAAAGGAATTCAGCCAATGGATCAGTCGTATTCCCAGCTTGCCGAGACCCTCGCAGGAAGCCTCCGGCTCGTTCAACCTCCGGTCGCCGTGAGTTTCTCTGGCTCGGTTCCCGAATCCGTGCCCGCGCACAAGGGCGATGCCCCCGCGGGATGCTGTTTCTGGAAGGAGGCCGCGACCGCGTCCTTTGCTACCTCGCCCACCGACCATGCGCTCTGTGCGATTGGCTGCTATACCCATAATCTGGAAATGTCTTCCGGAAAGCAGAATGAGCTGAACGACTGCCTTGCGGTGTTCGGCAGCCTCGGCTATGTCAGGGATCAGGACCTGCCGCTCATCCCCGTCCTCGGCTGGCGCCCGAACCGTGTGGTGTATGCTCCGCTGGCGCAATCGCCGCTTCCTCCGGAAGTCGTCCTCCTCTTCTGCGACGCCAGTCAGGCTCTGATTATCAGCGAAGCCGTACAGCAGGTGGAGCATCGGAACCCTCCGGCCATGGGACGACCTGCCTGTGCCGTGATTCCCCGGGTGGCCAACACGCGCCTGGCCGCGCTGAGTCTCGGCTGCTGCGGTGCTCGCGCGTATGTCGACGCGTTTACCTCGGACCTTGTTCTTTGCGCGCTCCCAGGGGCCAACCTCGCTACGTATGTTGAGCGCATTGCTGCTCTGGCCTCTGCCAACTCCGTTCTGTCGCGGTTTCATCAGCGGCGCGCTCAGGATGTCGGCGCCGGCGCCCGCCCAACAGTGAAGGAGTCTCTTTCCGCCATGAATGCCCCATGCCCGTGATCGGACCTCAAGCCGGCGGATCAACGGATTCGGCCATCCGGACTCGACCATCCGCATCGAGGACCGAATCTCCTGTGGCACTGAACCAGGCATAAGTCGACTCGATGCCATCCCTGAAGTTTCAAGCGGCGGGTAACTCTTCTATCGGTTCACTTGCCAGGCTTCACGAAGCTATCGCAAACGGTATTTGCCTAAGCCGGACTGCCACCCGGTTTTCGGCGTTTATGCGGGACAACTTGCCGGCAATCCACTAAAAGTAGCTCTACCGATGCGTCTTTCAAACCGCATCGGATGCTACAATCAATAGGTCGCACGGCGGCTATAGTTCAGCGGCAGAACGCCTGACTGTGGCTCAGGATGTCGTGGGTTCGATCCCCACTAGCCGCCCCAATGCATATAAAAGACTTAAGAGCCATTCCTTCCTGTAGCGTCCAATGTTGCGCCAGATTGCATGTTGATCGAGGAAGGAATTCACGGCGCTCAGGCACCACAGACGGCATCGAAAAGAACGCGAAGCCGGACATCCCAAAGACTTCAAGAGCGGTGAGTTCGAAGAAGGCCTGCGCGGCTGGAAACGGTGCCCGCGCCTAGGGTGATAAGGTGCTCGTTGACAGCCTGCGGCACCTCGCGGACTCAGCAGTCGCGGAAAACTAACGATCATGTTTTTGGGCGCCGAAGGTGGGTACCGCCCGATGCCCAAATTGTCTCCAACACCGGCCCCCGGGGTCCACCCGTACTTCGAAAGTGCATACCGCACGCGGGGAGGCACCACGTTTTCCTGATGCCGGATGAGAATTCCATCCCGGACAGGGTCCTGGAGGTGCCGGGGCGGCAATCCTCTCAGTAATACCGGGGAGGGGCATGCATCCATCTGAAAGCTTCGTTCCAAGACGAATCGAGGCAACCGCTGCATCAGCCGTATGAAGAGCCTGGCGGTGCGGCGGTCAGACGAATGCCAGCGTGGGCAGGCCTGCAGGTAGAAGAGAAGTCCTGAGCATGCATGTTACAGTCGAAGAGGAATGGCAGACCATCGGACGCCTGAAGAGAATCTCGCAGCACTCCGCATTGAGCTTCCTGAGCCGCCATCGCCGGGCGGCAATTATGTTCCGGCGAAGCGAGCGGGGCAGGTGATCTATCTTTCCGGTGTGATTTCTGCCAATGGCGGCGGAGTGATCACCGGAACAGCGGGAGCAGATCGCACGATCGAGGAGGGCTACGCAGCGGCGCAGAGCTGCGCGCTCACGCAACTCGCCGCTTTACGGCGCGAGCTTGGTTCGCTCGATCGCGTGGCCGAGGTTTTGGCGGTAAACGGTTATGTGAATGCGGCGCCAGGATTTGGCGACTCGCCCGCTGTGCTGAATGGCGCTTCGGATTTGCTGGTGAACATTTTCGGAGAAGCGGGACGGCATGTCCGCGCGGCCGTGGGCGTAAGCGCGCTGCCGCGGAACGCGTTAGTCGAAGTGCAAATGAGCGTGCGAGTGCGCGAATGAAAGCGCACACGCTTTCAGCCAATCCCACGCATTCTGTGTGGAACCGCTCGCTGCCTCCGCGCTTGCACATCAGCTCCGGCGATGAAGTGCATTTCCAGTGCGTGGATGCCAGCGGCGCCCAGGTCAGGCCAGGCATGTCGGCAGCGGAATACCTCGCCATCGATCGCTCACGCATTCACGCGCTTACCGGACCGGTATCTGTCGAAGGGGCCGAGCCCGGGGACGTGCTCCAGATCGATGTGCTGGCGCTTGGCCACCAAGGCTGGGGTTGGAGCAGTGTGGTTGAAGGTCTTGGTTTTCTCAAAGACCGATTCCTCGTTCCCTATCTCTTTCACTGGCAACTTGACGGCGATTTCAGCCGCTCGCTCGCGCCGGCCGTCGTGCCGCTGCGGCCGTTTCTGGGAGTGATGGGCGTGACGCGCGCTGAGGACGGCGCCTTCCGCACGCGGCCTCCGGGCCCGTTCGGCGGCAACCTGGATGTGCGCGAGTTGTGCGCCGGTTCCCGGCTCTATTTACCCGTTTACAATTGCGGTGCGCAGTTCAGTTGCGGCGACGGCCACGCGGCGCAGGGTGATGGCGAGGTGTGCATCAATGGGATCGAGTGCCCGCTCGATGCAACGCTGCGCTTCCAACTGCACAAGCGCCAGCCGCTAGCCGGCCCGCTGCTGGAGTCGAGCGAGGCCGTGGTTCCCGATTCCCATCCCGACGCATGGGTCGTAATCGAGACGGGAACCGATCTTGCAGAGGCAGCGCGCGGCGCGACGCTGCGAATGATTGAGCTGCTCGTCAGCCGTTGGGGATTCAGCGACGTTCACGCATATATCCTTGCGAGCGTGGCCATGCGGTTGCGGCTGAGCCAGGTGGTCAATGAGCCCGTCCACACCGTGAGCGCCGCGATTGCCAAGCAGATCCTTCCGCCGCGCGCGCTGTTCCCTGTCGAATCGTCTACAGCAGTTCCCGAATTGGTGTAGTCCGGAAGCACTCCCGCCAAGTGGCGTTTTCCTCAAGAAAACGCCACTTTTCAAAGCTCTCAAAAGGTCGACGATAATTCGGGAACTGCTCTAGCTTGTCAGCGTGACGCCAAGTTGCTCGACGGGGGCGGCCGAGAACGCCGCGGTCAGCGCATCGGAAGATGCGAACGTCTTGCCCTCGATTTGCCGCGCCGGAAAGAGGAAGCTGAGTTCCGGCTCGGCGAATGGCCACGGCGATAGGCGGAAGCGGCGCGCAGCGACCGGCAAGACCCGCACTTCACTGGTGCCCCCGCCGTGAAGGGGCAGCGGATGCAGGAGATGGGCAGGCCGGGAATAAGAGACGCAACTCAAGAGGGAAAGATTGTCGCAGGCTTGCAGCAGGCGAAAGTGCTCGAGGAGGGTCTGCTCCGCCTTTTCGTCTGGGGCCAAGGTCGCGTCCGAGGCGATGGCCATGCGCAATTCACTCTGCACTCCACGCTGGTTTTCAAGGAATCGGTCGAGAATAATCAGATTTTCCGGTGCGATCTTGGAGCGGTCGGCGTGCTCTGCGAGCAGATTGTACGTGTGCATCGAGATGAGCAGAGCCGCATAGGAGTCCTCCGCTGCGATGATGCGCACGGCGCGCTCCCGCACGGCCAGATACTCTTCGAGATCAATCTCCTCGAACGCGGAATATTGACCCACGAGTTCGACAGAAAACGCGGAGGGCTTTCCCTCCCTGGTGATGGCGGGATGCGCATCGCGAGCCGCCCAGCCGTCGTCGTGCTGCGCAATGCCCCTGAGCACGCGGGCGCGCGGCTCCGGCTTGCGGAATGCGGCGTTTCCCCATGCGGCGGCGAAATCTCCGGCCAGGCGCGCGTGATCGGGATGGGTAATAAGCCACCAGCCAGTTTTGGTTTCCATGCGCAGCATCGTTGGTGCTCCTCATTCGGACAGTTGAGGCCGGCTCGATTCGTGCCAGTTGTGCAGCGCCAGCCATTCCAGAAACATCACGACAAAGAAAAACGAAAAGCCCAACACCGTGGCCGCAAACACCAGCGCGAACAGGTAGCTCGTCTCCATCTGATTATTGGCGTAGATCATCGCGTAACCCAGGCCGCCTTCGCCAACACTCGTGGACCCGGCGAAAAGCTCGCCGGTGATTCCGCCGATGACGCTGATGCCTGCCGCAATGCGCAGTCCTGTAAAAAAACTCGGCAGAGCGTTGGGCAGGCGAAGCTTGAAAAGCATTTGCGCGGGCGAGGCGTCATAGATCACGAACAGGTTGACAAGGTTCTCATCAACACTGATGAGCCCCTGGGTCGTGTTGGCGATGATCGGCGCCAGGCAGATGATGAACGTGACCACGGTGACGGCGAAGATTCCCGGACCGATCCAAAAGATGACCAGCGGCGCGATGGCGACGATGGGAACCGTCTGCAGCAGAATCGTGTAAGGGTAAAGCGTCTGCCGCAGCCAACGCCACTGCGCGAAGACCATGGCGATTGCGAGGCCGGTCACGACGCTGGCGGCCAGTCCGCCCGCAGCCTCTTCAGTGGTAATCCATAGTGAATTCAGAAGCGACCGGTATCGCATTGCGATGGTTTCGGCCACGCCGAGCGGGCCGGGCAGAATATAGGAGGGCAGGTGGTTGATCCAGATGATCGCCTGCCACAGCCCAAGCAGACAAGCCAGCACCAGTGCGCTGCTGAGCGCTATGAAACCGCGTTTGTCTCTCACTCCACAACTCCTCGCAGCAATCGCGTGACCCGCGTAACCATCTCCTCGAAGGCGAGCGACTCGCGCGTCTCAGCTGTGCGCGGCCAGGCGAGATGCACGTCTACATCATGCGCCACGCGGCCAGGATGTGGCGCGAGAACTACAACGCGCGTGGAAAGAAACACCGCTTCCGCCACTGAATGCGTGACAAACAGGACTGTCCACTTCTGTTCGTTGTGCAGCCGCAGCAGTTCCTCGTTCAAGCGGTCGCGCGTCATCTCATCCAGTGCGGCGAACGGCTCATCCATGAGCAAAATGCGCGGCTTGCTCACCAGGGCGCGAGCAATCGAAACCCGCATTTTCATGCCCCCGGAGAGCTGCCGCGGATAACTGCCTGCCACCTCACGCAAACCCACCAGATCAAGCATCCTCATCACGCGCTCCTGGCGAATCGCGCGCGCGGCGTATTCGAGTTCGAGGCCAAGTCCGACGTTTTGCCGCACCGTCCGCCAGGGCAGCAGCGTTGCATCTTGAAAAATAAAGCCCATCAACTCGCGTGCGTTCTTCGGCGTCATCCCGTTCACTTGGATCTGGCCGCAGCTGGCGGGGCTCAAGCCGGCAATGATCTTGAGAAGCGTTGATTTTCCGCAACCTGAAGGCCCCAGAAACGTGACGAACTCACCGCGAGCAACGGTAAGCGAAACGTTCTGGAGCGCAATGGCGCCGTTGCGGAATTGCTTGCCCACGCAATCGAGAGCAATTTCAGAAATCGGCGTTTGCTTCTCGCTCACCATCCGGGCTCTCCTTGGACGGGAAGGTAGAGAGCGGAAGGATGGCTTGCCGAATGCAGAATCTGCTGTGTCGAGCGCGTCCAGTTCCAATGGTCTGCAAGTTGAGGCGGCGTACTGTTGGATGGGTTGCGATCGTAGAGCGGAAATGCGGAGCTGGCAATTTCGAGGCGAAGACGCTCGCCGGGAGCGAGGGTGAAGGCAATCGGCTCCAGTGTGAACTCCCACGCATGCACCTCATTGGCCGAGTATTCTCCTTCGCGGAACAGCCACGAGCTGCGCGCGATGCCAATGGAGAGAAACCGGGCACGGCCGCTCGCTGTCACATGCGCAAGCTTTGCCGTGAAATCCGCTTGAGCCGCCGACGTAGCAGCAAACAATCGAACGCGCGGCTGCCCGAAGACTTCGATTTCGCGCTCGATGGGATTGGACGTGTAAACAAGAAGATTATTGCCCATCTCGAGCACGGCCTGATCGTATGGACCGCTCAACGCCTG
>Ga0335072_10012902_pt1 | contig 11923 bp, 10 predicted proteins | sample Lox_Sample_21_FD_206725 | JGI IMG/M metagenome (GOLD analysis project Ga0335072, IMG submission 206725) | Soil microbial communities from Loxahatchee National Wildlife Refuge, Florida, United States - Lox_Sample_2.1 | ecosystem: Environmental > Terrestrial > Soil > Wetlands | place: USA...
TGGGCATCTCAGGATCATGTGATTTTGATTTGCTGACGATTTGAGGAGAACGATATGAAAGTTGTGACGATGATTGCGCGTGTTCTGCTGGGACTGATTTTTGTGTTCTTCGGAGGAAACCTCATCCATCCGTACCCATTCCTGCATATGCCGATGCCGAAGGGGCCGGCGGGGCAGATGATGGTGGGACTATACGAGACCCATTTTCTGGTACTGATCGGGCTGTGCCAGGTGATCGGCGGAGTGCTGCTCATCATCGGGCAGTACGTGACGCTGGGGCTGGTGATTCTGGGGCCAGTGCTGGTGTGCATCGACTTCTACCACTCGTCAGTGGCACATGAGGGTCTGCCAATGGCAACGGTGGTGACGATTTTGTGGTTCGTGGTTTACTGGGCGCATAAGCATCATCTGGCGGGGATCTTTTCACGGACGGCGTAGAGGCGGGCTTCAACCGCGTGGAAGAGTGGACTGGCGGAGCTGGAGGAAGCGGCGGACGGCTGGGTCGGGTTCGAGGCCGATGGCGAGGTCGTAGGCGTGATGGGCTTCGGAGTAGTCTCCGGTGCGGGCGAGCAGATCGGCGCGGGCGGCCCACCAGGGCTGGTACTGGGCGAGGCGCGGATCGTCTTTCAAAGGATCGAGCGTGGCGAGGGCGGCAGCAGGGCCGTGCGTTTCCGCAATGGCCAGCGCCCGGTTGATGGCGACGACAGGCGAGCGGGTGAGCGCGAAGAGCGCGTCGTAAAGTTGAACGACCTGCTCCCAATTTGCGCGGCCTGTGAGGCGGCGGGTGACGTGCGCGGACTGCAGAGCAGCTTCGAGCTGATAGCGTCCGATGCGGCTGGAGACGTGGGCCCGAGCGCCGGCGTGAAGAAGCAGGGCTTCGGCTTCGTCGATCTTTTCTGAATCCCACAATTGAGGGTTTTGCTCCGCGAGGGGGATGTAGTCGCCCTGCGGGCTGCGACGGGCTGCGCGGCGGGCTTCCACATAAAGGACAAGAGAGAGAAGACCGGCAGTCTCCGAGTCATTGGGAAGAAGCTCGTGAAGGAGGCGGGCGAGAAAGAGGGACTCGGCGGTGAGGTCGCGGCGGACGGCGTCGACGGCGCCGGGATCGGGCCAGCCTTCGGTGAAGGCGGCATAGATGGCATCGAGAACGGCTTCGAGACGAGCGGGCAGCTCGTCGCGGCCGGGGATATCGAAGGGGATCGCGGCGGCGTGGATCTTCTGTTTGGCGCGGACGAGGCGCTTGCCCATGGCGGCGGGCGAGGTGAGGAAGGCTGATGCGATACGGGCGGCGTCGAGTCCAAGGACGGATTGCAGGATGAGGGGTGCACGGATGGCCTGATCAATGGCGGGGTGCGCGCAGACAAACATAAGCGCGAGGCGCAGGTCGGGGATTTCGGGAATGGTGTCCGCTTCGGGGCTGGCGGCGAGGGATTCGGCGGTGAGGTTTTCGACGGAGTCGAGGCCGCCGAGGTCATCGGGAGCGATCTCGCGACGCCGACTGCGAAAGCTGTCGATGGCCTTGCGGCGGGCGACGGTGAGCAGCCATGCTTCGGGGTTGGCGGGGCAGCCATTGAGCGGCCAGTCAGAGAGGGCGGCGGCGAAGGCTTCGCAGAGAGCGTCCTCGGCGGCGGCAACGTCTCCGGTGCGCGCGGCCAGGAAGGCAACGAGCTTGCCATAGCTGCGGCGGGCGACCGCTTCCGCCGTGCTATATGCCTGCTCGTTGCCTTCGGTCGCGGTCATACGACCATGGCCTGCTCTTTGCGATCGGTGACGGCGGCGGGCCTTTCCCAAATGGGCCGGACTTCGACGGTTCCATGAGACGCGCCAGGACAGCGGGCAGCCCAGGAGAGCGCGGCGTCGAGGTCGGGGACGTCGATGAGGAAGTAGCCGCCGAGCTGCTCCTTTGAATCGACATAGGGCCCGTCCAGGACCTGCGACTTTCCGTCAACGGCGCGGACGGTGGTGGCGGTGCCGACCGGCTGGAGACGGTTTGAACCTCGAAGAGCGCCGGACGCAGTCAGCGCCTGCGTGTAGGCCATATAGGCTTCCATTCCCTGTCGCTGCTGGGCCGGGGTCATGCTGTCCCAACCCGCCTCGTTCGCGTAAAGCAGTAAGAGATATTGCATAGAAAAACTCCTTTAACTTTGGATTGTAGGCGGGGCAGAGCCCGTCTACTTCCATGACGGTTGAAGAGCGGGGATTTGGACAGGGACCGGTCCAGAGGGAACTTTGGGAGGCGGGGTGCGTATCTGTCCTTAAATTAAGTTTTGGGATGGGGTGCATATGTATATGCGTGCGGGGCGTTTGGTGGTTGGGCTGTCGGCAGCGCTTGTATTGAGCGGCTGCGGGATTCTGTTGGCGCAGGATTCAGGTGCGAAGGACGAAGGGGTGAATCTGTCGCTACATGCGAACTCGCACGGGACCGCAGCGGCGATCGGGTTGCCGGTGTATCCGGGGGCGACACCCTATGTGGATCCGAAGGACAAGGATAATGACTCGGCTGCGGACATTGGGTTTACGTTCGGTGATTTTCACTTCAGCGTGATTGCGGTGAGCTATGTGACGGGCGACCCTGCAGCGAAGGTGCTGGAGTTTTATCGCAAGCCGCTGTCGCACTATGGGCAGGTGCTGGAGTGCGACCACGGGAAGCCCGTAGGCAAGCTGACGATTACGGATACAGGACTGACCTGCTCAGATGACCATGGCGGGCATGTTCAGGTGAATGGAAGCGCGAATTCGTCGGACGATTACGAGCTGCGGGCCGGGACACCGCACAAATACAGGATTGTGGGCATCGACAGCTCGGACGCGGGGAAGACGAAGTTCGGGCTTGTGTATCTTGAGCTACCGAAGGACAAAGACGGCAAGGCGGAATGAGGGAGCAGGCCGTCACGGCCCACGCGCTTTTCTCGAGCGCGTCACAGATCATTTGCGACAAAGGCGCGGCCCGCGCGTCGCAGGAACAATATCGAGGGAATGCCCAGTGGGCGTGTCGATGCGTGCCTTAGAAGCGCTCATTGTGCGACGGCTGCCTGCGGCCAGCCGTGTTTCCAGGTGAGCGTAGAGATCTGCAGAGCGGGCCGTCCGGTGTGCGCGTCATAGGCGTGGAAGACAATGATGTCGTTGTCTCCGGGTTGCATGAGAACCGAGGCGCCGCCTGGGCCAAGCCAGCGCGGCGTTGCGGTGAGGAGCTGGGTTCCGCCACCCTGCAACATGGGCACTCCGCCGCGGTCAACGTAGGGGCCGGTAACTTTGCGCGAGCGACCCACCATGGTTCGATAGGTGCTTTTGGTGCCGCGGCAACAGAGATCCCACGCGACGAAGAGGTAGTAATAGCCGCCGTGGTGGACGATAAAGGGCGCCTCAATCGCCTGCCAGTCGGGAGGGAGATTGGGCGGCGCAGGCGGCGGATTTTGAGGGCGAAGACGGGCGGCGAGCGGGTACGTTTTTGTGTCGGACGCGGAGAGCTTGCCGGTGCGGTCGTCGAGACGGCGGAGCTTGATGCCGCTCCAGAAGCTGCCGAAGGCCAGCCAGTCGCGGTCGTTGGTGCCCCGGATGAAGTTGGGGTCGATGGCATTGAAGTCGTCGGCGAGGCCGGACTTGAGCACAAGGCCGCGATCGACCCAATGATAGGCGGGGTTGGTGCGATCAAGCGTTGTGTTGGTGGCGAGGGCGATGCCGGAGGTGTTTTTGCCGAAGACGGAGTAGGCGTAATAGAGGCGGTACTCGCCGTCCTCATAGGAGATGTCAGGAGCCCAGAGGTCGCGGGTTTCGGGGCTGTCCTTGCGAATCCAGGCAGGGATTTGGTCGAAGACCTGGCCGCAGAGCTTCCAAGCGTGGAGGTCGGTGGAACAGCGAATCTGGAATTGGCCGCCATCGCGCGCACGTCCGGTGGCAAAGACGTACCAGGTGTTGCCGGCCTTGATGATGGAGGGATCGTGTGTTCCCCAGAAGTCTCCCGTTAATTGCAGGGCCTGAGGCTGGGCGGCCCAAGCGGCGGGAAAAAGAAACGCGATGGACAGAAGAGCGACATGGATGCGGCGCGCGAGCGGGGATGAGCGGAAGAGGTTGAGCAAGCTGGGAGCCTCCTGAAGAAAACGTTTACATTACAGATTGAGACGGGGCCGAGCGCGTGTCAACTGAAGGGGAACCTGGTGTTGCGGCTACGAGCTGTGTGGCGGCGGTGCGCGAAACGTAAAATGAGCACATCGGGCATGCTTGCCGCATAGGAACGACGCAGCGAGGGCTGTGCGAGGAGGATGGCAGATGCTGAAACGAGTGATCGCGTGCGATTTTGTTCCGGAAGGTAAGGACGTTGGTTTGCTGGCGCTGCGCCTGGTTGCGGGGACAAGTCTGTTGTTAAAACACGGGCTGGAGAAGGTGTTCCACTTTTCGGCGATGGCAGCGCACTTCCCTGACCCGCTGCATATTGGAGCCGTTCCGACCCTGGTGATCGCGATGATCAGCGATTTTGTGTGCAGCATTCTGATGGTGCTGGGGCTGGCGACGCGGTGGGCGGCGGCGTGGTCGTTTGTGAACATTCTGGCGGCGTGGGCTTTTATCCATCACTTCGAATTTCTCGGACGGGGCGCTGACCACGGTGAGCTGATTGTGCTGTATCTGGCGGCGCTGGTGACGCTGGTGCTGGCGGGCGGGGGCAAGTACAGCGTGGACGGGCTGCTTCGCCGGTAGGGGCGAAAAAGATCCCGGACTGATCGCGACGACCGCAGCTATTTGCGTATGCGAGCGATTTCGGGGGTTTCGTCTTGTTCGGCCGGGGCGTCTTCGGCGGCGAGAGAAGACGATGACTGCGGAGGGATGAGCGGAAGATAGATGCTCATGACCGTGCCGGAAGGGGCGGAGTCGCTGCTGCGGAAGCGGATGTTGCCCCCTCCTTTTTCGATCAGGTCGCGGGAGATCCAGAGGCCGAGGCCATTGCCGACTTCCTTCTTGGTGGTGAAGAACGGGATAAAGAGCCGTTCTCTGCTTTGCGGAGAGATTCCGGAGCCGTAGTCGGCGATGGTGAGGCGGATGCCGGGTTCGCCGGACTTAAGATTGCGGGCAGAGCGGGCACGGATAAGGATTCTGCCGCCGTCTTTGGAAGCGTCGATGGCGTTGGCGATGAGATTGGAGAGAACCTGCTTGAGCTCGCCCTGCATGGTGCAGATGGTGAGGCCCGCCTCAAGGCGGCGCACAATTCTGAGATTTTTGTAGCGGCACTTGCGCTCGTAAATGGCGAGCACGTCTGCCACGACAGCACTTACGGCGCGGGATGCGGGCCGCGAATTGTCGCGATAGAAGGCGAGCGTCTGCTGCACGATGTGAGCGACGCGGGCCAGTTCCTCATCGGCGTTGCTGAGGTAATCGCGCGTGTCCGGCGAAAGCTCAGGCTGATGCCTGGCGAGATAGATGAAGTTGGTGACGGCCTCAAGCGGATTGTTGATTTCATGCGCGATGGTGGCTGCCAGCCGTCCGACCGAAGCCAGTCGCTCGCTGGTGTGAAGCGATTGTTCCATTTGCTTCTGAAGCGTATTGTCACGAAGAATCTTGGCGGCACCGATGACGTTGCCGCGGCGATCCTTTACGGGCGAGATAGTGAGCGAGACGTCGATGCGGCTCCCATTTTTATGCAGGCGCACGGTCTGATAGTGGTCGATGCGCTCGCCGGCCCTGAGCTTTGAGAGGATAACGGTCTCCTCGTGCCGCAACTCGGGAGGGATGAGGAGAATGATGGGTTTGCCAATGACCTCTTCGGCGCGATAGCCCAACACGCGTTCGGCGGCTTTGTTCCAACTGGAGATGATGCCGTTGAGATTCTTGCTGATGATGGCATCCTCGGACGACTCGACGATGGCTGCGAGGTAGTGAACGGCGTGCTCGGCATCATTGAGCTGGGCTTCCCGCTGCTCCAAAGCGCGCTGGGTCTTTGCGCGCTCACGGACCTCGGTTTCGAGGGCGCGCGCCTTTTGCTGCAGGAGGAGGACGGAACGGAGGCGGTGGTCGTCACTGGCTGTGGCGATGAAATTTTCGACGGGGACGACCCGAGAATGCTCAGAGCATATCTTCCGCAGGGATTCGTCGTCCTGCTCCTGGTCGAATAAAGCCATGGGATAAGCGCAGCACAACTGGAAGTCATAGCGCTCCGCAAGACTGTTCCAGAGGCGTTCGACGGCCAGGGCATCGTCGCGCCTTCCCATGGACCAAAGACGCACGACCATTTCCCCGAAAATAACCATGCGCCGGTCGGGAGCGCCGAGGTGGTCGAGGAGACTTTCGACGGCAGGAGTCAACCGAGAGAAATCGAGCCTGCCCTTCACCAGATGCTTCGCCAGAAGCTCGTCGGAGTCAACCAGCAGAGTTTGCCCTTTTGCCACGGCAGAAGCCAGATCGATGCCGCGACTTGCAAGGTACGGAGCGAGGGCCTCCTGGTGGTCCTTTGTGGCAATGATGACGGCAAAGGTGCCGGTGGCAATGGCAGTTGCGATAAGATCCGCGACCCGTTCCACGAGGAAAGAATCGTCCTCATAAAACTGAACGGAGTGCGATGAAGAAGGGTTCCAGAGAGGCAAGGGCGAACTCACTTTACTTGGATTCGCCTGTGCCGTACCCATAGAGTTCTCCGCTGCCATTCAACCATTCCGGAAATACTCGGACCGTGGCTTTACCAAGGCGGGGACTTCCGAAAGACACCGCAGCCGACCTTAATTTCAGAACTCACCGACCCGCATAAAGGTATGGATTTCCGGGTAAGCGATTACTTACAAGATGAGGACTTCAGGGTGAATGGTTGTCTGGGCGGATCGTCCCTTTTCTGCACAGCATTTACTTGCGGGTACGGGCGATTTCGGGTGCTTCGTCCTGTTCGGCCTGGGCGGCTTCAGGGTCGAGGTGGTACTGAATGAGGCCGGCCTTCAGGAGGTCGAAGGCCTGATCGGGCGTGTCGGCGAACTGGAAGAGATCGCGGTCGCGGGGCGAGATGGTTCCCTTATCGACCAGCACTTTGAAGTTGATGACTTCATTCCAGTAGGACGAGCCGTAGACGACGACAGGCATTTTCTTGGCGAGCTTCTGGGTCTGCGCGAGGGTGAGGATCTCAAACATCTCGTCGAGGGTGCCGAAGCCCCCGGGGAAGACGACGAGCGCTTTGGCGAGATAGGCGAACCAGTACTTGCGCATGAAGAAATAGTGAAACTCAAAGTTGAGCGATGGCGTGATGTAACGGTTGGGGTACTGCTCGAAGGGCAGGCGGATGTTGAGTCCGATGGTTTTTCCGCCAGCCTCGTAGGCTCCGCGATTGGCGGCCTCCATAATGCCGGGGCCCCCGCCGGAGGTGACGACGAAGCGGTGACGGCGGGACTTGAGAGTTTTTGACCACTGCGTGAGGAGATAGGCGAGACGACGCGCGTCCTCATAATAGTGCGCCATTTCGACGGCGGCTTTAGCACGGCTGAGACTGAGCTCGCTGGCGGTTCCCTGCGCGATGTCGTCGAGGCTGGCGGGCTGCTCATGCTCGGGCGCGGGCTGCGTGGAGCCGGTGTTTTCGAGCAGCTCGAGTTCGTGGTTGGCCTCGTCGAGGGCGTGGAAGCGGGCGGAGCCGAAGAAGACGACGGTGTCGCGGATGCGTTCGCGGCGAAAGCGGGCGAGCGGCTCAGAGTATTCGGACAGAATGCGGATGATGCGTCCGTCGGGACTGTTGAGAAAGGCCGTATTTTCGTAAGCGAGAGGCGCGCTGGAGAGCGGTTCAGGCGGTTTGCGGGGCATGGTCGGCTAGATCCTGAAACCCAAGAAAGGCAAAAGCATTCTGTTCATTTTATTTAACCCCTAGCTTTCCTTGTAGTGGATGGCGTCGTGAATGCCGATCCAGATGTTGAGCAGGCCGAGTCCGGAAACGACGCCGCGGGCGGCGCCAGTGAGAGCGATAGAGGCGAGATGGGGGATGAAGAGAAGCAGGCGGTTGTCGGTCCAGAAATGGGTCCAGGGCAGGCCGACAAGGATGAGACCGAGATAAATGCGGACAACAACACGCACGGACAACTCAAGAAATTGGAGCCAGAGCGGGGTTCGCGGTGGGGGAGGCTGGCGTTCGCCGGGCGGCTGGCTCTGATCCAGATCAGGAAGCGGGTCTGGCACTTGCGGAGGAGCCGGCGCTCCCTGCGAAAACAAAATGGGCTGCTGGGTCATGCGATGGATTGATTCTAAACTGCTCGCCGCAGGGGCGGCTGCGATTCACATTCAGAGCCTGGGTCCGGAAGAGCGGCGGTTGCCGGCTGAGAGATGGATGCTTATTCTGAGCCTGCATTCCGGGCGGGTTTTTGAGGAAATTTCGTGGCCGCCTTATTCTCCTGAGGCGGCGGCAGCGGAGACGGCCGTTCGCGGATGTTGGATGCGCCGCCACGAATCGCGACATCATAAACAGCGCCGCCAGGCATATATATGGTTGTGGTGCGGGGAGTTCCGCCAGCGGGCGGAGCATAGCTGTAGGTGTAGGTTTTGCCACTGGCAAGGGTCTGCTTTACGAGCTTGCCCTGGTCGTACTCGTTGCGCATGAGCAGGCGCGGAGCAGCCTTGGCATTGGGAGCAGCACTGAAGGTGAGCAGATGCTGCGCGTCGTCATAAGTGTAGGTGAGCACCTGACCCGCGGGGTAGGTGACGCTGGTGAGACGGCCGCGCGCGTCATACCCGTATCGCACGGTGTATCCCCGATTGTCGGTGATCTGTGCGACGCTCATCGCCGGGCCAGTGTAGGTGAGGCTGATCCAGCTTTTGTTGGGTGAGGTGAGCCGGGTGAGCCTGCGGAGGTTGTCGCGCTCGAAGAGGATCTGGCCGCTTTCCGGATTGCGTAAGCCGATTTCTGCGCATTGGGTGCCGTGATTGCAAGAGAGGAACGTTTCCACCTGGCCATCGAAGCGCTTGAGGTCGAAGTGCTCGAATGGGGTTGCGGACCAGCGCATTTCGTCGATTCTGCCGGAGGAGTAGCTATCCACCCATTTGTCTCGCGAAATGCTTGAGAAAAATGCGGACTTGACGCGAACCATGTCTCCGCTACCCCAGCCTGCATGAGCGACACCGATGTTTTGCATGTCGTTCCTGGACCATAGGTAGTCGTCGTAATTGTTGCTGCCGCAGACGCCGAAGGACATTGGGCGATTCCACTGTTGGCCGATGACTCGCTGAAACCGGATGGGGATAACGTCGGGAAGGTAGAAGTCGGTATGCTTGCTAAACACTGTCCCCTGTTCGACATCGACGATGAAGAGCTCGATCGAGGGGTCGGGGAGCGGGTCCTGGACTTCTCCACACCTGCGAATGAGGGGTCCGGCAAGCGGCTGGATGCCATTTTTCGCGGACCATGCGAAAAAGACGCAGGGCGGGCCTTCCGTACGTCCCCAGGGCGTGCGATCCGGATCAAGATCGGACTGGTAGATGTCGTCGACCGGCACATCGTAATCAAGAGGCTGGTGGAGCACGCTGGTGGGATCGTTGTTGACGGGCAGATGCCAATAAAGGATAGCGACGTTCTTGAGCAGAATGCGCCGCAGCTTCGCCTGAAGGCGTTGCGCGCGAAGGGCGGCATCCGCTTTTGCTCCAAAAGGCGGGAAGTCCTGGAGACCGTCGCTCGAAATGATGGCGGCGCGATGAAGCGTATCGCGTTCGGCATACGTTGACGGCCAGTTATGGTAGACGGGGTACATGTCCGCATCGGTGAAGCCAATGAGGTAGGCGTCGGGGTTAGCGGCGAGGTCCGGATGTTCGTGTTCGATCCGCTGATAGAGCAATTCGGCGACGTATTGCCTGCGAGATGGATTCCAATCGGATGAATTGAATGCCGTCGGCGGCAGTATCTGCACGTCAAGCGAATATTTGCTGTGCAGCCATTTGGCCAAGTCCTCGAGCGAGTATGGAGCGGTATGCGGGCCGAGCTGCACGAGATAGATACGGCCCGTGCCCTTCAGCTCGCTGAGCTGCGCAACCGGGCCGTCGTGATGCGGATAAAGCCGGGGGCCGCGCAGGGTTTGCGCATTGTTCGATCCGGCAAACTGATGAGACCGTGTGTGTACCCTTGCGTACAGACTCAGGATCACCAACAGCATATTCAGGAAAGCGAGAAATATGGCTTTGTAAATCCCACTGCTGCCGGGGTTGGTAGCAGTTCTGACGTCAGGCCGGGTTACTGTTTGAGCAGGAGGCCTGGCGACGTCTCCGCAATGCGGACAGACGCCTTTGGACAGCAATGAACCGCACAGCGGGCAAAGCGCGGGCTGCATGCGAACCAACGTACAGCAGGAGTTCGACGGTGACAACGAAAATTCATATAGAGGAGCCGCACCTTTTGACCGGTGCGGCCCTGGATAAAAGAGGATTTTGACGCTTTACTTTTCGGCCTGTGCGTAGCGTTTGGGGCGCTTGTTGGCCTGGAGGACTTTTTTGCGCAGGCGGAGGGATTTGGGGGTGACTTCAACGAGCTCGTCCTCGGCAATGAATTCGATGGCCTGCTCGAGGTTCATGGCGCGGGGGGGCGTGAGGCGGACGGCCTCGTCGGCTGAGGACGCACGCATGTTGGTGAGCTTCTTTTCACGGACGACGTTGACGTCGAGGTCATTGTCGCGGGAGTGTTCGCCGATGACCATGCCTTCGTAGACTTCGACACCGGGCGGAACGAAGAGGACACCGCGGTCTTCGAGGCCTTCCAGAGCGTAGGCGGTGGTGGAGCCGGCGCGGTCGGCGATGAGGGCGCCTGTGGGGCGCTGCGGGATCTCTCCCTGATAGGGTGTGTAGCCGTCGAAGAGGGAGTTCATGACGATGGTGCCGCGTGTTTCTGTGAGAAGTTCACTTCTCAGGCCGATGAGACCGCGCGAGGGAACGCGGAATTCGAGGCGGACGCGGCCGTGGCCATGCATCTTGACCATTTCGCCCTTGCGGGGCCCGAGGCGCTCGATGACAGTGCCGACGAAGGTGTCGGGAATGTCGATGGTGAGGTGCTCGACGGGCTCCATGAGCTTGCCGTCGATGGTGCGGGTGACGATTTCGGGGCGACCGACCATGAGCTCGTAGTCTTCGCGACGCATCATTTCAATGAGAATGGCGAGCTGGAGTTCGCCGCGGCCGAGAACTTTGAAGCTGTCGGGCGAGCCGGTTTCTTCGACGCGGATGGAGACATTGGTAAGGAGTTCCTTGTCGAGGCGCTCGCGGAGGTTGCGCGAGGTGACGTACCTGCCTTCGCGTCCGGCCATAGGCGAGTTGTTGACGGAGAACTGCATGGCGATGGTGGGCTCGTCGATGACGATGGGCGGCATGGGCGAGGGGTTTTCGATGGAGGTGATGGTCTCGCCGATGGTGATGCCGGTGACACCGGCGACGGCGACGATGTCGCCGAGTTCGGTTTCGGTGATGTCGGTGCGCTTGAGTCCGGAAAAGCTGAAGAGCTTTGTGATGCGCGTTTTTTCGAGCGAGCCGTCGAGCTTGGAGATGTAGACTTCGTCGCCGGTGCGGAGGGTTCCGTTGAAGACACGCGCGATGCCGAGGCGACCGAGGTAATCGGAGTAGTCGAGGTTGGTGACCTGAACCTGCAGCGGCGCACTTGCGTCGCCCTGGGCGCTGGGGATGGTTTCGAGGATCTGATCGAAGAGCGGCTGGAGATCGGTGCCGGGGGTAGCGATGTCTTTGGTGGCGGTGCCGAGCTTGCCGTTGGTGTAGAGCACGGGAAATTCAAGCTGGTCCTCATTGGCGTCGAGATCGATGAAGAGGTCATAGACCTCGTTGAGGACCTCCTGCGGGCGCGCGTCGGGACGGTCGATCTTATTGATGGTGAGGATGACGGGGAGCCCGGCTTCGAGCGCCTTGGAGAGCACGTAGCGGGTTTGCGGCAGCGGGCCTTCGGAGGCGTCGACGAGGAGCATGACGCCATCGACCATTTTGAGGGCGC
>Ga0335072_10012903_pt1 | contig 11922 bp, 8 predicted proteins | sample Lox_Sample_21_FD_206725 | JGI IMG/M metagenome (GOLD analysis project Ga0335072, IMG submission 206725) | Soil microbial communities from Loxahatchee National Wildlife Refuge, Florida, United States - Lox_Sample_2.1 | ecosystem: Environmental > Terrestrial > Soil > Wetlands | place: USA: Florida...
CTGCATCGTGTCCTGCTGGAAGCCGGGGGCAGCGGTCGCCTGATCCGCGATGCAAATCATTCGACCTCCGGGTCGAACGGCGCATATACCTTCAACTCCGTATCTTCGTACCTGTCAGCCACCCCCACCCAATATCAGGTCACCCAGATCGCTCTGCCCACAGCACGGGCACTCCTGTTTAACGGAGCATTATTCGTTCAATCGGAATGGCGCTGGAAACCAAACCTCGATGTGAGTGCCGGGTTTCGCATGGAGGGTCAAAACCGCATATCGAACCATATGGATTGGGCACCTCGCTTTGCGTTTAGCTGGTCACCGCAATCGCGATCAAACAAGCGGCGCTCCGTGGTGGTGCACGGCGGATATGGGTGGTTCTATAACCGTTTCACCATGCCAACGTACTTCAATTCAACGGCTGGTACCCCGTATATTATCCAGGCGATTCAAGACAACGGCAGAAATCAGATCCCCTACGTTGTTAACCATCCAACCTTCTACAATGCCGGCAGCGCCACGGCAGTCGGCACCCTGCCGCCGGGCAATCAAGCGATACCGACCTTTTATACGATAGCGTCTCGCTTCCACGCTGCCCTGAACATGCAGGGTGCTGCAGGCGTGGACTGGCAGATTGGCAAAGCCAATACGGTCACCGCCACGTATCTGAACACGCGCGGAATCCATCAGTATATGACCGATAATTTGACAGCGCCGCAGTTCGATGCAGAGACGTACTCGATCACCGGGCCACCGCCGACCAGGTTCGACTACCAGTTCGAATCGAATGGCATTTACAAGCAGCAACAGATAATCGTCACTGAATCGACCAGACTCAAACGCCTTAATCTTCATGCCGTATATACGTATGAGGATACGCACAGCGATACGCAGGGCGTGGGGTATTTTCCCTCGGTTTCAGATGATCCGACCCTTGACTATGGGCGCGCGAGCTTTGCTGTAACGAATCAGGTTGTGTTCCTTGCTTCCTATCGGGCGCCATGGAGCCTAACCGTGGCGCCTTACCTGACCGCGCGTTCGGGGGTTCCCTACAATATCACCGTTGGCTCCGACCTGACGGAGAACAATCAGTTTAATGCGCGACCCACGTTTGGAACGTGCGGTACGCCGGGCGTGATCCAGACGGAGTACGGATGCCTCGACAGCGCACCGGCTGGAAAAGGAGAGAGCATTATTCCCTACGATCTCGGAACTGGGCCAGCCAATGCAATTGTGAATCTGAGGATCAGCAAAACTCTCTTCCTGTTCAGGCATCCGCAACCCCATACAAAGAGGACCGGCCACAGCAATGAACGCGACAGTTACCGATTAACTCTCTTCGGCATCGCGACGAATCTGTGCAACATCGTGAATCTGGGCACACCCAACGGGGTACTTGCCTCACCTCTGTTCGGCGAGTCCCAGACGCTTGCTGGCGGTCAGTTCTCGACCGGAACCCCGGGCAATCGAAGCATCGCATTCCAGGCCATGATCAGTTTCTAAGCGGCGCTTGTCCGAGAGGGTCTGCTGCCTCCTCGCGGTCTTCAGTCAGATACCGGCTTTCACTGAAAGACCGCCAGCATGGCCGTGGGCATCAATGTTGTCCTCCTGAATGGGAGCGCGAGAAAGCGCTCCCGCCTTTTTATGCTCCTGCGCCTTGGTCGTTTGAGGAGGTGATCAAGAACAGGATCACTTGATCTGGAGAGGGTAGTAGTACGCAGCTTGATCCTGTTCGTGCGTTGTAGAGAGAAAGTACGCCCCTGGCTCGACATCCCGCAGATCGAGCGACACCGAAAGCCTCTCCTGTGCCTGAATGGAGGTCGCAGGCGCCAGACCCTCTGCGATGACGCCGCTTCCGCTTTGATCGCGCGTAACCGCCACCAAGTACCGGCCGGGCAAACTGAATCGTGGGAGGATGATCGTCAGTTGCACGCGGGCTGCTGGCAACACGACTGACTGCAATTGGCCGGGTTGCTCTCCTCGGTACGTCCCCGCGTTCCAGAGATCGACGGTCTGCGGTACCGGTGAGACGGATGCCAGCATCTGCTGCCGATGGGCCGAGTAACGCGACCAGGCGAAGATTCCAACCGCAAGGATGAGGCAAACTGCCATCCCAAGGGCGAGGACCAGCTTTCTGTTTTGGGATTGGTGCTGCTCGCGAAGTACCAACAGCCGGCTCATGCATTCGGGACAGTTTGCGGCATGGTCGATGCGCGGATCGCTCAACGGAATCGTATTCGACCGCCGCGCCAGACCGCGCAGGAATGTATCGTCCGGACACGGCCCGATGGGCTCTGTTTGGCCGGAGAGCACCCGCTCCCGATGCTTCTCTATGATCCACGCCTCAAAGCGGTTCTCGGCGTGCGAAGATCGAAGCCGCCCAAGAGGATTCATCGAGGAGATTCTCCAGACCGGGACAAACTGCGCAGCAAAGATTTTAACTCCCGAAAATAGGCATGGCGGACGACAGTGTGATCCAATTCCAGCCCTGCTGCGATCTGCCGCCACGTGTAGCCCTGGTCACGCCTATCGAGGACAAATCGGGTGACCGGCGACAGCCGACCGAGCATTTCCCCTGCGATCACCCGCTGCTCGACATCCGGCGACCTGAAAAGCAGGTGCTCCAAGTCCGGCAGCAGGCCACAGGCAATCTCCCGGCTCTGCTTTCTAGCGATTTGCTTCGCTCGGCGCCGGATGAAGCTCTTAAAATGTGCGACGAGTTTCTGGTCCGCCACGTCGGAGTGGCGGGCGAGATACTCATCCGCCTTGTGGACGGCGTGATCCATCAGATCATACGCGGCATCACGGTCATTCAGGTAGCTCCAGGCGCACAGCAGGGCGTATGGCCACGCCGCCTTCGCGGCTGGCTCCAGTTTCTGATCAGAAGTACGGCGCCCTGTGGACCAGGCCCAACTCCATGTCAGCTCTTCCCAGTGCGATTCGCTTGGCGGCATTCGCGAGCATCTGCCCGGAGGGGATTCACCACCAGTGTTGCCATTATAGGCAACACACTTGCCGATCTGCGTGAAAGAAAACTTTGCTCCCGCGCCCCAAAACACCTGCCCAAGTGCCTTGAGTGAATGTAGGGGGATTGCGGTCGACAGTCGCGGATGATCCCTCCTGCGGATGGAGTCGAGATTGCCGCGGGCGCAGTCAGGACGAACGAGGATTGCTGCGATTCGGAATGATCGCAGGAACAGTCGAAACCCGCTGGACAGAGGCAGTGATGACCGGCTCGCTCTCAGTCTTGTCCAGCGAACGCAACACGACGATTCCCACTGCCGACAGTCGGAACAAAATCTACGCGCCGAAATGGCGCTGAACCTGCTCCGGGGGAAATGGAGGATTGAGATTCTGCTATTGCTCATGGACGGCCCTGTTCGTTTGGGTCAGCTTCGCAGGCGCATCCCTCGGGCTACCAGGAAAATGCTCGTCCAGCGTTTGCGCGAGATGGAGAAAGAGGGGATCATCACCCGCACGGACCTCAGCGGGAAGATAAAGCGAGTCGAATACACGGTCTGCGATCCTTTCGGCATCGCCGTACTGGATCTGCTCGTTTTTCTGGCAGACTGGGGTCGGCGCAACCTGTCCGTGTCGAACGTCAATGACGTAATAGCACCACCCCCGATAGCGCGCGCCGTCGCTATTGGAGCTTCGGTCCAACGCCTGATTTCAGACTGAACTGCCCAGTACGAAGGTGCCGCTGTTCCGGTTCGGGCCAAAGCTCGGCGTCTGTATCGGCGGTTGGGTAGCGCGCAACTGGCGCGAAGGGGAAGGCCTCTTTGTCAAAAAGCTGTAAACTCTCTTACTCGGCTCTTAGCGCCTCGACTGGATTCACCCGCGCTGCACGCCGCGCCGGCAGATAACTGGCCAGCAGCGCGAAGACGCCCAAGACTGCCGACACCCCCAGGAATGTCGGCACATCCCAGGCTGGCACCCCAAAAAGCAGACTTCGCATTAACTCTGCGGCCCCAATCGCGCACACCCCCCCGATTGCAAGTCCCAGGCCGATCAAACTGGCAGCCTCGCGCAGCACCATCCAGTGCACCGTCCCGCGCTCCGCACCCAGAGCCATCCGCACCCCGATCTCCCGCGTCCGCTGGCTCACGGAGTACGAAACCACCCCGTACAGCCCTACCACTCCCAATACCAGTGCCATCGCCGCAAACCCGCTCACCAGGCAGGCCGACAAACGATGCAGATACGCAGCGGGCGAATCATCCATCCGCTCACGCATTGTGCTCGGATCGTAAATTGCAAGCCCCGGATCAATCTGATGCACCGCCCAGCTCATCATTGCGAGCATCGCATCCGCGTCCCGCCGCGTCCGCACCACCACGGCGAAGTCGTTCGCCGGACTCTGCCGGAAGGGCAGATAAATCACCGGGCCCTCCGCGGCATCCAGTTGCCCTTCCTGGATATCGCTCACCACCCCAACAATTTCTATGTGCTGCTTCTCGTCTCCCTGTATGTAGATCTGCTGGCCCAGCGGGTTCTGCGCTGGGAAATACCGTTGCGCCATCCGCTCGTTGATCACCGCCACCAGCGGCTTCGACTCATCCTCGTCCGGACGGAAGTAGCGCCCTCGCAGCAATTTCCCCTCAATTGTGGAGAAGTAAGCGTAACTGACCTCGCGGTCGAGAATCTCATTCTGTTCGCCGTGATACGGGCGGCCAACGATCCACCAGTTCGTTGCCCCGTCGCCTTTGCCCAGGGGCAGCGTTGTCGTAAAGGCCACCGACTCCACCCCCGGCAGCTCCGACAGTTTCTCCTCAATCTTCTGTTCCAACGCAATCTGCTGTGCGTCCTTTGCGTATGCCGTTCCCCGCGCGCTCACCTGCAACGTGGCCAGGTTGTCGGGCTGCAGGCCGGTGTTGGTATGCAGCAGCCGATAAAAGCTCTTTCCCAGCAGACCCGCGCTCACCAGGAGCACCATCGCGACCGCCAGTTCCGCCGCCACCAGCTTCGCGCCCAGCCGTCGCCACCCGGTTCCCGCCAGGCTTCGCCCGCCGGTGGTTAGTCCCTCCCGCAAATCGCCGGGAGCAAGCAACATGGCGGGAGTCAGCGAAAAGATTGCTGCCATGGCCACGAAGATCCCGCAGGCAAACAGAGCAATATGCAGGTTCAGCCCAATTCCTGAGAGATACGGCGTCTTCGCCATCATGTCTGCCGGAATCAGATGTGCCGGTAACCGCATCACTCCGCACGCTCCGGCCACGCCCAGCACGCTCGCCAGCGCAACCAGCGTCATCCCCTCGGTCACAAACTGCCGCACCAGGCGTGCTGGTGATGCTCCCAGCGCTCCCCGCAATGCCATCTCTCGCCTGCGGCTTTCCGACCGGACCAGCAGCAGACTTGCCACGTTGATCGTCGCAATCAGCAAGAGCAGTGCCGCCCCGCCCAGCAGCGCCAGCAGAATCGGCCGCGTGTCGCCGACGACTACACTCGTCAGCGTCATCATGTACGCCCCCCGATTCTGGTTGGTGTCCGGATATTCCCGCGCCAGCTGCGCCGCGAGGGTCTGAATGTCCGCAAAGGCCGCCTGGAACGAGACCCCGGGGTTCAATCGGGCTAAGCCAAAAAGATCCTTGCAGTCCCGATTCTTCTCGCACTGGCCGGACGCTCGCTCCGTCGCCCAAAACTCAGACGGCGCCGCTGGAGCGAAATGGAAACTCTTCGGCAGCACGCCAACGATCTCGTTCGGTTCGTCATCCAGAACGACGGTTTGACCCAACACGTCCCTGCTTCCCCCATAGCGCTTCTGCCAGGTCGAATAGCTCAGCAGCGCCACGCGAGGCGCGGATTGCTGATCGTCGTCTGCCCGGAAGCCGCGTCCGAGCACCGGAACAACTCCAAGCTCCCTGAAAAAGCCCGCGCTGACCCGTGTGCCGCTCACCGCCTGCAGTCCTTCGCGGGTCATCAGCGTGAACCCGATCGGCGCGTAGACTTCCAGCGACTGGAAAACCGTGTTATTCCGCTTCCAGTCTAGGTAGTCGAGATAGGAGAGGTGATACCGCTTGCCCAACGTCGTGGTCTCATACAGCGCCACCAGCCGGTTCGGTCGAGCATACGGCAGCGGCCGAACCAGCGCCGCATCCACAAATCCAAACATCGACGTGCTCGCCCCAATGCCCAGCGCCAGCACCAGCACCGCCGTCACCGCGAATCCGGGATTCTTCCGTATCTGACGCAGCGCGAAGCGCGTATCCTGCAACACGCTTTCGAGGAATCTTGTGCCCCGCGCCTCACGACAGTCCTCGGCCACCTGGCTCTCGCCACCGAAGGCCAGCCGCGCCTGTCGTCGTGCCTCCGCCTCGGTGCGGCCCGCCGCGCGATGCTTCTCCACTGCCTTTTCAAAGTGGAAGCGCAGTTCGTCGTCGAGATCGTTTTCCATCGACCGCCACTGGAACAGCGCTCTCATCCGGAATCGCAGGTCACTCAGGATGGACATGGCTTACTCGCTCCTCAGGGCCTCCATCGGATCTACCGCAGCCGCCCGCCGCGCCGGTACCAGTGCGGCCAGGAGCGCGACTGCTGCGAGGATCAGCAGCGTGCTCAGCACGACCCCCATCTGCAGTGGCGAAGTGTCATAAAGAAACCGGCGCAGGAAACCCGAAGCGAGAGCAATGAGTGCGATGCCGGCGAGTGTTCCGGCAACGAGCATCGCAAACGCATCCCGCAGAACCAGCCCGAGAATGCGAGCGCGGCTGGCACCCACCGCAAGGCGCACGCCGATTTCCGGCCGCCGCTGCTGAACGCGCAATGCCAGGACGCCGAACAGTCCAATGCCGCTCAGCAGCAGCGCGACAGCAGCGAAGATGCCGCTGAGCCGGGCAACCAGGCGCTCGCTGCCAATGGACTGATCAACCTGTTCCGTGAGAGGCAGAAACGTCATATAGGCGGTGGTGGGAGCAAAACGAGCGAGGGCCGCTCGATAGGCGCTGATGGCATCCCCTGCATTCCGGCTGCGGATAAGGAACACCAGGTTGTTGCTGTAAGAGCCCCGCCCGACGGTGGAGGCCGATGCAGGAAAGTAGACCGTGGGCGGAGGCGGGTCTCGCAGCGAGGAATAGCGCGCGTTCTCCACGACGCCAACGACCCGGCACGCTGCCGTAAATGCGCCGATCTCGCCGTTCTGGTCCGGGTATTTGGCTTCGATGGAATCGCCGAGAGGCTGTGCGTGACCAAAAAGGACGCCCGCCGCGGCTTCGTTGAGGATGCAGGTGGAGCGGTCGCGGTCCGCGCCGGTGAATCCGCGCCCTGCCAACACCCGCGTGCCCACGGTCGAGAAGTATCCGTCGCCGACATCGTTCCAGGCGAGGGAGTGGATCTGCTGGGGATGTGCGAGGCTGTCGGCGTCTAGTTTGGGCGCAAAGCCGGTCAGGGGTGTCACCCATGTGTACGAGGCTGCCTGCACACCCGGCGATGCGCGCAGCGCCTCGGTCATGGAGTGGTACATCTCCATGATCTGATCGGGATTCTTTTTGAGAGCCTGGAACTGCGCGCACACTTCCATAACGTGATCGGGATTGAAGCCCTCGTGATTGTCGCGCAGGCACACCAGGGTGTGCGTGAAAAGACCGGCGCAAAACACCAGCGCCAGCGCCAGCGCAAACTGCGTGGGTACGAACAGCCTCTGGCGCAAGCGGTAGTGGCGGGCACTCGTCCCCCTGCCCTTGAGCACGGCGCCGGGCGATACTTTTCCGGCCAGCCACGCCGGAGCCAGGCCGAAGAGCAGCGCGGTCAACAGGGCAAAAGCCGCCGTGAAGAGAAGCACGGTCGGATCGGGCTGCAACTGTATGGGAGAGTCGGAACCCGCAGGCGTAAAGAATCCGGAGATGATACGAATGCTGGCCCACGCCAGGCCCGCGGCGAAAACACAGCCCACGGCGGCCAGCAGCAGCGATTCCACCAGGCACTGGCGCAGAATGCGGCTGCGGCCGGCGCCCAGTGCGGAACGAACCGCGAACTCCTGCTCGCGCGCCTGGACCCTGGCCATCTGCAGACCGGCTAAATTCAAGCAGCAGAGCAGGAGCACCGCCAAGGCAATCGCCTGGATGAGCAGGAGCGGCTTGCCATAATCTTCGGCGATCTCGGAAAAGCCGCGCCGCACCGATTCGGCCGCCAGATGAGCCGTAAGGAACACAGGTTCATGCTGCACCCGCAGCGGTGTCAGCGAGTGCAGCGACGGGCTCATTGCGGCGAGCTCGGCGTTGAGGGCAGTAAGGCTCATTCCTGGATCGAGACGCGCCACCGCCAGCACGGCAAGATTTTCCGGATGGAGAAATGGATCCTGCTGCGCGCTGGCAGCCAGTGCGGAGAGAAAATGCAGGGGCAGATACAGCTTCTGCGGGTCCCCGACGTATAGGCCATGGAAGTCCGGCGGCAGCACGCCCACAACCACAGCGGCTTGCTCGGAAATGCGCATATGCCGCCCGACAACATCCGGGTCACCATGAAAATTCGCGAGCCAGAAGCCGTAATCCAGAACGACGGGCCAGCCGCCCGCTGGACCGCCCGGCACATCGTCGGCGGGTGTCAGAAGTCGGCCGAGCACGGGCCTCAAGCCCAGCATAGAAAGCGCATTTCCCGTAACCAGATCGGCGCCGATCGAGCGGAGGGTACTCCGGTCGTCCGGTACAGTCACCATGCTGCCGGTCCAGCCTGCCACCCCGGACACTCCGCGCAGCCTGCGCTCCAGTACATTCATAACCGGCCAGAACTGGACGGCAAGGAAACGGGGCGTGTCTGGGCTGCGGTAGCCGAGTGCAACCAACTCCGCCGGTTTGCTGATTGGCAGCGAGCGCAGCATCGCATCGTTGATGACCGTGAAGACGGCACTGTTGGCCCCGATTCCCAGTGCCAGTGTCAGCACCGCCGTCAGGGCAAACCCCGGCGACTTCTTCATCTGCCGCATCGCAAACCGGACGTCCTGCGGCACGCTTTCAAGCAGACTTGTGCCGCGCGCCTCCCGGCAGTCTTCGGCGACCTGACTCTGGCCACCGAACGCTAGCCGCGCCTGCCGGCGCGCCTCTGTCTCGTTCAGACCGGCCGCGCGATGCTTCTCCACTTCCTTCTCAAAATGGAACTGAAGTTCGTCATCCAAATCTCCGTCCATCGATCGCCGCTGGAGCAGCGCTTTCATCCGGAATCGCAGATCGCTCAGAATGGACATAACTCACTCGCTCTCCAGCACAAGTGCTACGGCCGAGGTCAGCTTCCGCCAACTTTCGGTCTCCGCTTCGAGTTGTTTCCGGCCGTTGCGGGTCAGCTCGTAATACTTTGCGCGGCGGTTGTTGTCGGAAATACCCCATTTCCCGATGACCCAGCCCCGCCGCTCCAGGCGGTGCAGCGCCGGGTACAACGAGCCCTGCTGGATTCGGAGCATGTCGGAGGAAACCTGCTGCATCCGCTCGGAGATTGCCCAGCCATGCTGCGGTCCCAGAGACAAGGTTCTGAGGATCAGAAGATCGAGCGTGCCCTGGGGGAGATCGAGCTGCGAATCGGACATTTGCTTACCCTTCCACTTCTACAGGAAGACTATATGCTCAAGTCGTGCAAAAGTGCAAGGGGACGACGGAGGACAGATCATTCGGACCAGAGCCGGCCCAAAGGCACACCGTACAGATTCGCAGAATAGGGGATGATCTCACTGCCAGCGTAAAGGACGATCCCTCTCAGCCAGCTTTTTCCGACTGCGTCTGCCAATGCCTGCAACCCGCGCACGTCACCACTCCCCAGAGTCGAAGCCGCCTTTATTTCGATTCCAACCACATTCCCAGCCCGGTCTTCCAGCACGATGTCCACCTCCTGCCCCGACACTGTCCGCCAGTAGAAAAGTTCCGGCCGGCTCTTGCTCCAGGCGCATTGCTTGCGCAGCTCCATCAGGACGAAATTCTCAAGGATTGGTCCGGCCAGGTTTCCCTCCGCCTTGAGCCGGTCGGTGGTCGCTCCCAACGTGTGCGCCAGCAGGCCGCTGTCGTTCAGATAGACCTTCGGAGTCTGGATCACGCGTTTACCGAGATTTCGCGCCCACGGACGCAGCAACTGTACGAGGAACATCCCCTCCAGCAGAGCGAAATAGCGCTTCAGGGTGGTCTGCGGCAGAGCGATGGTCCTGGAGAGATCCGCGAAATTGAGCAGGCCGCCAGCACGAGCGGCAACCACCGAGAGCAGGCGCGGAATGGCGGTGGTATCTGCGATGCTGGCCAAATCGCGAATATCGCGCTGCAGCATGGTCATGATGTAGGACTGGAGCCATGCATCCCGACGCGCCGCGCTTTGACGGGCTACCGCGGGCGGGTACCCTCCGGTAACGATGATCTCCAGCAGTTTCTCCCAGGAAATTGCTGGCGGTTTACCGGACCACCTCACAGGAGACCTGGAAAACAACGTGTCGATGAAGTTCTCCTGTACCCCGTGCATCTCTCCCTGTGAGAAGGGCCAGAGAGTCAGGATTTCCATGCGCCCGGCCAGAGACTCCGACAGCTTTGGCAGCAGCATCACGTTCGCTGAACCGGTCAGCAGAAACTGCCCCGGCTGGCGCTTTCGGTCGATAGCGGCTTTGATGACCGGGAACAACTCGGGAACGTGCTGAACTTCGTCCAGGGTGACGGGCAGATTCAGGCCGACGATGAAGCCGTTAGGATCGCGCTTCGCCGCGGCGAGGATGCCGGGATCGTCGAAGGTTAGATACTGTCGATTCGCCTCGCGGAGCTCGTCGGACTGGACAAGCGTGCTTTTCCCTGTCTGACGGGCGCCGTTGATCAGGACGGCTGGCGTGTCGGAGAGCGCATCCCGGAGAGGTCTCGCAAGGTGGCGGCGGATCATGCCTGTATAATCAACCACTGTGCGGATGATAATCAACCGCAATCTGGATGATTATCCGTCTGTATGCCCGCCCGGAGAATGCTTCGGGCTGATCCCCCACGGCTCAGCCCGTTGGCCCACTTGGTTATGTCCACCAATCCGGGTGGCAGTCAGTTTGGTAGCAAATTTGTAGCAAAAAGCGCCGTTTGGGCCGGTTTTTGCCCCCTCGTCCGGCGTTTAACTCTTTTATTTGCTTCATCCGGCTGATATGCGATCACCTTCACACGGTGGAAGTCGTAGGTTCGAATCCTGCTGCGCCCACCATTCCGGTACAAGCCGCCTCCGCCCCGCCTATACTGGCCCTTCGCATTTTCACAGCTTAGGAGCCATCCTCTCCATGTCCCGACTTCGCCCTCACGCATGCCGCGGCGCTCTCGCCCGTTTCTTCTGCCTCGTCGCCGCCATCGGATCGCTTCCGGCCGTGCCTGCTCTCGCTCAGCAGCCGCCCGCGCCCCCGCAACAGCCCGCGTCCCGCCCCTGGCTCAATCCCGACCTGCCCACCAACCAGCGCGTCGACGACCTCATTGCGCAGATGACGCTCGAAGAAAAGGTCTCCCAGATGCGCGACCACGCGCCCGCCATCCCGCGCCTCGGCATTCCCAAATACGACTGGTGGAACGAAGGCCTGCACGGCGTCGCCTTCGCCGGAACCGCAACCAACTTCCCCCAGGTCATCGGCATGGCCGCCACCTTCGATGCGCCCCTGGTGCACAGCATGGCCGAGGTCATCTCCACCGAAGCCCGCGCCAAATACAACCAGGCCATGCGTGACGACGACCACGAAGCGTTCTTCGGCCTCACCTTCTGGGCCCCCAACGTCAACATCTTCCGCGATCCCCGCTGGGGCCGCGGCCAGGAAACCTACGGCGAAGACCCCTTCCTCACCAGCCGCATGGCCGTCGCCTTCGTCAGCGGCATGCAGGGCGACGATCCCCGCTACTTCCGCGTCATCTCCACCCCCAAACACTTCGACGTCCACAGCGGCCCCGAACCCCTCCGCCACCAGTTCAACGTCGATGTCTCCCCGCACGACCTGGAAGACACCTACGCGCCCGCCTT
>Ga0335072_10012905_pt1 | contig 11921 bp, 10 predicted proteins | sample Lox_Sample_21_FD_206725 | JGI IMG/M metagenome (GOLD analysis project Ga0335072, IMG submission 206725) | Soil microbial communities from Loxahatchee National Wildlife Refuge, Florida, United States - Lox_Sample_2.1 | ecosystem: Environmental > Terrestrial > Soil > Wetlands | place: USA...
GCCCAGCAGCGCGAGGCCCTGGGAGACCTCGTAGGAGATCAGCTGCGCGGCGCCGCGCATCGCGCCCAGGAAGGAGTACTTCGAGCCGGAGGACCAGCCGCCGAGCATGATCCCGTAGAAGGCGACGGCGCCAAACGAGAACAGGTAGAGCGGGCCGATCGAGACGTCCACTCCATACAGCCCGACCTTCGTGCCGAAGATGTCCTGCACGTTGCCGAAGGGGATCAGCGCGAACGCGGCGACCGCGGTGAGGATCGAGATCGTGGGCGCGAGCGCGAACAGGAAGCCGATCGAGGTCGTCGGGCGGAACTGCTCCTTCGTCAGCAGCTTCACGATGTCGGCGAGCGGCTGCAGCGCGCCGTAGGGACCGACGCGGTTGGGGCCGTAGCGGGCCTGGAAGCGGCCGAGCAGCTTGCGCTCGGCGAGCAGCACGACCGGCACGAGCTGCAATCCGACGGCGAAGATCACGATCGCCTTGATGATCTGGATCCACCAGGGCTCGAAGTAGCCGACGACGGACAGCTGCGTCGTCGTCACGATCCGTCCCCCTCGTTGCCGGCGGGGTGCTCCTCGGCTTCGGCTCCGGCGAAGGCGTGCGGATGGGGAGCCGAGCCCTTCGAGGCCTCCTCGTGGCCGGCGTCGCCATCGCGGTGACGCTCCTGCCAGCGCACGCCGCGGCCGCCGATCTCCTCCAGCGTCAGCCCACGGTAGAAGGCAACGGAGTCGAACACCTGCTGCGAGGCCGAGCGCTCACCGAGCACGCCGGCGTCGAAGCCCAGCAGCTCTCCGAGTTGCCCGAGCACGGCCCATCCCGGCTGCGTCGATCCGGCGCGTGCGGCGGCTTGGCGGACGCGCTGGATGCGCCCGTCGGGGTGCGTGACGGTGCCCTCCTTCTCGGCGTAGGACTCCGCGGGGAAGATGACGTTCGCGTGCTCGTAGAGGCCGGGCGAGAGCAGCGTGGCATGGGCGACGATCGTGCTGGCGCGCTCGCACGCCCCGGCCCAGGCGCCCTCCCCGGCGCTGGCGGAGAAGGGGTCGGCAGGGTCGAGCGGATCGGCCTGCATCAGGTACAGCGCGCTCAGCTCGCCCGCGGCCAGTGCGAGCGCGATCGCGCTCGCGTCCTTGCCGCCCTCGCCGGATGCCGGTCGCAGGCCGGGGGCGCCGTTCGGCAAGACGCCCACCTCGCGCAGCCCGCGGCCGTTGGAGGTGGCGGGAATTTCGAGCAGGCCGGCGCCCTCGGTCTCGGCGAGCTTCAGCTCGCCGGCAAGCTCCAGCAGCGCGCGCACGCGCTCGGCGCCGTCGGGGCCGGCGGCGAAGCGCTCGCCCCAGACGATGACGACCTCCTCGCCGTGCTCGTGCAGGCGCTTCGCGGTCTCGCGCAGCGCGTCCAGGTCTCCGCCCGCGACGCGCTCCAGCGTCAGCCCGTGGCGGCGCACCCCCTTGCGCAGGCGCAGGTCGAGGATCGGCGCGTCCTGCAGCGGGTCGCAGTCGAGCAGCAGCACCGAGTGCGCGAACTCGAGATCGGAGACCCTGGCCTGGAGGGCGGGGTCGCTGAGCGCCTGGAGCAGGTCGAGCGGCAGCGCGCCGTGCACGCGCGAGTCGACGTGCGGCGAGCCGAGCCCGTCGCGCATGAGGCGCGCGAGCAGCATGCCCTCCTCGTTGGAGACGCCTGAGCCGGCGAGAGCGGCGGTCTGCGCGCCCGCCCGCTTCAGCGCGGCGCTCGCCTCGGTGAGCGCGCGCTCCCAGGAGACGGGACGCAGCTCGCCGCCGTCGCGCAAGAGCGGCTGGCTGACGCGCATGCCGACGCGAACCGCAGGGCCGCTGCCGTTCTGGCTCGTGGCAGCGGTGCCCTGGGCCAGCTCGGGGTAGGCGAAGCGCCCGTGGTCGCAGAGCCAGCCGTCGTCGACCTCGGAGTGCTCGCGCGAGAGCACGCGCATGACGCGCTCGTCGCGGACGGTGAGCTTGACGTTGCACTGGGCGGGGCACAGGGTGCAAACGGTGCCGGCGTCCTCGATGTCCCACGGGCGCGCGCGAAAGCGGTAGGAGCGCGAGGTGAGCGCTCCGACGGGGCAGAGCTCGATGATGTTGCCGCTGAAGGGCGCGACGTATGGGTGCCCGTCGAAGGTGGAGACGAAGGAGTGCGCCCCGCGCTCGAGCAGCACGAGCTGGTAGTCCTCGGAGATCTCCTGGGAGAAGCGCACGCAGCGGTAGCAGAGGATGCAGCGCTCGCGGTCGATGGCGATCTTGGGCGAGAGCTCCAGCGGCTTGACGAAGTGGCGCTTGGGCTCGATGAAGCGCGAGATGCCGCCGCCCCAACCGAAGCTGATGTCCTGCAGCGGGCACTCGCCGCCCTTGTCGCAGACGGGGCAGTCGAGCGGGTGGTTGATGAGCAGGAACTCGACGACGGAGCGCTGCGCCTCCTTGACGCGCTCGGACTGCGTGTGCACGACCATGCCGTCCTTGACGGGGGTCGAGCAGCCGGTCTGGAGCTTGCCGATGCCCTCGACTTCGACGAGGCACATGCGGCAGGCGCCGACGGGGTTGCCGAGTTTGGGCTCGTAACAGAAGACGGGGATCTCGACGTCGCCGTGCTTGGCGGCGTCGACGAGCATCGAGTTCTCGGGCGCCTGCACCTCGCGGCCGTCGATCGTGAAGGTGATGGTGTTGGGTTCGGGCCGCGGCATCAGTGCGCGCCTCCACCGGAGGCCGCGCCGACGAGCGCCGCCTCTTCGCGTGCCCGTGCCTGCTCGATGTGCTGCTCGAACTCGCCGCGGAACTTGGCGATCATGGAGCCGATCGGCATCGCCATGGCGTCGCCCAGGACGCAGAGGCAGTTGCCGATGATGTGGTCCTGGACGGAGGCCATGATGTCGAGGTCCATGGGGGTCGCCTCGCCGGAGTCGATCCGTTCGAGCATCTTCACGGTCCAGTTGGTGCCCTCGCGGCAGGGGGTGCACTTGCCGCAGGACTCGTGGCGATAGAACTTGGCGACCTTCAGGGCGAGGTCGACGATGGGGGTGAAGTCGTCGACGACGATGACAGCCCCGGAGCCGAGCATCGAGCCGGCTTTGGCCATGGAATCGAAGTCGTAGGGGACGTCGAGGTCGTCGGGCAGCAGCACGGGCGAGGAGCTGCCGCCGGGGAACCAGCACTTGATCTCGTGACCCTCGGGCGGCCCCCCGGCCAGGCCGTAGATGATCTCCCGAGACGGGATGCCGAGTTCGATCTCGTAGTTGCCGGGGCGCTGGACGTGACCGGAGACGCTGACGAGCTTGGTGCCGGTGGAGGTCTCGGTGCCGAGCTTGGCGTACTGCTCGCCGCCCATGGCGATGATGGTGGGCACGGTGGAGAGCGTCTCGACGTTGTTGATGAGCGTGGGGCCTTTGTAGAGACCCTGGTTGGCGGGGAACGGCGGCTTCAGGCGCGGGTTGCCGCGCTTGCCCTCCAAAGAGTCGAGCAGACCCGTCTCCTCGCCGCAGATGTACGCGCCTGCACCGCGATGGATGACGAGGCTCAGCGAGTGCTCTGTGTCGAGCACTCGATCGCCGATATAGCCGGCTTGGCGCGCTTCCGCGAGCGCGGCGTCGAGCACGTCGGCCTGCAGGACGTACTCGCCACGGATGTAGACGAACGAGCGGTCGGCACCGGCGGCGTAGGCGGCGATGGCGATCCCCTCGATCAGCATGTGGGGGCACTTCTGCATCAGCTCGCGGTCCTTGAAGGTGCCGGGCTCGGACTCGTCGGCGTTGCAGACGAGGTACTTGCTCATCGAGCCCTGTGGCAGGAAGGAGACCTTCTTGCCCATCTGGAAGCCGGCGCCGCCACGGCCGCGCAGGCCGGAGGCTTCGAGCTGCTGGAGCACCTGCTCGGGCGTCATCTCCAGGGCCTTGCGCAGCGAGGAGTAGCCGCCGCGGGCTTCGTAGACGGACAGCGTGTTGAGCCCCGGCTCGTCGATGTCCTTGAACAGCAGCAGCTCGCTCACGGCTTGCCCTCCTCGGGCGCGTGGCGCGGGAACTCCTTGGAGTTCGCGTTGGGGTCGGCGACGAGGCGCGTGGCGAGCTGCTTCTCGGGCAGCACGGGACGGCCGGCGCGGGCGTCGTCGAGCAGCTGCGGCACGTCCTCGTCCTTCAGCGGCCCGACGTAGACGCCGTCGACAGAGGCCATGGGCGCGATGTCGCAGGCGCCGAGGCACTCGAAGGCGCGGACGTTGAAGTCGGGGTCCTCGCCGGCCTGCTCCTGCACGGCGGCGAGCAGCGCGTCGGCGCCCCGCAGCGAGCAGGAGATGTTCGTGCAGACGTAGATGCTGTGCCTGCCGACGGGCTGCTTCTCGAGCATGTCGTAGAAGCTGGCGACAGAGTCCAGGTAGGCGGGGGTGACGCGCATCACGCAGGCGACCTGCTCGATGGCCTCCGGCGAGCACCAGCCGTGCAGCTCCTGGGCGGCGTGCAGCGCGGGGATCGCCGCGGAGTGACGCTCGGGATAGCGCGCCATCGCCTCCTCGATCGTCTTGCGCAGCTCCGCGGGGACCTCGGTCGTCGCGGGGTCGGGGATCAGCGCGGGGTCCTTGTTCAAATCGGCGGGCTCGTCCCAGCCGGAGGCGCGGGTGCCGCCGGGAAGGCGGGGGACGGCGCTCATCGGTCGATCCCCCCGAGGATCGGGTCGAGCATGGCGACGGTGGCGATCATGTCGGCGATGTAGGCGCCCTCGACCATGTGCGAGAGCGCCTGCAGGTTGACGAAGCTCGGGTCGCGCATGTGCACGCGGGCTGGCTTGGAGCTGCCGTCGGAGCGCACGAAGCAGCCCAGCTCACCCCGGGGGCTCTCGATGGCGTTGTAAACCTCTCCCTGCGGCACGCGGAAGCCCTCGGTGACGAGCTTGAAGTGGTGGATCAGCGCCTCCATCGAGGTCGCGAGCTCGTGTCGCGGGGGCAGCGCGACCTTGCGGTCCTCGGTGATGTGCGGCCCTTCGGGCAGCCCGTCGATGGCCTGCTCGATGATCTTCACGGACTCGTAGATCTCGGCGAGGCGCACGGCGAAGCGGTCGTAGTTGTCGCCCACGGTGCCGACGGGGATCTTGAAGTCGAAGTCGCCGTAGGAGCTGTAGGGGGCGGCCTTGCGGAGATCCCACGGGTTGCCGGCGGCGCGCAGCAGAGGCCCGGTGACGCCGAGTGAGAGCAGCGTCTCGGCGTCGAGCGGGCAGGTGCCGCGCAGGCGCTCGAGCACGATCTGGTTGGAGTTGAGGATCGCCCCGTACTCGTCGGCGCGCTCGGGCATCACCTTCAGGAACTCGCGCACCTTGCGCTCGAAGCCGGAGGGGATGTCCTCGATCACGCCGCCGACCTGGAAGTAGCGCGTGTGCATGCGAGCGCCGGAGGACATCTCGAACAGGTCGAGGATCAGTTCGCGCTCGCGCAGGCAGTAGAGGAAGATCGAGACGGCGCCCAGGTCCAGCGCGCTGGTGCCGAGCCAGATCAGGTGCGAGGCGATCCGGTTGAGCTCCAGGTGGATCACGCGCAGGTACTGCCCGCGCGCGGGCACGTCGACTTCGAGCAGCGTCTCGACGGCGCCGCAGTAGGCCATCGAGTTGAAGTAGTAGGACAGGTAGTCCATCCGCTCGATGACGGGGATCACCTTCCAGTAGGCCTTGTCCTCGGCGGTCTTCTCGATCCCCGTGTGCACGTAGCCGATGACGGGTTTGACGTCTCGCACGATCTCGCCCTGGAGCGTCACGAGCAGGCGCAGCACCCCGTGCGTGGCGGGGTGGTGCGGGCCGAAGTTGAGCGTCAGCAGCTCCTGCGTCGTGTCGGGGCCGCCGTCCTGGAACTCGCTTGGCTCTTCCAGCGGCGAGAGCGTGACGCTCTGCTCGCGGCGGCGGTACTCCGAGAGCGTCGGCTCGGGCGGGGTCACTCGCGCGCCTCCAGCCATTTGCGCTCGTTGCGCGTGAAGATCACGGGTTCGCCGCCGACGGGGAAGTCGCGACGCTGCGGGTGGCCCTCGTAGTCCTCGGGCATCAGGATCCGGCGCAGGTCGGGGTGGCCCTCGAAGACGACCCCGAACATGTCGTAGACCTCGCGCTCCTGGTGATCGGCGGTGGGCCAGTCCGCGGTGACGGACTCGACGTTCGGGGCGTCGGCGGGGACGCGGATCTTGACGGTCACGCGGTCGACGCGGCTCATGTCGAGCAACTCGTAGACGACGCCAAGGCGCGGCTCCTCGGGGTAGTGGTCGACGCCGTGCAGGCTCGCGAGAAACGTGTAGCCCTTCGCGCGCAACTGCTCGAGCGCCGAGCGGATCTGCGCGGAATCGACTTCCAACGTCGCCCGTTCGCGGAAGTACACCGTCCTGAGCGTCGCCTCGCCCAACTCCTGGGCGAGCAGCTCCAGCCCGGTGGCGTCAGGCATTCAGGCGCCTTCGCCGGGTCGGGGGCCGGCTAGCGGGCATCCGCGGGAGCCTCCTCGGTACCGCGGGCGTCGTAGCGGTCGCGCCAGCCCATGTCGGGGTCGTCCTGCACGAGCTTGCGCAGCTTGAGGATGCCGTGCATCAACGCCTCGGGGCGCGGCGGGCAGCCGGGCACGTGCAGGTCGACGGGCATGAACTTGTCGGCGGGCACGAGCGCGTAGTTGTTGAAGACGCCCATCGAGCTGCAGCAGGCGCCCATCGAGATCGCCCACTTCGGCTCGAGCATCTGGTCGTAGAGCTTGCGGATGATCGGCGCCATCTTGATCGACACCCGGCCGGCGAGGATGATCAGGTCGGCCTGGCGCGGCGAGGCGCGGAAGGCCTCGAAGCCGAAGCGTGCGATGTCCATGCGGGGGCCGGCGGCGTGGAACTGCTCCATCGCGCAGCACGCCAGCCCGAAGCCGAGCGGGAAGAACGAGTTGGATCGCGCCCAGGCGACGGTTTTGTCGAGCGTGGTCAGCAGCACGCGCTCTTCGACGTACTGTTCGAGCTCCTCGCCCTCAAGCCGGGCGGGGCGATTGGCGCCCTCGAGCTCGCCGCCGCGCAGCAGCTGATGCGCGTTCAGCTCGTTTACCCGCAGCGCCGCCGGATCGCGTTTCACTTCCACTCGAGTGCCCCTCTGCGCCAGACGTAGACGAAGGCGACGAACAGCAGCACGATGAAGACGATGGTCTCGGCGAGGGCGAAGCCGCCGAAGGCGCGCAGCTCGACGGCGATCGGATAGAGGAACGCGACCTCGATGTCGAACAAGATGAACAGCATCGCGATCAGGTAGAAGCTGATCCCGAAGCGCATCCCGCGCTGGACCTCGGAGGGCAGACCGCACTCGTAGGGGTCCTGCTTGTGCGGCGTCTTGCGGCGCGGCCCGATGTAGGAGTTGAGCACTACGAAGATGCCGCCAACGGCACCACCAAGGATCAGGAATACGATCGCCGGGAGATAGCTTCGTAGCACCGAGCGCTGTTATATCACCCTTGTGGCAATGTGTTACATAGTGGCAATCGGCTCGAATTCTCGGCTAGAAACAAGTGTCACGAGGGGTCGTCGAAGGCCCGTCGGGGGCACCGCGGAATCGCCCCGCCATCGCCTGCCCGGCGACTCGTACGGAGCCCGCCGGCGGCTCGGCTCGCGCGCATGACCCAGGCGGTGGTCGCAGGCTCGATCGCGGTCGCGGCGCTGGCGGCGCTGGCGGGCCTGTGGGGTGGCTGGCTGTGGTACGACGGCGGCCCGGGCGAGCGCGCGGCGCGCGGCTTCTGGACGCTTCTACGAGCGAGCCAGGGGGCGGGGCTCGTGCTTGCGGTCGCGGTGGGCTCGCTGGCGGCGGCGGGCAACTACTCGACGGACCACCTCTTCTACCTGTACGCGCTGCTGCCGCTGGCGGTCAGCTTCGTGGCGGAGCAGCTTCGCGTGGCCTCGGCGCAGACGATCCTCGACCAGCGCGGGCTGCCGGACGCGCAGGCGGTCGGCGCGCTGGCGGAGCCCGACCAGCGCGCGGTCGTACGCGAGATCGTCCGCCGCGAGATCGGGATCATGGCGCTGTCGGCGCTGGTGGTGGTGTTCCTGGCGCTGAGGGCCGCGGGCACGGCCCACGGGTTCTGAGCCCAAGAGGGCCGAAGGCCCGGTCAACGACGCCAGGAGGGCGGCGCTCCTCATCGGCGGGGCGGGCTGGATGCCCGCCCGAGCTATATATTCCGCCACTGCATGAGGCTCAGCGCGAAGATCGCCGCCCCGCTGGCGGCCCTGCTCGTGGCGGCGCTCGCGCTCAGCGCGTGCGGCTCGCAGGGGGTCAGCGTCGCGAAGGACAGCCCGTACTACCGGGGCGCGGTGCTGTTCCGCGAACACTGCTCGGGCTGCCACACGCTGTCGGTCGTCGGCGCGCAGGGCTCGGCGACGAGCATCAAGGACCGCGTGAAGACGAGCGGGCCGAACTTCAACATCCGCAAGGAGAACGTCGAACAGGTTCTCTACGCGATCCGCAACGGCGGCTTCTCGGGCGCGATCATGCCGGAGAACATCGTGCTGGGCGACGACGCGAAGGCGATCGCGAACTTCCTCGCGAAGTACTCGGGCAGCCAGGCGCAGAAGGCGCCTTCCACGCCGATCACGCTCTCCACGAAATAGAGCGCCGCGGGGGCGCGAGGCGTGCTGGACCTCAAGCGCATCAGGGATGACCCCGGCGGCGTCGCGGACGCGCTGGCGCGGCGCGACCCGGAGCTGCGGGCGGTGGTCGAGCAGCTGCTCGCGGCCGACGAGCAGTGGCGCACGGCGACGACTTCGGCCGAGGCGCTGCGCGCCGAGCAGAAGGCGCGCTCGCAGGAGTTCGGCGCCGCGAAGGCGCGTGGCGAGGAGGCGCCGGAGCTGCGCGAGCAGATGCAGGCGCTGAGCGCGGAGGTCAAGCGGCTGGGCGAGCAGGCAGCGGGCGCGAAGGAGCGCCTGGACGAGCTGCTGGCGCGCCTGCCGAACCTGCCGGACCCCAGCGCGGCGGACGGCCCCGAGGACGAGGAGCTGCGCCGTGTCGGCGAGCCGCGTCAGCTCGGCTTCGAGCCGAAGGACCATCTGGCGCTGGCGGGGCGGATGATCGACATGGACCACGCCGCGAACCTGTCGGGCTCGCGCTTTGCCTATCTGCGCGGCGAGCTGGTGATGGTGGAGCTGGCGCTCGTCGGCTGGGTGCTGCAAAAGCTGCGGGGCAAGGGCTTCGAACCGGTGATCCCGCCGGTGCTGGTGCGCGAGCGGGCGCTGTACGGGACGGGTTTTTTGCCGGACACCGAGCAGCAGATCTACAGCCTGCCGGAGGACGAACTGTTCCTGGTCGGCACCTCTGAGGTGGCGCTGGCCTCGCTGCACGACGAAGAGATCATCGAGGGCGATTCGCTGCCGCTGCGCTACGCGGGCTTCTCTCCGTGCTTCCGCCGCGAGGCGGGCGCGGCAGGCAAGGACACGCGCGGGATCATCCGCGTGCACCAGTTCGAGAAGGTGGAGATGTTCAGCTTCGTCGCGCCGGAGGACTCGGCGGAGGAGCACGAGCGCATCCTCTCGATCGAGGAGGAGATCCTGCGCGAGCTGGAGCTGCCCTACCGCGTGGTGAACATCGCCGTCAACGATCTCGGCAACTCGGCGGCGAAGAAGTACGACTGCGAGGCGTGGCTTCCGGCGCAGGCGCAGTACCGGGAGCTGACCTCGTGCTCGAACACGACCGACTACCAGGCGCGGCGCCTGAACATCCGCATGCGCAGCGAGGGCCAGAAGGGCACGCGCGCGCCGCACACGCTTAACGGCACCGCCGTCGCGGTCGGCCGCACGCTCGTGGCGCTGCTGGAGAACGGGCAGCAGCAGGACGGGAGCGTCGAGCTGCCGGCGGTGCTCGCGGCGTACGGAGCGCCCGCGCAGCTCGCCCCCGCTGCGAGTTAGCTCGATTCCGAGCGACCTCTCCTGACTCGATCCCGGGTCGCCGAGCAGCGCTCACGCGGTTCCTGCAAAGTGCGATAAAGCATTCAGACAGATGCGACGATTCCCTTTAGGGGGATGTAGGCTGGACTCGCACTGGCGAGCGAAGGGGATGACGATGCAGAGAGCGACGGCGGTCGTGCACAACGGCCAGCGCATGAGCCAAGCGCGCTGGAAACTGCTCGGGCTTCTGTTTGTGCTCGTCGCGCTGGCTGCCGTGGCCCGCCCGGCGGCCGCATCCGCGGAACTCACCGAAGCCGAGACGGCCCATCTGCCCGAAATCGTCCAGTGGGCTTACCGCACCAGCGCGGTAAAAGATCCGCTGCCCTGCGAAGCAGTCTGCAACGCGCTGTGGGCCGCAGCGGCCGAACATCCAGGCAGCGCGGGTGAAGAAGAAGGCTTGTGGGACGAGATCGCGCGTCTCGAGATGGGTCTAGGGATGTGGGGCACGCTTGAAAGCCTGCGCTCGCAGTTGGGCGGTGTGGCGCTGGCGTCGACTCCTCTCCGCGTCGGATGGGAAATCAACAACGGATCCAGCGAAGCAGGGCGGAAGTGGATGGAGATAGTTGGCCCCACGGCGCCGGCCGGCCTCTGCGGCGGGGAATCCACGGCGAACCTCCGCCTCGAAGGCGAATCTGTGGGGGTCAGTGCTTTCGAAAAACCAATCGCCGCCCGCAACAGCTGGCTTCTCGAGGGTTGCATCGGGCTCGGCGAAGACGTCTCCGAGTACGTCAAGGAAGTCGTTAAACCAGCGGGTCCGTGCGCGCCGTTCCTCCAGGACCCGCGCGTGTACGGCGGCTGGGTCCGCACTGACTTCCATTGGAATCAGTGTGGGGAAGAAATCGGCAAAGAAGTGCCCGAAGTCCCGATGTATGCGTCGATCTACCGCTCGCGCTTCCGTTTCAGGCCAGTCGTTGACTGGGAACACCAGCATCTCGAAGGCCCCGGCACCAAGAACGTCGAAACGCACTCCGCGACCGACCCTGGGGAAGCGGCCGTCATCGCGGCGGTCACGGCAGCCCTGGAACGGGGAGGCCCGCTGAGGGCCCTCGTCGACTGGGCGATCTCGGGGCCGCTCGGGCCGAACCCGCTGGGCCCCGTGCCTCGCGAAGGGGGGGTGCCCCGCAAACACAGCTGCTTCTCGGGCAAACCCGTGAACTGCGCCAACGGGAACGAGATGGAGACGCAGTCAGACCTGTCGGTCGGCGGCCGCGGTCCTGCGCTGCGGCTCGCGCGCACCTACAACTCGCAGCTGGCGAGGGAACAGAGTGAACCCGGTCCGTTCGGCTACGGCTGGACGAGCTCATACAGCACTCATCTGCAAGTCAATGCGGAATCGGGGATGGTGACTGTCACGGAAGACGATGCCAGCGTCGTCAGGTTCGTGCCCACCGAAGGTCAATTGAAGCCCCTTGGCGCACTGGTTCAGGCGACGCTTGCCCACGAAGGCTCCGAATACGTCTACACGCTGCCAGATCAGACCACGCTGCGCTTCAACGGCTCCGGCCGGCTTTTAAGCGAGACGGATCGCAACGGCAACGCGCTGACGATGGCCTACGGGAGCGGGAATCTGGAAACGATCACCGACTCTGCCGGGCGCAAAATCACGCTCGCCTACAACGGCGAAGGCGAGATCGAATCGGCGAAAGACCCGATGGGACACGTGGTCAAATACGCCTACGAAGGGGGCAACCTGGCGAGCGTGACCGAGCCCGGCGAAGAAAGCCCGCGCTGGCAATTCAAATACGACTCCTCGCACGAGTTGACGAAACAGACCGACGCGAAAGGGCACGCGGTCGTGAACGAATACGACGGCTCGGGCCGCGTCATCAAGCAAACCGATGCGCTCTCGCGGAAACGCGAATGGGAATACAAAGGCAGCGAAAGCGCGCCGGAAACGAAGATCACGGAGCCGAACGGCTCGGTCACCATCGAGAAGTTCAACGATCTGGACGAGCCTACGAGCGTGAGTCGAGCGCACGGGACCGAAGCGGAATCGACGAGCAGCTACGACTA
>Ga0335072_10012906_pt1 | contig 11920 bp, 12 predicted proteins | sample Lox_Sample_21_FD_206725 | JGI IMG/M metagenome (GOLD analysis project Ga0335072, IMG submission 206725) | Soil microbial communities from Loxahatchee National Wildlife Refuge, Florida, United States - Lox_Sample_2.1 | ecosystem: Environmental > Terrestrial > Soil > Wetlands | place: USA...
GCAAGAAGGCGGGACTATGAGCAATAGCCGAAAGTTTAGCCGCTTCAAATGGGGCCCCATTAGGGGGCCGCACGCAGAAATCGACGCTCTTCCCTTAACCCTAGCAAGCCGCCAAGCACCTTCACGAGAAAACAGGAGCAGCATATGTTCAGCGGCCGCCGCAGACGGAATGCGAATGACACCAGATCTTACGCATTGGATGACGATTTCAAACAATTGTTCGCGAGAGAGATCAGTAGTCTATTCCAACTGTCCTTTCAGTTGAACGCTGATGCAAACCGAGCAGAACGTTGTCTCACTCTTGCACTGGAGAACTGCCTCAGCGGGAACGCGATATGCAAGGATTTTGTGCGTGTCTGGGCGCGCCGAATGATCATCCGCAACGCGATACATCTTCTTTTGGGTATTGACCGCGATACCTGTAACGCTACCGGCTCTGAACTCCCACTCTGCTTCGGTGAAGTTCGGAAAGAAGAACTGTCGAAATCGCTCGCGGTCTTCCAACTAACCGACTTCGATCGCATTGTCTATGTGATTTGCGTCCTTGAGCATCTTTCGATTCAGGATTGTGCCCTGCTCCTGAGGAGAGCGCCGAAGGATGTCCACGAAGCAGTCGCACGTGCCATGGATCGAATGGGCGACCAAACTGACATGAGCCAAGCAGGCGCCAGTAGGACTGATCATGTTGAGCTTCCTTCGACTGCTTCGATTCTGAACTCTTTCCGAAACGGGCCTCAACCTTCTTCAAGCCCGATGATGTTCCAGCGATTAACAAGCTTGTAGGCTTTGGCATCGCAAAAGGGTGCGTGAACAGCATGAATGACCTGCCGACTCATGTTGTCGAACCGAAGTCGACAGTTACGACTATCGACACCCGCTCCGACGGAATGCAATCGAATCGCCGTTCATTTTGCAAGGATTAACAAGTTGATGAGCTTTGGTACAGCGATTGCCAATGTTCAGTTGTAGGCCAAGTATCAGTAGCCGCCGCGTTTATCGCTTCGATTTTCGACCAAAGAACCTTACACGTGAACAATGGCCGCGTCGATACTCGCGGCAAAGGAGACTTCTTTAGTATGAAAATGTCCATCGGGAACTTTCTGCTTCGCCGCCTTCAAGAGGCTGGGATTCGCCATATTTTTGGAGTTCCTGGCGATTACAATCTCGCATTCATGCAGCAGCTCGAAGACCGCGGTGAGCCCGCTTGGGTCGGCAACTGCAACGAACTCAATGCCTCATATGCGACCGACGCATACGCGCGCATCAACGGACTGGGCGCGCTGGTCGTGACGCATGGCGTTGGGACCCTGAGTGCAATGAACGGCATCGCCGGCGCATACAGCGAACATGTGCCTGTAATCATGATTAGCGGTTCGCTTCCACTCCGATCGGTTCAGCGTGGAGATCTCATGCACCACACTCTTGCCGAACCGGGAAAAGGTGATCTCTGTCGCATATTCGCCGAAGTCACAGCAGCCCAGGCGCAGCTCACTCCTGAGAATGCCACCACCGAGATCGATCGAATCATTTTGACGGCGTGGCGCAGAAAGCTTCCGGTCTATCTTGAACTGCCTTCGGATATCTCCTATCTCGAGATCGACGCGCCAGAATCTCCCCTGGAACTCGCGATGCTTCCGAGCGATGGAGAGAACCTCAAAGCCGGCGCACAAATGATCCTGGATCGATTGAATGTGGCCAAGTCGCCTGCGTTTCTGCTTGATATTGATGTGATGCGCTTCGGATTGTCGGCGCAAATCATGGAAATCGCCGAGCGATTCCAAATGCACGTCGCAACGCTAAATTGCGCAAAGGGAGCTGTGCCTGAAACTTCTCATCAATTTCTGGGAACGTACTGCGGGATTGCGAGCGCTCCCGCCACGCGCGAGGCCATTGAAGGAAGCGATTGTCTGTTGACGGTTGGCTACCGCCGCCTCGAATCAACCACCGGGTTCTTTACCGACAAACTGCCGCCTACAGCTATCCACCTCAATTCAACCTATGTCGATGCGGCAGACAGGAACTTCCAGGGGGTTTATGTCGGGGAGCTTTTGCAGGCAATCATTGACTCATCTTCAGACAAGTTGACAGAAAAGCAGCCGCCTCGTCCGCAGAAGCATCTGGATTTCGCCCCTTCGGATGCCCCCCTAACGCAGGATGCGTATTGGAAGGCGGTACAGAACTTTTTGCGCCCTGGTGATGTGATCGTCGTTGAAGACGGCACATCGAGTGCGGGATTTGGGCGACTGACCCTGCCACCCGACTCAATTTACATTACCGGGGCATTTGTCTGGTGCTCGATCGGCTATGCAACAGGAGCACTCCTCGGAGCCATTCTCGCGACCCCCGGACGGCGCCACATTTTGCTGACGGGAGACGGGTCGCTCCAGATGACAGTCCAGGAGATCTCAACCATTATGCGGCTTGACCTGAAGCCGCTGATCTTCGTGAACCAAAATGATGGATACACGGTTGAGAGAGCTGTTCTGGGAAAGGCTGCGAAGTACAACGACATCGCAAAGTGGCGCTATTCGGAGCTGCCCAATGTCTTCAGCCGAGATACGAAAGTCGAGAGCCGCGTTGTAACGACCAGTTGCGAGTTGCAGAAGGTATTGGACTCCAGGCACTCCTCGATGGTCTTCGTGGAATGCGTCATGGACAAGTACGACGCGCCATACGATCTGATCCTCGGCGGGCACGCAATCGCCGACACGGACTATGGAGCCCGAGGGCCACAGTCTGCGGCCAATTCGCAGATTCAATTCCCGGCACATTGAACAAAACACTGGCACTCAGCCTCGCAGATCTTTTCTGTCCCGAGCTGGACTGCGAGGCTCTCAAACCGGACAAAGCTGCGCACGTGAACAGAAATTGCGCAAGTTCACACAGGAGAATGCGACATGCATAAGGTGGTAGTTTTCATTTTCTTAACAGCGGCTATCGTCCGGGCGCAGGAACAACATAGCCAGCCATCCTCGGCGGACTTTGCTTCTACCAACTTATCCTCAGCCGTGCGCAGTACGTCGGTGGTCGATAAACGGACAAGCGAGAGCCGTTGGTACGCGAGAGTCGGCGTCCTAGGTGCCATCTATCATTCGAGTGCCACTTTCGCAACAAGTGGTAGCACGGTTCCTGACGCCAGCGCACAGGTCAGTAACGACGAGAGCGTAACGCTGGATGTTGGCTACGACGTCACCAGAGACATTTCTACGCAGCTCATGATTGGAGTTCCCCCGAGACCGACAATAAACGGCCAGGGAACCGTCGCGAGCCTGGGGGAGCTCGGCGCGGTCAGATACGGACCGGGAATCTTGACGGGGCTGTACCGGATTCGAAGATGGAGGGCCTTTCAACCTTACGTGGGACCTGGCGTTGCCTATGCAATCTTTCTCAAAGATCATGACGCGTCTGTTACAGACCTCCACGTTGCCAATAACTTTGGATCCGTGCTTCAGGCCGGCGCCGAGTACAGGATCGGGGAGCGGTGGAGCATATTCGGAGATTTCAAGGAAATTTGGCTCGGCGTCAATGCTCACGGACTGATCGGGGGTGAGGTCCCAGTTACCGCTCATGTGTCCCTCAATCCGAGCCTGGCATCCGCAGGCATAAAGTATCGCTTTGGTCGGACACAGCGGCGGTGACTAGAGGTCCGACGGCTGCGTTCGCACGATTTGCAAATTACTGAGCTGTGAACATCTGCATGTGGCTGGTTCGCCAAGCTATCGGGTCCGTTGCGCATTACTTCGATCGGAGGTCGATGAGAGAGAAATATGAACAAGCCGTTTTCTATTGCTGCAACCCAGGAAGAACAGCAGTTGCTATCGTGCGCACTAGCCGGTAGTGCAGACGCATTTGAGACACTTGTGCGGCCCCACACGGGCGCCCTCTTGCGAGTGACCCAGCGACTACTTCGCAACCGCGAAGATGCAGAGGATATTGTACAGACCACGCTTCTAAAGGCCTGGCTGAACCTGGACTCCTTTCAAGGGCGTTCGCGATTTTCATCATGGCTGACTCGGATCGCGATCAATTCTGCTCTCATGAGAATGCGCGCTAACCGTCGCAAAATCGACCTGTCTCTCGATGAAATGGTTCAGGCTGAAATGCCTGTCGGCGCCCGTGCAGTAGAAATCGGACCAGACCCCGAAGAGAGATATGCGACCAAAGAGGTTCTCGGCATTGTTGAAAGTATGTTTGGCCGTTTGCCTTCGCATCATGCCGAAGTTCTATGGATGAGCATTATCCAGGAGTTCACCGGAAAAGAGGTTGCGCAAATTCTGAACGTCTCAGTTGCAACCGTGAAATCGCGGTTGTACCGGGCACGGACAATATTGTCCCGAAGTACGCAACCGATGCTCAGCAGTCGATGCCGGCGTGCAAATGCCGTAATCAGAGGCGCCGCGGCCCTTGCCCCCCAAATGGCAGCCGGCGATTGAGGTTGTGTAGGGCCCGATTCGAGTGGCCGGCTGGTCACGATCAATTCTTTGTGAGGAGAACGATTCTCGTGAATAAGCCGATCCTGGTCGTCACATCCCGCTTCATTGAACCGATTGAAGCACGCATTGACAACAAGTACGAAGTCAGACGGAAAGCGGATGGAACACCATTCACCCGTGCGGAGCTACTGGAGGCCTCCAAAGGCGCCGACGCGATATTAATCACCCCATTCGACAGGCTCGACGCCGAGTTCTTTCAGAGCCTTTCGCCTTCTGTCAGAGTGATCTCAACCTATTCCGTTGGCATCGACCACATCGATATGCACGCAGCTGCTGAACGTAACATTGCGATCGGATATACGCCGGCAGAAGTGACGGATGCCACAGCTGACATCGCGATGTTATTGATTCTTGGTACTAGTCGGCGTGCCTTTGAAGCGCAAGAGCTAGTCAGAAAACGCGAGTGGACATTGCCGCGCGCCGGTGCTCTGTTGGGCTGGCAGATTACCGGCAAGACACTTGGGTTACTGGGGATGGGCCGTATCGGGCAGGCCGTTGCGAAGCGTGCCCGCGCCTTTGGGATGAAGATTGATTACTCGGATCCACACCAGCTACCCGATGATAACGCGGGAGGCGCGGTGTTTCATGCTGATCCGCTCGAACTGCTACAAGTTAGTCAATTCTTGAGCCTGCATGCGCCCGAGACACCAGCAACTCACCATTTTGTCAACGCGAAGACCATTTCTCTGCTTCCTCAAGGCGCGATCGTGGTAAACACAGCCCGCGGGGGCCTCATCAACGATGACGACTTGATCGAAGCCCTCAAGACCGGGCGTGTCGCTGCTGCAGGTCTCGACGTCTACGAAGGAGAACCACAACTCAACCCCGCGTATATCGGACTCAAGAATACCTTCTTATTGCCACATGCCGGTTCAGCAACGATTGAGAGCAGGACAAACATGGGCATGGTCGCACTCGACAACATCGACGCTATCCTGAATGGAACCCAAGCCCCCTCGCTCGCAAAGCCTTAGGTTGCCCAACCAAACCTGAAGGCTCTCATCCAAATTGAACAGGATTCAAAACAAGCGATGACTCCGTGGCCATGGCGTGGGCCGGGGCAGCAGGCTCTCTTTGTCCAGGGCTTCAACAACGGCGTCATTCCCTTGTTTTAGTCCGTCGGAGACGATGCTGTTCGACATATTCGACTTCGACACAATCAGTTTCCGCCGCAGCGCAATTCTTCAGCTGAGAAATCAACCATTTAGCCGGTTCGACAGTCTGGCATGTGCGTTGCATTGAAAGAAGCGAGAGAGCAACGGCAGTCCTGAAGATCTCGTTCTCTAAGAGCAAGTACAGGAGCCCAGGACGTCTCAAGGAATTCTGAAAAAACGAGATCGTGAGCGATCAGACCAGCCAATTCAGCTGCTATGGAGGATGGACATGCACGACGAATCTATTGAACCGATGACCGTTGAGAACGTAGAGGATTTTGATGTATGGATATTCGACTCGGCGGATCTGGTTGCGTCCGTCGTTCCCCATGTTGCTCCATCGAGGGCGACGACGGAGAGCTACGAAATCTGCGAACACTGAGGCGCTCCAAGAATAGCAACAGGAAGATGGGCCGCCGCTATTTCGTCAAGTCCACCCTGAAAACCGGTGCGGAGGGGGCAAGCCAGATGATTGTAGTGCATGAGACAATTCGCCATCCCCATCGGCGAAAGGCAATCGATCCTTCGCCTGTGATCAGCGCGTTACAGGGAGCGATGGATGCCATTGCGTACGCAGAAATGCGGCGGTTTCGGTCCATGCTCGATTCTCTTTCTCCAGAACAGAAAGAGGCTGTCCAGATCGTCCTGCATGGAATTGCGGACAAATTCCTGCAACCAGTGATCCGCACACTAAATGAATCCGCTAAGCACGGAGATTCAGAAAGAATTGCGGCGGTGTGTAGACTCTTTGATCTGCCCCCGCTGTCCCTCATGGACACGAGCATTGATCGGTCAAGTTCGTCTGCCGTGAATCCGCTCGGCTTGCTTATGGCATAGAAGGAACGTTAGGCGGAAGTCAATTTGGTGCAAGATGCAATCGAAGATGAGACGACAATGAACACTTTCTCAGATTGTTCTCAAACACGCGCGATGGTGTACATCGTTCTTTGTATCGCACTGCTAGTCGCATGCCACGGCGAACTGGCTGCGCAGAGAAACGACCATCATGTGCACAACATCGTATTAGTTCATGGCGCCTGGGCCGATGGATCGGGTTGGAAGGGTGTCTACGACATTCTGACTGCGCATGGCTATAGGATCAGCATCGTGCAGGAGCCTGAAACTTCGTTCAAAGACGATGTCGATGCGACGAGACGTGTCATCGCTCAGCAGGATGGTCCGTGCATTCTTGTCGGCCACAGCTACGGCGGAGCCGTCGTCACCGAGGCCGGTAATGACCCAAAGGTCCTCGGGCTGGTCTACATCGCGGCTCATATGCCGGATGCGGGCGAAGACGAAGCCGACGATGGCAAGCGATTCCCCAGCGATCTGAGCAAATCCGGTGCGATCAAGAAAACGCCGGACGGCTTCACCTATCTTGATCCAGCACAATTTCATGAGTATTTCGCGGCTGATCTTCCGGCGGATCGGGCGGCGTTTATGGCACGATCGCAGGTCTACAACTATGCAGACAACTTCAAAGCTGTTATCACTGCGGCGGCCTGGAGGAACAAACCCAGCTGGATGTTGGTGGCCGGATCAGACAGAACCATCAGCCCAGAGCTAGAACGCTGGTATGCGAAGCGGGCCCATAGCCACATGGTTGAGATTGCAGGCGCCAGCCACGCTGTATACGCGTCACGGCCCAAAGAAGTTGCGGCCGCAATTGAACAGGCTGCTTCTCACGTTAATTGATACAGACGCCGAAGCAGTCTTTGGGACGGAATGGGAAATTACGGCCTACAAGCGGGCTTCAGTTGAGTCAACTTCCTGAACCGTTCTGTCCGCGACAAGGTTTCCAGAAGCGGAGCAGCTTGGGTGAGAGTGGCACATCGCGGTCCTTCGCTCCCTTGCCGTGGCGGGTGTGGATCACCATGCGCTAGCTGTCGATGTCCTCCACCTTGATCCGCGCCGCTCCCGCCCTGCGTGCTCCGGTTGACCAGACGATCTCCCCCAAGCCGCTTAGAATTGGCCCATTAGCCATCCAAATTGTTCCGTCGCGGCCCCGAAAGCTCCCCGAAAGACAGTTTCTTCAGCGATGCCGAGCACCAGTCCCTGGATCAGCAACAACGGAGCAACATTCCCGGGATTTGTTGCGTACGGAGCGGGAGTAAGAGATCTGTGAAACAAACTGGGGTAGTAGTCGATGCAGAGCATCGCAATTCCGAAGAGCGCGCCGATCCATAATGCTTGGCAAACGTGAGTTGCACCGCACCGAGGCAGCCTAAGGCCAAAGCTGCCGCGAAAAAATGGACGAAGAATGGCAGCCATATTTTTTCGGAATCGTTAGACCGTCCGGGCGACAGACCAGCGACTTCTGCCTTTTCGGCACCCCCAATTGGACGAAATTCTGGACCAAGTTCCAGTCAACCCCGTCCCGGTTGGAGAAATCGGTCAGTTGGGCCTAGACACATTGCTTCGTTTCTCAGTGAGTTTCCATTACTGAACTCGTTTGGTAGGACTGAGGGAGCACCGCGGGAACAGATGTATGGCAAAGGCAAGGCACTCGGATTTCACTGTATTCCCTCCTGGAGTCTCCTGGCCTGGATTTGTAATTTCGTACTCGAGCCCCGCGATCAGCGAATCGCTACTTGGCGAAAGGCCCCGGCAAAAATCAAATAAGCCGGTCCAGCGCTGCACACGATCGATCGTCTTCAGAAAGCAATTGATTTGAATTTAGCTTTACTTGGAGCTGAGCGGAATCGAGGCATCTTGCTCGAGCCTGAAATCGAGCAGGGTCTCACTCGGCACCTTTACTTGATCCCCCCGAGTGATGATTTCAGAGCCTGCGCCAGCACCGGCGCCAACGCCCGCGCCGATTGCAGCTCCCTGCCCGCCGTCGGCGGCTGCACCGATGAGCGCTCCAAGAGCCGCGCCACCAAACGTTCTCTTCGCAGTGCTCGCGCCGCGCGACTTACCGGCCACCTCATACTCTCCCGTCACTACAGGCACCAGTCTCCCATTCACTTCAATTCCGATCAGTTCCAGGCGCAGCTGTGACCTGCCGGTGAACGTTCCTGACTCCTTCGATTCTGTAAGCCGGCCATAGACGAGGGTATCTCTCTCGATTAGGACATTTCCCTCAAACGTCAACGGCTCCGCTAGCGACGCCTGGAAGCGGTCTCCCACAGAATTGCGAGTGGAATCTATGTCATCGATGGTGCGTACAGATATCCGTGTTCCGGCTGGAATAGTCACATTCGCCGGCTTCGTCTCTAGAGGCGCCTGCGCAGCCGGAGCGTCGGGAAGTAAATTCGTCGGTTGCGGAGCCGGGGCACTTGCCACGCCCTCCGAATCGAACCTTAGTGACGCTACGTCAGCGACACTGTATTTCTGCACTGTCGCGCCAACCTGGAAGCTGATCTCATTCTCCGTGCCCCCCAGGAACTTGCCCTCAATCAAGCTGCCGTTCTTCAACTTCAATGTGTCGGCCCACGCCATCGATACTACGAGGGTCAGAATAGCAAGCAATCCGCATTTCGTTGTTAGCTTCATAAGCATCTCATCCTTTCGATGTCCCATCTGCCCTCTCGTTTCACATATCTTGCGTTCCAAGCACTACACACCTTCGATTGACCGCATACCGGCAGCGCCCAGGGTCTTGACACGGGCAGCGACTTGCCGATTAAAGGTTGGGCTCAACGTTTCAAGGGTTTGCAGATAAGGCCTGGTTGGTACGCCAGTTGCACTTGAAGTCTGTATCGACCGCGGTCGAACGCGGTTCGAGTTGGAGATCTCGCATGAGCATGGTCAGCACTACCGCACCCGATCTTTTCATGGGTCTGAAGGACAGAATCGATGCTCGCCAATCCAAGATCGGAGTCATAGGGCTCGGATACGTGGGCCTGCCCCTTGCCCTGCTCTACGCCGAAGAACATTTTCCTGTGTTCGGTTTTGACATCGACGCCCACAAAGTCGCTACGCTGACTGACGGCGGGACGTATATCTATCGAATCCCCCCTACCGAGATCCAAGCCGCTCAAATGCGGGGCTTTTCGGCGACTGCGGATTTCTCCAAATTGCGGGACATGGACGCCATCATTATCTGTGTGCCCACGCCCCTTGACGAATATCGAGAGCCCGATCTTAGTTTCATCAAAAACACTGCCCAGACTATTGCTCCCTACTTGCGCGCCGGTCAACTGGTGGTTCTTGAGAGCACGACATATCCGGGGACTACGGAAGAGGTCCTTGTTCCGATTCTGGAGAGCGGCAATGGCCATCGACTGAAGGCGGCGCGCGGTGAGACGGATGAGCGAGACGATACTTTCTTTGTCGCTTTCTCTCCTGAGAGAGAGGATCCCGGCAACGATAGTGTTGCGCGCCGGGATATTCCAAAGGTCGTCGGAGGCCTGAATTCCCAAGCCTCGGAACTGGCCGCGGCTCTTTACAGTGCAATCTTCAATCGAGTAGTCCCGGTATCGTCGCCGGCGGTTGCCGAAATGACCAAACTGCTCGAGAACATCTACCGCTGCGTGAACATTGCACTGGTAAACGAATTGAAACTCCTGACCCTGCGGATGGGGCTGGACATCTGGGAGGTCATTGAGGCCGCTTCCACCAAGCCATTCGGGTTTCAACCTTTCTATCCGGGCCCCGGGCTGGGCGGTCACTGCATCCCTGTCGACCCTTACTATTTGTCATGGAAGGCGAAGGCATGGGATTTTCAGACCCGTTTTATCGAACTGGCGGGAGAAGTGAACAGTTCAATGCCTTACCACGTTGTATCGCAGGTAAGCAGAGCTCTGAATCGGCATGGCAAAGCTTTGAACGGCGCCAAGGTACTTGTGCTCGGTGTTGCTTACAAAAAGGACATCGACGATCTGCGCGAGTCTCCGGCGCTGACGATCATCGAACTGCTACAGAGAGACGGCGCTCAAGTCAGTTACAACGATCCCTATTTTCCATTTATTGGCAAAGGGCGCAAGTACGAACTTCAGATGAAATGCGCATCACTGGACGAAATCGACAAATACGATTGCGTGCTCATCGCGACAGATCATTCGGATTATGACTATTCCTGGATCGCGGAACAGGCGGCGTTGGTCGTAGACACTCGCAACGCGACCAAAGGCATTCGGAGCAACAATATCGTTCGCTGCTAGAAGGTACGTTTCCTATTGAAAGCTTTTACCGACTCTCGCGTCGAATTCATTCAGGCGATATCTCATCAATCCGCCATTGCCTATGTGGAAGAGGAGCTCACGTTATGGTTCGCAAATGTCTGTTGATCAACTTGGCGCTGGCGGCTTTCTCTTGTCCCCTTCTCTGCCGCGCACAAGCCGACACTTCGACCAACGTCGATTCAGCCATCGAAATTGCGCGGGCTGACATGCGGGCTGGTAAAGCGGCAATCGTCGGGGAGGCTATGGATTTAAGTGACGTAGATGCTGCAGCTTTCTGGCCGGTCTACAGACAATACGAGTACGAACGATCGAAGCTAGAAGACGGACGAGTTGCAGTCATCAAGGAGTATATCGACAAGTATCCAAATTTGTCGGACGCTGAAGCAAAATCAATGGCAAATCGTATGTTTCAGTACGACTCCCGCATTGCGACGCTGCAGAGCAGGTATTTCAAGAAGTTCAACAAAGTGCTTCCGGCGCTTACGGTGACAAAGTTCTTTCAATTGGAGCGCCGCATCGACTTGATCATGGACGTGAAGATTGACTCTGCACTTCCGCCGCTTACTGCAGCCCAACAAGCGGAGCAACCAAATTGAGGAGCGATTGAAATGTGCGAGCGATTTAAAGGGCGCTCCCGAGGAAGGCGCTCCTCAATCGCCAATTGCATTCGCTTTGCTGGTGTAATTGCCGCATCCGTGCTCCTCTGCTTTGGTCAGTCTTTTCGACCTGCGCAAGACTCATACCGAGCCAAGCCGGAGAACCTGCCAGCTTGGGCGGAGCAGGGAAACTTCCGTTTTATTAGGCTGGATGGCGGGCAAATCGAAAGCTTGAAAGCCGAGCGAACCTGGTGGGGTGAGGGGTTCAGTGCGCAAGAGAAGGATGTGCTCAGCCACATCTACGATGGCGGGTTTGAGCAAATGCTGGGCTTGCTCAAAGAGGCAAGATTCAACTGGATTTGGGTCACTTGGAGCAATGGTTGGTCACTCAAAGATGAAGAAGAAAACCGAAAGAACCTCAAGGGAGTAATCGCTCGCTGCCATGAGAGCGGCATCCACGTGACGGCATATCTTTCCGCTACGAATATGTTTCAAGAGGGCGTCTACCGTGACGACCCCGAAACCAGGAACTACGGACTGTGGATGCACGG
>Ga0335072_10012908_pt1 | contig 11920 bp, 11 predicted proteins | sample Lox_Sample_21_FD_206725 | JGI IMG/M metagenome (GOLD analysis project Ga0335072, IMG submission 206725) | Soil microbial communities from Loxahatchee National Wildlife Refuge, Florida, United States - Lox_Sample_2.1 | ecosystem: Environmental > Terrestrial > Soil > Wetlands | place: USA...
GATCTCGTACCGGTCCGCCGCGGAACTGCGCTCGATGACGGTATAGAGCCCGTCCTGTCGCGACAGCACTTCAGCCGTGGCCGGGCTGCGGCCCGTGAAGGCTGCAATGCCCCACTCGTCGGCGTTTCCTGCATGTGCGGTGTACCAGGCCTGGTGCGCGCGGTGGAACGCGCCGAGCCCGAGATGCACGATGCGCACGGGCGGCAGCGGGACAGGCTCGCGCCGCGAGGCCAGCAGGGCGCGCGTCAGGCCGGGGCGGGCCGTGTTCACAACTTGAACGCCGCTCGCGGGATGACGTCCACGAGGTCGGCGATGATGCGCTCGGCCATGGCCAGCGTGATGCGTCCTTCTGCCACATACCGGGCCAGGAAGGATGCGTCGGTGCGCCGCGATACGTCGTGCCGGGCCGGAATCGAGAGGAAGGCGCGGGTGTCGTCGATGAAGCCGGAGGTGCGGTAGAAGCCAGCAGTTTCGGTGATGGCTGACCGCCAGCGAAGGATTGCGTCCGGGGCGTCGAGGAACCACCACGGTGCCCCGATGTAAACACTCGGGTAGAAACCCGCAAGGGGAGCAAGCTCGCGCGAGAACACCGTCTCGTCAACAGTGAACAGGATGAGATGAAGGTTCGGCTCAAGGCCGAACCGGTCAAGCAGCGGCTTCAGCTCCCTGGTAAAGGAGACGGGAACGGGGATGTCGTGGCCGGTGTCAGGACCGAACCGCTCAAATGTCGGGGTGCTGTGATTGCGGTAGACGCCTGCGTGGATCGTCAGGACCAGGCCGTCGTCGACGGACATCGCGGCCAGTTGCAGCAGCATGTGCGCGCGGAACATCCGCAGGTCTGCGTCGCTGAGGGTCTGCGTGAGCGCTCGCTGGAAGAGGCGCTCGGCCTCCGGTGCGGTCAGCTCAGCGGTTGCCGGATCGGTTACGCCGACGTCCACGGAGACGGCGCCGCGCTCGATGAAGTACGCCCGGCGCTCTTTCAGGGCGGTCAGGTAGCCCGCGAAGGTGGCGGGAGCACCAGTAGCGGACAGCATCCGCTCGGCGTTGACACGGAAGTTCGCGGCGGCCGGGTCGATATAGGCATCAGGCCGCAGCGTGGGCACCACACGCCCGTCAAATGTCACGCTCTCGCTCAGCGCCTGGTGCGCGTCCAGCTGGTCGAGCGGGTCGTCGGTCGTCGCCAGCACGCGGATGCCGAAGCGCTTGAACAGGGCGCGCGGCCGGTAGTCCGGCTGCAGCAGCAGCGCCGAGATGCGGTCGAAGACCCCGTCGGCATTGTCGGGCCTCAGCTCATCGTCGATCCCGAAGACCGACGCAAGCTCATCGCGCAGCCAGAACGCCGACGCTGTACCGGCCAGGGAGTGCGCGTGTCCGGCCAGCGTGCGCCACACCTCCCGCGGATCAGCGCCGTGCGCGACGCTCAGCGCGTCCAATCGCACTCCGCTCGCGTGGAGTTGCCGCGTCACGTAATGGTCCGAGCTGACAAACAACGTGGCCGGATCGCTGAACGGCTGATCTTCGGCTAGTAGCCGGGCAGGAACGTGCCCGTGCGGCGAGATGATCGGCGCGCCGGCCACCTGGTCGTACAAGTGACGGGCGACGTCCCGCGTCGCCGGTTCCTGTGGCAGCAGACGGTTATCGCGGGGGGTCGGGCTCATCGGCACCCGACACATTGTAAGCAAGCACAGGGCTCCTCGGGTGGCCAGCGGAGGGCCAGCGTCCTAGCCGCGGTCAGGCCTGCCCGAGCGGGATCGTGGCCACGAGCGAGGTCCCTCGGCCGGGCGGGCTGGTGATCTCGAGCCGGCCGCCGGCCGCCTCGACGCGGTCGTCCAGCCCGACAAGCCCGGATCCGCGAGAGGGATCCGCTCCGCCAGCCCCGTCGTCGGTGACGACCATGCGCAGCGCGTTTCCGGCTATGCAGACCTCGACGTTAACCACTGAGGCCAGCGAGTGCTTGGCTGCGTTCGTCAGCGCTTCCGACACTACGTAGTAGGCGGCGACCTCGACCCGCTCAGGAAGCCGGCCGCTGACTTGCACGTCGAGCGTGACGGGGAGGCTTCCGCGCCTGACCAGCTCCCGCAGCGCGGGCGCGAGGCCGTGCTTCTCCAGGACGGACGGGTGCAGGCCGCGGGAGATCTCCCGCAGTTCCTGTATGGCGTCGGTCAGTCCCTGCGCGAGGCGCGCCCATTGCGCCGCAACATCCTGCTGCCCGGCTGGCAGCTTGCTCTGCGCAGCGCGCAGCCCGAGGGCGAGGGAGATCAGCCGCTGCTGAGTCCCGTCGTGCAGATCCCGTTCGATCCGCCGGCGGGTCTGGTCAGCCGCTGCGACGACCCGCGCGCGGGAGGCCGCGAGCTGAGCGCGGCTTTCGGTGTTGGCGACGGCCATGGCGGCCAGTTCTGTGAAACCGAGCAGCCGCTGCTCGATGCCGTCGTCCGGGAGCGCCGGCGCGTCGCTGCCGAAGTAGGCGAGAATCATGCCCCACGGCCGGCCTTCGACCATGACCGGGCTGCCCACTGAGGATCGAATCCCGTGCTCGCGTGCCCACGCGGCAGCAGCTGGCGGCTCACTGTCGTAGTCGGACACCCGTACCGGCTTCCCCGTCCCCTTGACGCGCCCGCCAAGGCTGAGTTCGCTGGCTGTCCATCGCCATCCCAGGGAGGGCGATGCCTCAGGCATGCCTGGCCTGTCCCAGGAGCCAGCCATCGACGCGCTGCCGTCTGGCTCGAATCTGGCTACGACGCTGGCCCTCGCGCCGAGCAGGCGGCCGGTCTCACTGGCCACCGCGCGGAATACTTCGGGCGGTGGGACGCCGAGCGCGACGAGGGTGGCTACCCGCCGCAGGGCTGCCTGCTCGTCCGCCACCCGGCGGAGTTCGTCCCGGCTGCCGGACAGCGAGTCGGTCATCCTGTTGAACGACTGTTGCAGGCTGCCAACCTCGCCCGGCCCGGTCTCCGGCATGCGGACATTCAGGTCCCCGCCTGCCACCACGCCAGCCATCGTCGAGGCTCGGCGAACCGGCCGGACGACCGATCGGGCCAGGTAGCCGCCGGAGAACAGGATCAGCGCGATCGAACCGCCGACGCTGACCGCAGCGGCTGCCAGTGCCCGGGTCGCGGCGGCGTCAGCCCGTTGGTGGCCGGCCCTGAAGATCTGGTTCTCGCGGGCAATGAAGTCCTTAAACCTAGCGTGCAGCGCATCCTCACGGCGCTGGCCCTCCGCGGTGACCGTCACCGTCCGGGCCGCACCGAGATCATGCTCGGCCAGTGCCACCAGCGGGAGCGAGTAATCCCTGATGTAGGCCGTGCCGGCGGCTTCGATCTGGCTTGCACGCTGGTACTGACCCTGATCGCCGGGGCTTGCCAGCTCCTCCAGTTGCTCGGCCTGCACCGGGAACTGAGCCCTGGCGTCATACCAGGGATCGAGGAAGGCACGTTCGCCGGTGATGACATAACCACGCTGGCCGTTCTGGATATCGACGGTCAGGCGCTCCAGGCGGTTGGCGACGACGAGCACCTGCAGCGCGCTGTTCGCACGGGACTCAGAGTCTCGCAGGTCTTCGATCGCCAGCGCGAGAAGGGCAAACGCCGCGGCAATCACCGAGGAAAGCAGCGCGCTAACAGCGACGGTGCGCCTGACAAGGCTGCCGCCTCCGCGTCGGTCGCGCCTGCGCGTTGTCCCCGTCCCCCATGCGGGTGCCCCTGATCGTGAAAGGCTCCCCGGTAGTCTCGATTACAGGATACAGATGACGCCCGGGTGGAGACGAGACATAGTGGGCGAAACACCCTACCGAATTGTCTTGGCAGACGATGACACCCTGCTGCGTGAAGGAATCGCAAGCCTGCTGCGGCAATCGGGCTTCAACGTTGTCGGGCAGGCGCAAGACGCTGGCGGGCTGCTCGACCTGGTCCGCGAGCATCGCCCGGACCTCGCCATCATCGATATCCGGATGCCGCCCAGCTATCTCACCGAGGGCCTGGACGCGGCGCTCCAGATCCGGAAAGAGCTCCCCGAAACGGGCATCCTAGTCCTGTCGGCACACACCGAGGTCGGGGAAGCGATGGAGTTGCTGGCCGCCGGGCAGCGCGTCGGTTACCTGCTCAAGTCCCGGGTGACCGACGTGGATGAGTTCGCTGAGACCGTCGGCCGGATCGCGGCCGGGGGCTCGGTAGTGGATCCGTCCCTGGTCCGCGAGCTCATCGCGGCCCGCCGGCGTGACCATTTCCTTGAGCACCTCACGACACGTGAACGGGAGGTGCTCGCGCTCATGGCCGAGGGCCGTTCCAACGCCGGCATCGCGCATCAGCTCTGGGTTACTGAGGGGACAGTGGAGAAGCACGTGCGCAGCATCCTTGCCCGGATGCGCCTGCCGGAAGCCGAGGAGGACCACCGGCGGGTGCTGGCCGTCCTCGCCTATCTCGAGTTGCAGTGATGCGGCGAGTCAGCGGAACTCAGCCGAGCGAGGATGGCGCGGATAGTCGCGCCGGATAGGTCGTCCTTGGGCAGGAACGAGACCGCGGGGCTATTCGCGAGCATTTCCGCGGTGTCATGTCCCACGCTCGCCGAAATGAGAATGACCCGAGGTGGCCCGGTCCCTGCCTGGTCGGCGAGCTGACGTGCGACATCGAATCCGGTTTCCGTGCCTAGGTAGATATCGACAAGCGCGACGTCCGGCTTGAGCTGGCGGCAGGTGCGGCACGCCTGCGCTCCCGTCGATACCGTGCCAACCACGTCAATGCCCTCGCACTCAAGCAGTTCGCTCGCATTGCGGAGGAATTCGTGGCTGTCATCGACGATCACGCACCGCACGGGCATGCTCCTATCGTGCCGGATGCGGCCGGTTTCGTCATTGCAGCTAGCTGGCATGCCGACTACCCAGCCAGTGGCCAGAAAACCTGGCCACTACCTGCGCAGACGCGACGGCTCTAACGCGCAAGCATGGTGAGTGCACAAGCGCACTGTTGCCCGGCTTAGCGGGCGCAGCAAGCACAGCGCACACGAGAGAAGTTAGCCGAAATGGACACTCCAGCCCCGACGCCGGGCGATCTGTTCCCGCTTGAGCTGGTACACCTGCTCGACACCGCCCGGCACGTGATCGACCAGCACGTCAACTATGACGGCACCTGTGCGGAATGCGCGTCGCCCTGGCCATGCCAGCGAGCACGGCTCGCTGAGTCCGCCCTGGCGGCGCCCTAACCCCTGGGGGCGCCCTAACCCCCGGGGACAGGGCCGGCGCCGGACCGGGGCCAGCCCCCCTCGCCCCGGCGTTTCCCCCGGTGCCGGCCCTGTCATAGCTCCCGCACCCGCCGCCAGCGGTGCGGACCATACGCCGTCCGTATCTGGAGGAGATTGCAGTGGGATTGCAAGCAACCGCAACGCACACACTCGGTGACCCCAGCGCGAATGTGAGCCCGGCCCCCAGCGGCCGCGAGACGCGGTACGTGCGGCTGGCCGCGTTGCCTTCAGCAGTGCCGTGGGCGCGCCGCGTACTGCGACACATGCTGCATGAGTGGCAGGTGGAGAGCATGGCGGATCCCGCGGCCCTACTGGTGTCCGAATTGGTCACCAACGCCGTTAAGGCGTCGGCCCGCCAGGCCGGCCGGGATCGTGGCCAGTTGCCGATGATCGGCCTCACTATCCGGCTGACGGCCGCGAGCCTCGTGCTGGAGGTCTGGGATGCCAGCCCTCTCCGGCCCGTCCGGCAGAAGACCGATACCGCGAGCGATCGCGGACGAGGACTGTTGCTGATTGACGCCCTGGCCAATTCCTGGGGCGACCGGGCCGCCGACGGCGGCAAGATCGTCTGGTGCGACCTGGCGATCCCGTCGGCGCCGGCCGGCGCGTCCGCTGTCAGTTAGGCGCCGGGCTGCAGTTCCGGCCACGGTGACCTGGTGATCGCCGCCAGAAAGCTGCTTCGCTGTTGCCACTTGGCTAACTCCCATGTCGTCGTGGTGGGTTCCTCGTGACATTTATGATTCCGCCGCAGCCGATCGGCAACATCCCGGCGAGCACCCGTTCCCCGGTACGGACACCCCGACTCCGGTCTGCCTGCTAGCGGGAACGGATCCGGACGCGAACGTGCCGGGTTGTCAGGTCTTGGCCTGAAATACCCACGAAGGGGGTGCCTGCCAGAGCAGCGGCGGCGGCACCTGGCCCCCCGGTCGCGCTTCCTGATGTCACCACCGTGCCCGATGGCACGCAGTGCAGCGCGACACCTCAGATGCCGCCTTAGCGTTGCCCCCCGCCGCAGCCCGCCCCAACCGGCCGCGACCATCAAAGGAGACCACGCCCGCGTGCAGGGACACTGCAACCGGTATGAAAACGGCGTGAAGCTCCAGGCCGCCCGCCCGATGCCAGGCTGCCAGTGATTTACTTCCGGAGGAGATCCAGGAGAGGGCAGTGTGAAGATCGAGAAAGCCGACGTCGTCGTCACAAGTCCGGACCGCAACTTCGTGACGCTCCGGCTGGAGACCGATGACGGACTCGTCGGCCTCGGTGACGGCACCCTTAACGGGCGCGAGCTCGCCGTTGTCAGCTATCTCCGCGACCACGTCGTCCCGCTGCTCATCGGCCGTGATGCCGCCCGCATCGAGGACACCTGGCAGTTCCTCTACCGCGGCGCCTACTGGCGGCAAGGCCCTGTCACGATGGCCGCTATCGCAGCGGTGGACGTGGCTCTCTGGGACATCAAGGCCAAAGCTGCAGGAATGCCGCTTTACCAGCTACTCGGTGGCGCCAGCAGAACCGGGCTGCTGGCGTACGGTCATGCCAGCGGTACCGACATTCCGGAGCTGACCGAGTCGATCCACCACCACCTCGACGAGGGCTACCGGGCCATCCGCATCCAGACCGGTGTCCCCGGCCTGCCTTCGGTCTACGGTGTCGCCTCGTCGGCGAATGCCAGCACAGGGTCACAGGCAGGCACGGATTCCCGGTACGACTACGAGCCGGCCCGCCGCAACGACGTACCGGTGCAGGAGACCTGGGACACCGGCGCCTACCTGCGGCATCTGCCCTCAGTGTTCGAGGCCGTCCGGGCTAAGTTTGGTCCCGACCTCCCGCTCCTGCACGACGCCCATCACCGGCTAACGCCCATCCAGGCCGCCAGGCTCGGCAAGTCCCTGGAGCCCTACGACCTGTTCTGGCTCGAAGACTGCACTCCGGCGGAGAACCAGGAGGCGTTGCGCCTGGTGCGCCAGCACACGACGACGCCGCTCGCGATCGGAGAGGTCTTCAACACCATCTGGGACTACCAGGTCATCGTCCGTGAGCAACTTATCGACTATGTACGGAGCGCGGTGACCCACACAGGTGGCATAACTCACCTGAAGAAGATCCTCGAATACGCCGCTCAGTATCAGATCAAGTCGGGCATGCACGGGCCGACTGACGTTTCTCCGGTCGGCATGGCGGCCGCCTTGCACCTGGGACTCGCCATTCATAATTTCGGTATCCAGGAGTACATGCAGCACGGCCAGCGGACGAATCAGGTGTTCCGGCAGTCGTACACCTTTAACGAGGGTCTCCTCCACCCGGGAGAGTCGCCCGGCATCGGCGTCGACCTCGACCTTGACGAATCCGGCAAGTACCCCTACCAGCGTGCGTACCTTCCGTACAACCGGCTATCCGACGGCACGATCCACGACTGGTGACGCGAGGGGAACGCACACCTCCGGGGCTGGTCTCGTAGCGACTGCCCGGCCCAGGCACACTCAGTCTGGGGCTTCCTCCAGAATGCGGATGACAGAGTTCGGGCACAGGCCTGCGGCCCGGCGCGCCTGGTCCTGCAGGTCGGGCGGGGGCTGCTCATCGAGCACGACGACGGTGCCGTCATCGTCGGACTGGTCGAACAGTTCTGGCGCGGTCAGTGCGCACTGGCCAGCGCCGCGGCACCGGTCGCGGTCAACCAGGATTCGCATGGTGTCCATCCCCCTACCAGGCGACGGGGAGGCGGTGCACGCCGTAGATGAACATGTCGTCGCGCATGGGTACCTCATCGGTTCGCACGGCCAGGCGGAGCCTGGAGAACCGCCGGAACAGAGCGCCGTAGGCGACCTTCATCTCCACCCGGGCTAGTTGCTGGCCCAGGCACTGGTGGATCCCGTGCCCGAATGCGACGTGCTGTGACGCGGGCCGGGTGAGATCCAGGTCATCGGGTTCCGGGAAGTGGGCTGGGTCCCTGTCGGCGGCAGCAAGCGAGGCGACGACAGTCTCGCCCGCCTGGATGCGCCGGCCGGCGAAGTCGACGTCTTCGCGGGCGACCCGGACCGTACCGAACTGCACAATGGTGAGATAGCGCAGCAGTTCCTCCACTGCGCTGTCGGCCAGACCGGCTTGCTCTCGGAGGGCGCACAGCTGAGCGGGGTGACTCAGCAGGGCGTAGGTGCCTAGCGCGAGCATGTTGGCGGTGGTTTCGTGGCCGGCGGCCAGCAGCAATTGCCCGATGCCTGCCAGCCTCTCATCGGTGAGGTCGGGATCCGCGGCACCGGTCTGGATCAGCCTGCCGAGCAGCGCGTCGTCAGGGTGCTGCCGCTTGGCGGCCACCAAGTCGAGCATGTACTGCCAGAGCTCGTCTCGCGCCGCGGAGATCGCCTCCTCACTGGCGTCCAGCCTGAGCAGGGTGGAAGTGCACCGCTGGAACGTCACCTTGTCCTCGTACGGCACACCCAGCAGCTCACAGATCACCAGCGACGGTACCGGGCGGGCGAACGCCGGCACGAGATCCGCCGGAGGGCCGCTGCGCTCCATCGCATCGAGGTGCTCCGCGACGACCTGCTCTATCCGCGGCGCCAGCTCGCGCATCCGTCGCACGGTGAAGTAGCGCGTCAGCATGCGCCGGTAGCGGGTGTGCTCGGGAGGATCCATGCCGATGAGTGATCCCGCCCGTGTCGCGGGCGTATCGGGGCGGATCGGGAACCTCCGTACTGGCGAGGAGACCCGCCGACGGTCCGAGCTGAACCGGTCATCTGCCAGCAACGCGCGCACGTCCTGATGCCGGGTGAGCAGCCAGCCGACTTTCCCGTCGGGGAAGGCCAGCCTGCTGACCGGCTCCTCCTCGCGCAGGCACCGGTACTCGCCCGGCGGATCGAATGGACTGGTACGTCGCGTCGGCAGCGACACCGGAGCAGAAGACGCAGAAGAAAACACAGACATCGGGACTTCTCCCCCCGATCCGCCCCGGGTACTACTTCCTGTCCCCGTCAGCGAGCGCCGTCAGAATCGAGCGCTATCGAGGCGGGGACACAACCCCGCCGTCTTCCACGATAGCGCTCCGATCGGTCGCCCCCAGCGTGCGCCGAACAACCCGTTGCCGGGCGCGGGCTTGCCGCCTCCCCGAACTTGCTGCTGACCAGGCAGAATTTGGGCGCGGATAGACTTTGCAAGATGGTGGTCTTGCCTGGGCGGACTGGCAATGACCGGATCGCCGAGGAGCAGGCGGCGCTGCGGCGGGTGGCGACGCTAGTGGCCGGTGCCGCGGCGCCAGAGGAAGTGTTCGCCGAGATCACCGAGGAAGCCGGGCGGCTGCTCGGCGCCCACCACGCGACGATGAGCCGGTATGACCAGGACGGCACAGTAACGGTGATCGCTTCGTGGAGCGCCACCGGCGTTGCCTTCCCCGTCGGTAGCTGCATGTCCCTGGGCGGGCGGAACGCGCACACACTGGTGTTCCAGACCCACCGGCCGGCGCGGATCAGCGACTACGCCGGCACTTCGGGCCCGTGCGGCAAGGCAGCCCGCGAGTTCGGCTTCCGCGCGTCGGTCAGTGTGCCGGTCATAGTCGAAGGCGGGCTGTGGGGCGTCATGATCGTTGAGCACACGAGGGCAGAGCCGCTGCCGCCCGACACCGAGGCTCGGCTGACCGGATTCACCGAACTCGCCGCCACCGCAATCGCCAACGCGCAGGCCCGCGAGGAACTGCGCGGGTTTGCCGAGGAGCAGGCTGCGCTGCGCCGGGTTGCCACGCTTGTCGCGCGCGGGGCGCCTCCGGCGGAGGTGCTTACCGCGGTCGCCGGAGAGGCCGGGCGCCTGCTGCGGACCGATTACGCCACTATGAAACGGTACGACCCCGACGGCACGGCAAGGGTGGTCGCTTCGTGGAGCGCCTCTGGCGCTGCCTTCCCCGTCGGTAGTTCCATGCCCCTGGGCGGGCGGAACGCGCACACGCTGGTATTCGAGACCCGCCAGCCGGCGCGGATCAGCGACTACGCCGGCACTTCGGGCCTGGCCGGCCAGACGGCCCGCGCGCTCGGCGTCCGCGCGGCTGTCGCCGTGCCGGTCAGCGTCGAAGGCGGGCTGTGGGGTCTCATGATCGTGGAATCCCGTACAGGGCCGCTGCCAGCCGGCACCGAGGCTCGGCTGGCCGGGTTCACCGAACTCGCCGCTACCGCGATCGCCAATGCCGAAGCCCAGGCCGCGCTTACCGCCTCCCGTGCCCGGATCGTGGCAACCGCCGATGCCACCCGCCGCCGGATCGAACGCGACCTGCACGACGGGACTCAGCAGCGGCTGATTTCGCTCGCGCTCGGGCTGCGGACGGCGCAGCGCCGGTTGCCGGCCGGGCAGCAGGAGGTGGCGGCCCAATGGGCGCGCACCGCGCAGGGACTGACCGACGCCATAGAAGAACTGCGGGAGATCTCCCGCGGCCTGCACCCGTCCGTCCTGGAGAAGCACGGCCTCGCGCCCGCACTGCGGGAGCTGGTCAGGCGCGGAAGCCTCCCCGTCACGCTCGACGTGCAAGTCAGCGGCCGGCTTCCTGAGCGGGTCGAGGTCGCCGCCTACTACGTAGTGTCGGAAGCGCTGGCGAATGCGGCCAAGCACGCCGATGCCACCACCGCCGACATTGAAGTGGCCGAAAGCGACGGCATCCTGCACATACACATCAGCGACAACGGCCGCGGCGGCGCGGACTTCAGCCACGGCTCGGGCCTGGTCGGGCTCAAAGACCGGTCCGAAGCGCTCGGCGGGCGCCTCCATCTCGACAGCCCGCCCGGCGCGGGCACAACCCTGGAGATCACACTGCCCCTCCACGACCGCTGACTGCCACGCGAAGTTGTCCGCGCTGCTGCCAGCGAGTCGCCGACGTTGCCGCCGGGGACTCGGCGGACCATCATGGCAGCCGGGCTAATAAGGGAGGCGTCGGTAATGCTGTCGCGCCTCCGGTCAGTTCTGACTACCCGCGGCCGGTGCAGATGCCCGAAATCGCGATCCGGCAACGAGATCTGCGTCTGCACCTGGCAGGACCGGGATGAGCGGACAGCGTTGACTGGCGACTAGCACCGGTGCCAGCGGCCACGATCGCGCTTGCGGGCCTGGGCACGAATCCGCGGGCAGGCGCAGGCGCCGGGAGACGTCAGGCGGCCAGGAAGCCCGGGACGATGTAGTCCCGGACCTGTTCGGCCTTGGCGGTGCGCCTGGCGTACTCCTCATCGGTGCAGCAGGGGAGGACGACTGTGACCGGCTCAGGCTTGTTAGCAGTCGTGCGCAGGTTCGTGGCGGGTGTCGGAGTCGTGGGGGGTGTCGGGGTCATAGCACTCCGACGTGCATTGCTTACGTTGCGTTGCGTGATGCGCGACACATTTTGCCCGCCGGCCCGCCAGCGCCAGGTCGATCTGTGCCACCACTCGATGTGGTGCCTTGTGAAGTATTAACGCGGTATGCCGCGCTATGTGCGCCAGCCAGGCAGTGCACGGGCACCCGTCCGCTGAAGGCATGCCTCTGTGCCGGGGTCCGGCCTAAATGCGGCATGACGTGCCACGCGAGCGATTCGACGAGATCTACCGGGTCCTCAACGGCTAACGAGCCCGGCGACTCCGAGGACCGCTAGCCGTCGACCCCAGTAGCGCCATCGGTTTGCTCGCGCAGGATGTCAGCGTGCCCGACGTGCCGGGCCGTCTCCTCGATCATGTGGATGTATATCCAGCGC
>Ga0335072_10012910_pt1 | contig 11920 bp, 7 predicted proteins | sample Lox_Sample_21_FD_206725 | JGI IMG/M metagenome (GOLD analysis project Ga0335072, IMG submission 206725) | Soil microbial communities from Loxahatchee National Wildlife Refuge, Florida, United States - Lox_Sample_2.1 | ecosystem: Environmental > Terrestrial > Soil > Wetlands | place: USA: Florida...
TTCGTAGCCCTTCCGGGAAACCCCTACCCTGGTAGACATGCCGGAGTTCATCTATCAGATGAGCCGTGTCCGCAAGGCGCACGGCGACAAGGTCATTCTCGATGACGTCACGCTTGCGTTCTTGCCGGGCGCCAAGATCGGCGTGGTCGGTCCGAATGGCACGGGTAAGTCGACGCTGCTCCGGATGATGGCCGGGGTGGAGCAGCCGTCTAACGGCGAGGCCAGGCTGATGCCAGGGTTCTCTGTGGGGATCTTGGAGCAGGAGCCTGAGCTGGATGACTCCAAGACCGTGCTGGGCAATGTCGAGGAAGGCGTCGCGGAGACCAAGGCGCTGCTGGACCGCTATAACCAGATCGCCGAGCAGATGGCGACTGACTACTCCGATGAGCTGCTCGCTGAGATGGGCAAGCTGCAGGAGCAGCTGGACCACTCCGGTGGCTGGGATCTGGACAGCCAGCTGGACCAGGCGATGGACGCGCTGCGCTGCCCGCCGCCGGAGGCGGATGTGAGCGTGCTATCGGGTGGCGAGCGCCGCCGGGTGGCGTTGTGCAAGCTGCTGCTTTCCCAGCCGGATCTGCTGCTGCTGGATGAGCCGACCAATCATCTGGATGCCGAGAGCGTGCAGTGGCTGGAGCAGCATCTGGAGAAGTATCCGGGCACGGTGGTGGCTGTCACCCACGACCGGTATTTCCTGGATAACGTGGCGGGCTGGATCCTGGAGCTGGATCGCGGGCACGCCTATCCGTACGAGGGCAACTATTCGACGTACCTGGAGACCAAGGCGGCCCGGCTGAAGGTCGAGGGCGCTAAGGACGCCAAGAAGCGCAAGCGGCTGGAGGATGAGCTGGAGTGGGTGCGCTCCAGCCCCCGCGCGCGGCAGGCCAAGAGCCGGGCCCGGTTGCAGCGCTATGAGGAGATGGCCGCCGAGGCCGACAAGAACCGGAAGCTGGACTTCGAGGAGATCCAGATCCCGCCGGGCCCGCGGCTGGGCACCCAGGTCGTCCAGGTCGACAGCCTCACCAAGGGCTTTGATGACCGGACACTGATCGAGAATCTGAGCTTCAGCCTGCCCCAGGGCGGCATCGTCGGGGTCATCGGCCCCAACGGGGTTGGTAAGACCACGCTGTTCAAGATGATCGTCGGGGAGGAGCAGCCCGACGACGGCACGATCAAGATCGGCGAGACCGTCGACATCGCCTACGTCGATCAGTCTCGCGCCCGGATCGCGCCGGATAAGAACGTCTGGGAAGTGGTTTCCGACGGCGAGAGCTACATCACCGCAGGCAAGGCCGAGATTCCGAGCCGCGCGTACGTCGCCGCGTTCGGGTTCAAGGGCGGTGACCAGCAAAAGCCAGCCGGGGTGCTGTCGGGCGGCGAACGCAACCGGGTCAACCTCGCGCTCACCCTCAAGCAGGGCGGCAACCTGCTGCTGCTGGACGAGCCAACCAACGACCTGGACGTGGAGACGTTGTCCTCGCTGGAGAACGCGCTGCTGGAATTCCCCGGCTGCGCGGTCATCACCAGCCACGACCGGTGGTTCCTGGACCGGATCGCCACGCACATCCTGGCCTGGGAAGGCGGCGCGAACTGGTTCTGGTTCGAAGGCAACTTCGACGCCTACGAGAAGAACAAGATCGACCGCCTCGGCGCCGAAGCCGCTAGGCCGCATCGCGTCACCTACCGCAAGCTCACCAGGGGCTGATTCGCTGTCCTTTAGGGCAGGGCTGATCCGTGGTGGCCTCACTTCGGGCTGACTCGCCGTGGTTGTAGGCGCTCGTGAGCTTACTGCGAATATGCTCGATCGGCGTGACCGCTGGCCTCCAGACCGGGATCGGGAGCGAGCAGTTGTATGACTACAGGTGAGCCATCGGCAGCCAGCGCCAGCAAGGGACTGCCGGACCGGGCGCGGGTCGTCGTCATCGGCGGCGGGATCATCGGTACTTCGATCACCTATCACCTGGCACATCTGGGTGTCCGTGACGTCGTGCTGCTTGAGCGGGACCGGCTGACATCGGGCACGACCTGGCACGCTGCGGGGCTGATGGCTACCTTCGGCTCCACTTCGGAGACGTCCACTGAGCTTCGCAAGTACACCCGCGACCTGTACCTGCGGCTCGAGGCGGAGACCGGGCTGGCGACCGGGATGCGCCAGGTCGGGCTGATCGAGCTGGCGATCGAGCCGGGGCGGCTGGAGGAATACCGTCGCGTCGCAGCGTTTAACCGGCACTGCGGCGTCGAGGTACACGAGATTTCCGCCAGCCAGGTGGCGGAGCTGTGGCCGCTTGCCAGAATTGACGACGTGCTTGCCGGGTTCTACATCCCGGCCGACGGCCGGGTGAACCCCGTTGACGTCACGATGTCGCTCGCAAAGGGAGCCCGGCAGCAGGGCGCGAGGATCATCGAAGGCGTCCCGGCCACCGGCTTCCTGACGAAGGCCGGTGCCGTCACCGGGGTCAGGACCGCGCTGGGCGACATCGAAGCCGAGTATGTCGTGAACTGCGCGGGCATGTGGGCCAGGCAGCTTGGGGAACTGGCCGGGGTCAGCATCCCGTTGCAAGCCGCTGAGCACTACTACCTGCTCACCGAGCCGATCGAGGCGGTGAGCCGGGACTGGCCCGTTCTGGAGGATCCGGCGAACTACGGCTACTTCCGGGAGGAGGGCGGCGGTCTGATGCTCGGCATGTTCGAGCCTGTCTGCGCGCCGTGGCGAGTCGACGGAATCCCGGCTGACTTCTCCTTCGGTGAACTGCCGCCAGACTGGGACCGGATGGGCCCGTTCCTGGAAAAGACCATGTCCAGAATCCCCATCGCCGAGCAGGTAGGCATCCGCAAGTTCTTCTGCGGTCCGGAGAGTTTCACCCCTGACCTAGCGCCCGTGCTCGGTGAGGCACCGGAGCTGAAGAACTACTTCGTCGCGGCGGGACTCAACTCGATCGGAATCCTGACTGGCGGCGGCATCGGCCGGCTAATGGCGCACTGGATAGTCAATGGGCACCCGGATGCGGATGTCACCGGGATGAACATCGACCGGCTGCACCCTTACCAGGCCAACCCGCAGTACCGGGCAACGAGAACCGTAGAGTCGCTGGGCATGGTCTACGCGACGCACTATCCGGGCAGGTCGATGCGAACCGCTCGGGGCGCGAAGCTGTCGCCTGTCCACCACAGGCTGGTCGAACAGCGCGCGTTCTTTCGTGACGTCAGCGGGTGGGAGGGCGCCGACTGGTACGCCCCCGAAGGCTCGGTAGCGCCCGGCGCGTCGCCGGAAGCGGGCGAGCTGTCGTGGGGCCGTCAGGACTGGTACAAGTACTGGGAGGCCGAGCACCAAGCCTGCCGGGACGGCGTGATCGTGATGGACATGTCGTTCATGGCGAAGTTCGCCGTGCAGGGCCGCGATGCCGGACGTGAGCTCGACCAGCTGTCGGCTGGCCGCGTCAACGGCGCCAGCGACCTGATCACCTACACCCAGTGGCTCAACGACGGCGGCAAGCTCGAGGCCGACTTGACCGTTACCAAGCTCGCTGACGATGACTTCTACGTGGTCGCATCCGACACCGCGCACCGGCATGCGCTGACGCGGCTGCGCCGGCGCTTCGCAGCGAGTGGCGCGCACGCATTCGTCACCGACGTCACGTCCGGTTACGCCCAGCTGAACTTGCAAGGGCCGCGCTCCCGCGCCGTGCTGGCCGCTGTCACCAGCGCGGACGTTAGCAACGCCGCTTTCAGTTACCGGACGGCCCGGCAGATCGATATCGGCTTCGCGCGGGTCCTGGCCATCCGGATCACTTATCTCGGCGAGCTGGGCTACGAGTTGCATATCCCTGCCGAGCAGGCCGAGCACGTTTACGACCGGCTAGTCGAAGCAGGCAGGGAGTTCGGCCTCCGGCACGCTGGGCTGAAGGCCCTGTCCAGCTTGCGGATGGAGAAGGGCTACCGTGACTACGGCCACGACATCGACAACACCGACTCGGTGCTGGAGGCAGGCCTCGGTTTCGCTGTGGCGCTGGACAAGCCCGGTGGCTTCATCGGCCGCGATGCGGTGGCCGCCCAGAAGGCGGCGGGCCCGCTGACCAGGCGGCTGGTCCAGGTGCTGCTGACCGACCCGGAGCCGCTGCTGTTCCACGCCGAGATCGTCCGCCGCGACGGCGCCGAGGTCGGCTACATCAGGGCAGCGTCCTATGGCTGGACTCTGGGCGGCGCAGTCGGCCTGGCCATGGTCGACTCTGGCGGCCCGCCCGTCGACCAGGCGTGGCTGGACGACGCCGAGTGGACTGTGCAGATCGGCGATCGTATCGTGCCGGCCCGGGTTTCGCTCCGCCCGCTCTACGACCCGGCGAATCAGCGCGTCCGGATGTGAGCGCGCTGGCCCGCGGTTAACTCAGCATTGGTCCCGGCGCAGGTGGCACGGGCGGGCTAGCTCACCTGGCTGACATTTGAGCTGATGATCACTCCGTTGGCGACTGTGTAAGTGCCCTGGAAGGTCTTCACAGTGCCGTCGGTCTGCCTGGCGACGAGCGTTGCAGCGACCACATCCCCTTTGACGGACCGGATCGTGACGATGTCGCGCGCGGTGCCCTCGAACCCAGCCACGAAGTCGGCGTATGACTCACCACTCTCGTTGCGAAGCCTGTAGGCGAGGAGGTAGTGATGGCCGTTGATCGCAGCGAAATACTCGCGCACGACACGGGCCGGTCTGGCCTGGCGGGCTGGGGGCCCCGAGCGGGTCGTGGCGGGCGGGAGCCCGCCCGGGTGGCGATGGGACAACGCGTTCGCGATTCCTACCACGCCGACCAGGCAGCCAAGCGCGAGAACCAACGCGAGTGCGAGACCGCGGCCGCGGTGGCTGCGCCGTCGGACGTGCGCAGACGATCTGGTGTCAGGCAGGGCCGACCAGGTGCCTGGTTCGTAGGCGGCTGGCGGTCTCGGAGCCGCGCTCGCGCCGCCAGCCGGTTCGCGTCGACGGCCAGGGGGCTGCTGCAGTTCCCACGCAGTCTGGCCCATGGGAGCTACCTTGCCTGGAGCGGGTCCAGCCGACGCCGCGGTATCCCACGCGTCGGCGCCGGGCGAAACTTGCCAGGCGCTGGCCTGCTGCCGATCCGCCAGCGGATCGGCAGCAGCCGCGTGCCCGGATGGCCACTGCTGGGCCGGTGCCGGTGGCAGCTGCGGGAGGCCATTCTGCGGGACGCCATTCTGCGCCGGGCCACTCGGCGGCAGGCCATTCTGCCGGAAGCCATTCTGCGGAAGGGCAGTATTCGACGGGGCATAAGGGGCTTGCAACGCCTGCGCGTCAGGCCATCGCGCCGGAATTTGCGCCGAGGCCGTCCGCGGCCGGGGAGGGCCGGTGCAAGCGGCTTTCAGCGCTAGCGCGAAGTCCCGGCAGGTCGGATACCTGCTGGCTGGCGACTTGGCCATGGCGGCGGCGATTACCTCGTCGACCGCCGGCGGTAGCTCTGGTCGCCGCTGCGTCACCCGGGGCGGCTCGGACTCGAGCTGAGCCCACATGATCGCCATCGAGTCGTCGTGCCTGAACGGCGGCGCGCCGGTGAGCATCTCGACGACAGTGCAGGCCAGCGCGTACTGATCCGCGCGGCCGTCGACCGGATGGCCCTGGATCTGCTCGGGCGAGACGTAGTCCAGGGTGCCGAGGAACTGGCCCGTCGAGGTCAGCGTCGACGGCGTGAGCGAGTGCTTGCTGAGCCCGAAATCGGACAGGTAGACGTGGTCAGTGTCGTTACTTGTCACGGACAGGAGCATGTTCCCTGGCTTGACATCCCGGTGGACCAGACCGTGCGTGTGCGCGGCGTCCAGCGCCGACGCCACCTGAACTGTGATTTCGCAGACGCGGGACGGGCTCAGCCGGCCCTCCGTATCAAGGAGCCACCGGACGTCACCGTGCTCGACGTAGCGCATCGCGATGAACAGCACGCCGCCCGCTTCGCCGGCTTCGAATACCGGGATGATGTGCGGGTGGTCGACGCCGGCCAACGCACGGGACTCGCGGATGAAGCGCTGCCGGAAAGCCTCGTCCTCGCCGAGTTGCGGTGCCAGCACCTTCAGCGCGACGACCCGGCCGAGCCTCAGGTCCAGTGCCCGGTAGACGACGGCCATGCCGCCGCGCCCGATTTGCTCCTGGATCTGGTAGCCAGCAAGCTGTTCGCCCGGAACCAGGCCCCCGGGGTCGGAGCGAACGTCCTGTGTCACTGCTAGTGCCCTCCAGCGGCGGGGCTGTTCGGCGCCCTGGACTAAGCGTTGGCAGTGCCACGATCGTGCCAGGTGATAACTGGTGGTCCCAGTATCTTGGGATGTGCCGGGCGCCGCAAACGATCTGGGCCAGGATGTCGCTCAGGACGGGGTCAGGCCAAGGTCAGGTCCGCCGCCGTGGTCGCTAGGCTGGTTGACCAGACTGTGCGCGGCCATCACCAGGTAATCCCAGAGCTGGGCGTCGTGCGCCGGGTCAAGTTCCAGCTCGTCCAGGGCGGTCCGCATGTGCCGGAGCCAGGCGTCGCGCTCGGCGGGCCCGATGGCAAAATGCACGTGCCGCATCCGCAGCCGGGGATGACCGCGCAGCTCGTTGTAGGTGGCCGGGCCGCCCCAGTACTGGATCAGGAACAGCCGCAGGTGCTCCTCGGCGGGTCCAAGATCCCGGCTGGGATAAACCTGGCGAAGCTCCGGATCGGCGGCGACTTCGGCGTAGAACCGGTGCACCAGGCGGCGGAAGGCTGGCTCGCCGCCGATTGCCTCGTACATGCTCAGGGCTTGGGTTTCGCTCATCTCGGCCACCAGCCTAACCAATGAACCGGCGCGGAAACGCCGCCCCGAGGCCCGCAGCGCTCCCCGTCAGGGCGGGCCCGCCTGCAGGCCAGTCTGGGCGGCCGCGAAGGCCAGGCTCTCGGCCAGCAGCGCGATCGACCGGCTGAGCGAGCGGGCACCGTGCCCGACCTTGGCCTCGTTCCGCAGCAGCACGGGGCGCTCGCTGACCGGGGCCTGCGTCGCGTTCTGCAGCGCCGCGCACATCTTGCGTGCGTGCAGCGGATCTACCCGGGTGTCGCCGTCAAAGACCGTGAACAGCACCGCCGGGTACCTGACCCCCGCCCGCACATGGTGGTAGGGCGAGTAGGAGATCAGCCAGCCGAACTCGGCCGCGTCGGCGGCAGTGCCGAACTCATCATTCCAGGACTCCCCGAGGCCGAACCGCTCGTACCGCACCATGTCGAGCAGCGGGGCAGAGCACACTGCGGCCGCGCTCAGGTCCGGCCGCTGCGTCACCGAAGCGCCGACCAGCAGCCCGCCATTCGATCCGCCCCAAACGGTCAGCTGGCTGCTGGACGTCCAGCCATCAGCACTGAGCTTCTCGGCCGCAGCGTGGAAATCGTTAAAGACGTTCTGCTTGCTGTCCCGCATCCCGGCGCGATGCCATTCCTCGCCCTCCTCACTGCCACCCCGCAGTCCTGCGACCGCGTAGACGCCGCCCGCCTCTACCCAGGCAAGGATGCCGGCGGAGAAGGCAGGCGTCAGGCTGACGTCGAAGCCGCCGTACCCGTAGAGGATCGCCGGCCGCCTCATGCCGGGAACGTCCGCGCTCCCCGACCCGGCATCCCGGCCGTTCCCGGCATCCGGAGCCTCGCCGGACGAGATGACCACCATCCGGACGGTGGTCCCGTCGGCTGACGAGTAGCTGATCTGCCGGGCACTGATGGCCGGAATGTCAACGCCGCCCGGCGCGCCCTGCCAGTCGCCGATGCTGTCGGTAGCCGCGTCGTAGCGCAGCACCATGGCTGGCGTGGTGTAGTCGGTGTAACTGATCCAGGCTTCGTGGCCGCCTTCGGGGCGTTCGGACAGCCCGCCGACGGTGCCGAGGCCAGGTAGCTTGATCCGCCGGATCACCTCGCCGAAGGCGAGATCGTGCACGCTGACCTCACTGATCGCGTGCCTGGCGCGCGCTGTCACCAGGACTGGCTCGGTCAGGCCCGATCCCGGAACACCAGCATCGTCGAGGATCGCGAAGTCGGTCAGGACTGCGTCGGGGTCTTCCGGGATAAGCTCCTGCCAGCTCGCGAACTCCGGAAACGCAGGGTCGGCTGGCTCGGTCACCACGATCCGGCCGCGCGGAGCATCCCTGTCGGTCAGCACGTAGAGCCGGCCGTCGCGGCCCGGCCGCGGCCAGGTATTGGCGTCCACCCCGTGCTGCATAACCTGCAAATTCGGCGCCTCCGCGGCGCCGGCCGGCAGATCAGCGACCCAGACGTCATTGCGGGGCGCGGTCCCTGCCGAGGCGGTAATGACCAGCCAGCGCCCGTCATGGCTCACTGAAAGCCCGTAGTAGTTGGTCTTGTCCAGCCCGTCACCGAGTATCTGGACGTCAGTGTCCGGCGGGGTACCGACGCGGTGCAGGTATACCCGCCGGTGGAACTGCTCTTCGCCGGCGGGTACCGTCTGCGGGGGCAGCCTTCGGCTGTAATAGAAAGCCTCGCCGCCGGGCAGCCAGGCTACGTCAGAGTACCGGCAGCGGTCGATGGGACCGTCAACGTCCTGACCGCTCGCGACGTCCATGACGCGCAGCACGGATTCCTCGCTGCCACCTTCGGAAAGCTGGTAGGCAAGCAGCCGGCCCTCGGTATCGGGGTGCCAGGCGTCCAGGGTGGTCAGGCCCGACGGGTCAATAGCGACCGGATCGATCAGCGCCCGCTCGCCCTCTGGCTCGCGCGCGGTGTAGAGCACTGAATGCTCCTGACCCGGTTCGCGCCGGGTGAAGAACCGCCGGTCGCCGCGCCAGACGGGCAGGCCTACCTCGCCCGAGGCGAGCAGTTCGGCAAGCCGCCGCGCGAAATGCTCCCGGCCGGGCAGACCGGCCAGATAGCGGGCGTACAGCTCGTCCTGGGCCAGTTGCCAGCTCTTGGTCTGGCTGCTGCCAGGGTCCTCAAGCCAGCGGTAGGGGTCGGCTACCTGGTGGCCGTGAATGGTCTCGGTGAGGTCCAGGCGTGCAGCGTCGGGGTAGGACGGCGTCGTCATAGCACGACTGTAATGTCCGGCGCCCCCGGCGCGGTGCACTCTCGGGGCGGCCGGCCACCGGGCGAGGATGGCTTCCGGCTCGCTCAGGCTGGTGGTCGGCGCCGCGGCGACTGCCATCAGGTTCGGCTCGCTGTCCGGGTAACTGCCGTGGTCAGCGCATCGCGTCGGCCCAGTTAGCATGACGTTGTCCTCGACTTCCTGCTGCGTTGGCCTAGCCGACCCGCTGCGATAGCGCATTTGGTGTTGGCTAACCAGGCGGCTGGCCGTCACACTGGTCACGGGTGCCTCTCGGCGCGACTCCGGCGGCACCGCCTGAATGGATCGGACCCGTCCCGAACGGGAGGTGCAAGTGCGCCGGGTGCTGCTGCTCAACATCACGTACGAGCCGCTGACCACGGTCGGCCTGCACCGCGCCGTTTGCCTCGTGCTCGGGGAGAAGGCTGACGTCGTGCATTCCGGCGTCGACGGGGTGGAGTTGCGTTCCTCGTCCGTCCGGCTGGCTGCTCCCTCGGTCATCCGGCTGCGCCGGTACGTGCGGGTGCCGCACCGCAGCCGGGTGCCGCTGACGAGAGCGGCGCTCATGCGGCGCGACAATTACCTGTGCGCCTATTGCGGCATCAAGGCCGACACGATCGATCACGTGATCCCGCGCAGCAGGGGCGGCCCGCACGCCTGGGAGAACTGTGTCGCATCCTGCACGCGGTGTAACCACCGCAAGGCAGACCGGCTGATCGAGGAACTCGGTTGGACGCTGGCGAGGGATCCGGCTGCGCCACGCGGACCACATTGGCGCCTCATCGGCGCCATCAACGACGGCGACCCCCAGTGGGTCGCCTATCTTGAACCAGCCGCTGCTTAGCGTAACCGTCCGGCTACGCACCGCGAAGCCAGGTGGGTGCTACTCGCGCCCGCAGCCATCGACCCGACGGTATCGGCGTGAGGTACGCGGGCGTTCCCCGGATGATCTTGATGAATGTTACTGAGGTGGTGCTATAGCCCCGCCAGCGGCACATCCATGACCGGTTGAGGCCACCTACGTGCTGACACTTCGCGGCTGCCGGCGCGAAATGACCGCTATATCGCCAGCGTCGGTTGTCATCACCTGGACGGTCGATCCGAAGTGCCTGCCCAGCACGTCGTCGCGCAGCACCTCCGCTGGCCGGCCCGTGGCCGCGATCCGGCCGTCGGCCAGCAGCATCAGCCGGCTCGCGAACTGGCCGGCCAGCGTGAGGTCATGGATCGCTGACAGCACCGTCAGCGAACGCTCGCGCCGCACCTCGTCGATCAGCTCCAGCGCTTCCATCCGGCGGCCCAGGTCCAGGGCGCTTGTCGGCTCGTCGAGCAACAGCACGGGAGCCTCCTGCGCGAGCGCGCGAGCCAGCACGACGCGCTGGAGTTCGCCGCCGGACATCGCGCGCAGCACGCGGCCTGCCATCGGGCCGAGGTCCAGGCGGCCGATCACGCTCGCGCAGGCACGCCGGTCCGCGCCGGTTTCAGTGCGCAGGTAGCCGATATACGCGGTCCGGCCTAGCAGCACGTAGTCGCTGACGGTCATGTCCGGCGGCAGCAGCGGTCGCTGTGGCACGTAAGCGATCAGCCGGGCCAGTTGTCGTCTGCTCAGCCTGCTGGCTTGCTGGCCGCAGACGACGACGTCGCCAGCGGACGGCAACAGCCGGGCAATAGCGTTGAGCAGAGTCGTCTTGCCGGCGCCGTTCGGGCCGATGAGCCCGAGCCATTCCCCGTCAGCCACCTGCCCGGACACGCCGTCGAGGGCGACCGCGCTGCCGTAACGGACTGTCAGGCCGTCGAAGCTGATCATCTAAAGGTCCTGCCTGGCCCGGCGTGACGAGAGTACGAACAAGAAGAACGGGCCGCCAATCAGCGCGGTAATCACGCCGATCGGAACCTCGGCGGGGGCCTGCGCCGTGCGCGCCACCACGTCGGCGAGCACGAGGAATGCGGCACCTCCGATCATCGAGACCGGCAGCAGGACCCGGTAACTCGGTCCCGCGGTCAGCCGGACCACATGCGGGACGATGATGCCGACGAAGCCGATCAGACCGCTCACCGCGACGGCAGCCGCGACGCCGAGTGTGGCGGCCATTACCACCGCCAGGCGTACCCGGGCCACGTTCACCCCAAGGGTCGCCGCCTCGTCCTCTCCGACGCGCAGCACGTCGAGCAGCCGGCGATGCACCAGGAGCGCGACCGCGGACACGGCGACATACGGCAGGATCAGCCATACGTCCGACCAGGTGGCCGCTGACAGCCCGCCGAGTATCCACGCGTAAACGTTGGCCAGTACCTGCGTGTGCTGCTCCTGCAGGTAGGTCTGAAGCGCGGTGAGCATCGCCGCGACCGCGATGCCAGCGAGCAGGATCGAGCCCGCGCCGCTGCGCGCGGCCGGAGTCTGGCCGCGGCGTCCGGCGGTGGCACCCAGCGCATAGGTGAGCGCGACCGCGACGACGGCGCCGGCGAAAGCGGCCGGCGGCGTGAGCGCCGTGCTCGCGCCTGACACGATCACGACGGTGGCACCCAGCCCGGCCCCGGCTGCTACCCCGAGCAGGTAGGGATCGGCCAGCGGATTGCGGAACACGCCCTGATACGCGGCGCCGCCGCCAGCGAGCATCGAGCCGACGAGCAGCCCGAGCATCACTCTCGGCAATCTGATCTGCCAGACGATCGCGGTGTCGAGCGCGGACACCGCGAGGTGCGGATGCCACGGCAGCCGGACGGCCAGCGTGTCGAGCACCTGGGGCACCGACAGGCCCGCCGGTCCGATAGCTATCCCGAGAAGTACCGCGACGATCAGCAGGGCAGTCGCGATAGCGATCGCGCGGGCGGGCCGGATCCGCCGGACCAGTACCGCGCCGGCGTCGCTCGTGTCGCTGGCCATCGTGCCGGTTTCGCC
>Ga0335072_10012911_pt1 | contig 11920 bp, 10 predicted proteins | sample Lox_Sample_21_FD_206725 | JGI IMG/M metagenome (GOLD analysis project Ga0335072, IMG submission 206725) | Soil microbial communities from Loxahatchee National Wildlife Refuge, Florida, United States - Lox_Sample_2.1 | ecosystem: Environmental > Terrestrial > Soil > Wetlands | place: USA...
AGTTGACCGAACCTGTGGACGATGGGGTGCAGTCCGCTGTGGTGTCGTTCTCTATCAGCACCAGCGTGGCATTATTCGATTGCGCCACCGAGCGCCCGTAATGGCTCGCCGGAAGCATGATCGGCGGCAGTTCCTGCAGCGTGTCCAGTTGGTACTGATAGAGGATTTGCGAGTCACTGTTCGCGATGATCAGTGCTGTGTCGTTAAAGTTGAGCGACATCTTCGCCGGCGTTGTGCCCGTGCGCAGCGCCGTAATCTCCGTGTTGGTTGCTCCGTCGAACACCAGCACCTCGTTCTTGTCCTGGCGCAGCACGTAGAACCGGTTGCGCGCGGGGTCGGCCAGAATGTCGGTCAGGGTCCCCGGAATATCTACCACAGCGCCTTTCTGGTCCAGGTCCGGGCTGCTGATGAGCAGCCGTACCGAAGGCGCCACATTCACCGCCGAGCTGGACGAGATCGTGATTGGCACTGCCAGCGTTCCCGATGTGCTGCTTACGGCCGAGGGGTTGACGCTCACGATGATGGTTGCCGGCGTCGTGCCGTACGCCGGGGAAACCGTCACGCCCGGCTGCGACACTGAAATGCTGAAATCGGTGCGGTTCCCGCCCGGATCGGTGATATTGAAGGTCTGCTGGATCGCATTCCGTGTGCAAAAGTTCGATTGCACAAGAAGGTCCTCGACGGAAGCCGCCAGCCGGTGGTTCTGGTTCAGCGATCCTACCGGCAGCACCATCACGCCGCTGTCCGACACGGCGTAGAGCACCGTGGCGGCGGCATTCAGCACCGCCCTTCCCGTCATGCTCTCCGGCAGGATCAGTTTGTCGCGAACCGTCATATTGTCGGCGTCCATGATCGCCAGCGTCGGCGGTTTCGCCGACGTATAAGGAGGCGCAGTCGGCTGGTTCGGATCCGGAATCTGCGCATACAAGATGTTGTTCGCCGAATCGATGGCGTGGCCGGTGATGTTCGTTGCCGCCACCGCCTGCGGATACCGCGACCGGATCATGAAATTCGGCCCGGGCACGCACAGCGCGGGGGCGTACGCCGACCATCCGATCATCGCCCATGAGCCGTCGGCGGCTACGCTCACTCGCGGCAGCAGGACAGGCGAAGTCACCCACCCGTCGGCCGCAAGGTGGCCGGTGTTCGCGTCGAACCTGAAAATCAGTTGCGGAACCTGTTGGGTGGATGCCGCGCTCGCAACTCCCCAGACGTGCTGGTGGTCGGCGGATGTAGCCAGCGCCGCTTCCACTACCTGTCCTGGAAACGTCGCTGCCATGACCGGCAGAGTCAGCGCCAGGCTGTTGAAAGAAGCGAGTTGTTGGAGCGTCCCCGCGATCGGGTCGAATAGATCCAGGGCTGTCGTGGTGATCACCAGCGCCTGCTCGCTTGTTCCGTTCGAAAAGAATGCCGCTGCCAGCGGAGGGTTCCCGGTCGAAAAATTCTGTTGCGAGTTCGAGGTCAGGTCGATCAGCGTGATCGAGGTTCCGTTCAGCGAGTTCGGCCCGTAGTTGGTCGTTAGCAGAAAGCGCGCGTCCGGCGAGATCGCGATCGACCCCGGCACCTTCAACAGGTTGATCGAGGTGTGCACGGTGTTATCGGCGGTCGAGAGCACGTCGATCCGGTTGGCCGTGAAGTTAGCGATGTAGAGTTTGCCGCGTGTTTCATCCAAGGCGATATCGGAGGCGTATCCAGTCACCGGAACGACCGTTCCGAAGCTGGCTGCGGCCGCCGGTGCGATGCAACCGGCCGCCATGATAATCGTGGTCAGGATCCTGTTTCGACGCATAGATAACGTTACGATTGAATCCCTTCACGCACTCCGATGCAATGATCGAAATGGCTAGTAAGCCGCGCCTCACCAAAGTTAACTGGTTTTGTTTTGGGAACTTACACGGGGCATGGGCAGGGCGCCTGGGGTGGGCTTCCACATCTGTCGAGATACTCCAGCTCACACGGATGATCAGATCCGCGGAATCCGTGTGAGCTCAAGTGACAGATTTGGTCCGGGCGGCGTCCTTCCCGGACCTCTTTCTCTTAATATTGCCGCGTTAGAAAGGGTCGAACCGGAGAATTGAACCGTGTGGGAGGCTCGGGGCGCTCGTTCGGGCGCTCCAGCACCAGCGAGCGCAATCCGGGCACCGCGCCTGGGCGATTTTTCTCGCCCGACGGAAGCTGTCCAGTGCTCAAGTTCTTCAGGCCAAACAGCGCCAGCTCGAACCGGTCCTTCACCCCGACTTTCTGGAACAACCGCGAAAGGTATACCTTCACCGTACCCTCAGAAATCATCAGCGTGCTGGCGATTTCCTTATTCTTCAATCCTTGCGAGAGCAGGCTCACCAGCTGCCCTTCGCGCTGCGTCAGAGCCACGCGGCGTGCGCAAAGGAAGCTGTCCGTCAACGCCTTTTCGAACCACAACTCGCCGGCCTGCACCTTCTGCAGGCATTTCACCTGCAGATCCGTCGGCAGAGTCTTGCGCAGAATGCCGCGCACGCCCAGACCCATGGCTTGGAAAGCCAGTTCGGTGGAAATGGAATTGACCCAAAGCACAATTTTGGTGCTGGCCATCGTGTGTTTGAGATCCGTCAGCACAGCAAAGGTGATCTCGGGCGTCAGGTCCAACAAGACCAGATCCGGCATTCCGTGCGTCACCTGGTCGGCCACGCCAGCCACTGTGTTGCAGGTCGGCAGCAACTCAAACCCATCCACCTGGCGCAGGACCGACTCCAGTCCTTTGGCCAGGATCGGTTCGTCGCTGTACAGTAAAATTCGCGTCGTCATTTGTCGTTTCCTTTTCGTGCCGGGTGAAATACGCGCATTTTTATATTTAAATCAATGGAATGCGTCGCTTCGCCTTGCATACCAGGATTCTCCAACGAAATATATCCATTGTCAATAAAAATTTAGCTAATTTCGGTTGCATTTCTCGAAAATTGGGAACTATCTTCGTGTATCTAAGAAAATTCTGGCCGCCAAATATTTGTTTCTTTTCAGACACTTGCTGGCGCCATGAAGTGTCCGGCTGATCACCGAAATAAGGGGAATTACGTATTATTTTTTAGTGGTACTAACCCTATCCCCACGTTCGCGTGCAGTCCGGCACCCCCTTTCCCCGCAGCGCGCCAAGCGCTGCCCGCACCCCCTCAAAATCGTGGATCAGAAACAAAACATTCTGAAATAAGATATAGTGGCCGTTATTATTCAGTATGTTTTCAGAATTCATTAACCTTCGGCAACATACAGTTGTAGTCCATTTACGATATTGATGCCACGCAACTTCGGCGCTAATTTCGCAGATGTCCAGGAGTCATGCGAAACATTAACCGGCGTGAAAGCCCGCGCATTGAAATCAAACTCCGCTGTCACGTCACGTCGCCGGCGCTGTGGATGCGCTACCCCATGTACACGGAAAACATAAGCCGGAGCGGCCTGCTGGTGGCCTGGGGCGGAGAAGCCTCCGCTTTACCCATGCCGGTACCTGGACAGATTCTTACCATCGAGGTCGAACTTCCCGCCAACCACGGCTTTGGCCAGAAGTGCATTCACTGCCAGGGAACCGTGACGCGGATCTCGCAGGACGCGGATAACCCCCGCATCGCGCTGCGCGTGAATTATATGGATTTTCGGGCCTTCCATGATCGTCTGCGCGTGCTCGACGCGCAGGTGCCGGTGGTCAACAGTTGGATGGCGTAGACGGACTATATATGTCAGCTCCGAAATCCCAACTCGCCTTGAAGTGGATGCCGTCCTTCACGGATTTCGCGTTCCTGATGCCGATCCTCTTTCTGTTCGGCCGCATGAACGGGCTGAAAACACTGCTCGGCGATTGCGATACCGGCTGGCATATCCGAACCGGAGAGTGGATCTCCGCCAATCATGCCGTTCCCGCGCACGATATCTTTTCTTTTTCCAAACCCGGAGATCCGTGGTTCGCATGGGAGTGGCTCTCCGACGTCCTTTTCGCCTGGATCAATGCGCACGGCGGCCTGCGCGCGCTGGTAATTTTCGCAATTCTTTTACTTTCCACCACATTTACCCTTTTGTATTTCCTGGTCCGGCGCCGCTCGAATCATATCGTGGCCATCTGCGTGACCATGCTCGCCGCGGCCGCCTCCTCGATTCACTGGCTCGCCCGGCCGCATCTTTTCACCCTTCTTTTTACGGTTCTGCTTTATGGCGCGCTCGAAAACGTTCGTGCCGGCCGCACCCGGCTGGCAGGCGTGCCATACCTGGCGATCTTTCCGGCCGCCACCGTCCTCTGGACCAATCTGCACGGTGGATTTTTTGTCGGAATTATAATGATTTTCGTATATGGCGTCGCGGAATTATTAGAATTCGCCTTCACTCCGGACGCCGGCGCCCGTGAACAGGCCCGCCGCCGCGGCCGCGCCTATTTCCTCAGCGCCCTAGGCTGCCTGGCTGCCAGTCTCATCAATCCCTATACCTACCACCTGCACGCCCACATGCTGCAGTACCTGCGGGATCCCTGGAACAGCGAACACATCATGGAATTCCTTTCGCCGAGTTTCCACCATCCCACGGCGCTGTTTTTCGAGATGCTCCTGGCCCTGGGAGCCTGGGCTGCATTTGCCAACCTCAGTCGCGGCCGCCTGGTCGAGCCGATCCTGTTCATCTTGTGGGCGCACGCCGCCCTTCTGGCTGCCCGCAATATTCCTCTCTTCGCCATCATCGCGGCCCCTATGGCCGCCGGCGTCATCCAACAGGCTCTCGACGCTTCCGCGGAGTGGAACGTGGCCGGGTGGGCGGGTTCTCTGGTGGCCCGGTTTAACCGGCTGGTGGTTCGCACCTCCGAAAGCGAAGCCATCCGGCGTTCGCATCTCGTGAGCGCGCTCGGTCTCGCGGCCGTTGTCGCCCTGGTGTGGGCGCCCCACCCGCCCAAGAAATTCCGCGCCGAGTTCGATCCCGGTTTCTATCCCGCCAAGGCTCTTGCCGCTCTTCGCGGCCGCCCTTCGGCCCGAATTTTCACTAACGACGAGTGGGGCGACTACCTCATCTGGAGCCTCTATCCGTCCAACCGCGTTTTTGTCGACGGCCGCAGCGATTTCTACGGTGACGATTTCGAGAACCGCTACGTTGATGTCCTCAATGTCCAGACCGGCTGGGATAAGACCCTGAGCCGGTTCGGCGTCGACACGATTTTACTGCCCCCGGGAGCGCCGCTGGCCGGCGCCCTCAAGGAATCCAGCCGCTGGAAGGCCGTTTATGACGATGGCATCGCGCTCATCTTCCGGCCGTCGGCTAAACCCTGGGGCGAAGCCGTTTCTGTCACAGCAAGCCGTGACGGAGAAAGCCGTGGTCGCGAGATCACGAAAACAGGGTCGGGTAATCAAGAAACCGGCCTCACCAAGTCCAAAACGTAGGAGCAACGACGATGACGATTTTGCGCAATTTCTGGAATGATGAACAGGGCCAGGACCTGATCGAATACACTCTGCTGATGGCCTTCGTGGCGCTGGCTTCGGCCGCTCTTTTCCTTAGCGCCGGCGGCAGCATCAAGGGTATCTGGTCAACCACTAACAGTCAGTTGGTTGCGGCCAACGCGTCCGCCAGCTAGTTCCGGTAAGGGTATGCGGCCCGTTGTCATGGCCGTCATACCCTTTTCCGGGGCAGGTCCCGAAGTTGGCCGGTTCGTCCGGCCAGCGGCAACATATGCAATCAGGCAAAAACCAAACGACAGGATTGGCCGCGACGCGTCTGGGACGGAGGGAAGCAGGTTCGACCGGCGCGTTGCGGCACAGCCCGCACAAGCAGTGAGGCTTCGGTGTCAGTTCCGGCGAAAGCCGGACACCGCCCGAAAGCCTGAAGCCGACGGCTGGTGAGTATGAATAAGAGATTCATTGGGGTTCTGATCTTCGCGTTTGTAGTGGCTTCGGTGGCGAGCCTTATGCTGTACCGCCTTCTGCTGAACCGCCCGCAGGCGGCCAAGGCGGCACAGCCGTCTGCCCAGATTGTCCTCGCCACGCGCGATCTTGAACTAGGCACGGTCCTCAAAGATGAGGACGTTAAGCTCTCAGACTGGCCGGGGGCAGTGCCCGCCGGCGCTGCGACTAAGGCTCAGGATGTCGTCGGCCGGGGTGTAATCACCCCGATCTTCGCCAAAGAGCCGATCATTGACTCCCGCCTCGCGCCCAAAGGTGCGGGCGGCGGACTGGCTGCCATGATCCCGCCAGGAATGCGCGCCGTAGCCGTGCGCGTCAACGAAGTCGTCGGCGTTGCCGGCTTCGTCGTTCCCGGCATGCGGGTCGATGTATTGATCTCGGGCAGTAAGCCTGGCGGCGAGAACACCATGGGGACGCTTACCCGAACCCTGCTGCAAAACCTCGAAGTCCTCTCGGCAGGGCAGGATATCAAGAAAGATGCGGAAGGCAAGCCGATCCAGGTGCAAGTCGTCAACCTTTTGGTGACGCCCGAGCAGGCCGAGCAGTTGAGCCTGGCCGCCAACCAGACCACCATCCAGCTCGTCCTGCGTAACCCCCTGGATCACGAAGTTGCCAAGACCTCGGGCACGGCCCTCGCCCTCCTGTTCAATGGCGGGAAGCTGAAGGCGCCGTCGGATGAGGGCGAATCCAAGGCCGCGCCTCGCCGCGCCGTAAGAACAGCCGCCGTTCCGCTTCCGGCCGCCAGGCCGGATCCGCCGTTCGTCATGGAAATCATTTCGGGGAATAAAAAGGCAGAAACCAAGTTCACGCCGGGTGGGGAGGGTAAATAAGTGTTACGGGTCCGCGATATCCTGACGCTTCTGGCCATGGCCGCTTGCGGCTCCTGGTTGTCCTTCGTGCCCGCCCGGGCGAGTGGCCCGGGTCCCGCGGCCGTCCGGCAGGGCGGCGTGCAGTCCCCGGATCAGGTGCCTGCCCAAACCACCAGCGGGGGCCCCGGCAAGTTGATGGTGACCGTCGGTAAGTCTCTCATCATCGACAGCCCGCTTCGCATCGAGCGCATCTCCGTCGCCAACGGCGATCTCGCCGAAGCGGTCGCCGTGCGCCCCAACGAGGTCCTCATCAACGGCAAAGCTCCGGGTGAGACCTCCCTCATCGTCTGGCAGCTCAATGGCGCACGCCTCATCTACGATCTCACCGTCCGTCTGAGCTCGCAGCACCTGGACGCGGTCCGCCAGCAGATTGCCCGCGACTTCCCCAACTCCGATATCAATGTCACCTTCGAAAACGACACCGCTTTTGTCCGCGGCAGCGTCAAAGATATGGTCGCGGCCGATCGCGTCATGGCCATTGCCTCGACCTTAGGCAAGGTCATCAATCTTCTCCGCGTTGAGGTGCCGCCCGTCGAGCAGCAGGTGCTGTTGAAGGTGCGCTTCGCCAACGTGGACCGTTCCGCCTCCATCCAGTTGGGAGTCAACTTCTTTTTCGACGCCTTCAACCAGCTTTCCAATATAGGTACCGGTGCTCCTCTAGCCGCAACCCCCGGAGCCCTCAACCTCGCCACCGGCGTCAACATCCTTTTGCAGCGTGGAAATCCCGACATTGCGGCCGCCATTCAGGCCCTCCAGAACAAACAAGTGTTGCAGATGCTGGCCGAGCCCAACCTGCTCGCCATCAGCGGCCAGACTGCCAGCTTCCTGGCGGGCGGCGAGTTCCCCTTCCCCATGGTCCAGCCCTCCGCAGGCACGGTGGCCGTCAGCATCATGTGGCGTGAATATGGCGTCCGCCTGAGCTTCCTCCCCACGGTCACGCCCCGCGGCACCATTCGCCTGAAAGTGGCTCCCGAAGTAAGCTCGCTCGATTACACCAATGCCGTCACGGTGGAGGGCGTTACCGTTCCCGGCCTGTCCTCCCGCCGCCTGCAGACCGAAGTCGAACTCGAGAGCGGCCAGACTTTCGTCATCGCCGGTCTGCTCGATCACCAGACCACCGACAGCCTGTCCAAAATTCCCGGTATCTCCAACATCCCGGTGCTCGGCAAGCTCTTCCAGAGCAAGCAGACCACGCGTAGTAATTCCGAGTTGATCGTCATCATCACGCCGGAACTGGTGCGCCCCATCCCAGCCGGCGGCAAGGTCCCGGAACTGCCATTTCCGAATACCTTCCTCCCGACTGATCCCGGAGTGGTGGTCTCGCAACCCGGCATCAATCAAACCGGATCGGTGCCCGTGAAGCCCAAAACTGACACAATTCCGGTAGAGGCCCTCAGGCCCAACGGTGGTGGGGCGCCGGCTACTCCCACGCCCGCTGCGTACCAGATGATTCCGATGGTGCCTGCCCCCGCGGCTCCGGTCAATCCTGGCTTGACACCTCCAGCCGCTACCACTCCGGCCGGAACAGGAAACGGGACGGGCAAATGAACGAAGACGGACTATGTATCCGCTGACGATCGGCTTCGCCATCGAAAATCGGGAGCTCTGGGAGCAGGCTCAGTCCTGTCTGGCCAGTATGCCCTTCCGGGTTACTGTCGAACACCAGGATCTGGGCGATTTGAGCACCTTCCTCGACCGTCTGGAACGAGTCCGCCCGGATGTCGTGCTGGTGGATATCAGCGACTGGAAGGAGCCGCTGGAAGGTCTCGTCTCCGCCATCCGTAACGTCACCGGCGACGCCATGGTCGTCGCCCTCAATAACAGCGCCGACGCCAGTGTCATCCTTTCCGCCATGCGCGCCGGCGTCAACGAGTACATCTATCCGCCCATCGCCGAGGCGCTACGGCGCGCCCTCGAAAAACGTTCCGTGGAACGCGGCCGGCGGCGCGACGGTTCTTCCAAGGGAACCGGCAAAGCATTCGGTTTTCTTTCCGCCAAGGGCGGCTGCGGTGCCACTACCCTGGGCTGCCACGTTGCCGCCGAGTTGGGTTACGCCCAGCAAAAGGTATTGCTGGTCGATCTCGACCTCGATGCCGGCATGGTTGCCTTCATCACCAAGACAAAAGCTGTTTATTCCATTCTGGACGCCGTCAACAACCTGCATCGCCTCGATATCTCCTACTGGAAGGCTCTCGTCTCCAATGGAATTCCCGGAGTCGAAATCGTCTCTTCCCCCCTCGCCCTGGCCACCAAACAACAGCCCAAAGACGACCAGATCCGCCACGTGCTGGCCTTCGCAAAGCCGAACTACGACTGGACGATCGCGGACCTGGGCCGCAGTCTGAGCCGCATGGCGATGGCTGCGATGGAGGAGATCGACGAGGTCTGCCTGGTGACTACGCTGGAAGTCCCGGCGCTTCACCAGTCGAAGCAGATCGTGCAGACGCTTCTGGATGGCGGGTACGGCAAGAACCGCATCCGCCTCATCCTCAACCGCTCCCCGAAACGGCTCGACATCACGGCAGCCGAGCTGGAAAAGATGCTCGGGGTCGGAATCTTTTGCATGATTCCGAATGACTACCCCGAGCTCTATGAGACCTACGCCGAAGGCCGTATGCTCCACCGGACCTCCGAACTGGGCCGGCAAATCGCCCAGCTTGCATACAAGCTCACCGGTATGGAAGAGGAGAAGCCGAAAAAGAAGTTTGGTTGGTTTTGACCGTCGCGGCCTCCCACTGCTCGGGAGGGCGCAAGGAAACGAGGCCTGATCGATGGCGACGCTGCTGAATTCCGTTCCGAAACCCGGGGAGGCCCGGGAAACCGGCTGGGTAGACCGTCTCTTCACCAAGGAAGGATATTCGCCGGAGTACCAGGAGCTGAAGTTCACGCTCCACCGTAAGCTCCTGGACCGGATCAACCTGGAAGCGCTCTCTTCCATGGCCGGCGAGCGCGTGCGCGCTGAAATCCGTGCCGCCGTCGCCAAGCTGGTAGAAGAAGAAAAGACGCCGCTCAGCCTGGTCGAGAAAGATCGCGTCATCGAAGAAATTCTCGATGAGGTCTTCGGCCTCGGTCCTCTCGAGCCCCTCCTCGGCGACCCCACCGTCTCCGATATTCTGGTGACCACTCCGAAGAAGGTTTACGTGGAGCGCGGCGGCAAGCTGTATCGCACGCCGGTCGAATTCAAAGACGACGCCCACCTCCTCCGCATCATTGAAAAGGTGGTTTCCCGCGTCGGGCGCCGCGTCGATGAATCCTCACCCCTGGTGGACGCCCGCCTGCCCGATGGTTCCCGTGTCAACGCTGCCATTCCCCCCGTGGCTGTGGACGGTCCCCTGCTTTCCATCCGCCGGTTCGGCCGCCACGCGATGCGCGGCGAAGATCTCGCCGCCCGCCTCGCCATGACCGAGGGCATGCTGGAGTTGCTCAAAGCATGCGTCAAGGCCCGTCTGAACATCCTCATCTGCGGCGGTACCGGCTCCGGTAAAACCACACTGCTCAATGCGCTCTCCGGCTATATTCCGGAAGATGAGCGCATCGTCACCATCGAAGACGCGGCCGAATTGAAGCTCCAGCAGACCCACGTGGCCCGTATGGAAACGCGCCCCGCCAACGTCGAAGGCGTCGGCGCCATTCACATCCGCCAACTCGTCATCAATGCCCTCCGTATGCGGCCCGACCGCATCATCGTCGGTGAGGTCCGTTCGGAAGAAGCGCTGGACATGCTCCAGGCCATGAACACCGGTCACGACGGCTCGCTCACCACCGTCCACGCCAATACCCCCCGCGACGGTCTGGGCCGCCTCGAGGTCATGGTCGGCATGGCCAATTCCAATATGGGCATCCGCTCCATCCGCCAGCAGATTGCCTCTGCCGTGAACCTGTTCGTGCAGGTGGCCCGCTTCAGCGACGGCGCCCGCCGCATCACCCACATCACCGAAGTGGTCGGCATGGAGCAGGATGTCATCACTTTGCAGGACATCTTCGTGTTCGATAAGACCGGCATCACCGAATCCGGCAAAGTCACCGGCCGTTTCCGCGCCACCGGCATTCGTCCCAAGTTTTACGAGCGTCTGAAAGCCAGCGGCATCACCTTATCGCAACAGTTGTTCCAGACGGTGGTGGAGATCAACTGATGCCTGCTGGCGTCATCGTCGCATTTATTGTCGTCTTCGCGCTCATCATGATTGCGGTGAGCGTGGGCCTGAAGTTCCTCGACGCCCGGCGCAAAAAGCAGGTCACCGACATGCTCAGCACCGCGGCGGGCGAGCAGGTCGTTACCATCACCAGCCTGCTCAAGGAGATCGACCCCGATAAGCCCACCGGCTTCAAGGCCATTCTCAAATCGATGCAGTTCTCCCGTCACGCCCAGGAGCAACTGCAGCAGGCGGGTTTGACCTGGACCTCGACGCAGCTGATGTCGGCGATGGGGTTGATGTCCATCCCCGGCTTTGGCCTGGGCCTGATCATCGGCGGGCCTCTGGTTGCCCTCGCCGGCGCAGCCGCCTTCGCCCTCCTCCCCTACCTCTTTGTTCGCAAAAAGCGCACCAAGCGGCTGGAAAGGCTGGAAGAACAGTTTCCGGAAGCGCTTGACTTCCTCGCGCGCTCCATGCGCGCCGGCCACGCCTTCAGTATCAGCCTGGAAATGGTCGGCGAAGAGTTGCCAGATCCCCTGGCGCAGGAATTCCGAACCCTCTTCAACGAGCAAAACCTCGGCGCGCCCCTCGATATCGCCCTGCGCAACTTCTCCAATCGCGTACCCCTGCTCGATTGCCGCTTCTTCACGTCATCGGTCCTGCTGCAGAAGCAGACCGGCGGCAACCTGAGTGAGATTCTTTCGCGCCTGGCCTACGTCATTCGTGAGCGTTTTCGTCTCAAGGGGCAGGTCAAAGCTGCCAGCGCCCACGGGCGCCTCACCGCCACCATCCTTACGCTGTTGCCCATCGGCACCATGTTCGGCCTTCTAGTCGTCGCCCCCGGGTATCTGCAGGGAATGGCCGCCGACCCGGATGGCAAAAAGATGATCGCCGCCGCCGTGATCGCTCAGGTGCTCGGCAATTACTTCATCAAGAAGATCATTCGCATCAAGGTGTGATATGGCTGATCCATTAATATTTGCGATCTTCTGCTTCCTCAGCTTGATGGCCATCTTGA
>Ga0335072_10012912_pt1 | contig 11919 bp, 14 predicted proteins | sample Lox_Sample_21_FD_206725 | JGI IMG/M metagenome (GOLD analysis project Ga0335072, IMG submission 206725) | Soil microbial communities from Loxahatchee National Wildlife Refuge, Florida, United States - Lox_Sample_2.1 | ecosystem: Environmental > Terrestrial > Soil > Wetlands | place: USA...
AGGATATTCACTCATTCTGATCGGCCATCACGATCACGATGAAGTGATTGGCACCCTGGGCGAGGCGCCCCTGGTCACGCAAGTTGTGGGATCCCCCGAGCAGGTTGAAGATCTCACTGTGCCTGATCCGAATCGCGTCGCATATCTCACGCAAACGACGCTAAGCCTCGACGAAACCAAAGACGTCATTGCGGCGCTGAAGAAAAAATTTCCCAACATCAAGGGGCCGGCGGCGCAGGATATCTGCTATGCGACCGAGAACCGGCAGGTCGCGGTGAAGCAGGTCGCATCGGATGCAGATCTGCTGCTGGTTGTAGGTTCCGAGAACAGCTCGAATTCCAACCGTCTGGTCGAAGTGGCGCGCAATCTGGGCACGAACGCGCATCTCATCGACAGCTGCAACGACATAGAGGCGGAGTGGCTAAAAGGCGTGAAGACGATCGCCCTCACCGCGGGCGCATCTGCTCCCGAGCATCTGGTTGAAGAGACGGTGAGCTTCCTGCAAAAGAAAGGTTTCGAGAATCTGCAGGAACTGGAAGTCATGCCGGAAAATGTTCGCTTCGGGCTGCCGCCGGAGATCGTCGAAGCGATCGCCGCAGCCCCGGCGAACTGATTCATGATTCACCGCGGAGACCCAGAGAGGTTTCAAAGTTTCAGGTTTCAAAGTTTCAAGAACGCGGCAATCGAAACGTGAAACCTTGAAACCTGCGCACCTCGGTGTCTCCGTGGTGAGATCGATCTGAATGAAAGCGGTGAATGGATGGATAGCAACTCCCCCGAATCCGACGTAGCGTCCGCCACAATAGGTTCCGATCCGCAACTTCGCTTCGGAAAAATTGAAGAACTTGCCAGCCGCGTGGGCGCGGCGATCGAGGCCGCACGGAAATATCTTTTTTCGCGGCAGCACGAAGAGGGCTATTGGTGCGGCGAACTGGAAGCCGACACGACTCTCGAATCCGACTACATTCTCCTGCATACCCTGCTTGGGACGGGCAACGTCGAGCGCTTTCAGAAATGCGCGAACTGGATCCTGCAGCATCAGAACGAAGACGGTGGATGGAGCATTTACGTTGGCGGGCCTTCCAACATCAGCGCGTCGGTGAAGGCGTACTTCGGACTGAAGCTCGTGGGCTACAAGGCCGATCATCCGGCGTTGGTGCGCGCCCGCAAAAAAATTCTGGAGATGGGCGGCGTCACCAAGGTCAATACATTTACCAAGATCTATCTCTGCTTTTTCGGGCAATACGATTACGACGCCGTCCCGGCCATTCCTCCGGAAATCGTGCTGTTTCCCAATTGGTTCTGGTTCAACATCTACGAAATCTCTTCGTGGTCGCGGGCGATTCTGGTTCCGCTCTCGATTTGCTACGCCAAAAAGCCATTCAAGAAAATTCCCCGCGAAATCGGCGTGGAGGAGCTTTTCGTGGGCGGGATGAAGAAATCGCGCATGCATCTGGCTTGGGCCGACAAGCTGATTTCATGGCGCAATTTCTTTTTGGTGCTGGATCGGATGATCCACTGGTTCGAACGGATCCACGTTCGGCCATTGCGCTCGATCGCGATCAAAACCGCGGAGAAGTGGATGCTTGCGCGTTTCGAGATGAGCGACGGGCTGGGCGCGATTTATCCCTCGATCATGAATTCGATTATCGCGCTACGCTGCCTCGGATATTCGATGGACGATCCGCAGGTGATTCGCGCGCTCGATGAATTCGAGAAGCTAGGGATCGAAGAGGAAGACACGTTCCGCATGCAACCCTGCATGTCCCCGGTGTGGGACACGGCTTACGCGCTGTTCGCTTTGGGCGAAGCGGGCGTTCCGGCGAATGATCCGCGCATGGTGAAGTGCGCCGACTGGATCCTGCAGAAGCAGGTGCGCAACGTCGGCGACTGGAAGGTGAAAAACAAAAGAGGCCAGGCCGGCGGCTGGTATTTCGAATTCAACAACGAATTTTATCCCGATGTGGATGACAGCGCGATGGTTTGCCTCGGACTGAGCCGCGTGGAGCATCCGAACGGGCGCTATCAGCGCGAGTCGGTGCAGCGTGCGATCGACTGGATTTTATCCATGCAGTGCAAGAACGGCGGCTGGGCGTCATTCGACAAAGACAACGACGAGATGATCTTCCAGCACATTCCGTTCGCGGATCACAACGCCATGCTCGATCCCGCGACCGTCGATATCACCGGGCGAATTCTGGAAATGCTCGCGACTTACGGATACGACAAGGATCATCGCGCGGTGCAGCGGGCGATCAAGTTCATACGCAAAGAGCAGGAGCCGGATGGAAGCTGGTTCGGGCGCTGGGGCGTGAATTACATCTACGGCACATTCCTGGTGCTGCGCGGGCTGGAAGCGATCGGCGTGGATCTGCACGAACCTTGCATTCAGCAGGGGGCGGAATGGCTGCGCATGGTGCAGAACGCCGATGGCGGCTGGGGCGAGACGGTTGGTTCGTATGATGATCCGAGCCTGCGCGGACAGGGTGACAGTACGCCTTCGCAGACCGCCTGGGCAATTCTCGGCTTGCTCGCGGCCAACGACACGCGTAGCGACTCAGTCGCGCGGGGCATCGCGTATTTGCTGCGTACGCAGAACCAGGGTGGATCGTGGGATGAGAAATATTTCACGGGAACGGGATTCCCGCGCGTGTTCTACCTGATGTATCACCTGTACCGGGAGTATTTCCCGCTGCTGGCGCTGACCACGTATCAGAAGGTAATGGAGAGAAAAGGCAATTAGCGGTCGGCTGTCGGCGAGTCCAATCCGGTTCGGTTGGTTATACTGACCGCGGATGGAATTCGAATGGGATCCGCGCAAAGACGCAACGAACCGGCGCAAGCACGGAGTCGGATTTCGGGAGGCAGCGACAGTCTTTGGTGATCCGCTCGCAATCACATTTCCGGATATTGACCACTCGCTGTCTGAGAGGCGCTTTCTTACGATCGGCCTGTCCGCAAGCAGACGTCTACTTGTTCTGGCCCATACGGAGAACGACCAGGTAATACGGATCATTAGTGCGCGACGGGTTACGCGTCGCGAGAGAAAATTCTATGAAGAAATCGATTGAACGTTGCGATGGCGACCAGATGCGGCCTGAATATGATTTTGCCTCGATGACGGGCGGGGAGCGCGGCAAACACTACAATGAATATCGAAAGGGAACAAATGTGGTTCTGCTTCAGCCTGACGTCGCAGAGGCGTTTCCCACTGAGGATGCGGTGAATGAAGCGCTGCGAGGTATCCTCAGCACGACCCGCGCGGTGCGGCGGACTGGTGGGCTGCCGGATCGTGCCCTACGGCCGACACTCAGTGGATCGAAACGTCGGCGGAGTTAGAGTGTGTCATTGGAAGATGATTAGGTGCTACTTGTCCCATCTGGCGGGATACGCTTCGGTGATCCTTCTCCTACTCACGTTCGGCAATCTTGGGGTCATCGTTGCTCAGGAAAGGTCAGGGCCAGGAGCCACCTTAACCTACTACGACACGCCGAAGGTCCAGATTGAGGGAGTGCTAGTCAGGCGCAAGATCTATGGGCCGCCGGGATACGGCGAAACCCCGACAAAAGATATCCGAGCCACAATTCTGGTCCTAAAGCTCTCACATCCCATTAGCGTCGAACCGACTCCAACTGCCAAGGCAACGGACACCCCGGATCTAGACGCCGTGAAGAACATTCGGGAGGTGCAGCTCTTTATAAGCCCGTCGAAGGGCATAGCCCCCCAGAAATTTATCGGGCGTGTTGTGGCTATCGGCGGCGCGCTGCACGAATCCATTACCGCAAGCCAGTACACGAAAGTCTGGCTGGACGTGGAGAAGCTAACCGCACAGTGAGATGTGTGTGCATTTGGCTCCAGAAAAGCTGCCTTGTATCGGCGTTACCTCAGCGGCTAAAGCCGCGAAAGTAAGGCCATTAAGGCGGCTCTTAAGCGTCGCTCTTCCACTTCGCGAACTCCTAGCGTTGACAATCTCGGCTGAGTGCTGAATGCTGAGTGCTGAATGCGTGCATTCGTCACCGGTGCGACTGGATTTCTGGGATCTCATGTAGCCCGCGTGCTGGCCGAGCGGGGCGCGGAGCTGCGGCTGCTGGTTCGTCCGACGAGCAATCTGAAAAATCTGGAAGGCCTGCTTTCTCCCGGCGCCCAGGCCGACGCGGCCACGGGCGATCTGCGCGATCCTGCCTCGCTCGAAAAAGCTATGGCGGGCTGTGAGGTAGTGTTTCATGTCGCGGCCGATTATCGGCTGTGGGTGCGCGATTCTAATGAAATGTATCGGTCGAATGTGGAGGGGACGCGGGCGATGCTCGACGCGGCGCGAAAGAACGGGGTGCGGCGCGTCGTCTATACGTCGAGCGTGGCAACGGTTGGATTCAGCGCGGATGGCACAGCTGCGGATGAAGATTCTCCCGTTTCCTTGGACGACATGATTGGCCACTACAAGCGGTCGAAGTACATGGCCGAGCAGATCGCGATGGAAGCGGGACGGAGCGGGATGCAGGTGGTGACGGTGAATCCGACGACCCCGGTGGGAGAGCAGGACGTGAAGCCGACGCCGACGGGACGGATTGTGGTGGATTTTTTGAAACGCAAATTTCCGGCGTATGTCGACACGGGATTGAATCTGGTCGATGTGCGGGAGTGCGCACGCGGCCACGTGATGGCGCTGGAGAAAGGGCGATCGGGCGAGCGCTACATTCTGGGTGGAGAAAATCTGACGCTGAAGCAGATTCTGGACACGCTGGGAAAGATAACGGGTCTGCCATCGCCGAAGGTCAAGCTGCCGTATGTGTTCGCATTTGCGGCGGGAGTTTTCGGCGAGATGATTACCGGGCGCATGCTGCACGGAGAGCCGCGCGCGACCGTGGACACGGTGCGGATGGGCAAGAAGAAGATGTTTGCGAGTTCATACAAGGCGGAGCGCGAGTTGGGGTGGAAGATTGTTCCCGCGGAAGATGCGCTGCGACGGGCGGTGGAGTGGTTTCGGGGGAATGGGTACGTGTAGGGTCTAAATGGAAGCGATCCAAGCGCGCTCTCTTGCGTCGCAAACCGGCGACGCTTGCGCGGATCGCCCAGATCCTTCGCTGCGCAACATCGGCTTGCTCAGGATGACAAGCAAAGGTGGGGTACCCTCGAAGATCAAGTATGGGGCGGAGAACTGGCAAGATCGCGATTGTGGCGGCGCTGGAGCGCGAGGTTCGGCCGCTCGTTAAAGGATGGCGTGCCGTCCACAGCGAAAGGGATGGACGGAGGATCACTTTTTTTGAAAATGGCGATGTGGTGGTGGTCTGCGGAGGGATTGGGGGCGAAGGCGCGCGAAGGGCGGCGGAAGCGGTGATCGCGCGCTACGCTCCAGGGGTGATTTATTCGGCGGGATTTGCCGGATCGCTGACCCCAGGGCTCAAGATTGGCGATGTGTTTTGCCCCGCACGCGTTATCAATGCCGGGGATGGCAGCAGCGTGACGTTGGATGGCGGAGACGGCGTGCTGGTGACGTTTGCGGCGATTGCCGGCCCGGAGCAGAAGAAGAATTTGCGAGACGCGTACGCGGCGCAGGCGGTGGATATGGAGGCGGCCGCGGTGGCGCGGGCGGCCGAAACCAGAAGCGTGAGATTCGCGGTGATCAAAGTAATCTCCGATGAATTCGATTTTGTGTTTCCCTCGATGGAGAGGTTTGTGAGCGCGCGGGGCGAATTTTCGGAATGGAAATTCGCTGTGTATGCGGCGATGCGACCGTGGCTCTGGCCGCGGGTCACGGAATTGATGCGGAACAGCGCGCGGGCTTCGCGCGTGCTGTGTGGGCAGCTCAGGGAGGTTGCGACGAGCGAGGCCGGCGCAGAGTGATTTTCGGGGAGGCTAAGGTTCTCGAAATTCGGTACTGGGTCAGTTTCAAACTGACCCAGTACCCGAAATTCGCGGAGCTTGCCTATCGGCCACTCTATCGAAATTCCCACTTCTCGCAAACGCGGCGAGAAGTGGGGCACCCCATTTCTATCTTGGGCCCATTTTTTCGCTCCCCCGAACCAAGGGCCTAGGCGTACTCGGGCAGAGACGCTGAAGTTAGGATTTTGAGGTTCTTGAGAACGGAGAAGCGGATATGAGGCGGAAAATCCTGTTCACGATTGTGGCGCTTGTGATCGCAGGAGGATTGTGGGCGCAGAGCTCCGATCCTACGATTTACGTGGAGAGTTTCCGCGAGCATGCGACGCGAGTCACGGAAGAGAGTTTTGACGTCAGGCTGACGCCGGACAATCCGACCTATCGGGAGCGGATAAAAGATTCGGCAGGCCATGATCGCTACGAACTCACGATCACGCCCGAGGGGCCGGAGGGCGACAACCAGATCACGTCGTGGCGGGTGGCGCTAGCGGATTTAGATTACAAAATTTATCCAAATCTTCTGGTTGCGGATCAGCAACCTTCGATGGATGCGAAAAATATTTTGTGGTGGTTGAATCCGGACCGGTTCCAGCCCGTGCCGATCCGCGCGAGGCGGATTGTGAAGGTGGATGGGTTTTACGTGGTCATGCAGGTGAAGGATTTACATTTCACGCCGCTGGATTCGCCATATCTGGATTCCATGACAGTGAAGTTTGCGTTTACGAACAAGGATCCGAGATCGGTGCGGTAGCGTTCGGGTTGCTGAGGAACCCCTTTCCTTTCGATCTTAATCCCTCCGGAGGAGCGAACCGGTCAGTCGATACCTCCCGCCGCAGCTGGAAGCCCGGCCTTTTCAGACATTTCCACACATCCCGCATACCAGTTTTTGCAAAACCTTAATAGGTTCCCCAAATAAAATAAACATTATCAATATTTAGCTTGACAATATTTATAAATAGCGCTATAAGATCTACAGAAACCGTAACTGCATGGCTCCTGACAGAAAATTCAGCGATTGGCAAGAATTGACCCGGCTCACGCAAGGGCATCCGATCGTCGTCGAACGGGTTCGGCTGGCGGAGAAAGACATTGCGATTGAGGGTAGCTTTGAGCTCCCGCAGTTAGCGCGACTGGCCACGGAGGATCAGATTTTCATCACCGCGTTCGTTCGCTCGCATGGCTCGATCAAAGAGATGGAGCGGGTGTTCGGCGTAAGTTATCCGACGATCAAGTCACGATTGACGCGGATCGCGGAGAGTCTGCATTTCGTCGAGACAAACCCCAGTCCATCGAGAGCGGAGATCCTGGAGCGATTACAAAGCGGCGAGATCGGCGCGGAGGACGCAATCCGCGAACTGGAGGCGCTCAAATGATTCCGTTTGTCGCAGTGGTGAGTTTGCGCAATCAGGAGAGCCGCACATTTCGCTTGTGGATTCCGCTGTTTCTGGTCTGGATTCTACTGATGCCGGTCGCTCTACTGCTCTCGCCTGTGATTTTGATCGCGTGCGTGGTTTGCCGGGTAAATCCATTTCGCGCCCTCGCGGTGATCTGGCAAGTTGTCAGCGCGTTGGGAAAGACAGAGTTTGCGATGGAGCATCGCAGTGCGGGGCTGTCGTTTCACATTTTGTAACGCACGGTTTTCGTGCGGAACTGCGGTTTGTTGTTTGGGGAGTTTTTGGGGAGAGGGTGACGAAATCCCCACCTCTGGCAAAAGCGGCCAGAAGTGGGGCACCCGCTCAGGGTGACGATGACGGAGTTCACTTGGCAAAAGCGGCCAGAAGTGGGGCACGCGCAGCATATGAGGAGTCCATTTATGAACGAACATCGACGGCAGATTTTACAGATGTTAGCGGAGGGGAAAATCAGCGCGGAGGAGGCGGAACGGCTGCTGGCCGCGGTGGAAACGCCATCGGCGGGCAGCGAGGCGCAGTCGGCGACCGCAGCCAATACTCCCCCGAAGTTTCTGCGTGTCCAGGTCGATTCGGAAGACGATAACGGCCATGAAGGTCCGACCAAAGTGAACGTGCGCGTGCCCATGCAGTTGCTGCGCGCTGGAGTGAAGCTAGCGTATCTGATACCGAGTTCTGCTCTGCAGAAAGCGAATGTGGCCATGCACGAGCAAGGCATTCCCATGGATCTGACGCAAATCAAGCCAGAGAATATCGAAGAACTGGTGGAGCAGTTGAGGGATTTAAGCGTCGATGTCGACCAGAAGGATGGCCGCAACAAGGTGAAGGTTCGCGTATTCTGCGAGTGAGGGCGCCCGCTCTGAGATCTCGGGTTGGTGATATGTTGCATCGCGCGTGGCTTTTCGGCATCTGAATAACGGCGTCTTCCGGCAGCCTGCAATGCGTCAAGTTTTCGGGCAAACTAACCAGCGATGATCGGTTCCGTCCAACCAACCGCCGGGTGTAAGCGATGGCTGCCGTCTGGGGAGTGTTGCCAGTGAAGGCGCACTGTCTCCCGTTCACCGAAATTCCTCATACCACGAAGCTTTTCGCCGATTTTCTCGCCTATGCTCCTGCGATTCGCCAGTTTTATCCGAGGCCGCCGCACTTTCGCGAATGGGTGAAAGAAGAGTCAAACAAGCTGAATTACGATCCCGAGCGCCGGGCACGGGTGAGCGGAATTCTGGCGCGCCAGAATCGCGGATGGGGAGCCTCCGAGAAAACGCTGAGAAACATTGAGCGCCTGCGCACCGGGGCGGCGGCGGCGGTAACTGGCCAGCAGGTGGGGCTGTTCGGCGGGCCGACGTTCTCTCTGTACAAAGCTTTGACGGCGGTGAAGCTAGCGGAAGAAGCGACGGCCGCTGGGGTCGAAGCCGTCCCGATTTTCTGGCTGGCCACGTACGATCACGACCTAGCGGAAGTGAATCACGTTTCCTTGCCGGGGCCGGACGGAGCTCTGCAAACAATTACAACTCCGAGCCACGCGATTGCGGGTGCGCCGGTGAGCGCCGTCCGTTTCGGAGAAGAGATCGAACCGCTGGTCGAGCATGCCGCGTCGTTACTTGGAGAAAACGAAGCGAGCACGTTTTTGCGCGAGACTTATCGTCCCGGTGAAACGATGGGTACGGCGTTTGCGGGCCTATATGCGCGATTGTTCGCGGATTGGGGCGTGATTGTGCTGGATGCCTCCGATGACGAGTTGCATCGGATGGCTGAGCCTGTCTATCGGGCCGCGATTGAGCGCGCCAATGAACTGACGCCGGCACTGCTGGCGCGCGGCGATGCGCTGGAACGCGCGGGATATCATGAGCAGGTCAACGTGATGCTCTCGTCGACGCTGCTGTTCATGTTGCGGAACGGCGTGCGCACGTCCATACACCGGCATGAAGGACCGACGCGAGGATTCTTCTTCGACAACGCGCCGAACGAGAGAATTTCCGAGGCCGATCTACTGGAGCAGATCGCGTCGAGGCCGGAGCAATTCAGTCCCAACGTTCTGCTGCGTCCCACTGTCGAAGATTTTCTTCTGCCGACGCTTGCCTATTGCGGTGGTGCGGCGGAGGCTGCCTATTTTGCGCAGGCGGGCGTGGTCTATGAAGCTCTGCTGAATCGGGTCACGCCCGTGGTGCCGCGTTTTTCGGCAACGATTGTCGAGCCCAGAATCCAGCGCCTGCTGGAACGGTACGAGCTGAAAGTTGTCGACATATTCGCCGGATTAGACGAACTGCGGCAGAAGCTTGCGGAGCACAGCTTGCCCCAGGACTTGCAGCGCGCGTTCGAGGTGACGAAGCAATCGCTGGAGGGGCAGTTGGCGACGATTAAAGAGAAGCTCGCGAAACTGGATCGAACACTGATCGACGCGGGGGACACGGCGGCTTCGAAGATTCTCTATCAACTCGACAAGCTGCATGGCCAGGCGGCGCGGGCGGAGCTGCAGAAGCAGGATGTGGTCCGGCGTCATGCGGAGACGCTGAGCCAGGCACTCTATCCGGAGAAGGCGTTGCAGGAGCGCGGGATTGGCGGGATTTATTTCGTGGCGCGCTACGGGCGCGAACTTCTGCATCAACTCTATGATTCCGTGCAGACGGATTGCCACGATCATCAGATCGTGGAGATTTGAGAATTCGCCAAAGGGCTGACGCAATGATTGTCATCCAGTCCCCAAGATTGCAGCTCAGCCAGTTCCAGATGACGGATGCAGAGGAGGTCTTTGGGTGCATCACGCCCGCCGTCGCCAAATTCATGCCATGGGAGCCGCCATCGTGGAGCGAGTACCTGGCGCGATGCGAGAAGAGAGTGCAGGCTCCGAAACCGAACAGGTTTTCTTTTGTCGTGCGACGGCTCGACAACAGGGAATGCCTTGGCATGGCCTCGTTCGAAGGCGCGGATTCTGTCTCGCCCGAACTCGGCCTTTGGCTTAAGGAAATCGCGCATGGGCAGGGTTTTGGCCGTGAAGTCGTGGCCGCACTTGTTGAATGGGGCCACGCAACTCTTGGCAAGGAAAGTTTTCTCTATCCAGTGGCCGTACAAAATACCGCCAGCAGGCGTATCGCTGAGTATCTTCACGGCGAGATCATAGGCAACCTCAAGAAGCCGAAATACGACTCCGTTGTTTACAGGATTCCCTTCCACGAATCGCCACAATCTTCGCAGATTTAGGCTTTCATCTCTCCGGTCGCCAGAAAGCGTTCCAGCTCGGCCAGGGATTCGACGCGCGGGAGATCGCGATCGCGGTATGCGCCGGCAACATCGAACAGCACGGCCTGCATGCCGGCATTGGTTGCGCCAATGTAGTCCACCGAATAGACATCTCCAACGTAGAGGCTGTCGGCGGGATCTGCGTTCATCTGATGCAGCGCAGCTTCGAAAATTGCCGGATGCGGTTTTTCATGCCCGAGCATGCCGGAATCGGTGATGCAGGCAAAGCAATCGCAAATGCCGCAGCGGCGCAGGACGGCCTCAATCTTTCCGTCGGCGTTGGAAATGACCGCGATCGGATAATTCTTTCGAATGCGGTCGAGAGCTTCGCGGGTGCCGGGGAGGATTTCATCCCAGTTGCCGGAATTCTGCGTGTTCGCGACCAGGGCGCGAACGACATTTTCGTCGTGTCTGCCGAGTTCTTGCAGAAGATAGGTGTGGAAGGTCCACCAGAATCCGTGGTCGATTTTGCCGTTCGTCATGCTACGGTCGAATTCCTGCTTGGTACGGCGCTCGAGAGCCTGCCAATGCTCCAGAGTGGGATGCAGTTCCGTAGCCAAGGGCGCAAGCATGCGCGCGCGATTGGGAAACAGCAGCGTGTTGCCGACGTCGAAGAAGACAAAGCGTGGCTTGGGCACGTGTCTATATTAGCGAAGTGGAAACGGTTTCGTGCCAATTCTGCAGAGCCTACGCAGTACTGGTGCGGTTTGGCGTTGATAATTGGCACCCAAACGCACGAAGCCTCGGCTCCATCGGCCGACCGAAAACTCCCACTTCTCGCAAAGCCAGGGAGAAGTGGGGCACCCACTTTCGTTTTGCTTCAGTGAGCCGGCTCAGGATGACAAGCAAACTGCACCACTACCGTGTCTTTCCGCGTAGTGACGAGTTTCTCACAAAGATGTAATATTCCATTCTCTCCGCCAATTGTGGGCCGGAGACCAAAATGAATCCGCCCCCCAAGACCGGTTGGAGCTATGGGCCTGTTCGCTTCGTTGTTGACAAATATTCCCCGAACGACTCACGCCGCGCTGGCAGCGTACACCTGCGCGCGGACGCAAGCGGCGCTGCTGATTACGGTTATCGTGATGGTGTTCTCGCGGCGCAGCGGTGCGGAACAAGACGTCTACAACATTCTGTGGGCTGTGGTGTTCGGGTTTGCCACGCTCAATATTCTCAGCCTCGCGGCCAAGCAGTTTGATCCGGGGCGGCGCGGCCTAAGTTTCGGGGAGTTGCTGGCGGTGCTCGTGGTGGTGATCTCGATTTTTCTGCTGGGTTGGGAGATGCTTAGCGTCTTCCACGTCTTTCCCATCAAGCTTAAGAGCTAGGGGGCAGGAATGAGGGACCAGAACTCGGACTTTGGATCTTGCAATCCGACGGTCCTTCCGAACACCGCTCA
>Ga0335072_10012913_pt1 | contig 11918 bp, 13 predicted proteins | sample Lox_Sample_21_FD_206725 | JGI IMG/M metagenome (GOLD analysis project Ga0335072, IMG submission 206725) | Soil microbial communities from Loxahatchee National Wildlife Refuge, Florida, United States - Lox_Sample_2.1 | ecosystem: Environmental > Terrestrial > Soil > Wetlands | place: USA...
ACTTCCTTCGATGATAAATGTTGAGATTTTGACGTCTTTTGATGTTCCGACAATAATTCCTGATAATGTTTGCATACGCTCAACAATGTATTCATTGTTGAAGAAGGTCGTTTACCAAAATCTAAAAAATCAGATAATGTACAAGTGGGGGTTGTACATGTCTGCGAAAAAGCTTCGAAGGTAGTTGAAGCTTGGACTAATTTGTAAAACAAGTCATCGTATTCTGCAGTGCCAGGTAAAAAGGTTTCGCCACCGGCTAGAGAAGCTCCAAGTAATTCCACTAAAGTATTTGCCAATTCATGTATCCCATTTAATTCCTTTAAATCGCTATCCGCTTTGGAAGTCAGGAATTTTAAGAGGCCTAATAAACTTCGCCAAAGTTCGTTCCAATGATAAACTTTTCGTTAGTCTTAATTACGAATGACAATGTACCTAGCCGTACACGTGTTCGTCTATTAAAGTGGATTACTTTGGAGATTATTGTGAGGAATAGGCTATTGTTAGATTGACGATGAAGGCGTGTACTCGTAAAGTTCCACGTCTAGTCTTCTTCTCAGATTATGGTCGATGCCACCCACACAGATGTCCAGAATACCCTCTACCAATTTTCGTTCTTTGGAAACTAGTGGTAATGATGGTTGCCGTTGTCTGCATATCCGTATCTTTGATTTAGTGTCTTCATGCTGTAGTAGAGCCATTAACGAAGAATCGTCTATGAGATGTCGAATAATGAATATCGCCAATCGGGAGTACAATGTTGCCCTCAGTGACCGAGATTGTTGTGTCGTCAAATAAGAAGTCAACGACACAAATACTCCGAACGGAGTCTCTCCTCCCAAAAGACCCTTCGCTCTAATAAACGCCAATGAAAAAGCCTTATTCGCATGCGAGAATTCATAAGACATCAATAAGACTGCAATTTCAGGATCAGGTAGTCGACCAAAAGCTTCATCGATGTCCCCTGCCACTCGTACGGGAGGGGTATTACTACCGCTTAATCCTAGTCTCGAAGCTAATCCGAACGGAACGTATCCAGTCACCATTTTTGTTACTCCGCCTAGTAGTCCGTCCACAGTATCATCTTGGAGGGCGGTATAAGTATCCCGTGAGTTCATGGAAACTCGTCCGACGCAATCTATTATCTTGTTCATGACTTCTTCGTTTATAAAGTCTCGCAGGCGCATTTGGTATGGGTTTGCAGATTCATGTTTATTATAGGTTGAGAGAAGTGCCAAGAGGACTGAGGCACGTAATGTTTCGAGGGATGATGTGGATGAGGCGATATAGGTGACTAATGGTGTGAAGATGTCGTTATACATGAAATATGAGAGTAGGGAGGATTGATAAGCTCCGCATACGACGGTTAGTGTTAACCGAACAGCATTAGAGCGGGTCAAGTCTTCTTGTGTCAATCGACATGTTTAGAGAGTGGTACCTGAGTAGTCGGAGGAGATCAGTCGATCAAGAGAGGATACGAAACTCTAGAGATCAGTAGTAGTCATGACAAAGCTGTACTCCAATGGTTTCGTCTAACGAAGTGATCCCGGTGAGCAACAGTATTATATCAGAGCTGAAGTTGAGATAGCGACGTCCGAGTAGAGCGTATAGGAATATCCGCATGGTCTATTCTGTCAATTTGCGGTTCGAGTTTAGCGAGGATACCACTAGGACGTTGTTGATTTTGGATTCGTCATTTGATTTGAGATTCTTAACTCCTTCCTTGAAGAAAGTCTGAGTGGTCGTGTGAATGCTCATGAAATCGTTCCCATCCAAAGGAGATAAAATGGTAGCCAATTCAGCCGGACGAGGCTGCAGGACGAACATTTCATTGAATGGGAAGTAATCATCTTCTTCAGCCACGAAATCCTGTACATAGAGTCAGTATAGCTTGACCAACAATCATACCCTAAATAGCTGTTCATACAGTGCTACCACTTTGGGTTTCAGTGAGGGTCGTGGTGCTTGAGGGAGAGCATCCATTGCTCAACCTCAACGTCTTCTCTTCTCCTTTTCGAACCTGAAATTGATCTGCACGATTCAGATTCCGACCAGGATCAGTTACCTAATTTCTGGTTGCTGTGACGACAGTCGCTTGAAATGTGAGGAGATTTCAAAACAACGCGAAGCCACATCCAGGGCCAACCAACTACATAATATCACACACTCCACATACATCGTCTTTGTCCCCTTACCTCCTATTTGGAGCAGTACTTCGCTGAAAAGAAGTTTAATTAGGTCAATTGTCTCGCAATCCTTCGTCGCTGTGGATCCTCTATCAATTCAGACTCTTTTGAGTAATCTGGACTTGACGTCCGTTTCTACGCAGGAGATGACAGTGCGAATACCATTGCAAGATCCGGCTCCAGAACAACGGATTTTGTTATCGACATTGTCAACGCACATTTCCAAATCCAAGCGCAGTGTCATAGTCACAGGCGCCGGTATCAGTTGCAATGCAGGCATCCCTGTACACACGCCCTTCTATTGAGCGCAATTGATGGAGTTAGGACTTTCGCTCTCAGGACGGATTGTATAATCTTGTCAAAGCAAAGTATCCCAAGACAGTAGTCAAGGGAAAAGATTTATTTGATGTCTCGTTGTTTTCGTCACCTGATACTACTTCTGTATTTTATACTTTTATCGCATCGTTACGTCGGGAGATTTTGAATGCAAAGGCGACTGCTACGCATAAATTCATACGCACAATGCATGAGCGAGGACGGTTATTGAGGTGTTATACTCAGAATATAGATGGGATTGAGCAGACTGAGAATTTGGTTATTGGTGGGAAGGAAGGTCAAGTGTGTCAATTGCATGGGGATATTCATACTTTGCGATGCGACTATTGCAATATCATCCTGGAGTACACGGAAGAGTGGATGGAGTTGTTACTTGAGGGCGAGGCTCCTGATTGTCCTCAATGCATTACCAAATGTATTTCTATTAACCAAATGCCGGCTAACTCACAGGTTCACAACGAGAAGCGAGAGGAAAACGAAGTCTGAAAGTCGGTACACTAACGCCCAATATCATCCTATACAATGATCCTGTTCCCCATCCGTCAAGCGACACTGCATCAACAGTCATCTCAGCCGATCTCGCTCGAAAACCAGATTTACTGCTCATCTTCGGAACATCACTCAAAGTCCACGGAATCAAGAAACTGGTGAGAGACTTTGCAAAGAGAGTGCATGCAAACAAAGGACTGGTAATACTTATCAACAAGGACGAACTAGGGAAGAGCGAATGGAAGAATGTGATTGATTATTGGGTTGAAGGAGATTGTGATGAATGGGTTCATGATTTGAAAACGAGAATACCTGCATTATGGATGAAACAGGAAATGTTGCCGGTGATGCCTGTCATCAAACCCGTTTCGAAGAAAGGTATTTCACCCCAAATTTTCCGCGCTAAGGGAGTAGCGAAAGTAGCTGTCATGACAAATCCAGAGGACAAGGAGAATGTTATGCCAATGACGCCAAAGAAGAAGGTTGCGCAAGTTACATATCAAACAACAGGTGGATTGCTTTCTCCATTATCACCAACAAAGAGGGGGTTAAATGCAAATGAGCCAGAATCACCGACTAAGAGACTGCAAGTTGGCAAAGCATCTACAAAGCCAACACCACCTCCGGAGCACGTAATAGAGATACTTGATGATTGAGAAGAGCTGCTATTGTATGATAATGTGTAATGTATATTTATGAGCGTCGCATGAAGACGAAGATTGCGCAGTCTGCATCTGATTGAGATTTCATTTCCCGCACGTCCGGAGTGCCGCTTAAATTTGATCGTCTTCTCGTTACTTTGAGAAAAATCGAGACATTGTACCATAGTAAACACCTAAATTTCTTCCCTCTCGCTTCACCGCCATGTCCCTTCCTGCATCCCGAAGCCAGTCTAAACTGCATTCAGTGGCTTCTATCCTTCTAAAATCGCGGTTTTCGCCCGTCGCTAAAGTTCTGCGCACGTATACTTCTCACACGTGAAACTCTAATTCTCAGTATCGTAATAGCTTACCTCCTAGGATATACCACGACTACAACTCCACGTATAGCATCTACTTGTGCGCGCTATGTATCCAAGCGTCTAAAGCAATTACCCACCGAATCTCCAAAGAACGAAGACCTAATCGCCTCCGAACGCGAACTAGTGCGTCGATTAGTAGCTACCCTTAAAGGCGGCTTGCGCTTCGATGGATTCGCCATGGTGTGCGGTACAACCCACTTCCTTCTCTGCCATAATTCTCGTGCAATATCTAATTGTAGTGATCATACTAGGAGGAAGAAAAGTTCTAGAACCGATTTTCAAAAAAGTCGGAACGTCGAGTGAGATGAGTACCTTTTTAGCAAGTTTTATAAGCGGCTTTACGGGAATGAGTTATTGGCATCAATCACGACCTGATAAACGGACTGTGGATTTAACGCTTGCGGCTACTGTACGCGCCATCGATGTCGTCGTTCAACGGAGTCTACGTAGTTCGAAAACGAAAGCTGCATTGTTCATGAGGAAGGGAGCTGATACTTTTGTGTTTGCGGTAAGTTGTACAATTATTATGTTTGCATGGTTTTATACTCCGGATCGATTGCCAAAGTATGTTACCTGCTTTGAGTGATATTGATGATAGCTCGTATAATGATTGGATTATGAGAATGGCCGCTATGGACGAGAGATTACTTTATGCATTGCGACTTTTGCGAGATCGGAAATTGGAGTATGGCGTACAAGGGGAATATACTTCATTCTTAGAACCGTATGCTCGAGATTTGGGATATGATGAGAAAATGGGGAATTTGGTGGAATTTCAGCCAATTCCATGTTGTTTAGTGCATGAAGGATATTCTGAGAGTTGTGAGATTCATGCATTGTACATCTGAATTGAGAAGCCGAGTTAATACTAGATGGCGATGGCGACGTGCTTTTGAATCAGCATTGATGGTATGCCTGCCAATGGAAACTTACTAACCTAGATTTATTTACCTATCAACACACTTTTACTCTTCAGAAGGGTATCAAAGAAGGCAATACAACATGCAATTCTTTCATCCCTCCGCTCAGCCGCTTTTCTCGCAACATTCGTATCGCTAACTTGGTACGGTGTCTGTCTAACTCGATCCCGCATCGGTCCTCGTCTATTCCCCTCTAAATCAAGAAACTTCTGGGACAACACAACAGGTCCATTAGTCGGTTGTCTTCTCTGTGGTTGGTCGATCCTCATCGAAAGTCCCAAACGAAGAGGTGAGATGGCGCTTTATGTAGCTCCCAGAGCATTGGCTACCGTGCTCCCTGAGACTTCACAGAGTCAACAGCATAGACGATTGGAGAGTGCTGCTTTTGCAGTGAGTCTGGCGGTATTGATGACTGCTTCTAAATTCGGTGGGAAGGACGGGGTTAGAGGATTTATTGGAACAACATTGAGTAAGTTAATGGACTTGTAACTTTGGAATAGATATTTTGTATGATTAGATTTTGGAAAATATGTATACAATGTTCCCTTGCCGGCAAAAACAAATTGTTGATTATGAAGATTACTTTGTGCCCCAAGCTATGATAGCCCACGCTGGAATTGTCAAGGTATCAGACGAGATGGCTTTTTCCAGCTCCTCATTCCACAGTTGATTCCATTTCTCTTGTTCACCGTCTTCCAACGTGATCATTCTCTCATACAGTCTTGGGAGAAATTCATAACCAATGCGAATCACGTCTTGACCCCGGTACACCATTTTATCAGGTCTTACTTCCCCACCAGTATTCTTGAAGCCTACTTTCTCCAAAGCGGATGGAAGGTATTTAGGGTCTTCCATCTGAGGCGTCCACAGGGGGAAAGTCTCTGCAACATTTACACTTTCTCCACGAAGTCTTCTGAGAATTCGAGCCGCCATTTCTTTGTGCTCCATTCGGTGCCAGGAAGTGATGTAACACTGTCCGCCAGGCTTGGTGACTCGATATAAGTGTTTAAGCGCTTTCTCTGGGTCGGGCATGAACATGATTCCCATCAAGGTAACGGTGAGATCGAACGTGTCGTCATCGAAAGTCAATTCCTAATCTCAACCTGGAACAGACATGAAAGCTACCTGACCATCCATAACAGCAGTATTGACACTCTTATAAGCTTTGGGATTGGATGCCAGAGAGGCTTTCAAAGTGTCCACCATAGGTTCCGAGATGTCCGTCGCCTCGATTTTGACATTGTCAGCCTGGGAGAGAATCACTTTTGTAACAACTCCGGTCCCGCACGCGTTATCGAGGACGACTTTGCCTTCTAGAGAATCGGACTCGAGATACTTTTGGAGAATGTGTTCAGCTAGTGACCGAGTAACTCCTCCGATCATTACGTCATAATCCCTCACGGTCTCGCTCGACTTGAAGATGTCCCCCATCGGTTGCTGGCTCATTTTGGATGGAACAGTGTTTAATTGAGTAGAATCGGTGTAAGAAGGAGGATGTAGTTGAGCAATTTCAGCTGTCTCGAAACAAACTTTCTCATTGACAACGTTGGCTCCGATAATAACCGATTTACATGACCCTGTCAATGCTTACGAGTTAGCTAAATTCGGGTAAATTGGAGCCGATGTCGGCTGGATATTCCACAGGGTTTGGGCTTCCCCCACAGAAAACGCCGTCATGGCGCATTCCCCACCCTCAGAGATTGGGTAGTACGAGCACGGATTACGGCTTGAAATTACACAAGTGTAGATGCAGCTTCGCACACACAGCAGTGTTCTAAGCGGATTGGGCGTGCTTCGCTGATTTTCCCACACCGTCAGCGCCTCTTTCGTAGACTACGTGCCAGTCCAGTTGACAGCACCCTTGTCATGAGTAAGCCATTGTCTGGCTATTTCCCATCTCCAGTCTAGATCGTATACTATCCTTCCCAATTCTTCTGAGACTTTAGTGTCTGTACGGTCGCATGTAAACATGACGCTGGATGTCGGTACAGCTGTGAACCGAAGAGCATCGAAAATCAAGTCGCTTATCAAACGTAGTTGGGTTATTGTTACTTGTAAGACGAATTCGAATCGACGAAATCAGTCCTCGTCAGCTGGAATCACAGAACTCGAGTTACCGGGGGAGAAAGACAGACATACAAGTCTGGTTGAGAGGGTAAATGATGTCAGGACCTCTGTGACCATTCACAGAAAATCAATATCGGGTGTTTTTCATAAACGAACTAGTGCATCACTTGACTTACCTCGAGGAGACCCGTCATTACCACCGGAACTCATCGAAAAGATCGCTTCGTATCTGCCGCAGCACGATCTCGTCAAGTTCTCGCGAGTCTCCAGAGATGCGTATACTGCCGCGGAGCGACATCTGTATCGACGACCCCTGAGTCGACGGTTTGACAGACTATTGCGGACGGTAGAGAAGAGTCCATACAAAGGGGACCTCATTCTTGAACTTGCCCTTGGATTCGAAACAGACTTCTATTCCGTAAAGTACTTGCTCCCATCGACTGTACTAATTTTGTGCAGAGGCCCAAATTATGACCGAGAGAAAGTCTACAAAGCGCTCCTGAGCCATACTCCGAATCTGCAGCAATTGATATATCAAGGTTGGCTGCAGTGGACTGTGAGTGTAACACAACCATTCGCTGCCAGACACGCCTATGTAATGACAATCCCAACTCGAGTTCAAACCGGTGCCGTTCCTCTCGACCTTCTGGAACAAATCCCATCCAGTTTAAAACATCTTCAATTTCGACGTATCTACGGACGATACCATAACCTCTTCCAAGTCATCTCACGAAACGATCATCTAGAATCCCTGAATCTCTACGAAATAGGAGATCTCGACTCCTTACATCTAGAACAATTGGTCGATCTTCCAATCGCCCAGAATCTGAAATATCTTCGCATTCGACATCTTCCGTTTCACGCGGAAGCAAATCATGGTGGAGTGTTGTCAAAAATTCTACCTCATATGCCTTCCTTGGAAAATTTCGTTCTTGAAATCACAGCCATGGAAAATGAGCCATTCTTTTCAACATTTGCAACATGTAAACAGATCAAAAACTTCAAATTCGGGTATTGCGAACGGGTCACCGAAGAAGGTCTCATGAAACTTGGTAGACACGGGGAATTACGCAATGTGGAGTTTATGCCTGGCCTTCATCTTAACATTGAAATTCTTAGGGCCATTGTTAATGGAAATGAGAAACTAAAAGTTCTGTTGCTACCGCGAGAGTCTATCTCGGGGGAATTTCAAAAAGAACTTTCGTAATATCGAAGAGGGAGTCTACTGACGTTCTAGGTCTCTGTTAAATGGTCATGCGGTCCGCATTTACATTAAACCTCCTTCACGAGAGTACGAGATGTCTATGAGACAGCGTCTGACTCGTCCCGCGATGCAGCTCATCTATTAGAGCCTTGGGTCCATTCTTTTAACGTTGCTTGGGGTGTTCTATGATATTATTTGCACAGTGGTCATGTATTTTCAGTGGGAGCAATTCTGGTTTTAGTAGTGAATATATTTGCCAGGTAGGATAATTAACATGCCTAAATTATATGATACCGTCCCTATTTCCCTTATATCCTCTCCGCCATATCTGCATCAGCAGAATCACTGTCTTCTTCATCATCAGGCCCCAAACCAATTAAACGACCATCAAAAGTGAGTAACCGTTCACAGTAATGATCCCAAACCAATCCTCTTTCATAATTCACCAAACATTTCAAACACTCACCATTAGGAAACTCACATTCCATATACCACTTGCGCTCGTTCCCAAGTCGAAGATGCACATCCGTCACAGGGAGTCCGCTTTCGTAACCGAGGTACATTGCAATTCTTTTCCGTCCGTTGGGCCTCCAACGCGACAGACGACGGATTTGCAGTTCGCCAGCGTCAACTATCCAATCGCCTTGTTCGAAAAAGAAAATCCCGTCTTGACTGTGACTGGAAGATTTACTCCGTTCGCGATGATTATCGATCCATCTTTCGAGTTTGATGGCGAAATTGAGCCGATGACGGGGGTTGCAGAGGAAAAACATTGACTTGATTGTATTGGCTGATAAGTCGGGATTATGCCAGAACCTGCCACATAGTCCCTTGACTTTGGACACCGACATGGACGGAGCGTTTGCGTAATGGCTGAGTCCAAATGCCCCGATGGTTTCAAGGACATGATCGAGTTTTTCCAATTGCTTGTTGCGGAGGAGACGGTCCAGGGGTTGACCGTCGAAGGGAAGTTGGGATAAGATCTCATCTGTCGATTTTGAAATTAGTCTGAGGTGGAGATATCGCTGCAGTCGGTCTGCATATGGTTTCGTGTCACTTCTCAATCCTTCCAGTATATCGTTGACGACGTAGCGGAGTATCATCGCTTGGACCTCAAAAGGTAACTTGAGCGTAAATGATGTCTGCTTCGGAGGATCCAAAGCCATGGCCTGGAAATATTCAATGCAACAATTCAAGGGATGTGTACGTTAGGACTGTTAATTGAAGGTGGATTCATGGTTGATAGTCCGTCGCCATCCTAATTAAGGTACAATGGGTTTGCAAAGTGGATGATTGTCCTTGGGATCGACCTCGACCCACACATAAAATAAGCGGAGGCGGCACAAAACCCTGCTGTTTTAATTCCAACCAAGATCTGCCGCTGCGTTTAAATCCATGTGACGGTTGGCTCACGGACTCGACTATCGTTTCAAGACTCCAATGGAGCCGAACGGGCCGTCATCACCTGGCCCTTCAAGAAAACTTGCTGAAACGCTGGCATCCTCATCTACTAGACCACCTGGATCTTCTGCATTGCCGGTTGTCCCTTTCTATGCATCCATACGATTCTCTTCATCTTCCTCGACCGATTTGGAAGTTACGATACCCAATGTTAATGCTTCGCCGTTACCCACCGTATTGGAAATTAAGAGCCAAATTCGATTTCTGAGACCTTCTGAAACGTATCATCGACGATTGAGATTGATTCTTTCTGGAAAAGTGTTGAATGATCATACTCCGCTGAAAGTAATACAACGTCAACAATCTCGTCGACCCTCGATTATCGCTCCAGCACCTAGTGTGAAGGGTAAGGAGAAGGAAGGAGCCCCTGTGGATAGAATATGGATACATTGCTCTATGGGGGAACAACTCTCTGATAAAGAATATGAGCAGGAAGAACGCGAGTCTCAGAGTCAACCGACCACTCAATCAACGTTACCACTTCCAGTGGGTTTCGATCGTCTTCGGTCCGCCGGATTCTCGGATGATGACATCGCTTCTTTGAGGTCCCAATTCCAGCGTTTCCATGGGGCTAGAGGTGACGATGATGAAGAGGTAGATGTCACCGCCATGGAAGAACGATGGTTGGACGAGACAATTGGATTGGGAGGTGGTGGGAATACCGGTGATGGAGGTTTGTTTCTGTTATGACAAGTGCTGACGTGTTCAGGACCCTCAGATTCTTATGAAGAGACTTTAATAGGATTTCTAATAGGATATTTTGCGGTACGTTCACGCGCTATGCCTTATTGACAAATAGGGTCTATTCGCTTTGTTCTTTATTTGGGAACCAAATATTGGCGTTTCGCGCAACCTTAAACAAGCAATCATTGCAGGAGTACGGTCCATCAAAATCTACTTGACTAACAATAGTTATGTATAAATGTCATAATTGGGTGTGTCAAAAGCTTGAATTGAGGATACCCGGCGTACAGATATTGCAGTCTAGTTGAGTATTCTGTACATTAGATTACACACTAGAAATGATTTTTCAGGAGTCAACCTCTTGCAGATTCTGAAACTTGATGTCGCTACAAATTGAACCATTTAGCATTTAAGGCACGGCTCACTTTCCCTTTGTCGGGATGAGATGGTATCTTACCAGTAGGCTCGTGCGTGGAGATCTGATCGTAACGTGTATCACGTTACCCAGACTGCACCGCTGGACTTTTAATGCGGTGATTGACCAACAAGGCTCTGTACATCAACTCCTTGAACGACATGTCACCTCTCCAACCCGTCCAATTCCTTCACCGTCCATCTCCATGCCTCGTGATCGTCGGTACTTTCATAGATACTCCTGCTCCTCACACTCTACGGGTGCGCAGAAACCATTACTGCATTGTCTCGCCCGTCACGGGCAAAATTACTCATCTTGCCGAGCTGTCCGCTGATAACGACGACCCGATCAGAATCCTGGGAGAAGAAGCGTATCACAAGGCAATTGTAGTATGGCTTAAATCAAGTCAATTTGTATGTCCAGGGATGATTGATACACATTGTCATGCTCCCCAATATCGTCAATTGGGTTCTGCAAATCACCTGCCCTTGGTATCTCCCCTTATCTCATTTCTGATGGAAGCTCGACTGGCTGAACAAAATTACTTTTCCCAATGAAGCTAAATGTGCGGATCCGAAATACGCTCGAACACTCTATACAAAACTGGTCAAACGTCTATTGCGAAACGGAACCACAACAGCCCTCTATTTTGCAACAATCCACCTCGACGCATCTAAAATCCTAGCTGAAATATGCGACTTTGAAGGTCAACGTGCATACGTAGGAAAACTCAACATAGATCAATTATCGCCTGATTACTATGTGGAAAGTACATCTTCCTCACTCTCTACAACAGAACATTTCATTCAATATTGTCAGAAGCATTTTCATGGGGCAAAAGGAAGATCATGTATTGTCCATCCTGTCATTACACCCAGATTTATACCGACTTGTTCGTACCCTTTATTACAAGGATTAGGCAAATTGGCAGAAAAGTATAATTGTCATGTTCAATCGCATGCAGCCGAGACAGTCGATCAAGTCAGTCTTGTACGTCAACAATATCCCGACTTGGAAAGAGATATCGCTATTTTCTCGTCAGTGGGTCTTCTCAGACCAGGCAAGACAGTTCTAGCTCATGGAGTACATTTACATGATTCGGAAGTTAGTACGCTTGCCGAGCACAAGATCGCTGTTG
>Ga0335072_10012914_pt1 | contig 11917 bp, 10 predicted proteins | sample Lox_Sample_21_FD_206725 | JGI IMG/M metagenome (GOLD analysis project Ga0335072, IMG submission 206725) | Soil microbial communities from Loxahatchee National Wildlife Refuge, Florida, United States - Lox_Sample_2.1 | ecosystem: Environmental > Terrestrial > Soil > Wetlands | place: USA...
CCCCGAGGTTTCGCAGGATCATCCGGGGGCCTGCCCCAAATGCGGGATGGATCTTGGGCCTGCCGTTCCGGTCGTGACGACGCGGACGGGATACACATGTCCGATGCATCCCGCGGTGGTCCGTCACGCGCCGGGCGCTTGCCCCATCTGCGGCATGGCGCTCGAACCGCAGACTGTCGCCGCCGAAGAAACGAATCCCGAACTCGCCGCGATGACGCGACGATTCTGGATCGCCCTGGCGCTCACAATACCGGTGATCGGCTTCGGGATGTCGCGCATGATTCCCGGCGTGCGGGTCACAAGCAGCCTCGGCTGGATCGAACTGGCACTCTCGACGCCCGTTGTGCTGTGGGCCGGGGCGCCTTTCTTCCAGCGCGGCTGGGCATCAATCGTGAATCGCAGCCTGAACATGTTCACGCTGATCGCGATTGGGACAGGAACGGCTTACATTTACAGCGTTGCCGCGGTGCTCTTCCCATCCGTGTTTTCCGCGTCGTTCCGCACGGCAAACGGAGAGGTGCCGCTCTATTTCGAGGCAGCGGCTGCGATAACGACGCTTGTGCTGCTGGGACAAGTTCTCGAATTGCGCGCCCGGAGCCGGACATCGTCGGCGATTCGCGCCTTGCTCAATTTAACGCCCAAGATGGCGCGCCTCGTGCGTGCTGACGGCACCGAGATTGACGTCCCTATCGCCGCGGTCGCCGTGGGCGACACTTTGCGCGTGCGGCCCGGCGAGAAGGTCCCGGTCGATGGCATCGTCCTCGATGGCGCGAGTTCCGTCGATGAATCATTGATGACCGGCGAATCGCTACCGGTGGCAAAATCCGAAGGCAGCCGCGTGGTTGGCGGCACGGTAAATGCGACCGGAGCACTCTTCATGCGCGCAGATCGTGTTGGTAACGAGACGATGCTCGCGCAGATCGTGCGCATGGTGGGCGAAGCGCAACGCAGCCGCGCGCCGGTGCAAAAACTCGCCGACCGTGTCGCCAGCTACTTTGTGCCAGCCGTGGTACTGATCGCCGCGGTTACGTTTGTCGCGTGGGCGCTGCTTGGTCCGGCGCCCAGAATGTCGCACGCGCTGCTGAACGCCGTGGCCGTGTTGATCATCGCATGCCCCTGCGCGCTCGGCCTGGCGACGCCGATGGCGATCATGGTAGGCACGGGCCGCGGCGCGCTCAGCGGCATTCTGGTGAAGAACGCCGAGGCGCTCGAGCTGCTGGAAAAAGTGGACACCGTCGTTGTCGATAAGACCGGCACGCTCACCGAAGGCAAGCCACGCGTGACGAAGATCATCGCAGCACCAGGATTGGCCGAAACGCGAGTGCTTCGGGCAGCGGCGGCGATCGAGCGCGCAAGCGAGCATCCGCTGGCGGCGGCAATTCTCGCTGCGGCGAAGGAGCGGCGCATCGAGCCGCCGGATGTTTCGGGCTTTCGTTCGGTGACGGGCAAGGGAGCAACCGGAAGCGTCGAGGGCAAGCAGGTGGCGGTCGGCAGCCGCGTATTGATTGCTAGTTACAGTATAAATACAGCTGCTCTAGCGGCACTCGCCGCGGAAGCGCGCGAGCTCGAGGCGCAAGCACAGACCGTCGTTTTCGTCGCTATCGACGGCACGCCCGCCGGGCTGATGGCCATCGCCGATCCGATCAAGGCCACGGCTGCCGACGCGGTGGCGAATCTTCATGCTGCGAAAATCCGCGTCGTGATGGTCACGGGGGATAATCGCGCGACCGCTGAAGCTGTCGCCCAAAAACTCGGCATCGACGAAGTACATGCCGAAGTGCTCCCGGAACAGAAACGGGCCATCGTCGAATCGCTGCAAAAGACCCGTCGCGACGGCGGCTCGCGCAATGCGGATCCGCGCCGGCGCATTGTCGCGGTGGCGGGCGACGGTGTGAACGACGCGCCGGCACTCGCGCAGGCCGAGGTGGGTATTGCCATGTCCACCGGGACGGATGTGGCGGCCGAGACAGCCGGTATCGTATTGCTCCACGGCGACTTACGCGGCATTGCGGCTGCGCGCAAACTGAGCCACGCCACCATGCGCAATATCCGGCAAAACCTGCTTTTCGCGTTTCTTTACAATTCCTTGGGCGTGCCGATTGCCGCCGGAGTTCTTTATCCGTTCTTTGGCCTCCTTTTGAGCCCTGTGATCGCGAGCGCCGCGATGACGCTCAGCTCCGTTTCAGTGATTTCGAATGCGCTTCGGCTGCGCGCTTTGCGTTTGTAAAAATACCCTGAACTTGTATCGATTAGAATTTACTATCGTATTGATTCTAGATGACTTGGTGGAATTTCTAATCGTTTTCTGTATCGATTAGAAATGCAGCCGGAGAGACTGTTTCTGCGCCGTTTAGGGTCCTGGACGGCGGGCCGCTTGGCAGCCTCAAGGCACGTCCTCACTTTGTTTTCACGATACGATTTCTTGTTTGCCCCATCCTGTGGTTTCTGTCAAGAACCAGTACCGGCGAGGGTGGGTTCGGGACCCAGGCGGTTTTGGGACCGGATTTGGCACCTTAAATAGGGCCTAAGCGTGGCTAAAAACGGCTGATTTGGCGCAAATTGCCGCCTAAAATTCGCTATCCTTTCGCCTGGGTCTTCGGGCCCGGAGTCGGGGGCGGCGCCGTTCGGGCCAGTCCCAATGCGCGGAGCTGATGGGAACAGTCTGGGAAGAAATGGGAAGTAAACTACCCAACTGCGGCGGTTAACTTCATCTGTAACGCGCCTGTGGGTCGGGGCGCGAAGCATTGATCCCCCGGAAATGGGGCGCTGGCGATTGTTGGATTTTTCTTCGCTTCTGACTCGCATATTTTCGGCGACGACCCTTTGTCCGGTGCAACCAATTTATTTGCTATAACTTACGACTCGCTCTGCGACCGTGCAGAGTTCCCCTTTGCGGCGATTTGATCTGGGCTAAAGCTCGAGAGTGCAACAGTTTGCGCCTAAGTGTTCGGGTGCGGCACGTTTCGTGCAGATGCCGGTCTATCTGGGGGAAACGCAGATGGCGCCTATTGCAGATCACGGGGCCTGTACCGTTTGCCTCGAAACGCCTCTTCCCGAGGAGCTTCTGGCGACCGGACTCTGCTTCACGCACTACATCGCGGCGGTGGAACGCACCTGCGCCGTGATACGTCGCCAAGTGGCCACACACGCCGTCAGCCCAGAATATCGCCACCAGCTTGCCAGCTACGCAGTCGAGTCCGCCGTAGTGCTTTCACGGGCCGCTTCGAATATGCGTTTGTCGAACGGGTCGAAGGACGCCGTTTTGACCACATTTCTCTCTCTGATGGGTTTGCTTGAGGACGCCGACCGGGTCGGGATGTATTCGCTCGAGCTGAAGCGCGTCACGCCGCAAGTCGCCCGCGGTGCCGCAGCCTGATTTCCCTAAAGCCTAGAGCGTCAGCTCTGGATGGTCCGGGCAAGCCCCGTGACGCCGTGCTTACTGTCTCTTTGGGTGCGCGGACGGCGCGTACGTAAGTCGCCAGCGGACAGCGCGTGATACGATTCGACGCATGGAGGCTGTAACCCTATGCGTAAGCTGACCTTCTCAGTTCTGCTCACTGTGCCCTTAATATTTTGGTTTTCGCGTCCTGCGAGAAGCGCGCAAGTGGAGCATGCGCCGACGCCCGAGCAGTGCCGGGCCGACGCGGCTGCTTGGGATATTCCCGAGCACTTTATATTCGACCGTGACGCTTTTTCAAACATGGTGACGCAGCACTCGAACGAAAGCGCCCAGATACTGGACGCTCGAAGGGACGAATTACAATTGTGCGAAAAGACGGACAGGCTCCATGCCACGCGCTACGCCCTTGGCGGCACTGCTTACGGTGTGGCCGAACTAATCCGGGTGGGCGATTTCATGCGGCGGCACAACCTGATGCAGCAGTTCTACAGAGAGGATGACGAAGGCAAGCGCTGAAGAGGAAACGCGGCTAGGCGATCAGATAGCGAAGGAGACCCAAAAGGAAGGACGGGAGCCGCGCCGCGTGATGAAACGTTGGTAGTATAGGGAGGCAATATTGGGAGATCGTGAGTCTCCGCTTTGATTGCTTCCAACGTTTCGGCGAAGCTCCCGCCGACATCAGATGCGAACGAGCTTAGTGTCTGCGAGGGGGCTGATCCATACCGTAAAGCCTGTATTTTTTGTGAATTGCGGGCAATCTGCTTAAGCGAAAATTAACGTGCGATGAAGAAATCCTGAAGAATTCCCATCGTCTTGGCCGAAGATCGATCGCTAGGGTGGGGGCGGACGAATCCTAGGCGGACTGGGAGCGGACCGTGTCTAATTAGGTTGCCAAGGAGGCCACGCCGGCGCGCATGCCGACGGCACGGAGCACCAGGTCGGCAAGACCGCGGATCAGCAAAGGCGAATCATTCAGGGCGGGCATGGTGTGGAATTCGTGGATGCCGAGCGATTCTGCGTGCTCGCGAGCCTCGATATTGATCTCGTGAAGGGTCTCGATGTGCTCGGTGAGGAAAGAAATCGGAATTACCAGGACGCGGCGGACGCCGTCGCGCGCCAAGCTTTCGATTGTGTGGGTGAGCGACGGTTGGAGCCACTTTTGCGGGCCGACCTTGCTCTGGAAACAGAGAACGTGCGGGTTGTTCCAAGCACCGAGCTGGCGCACGAGCTGGACGGTGGCCTCGATCTGTTTGGGATAAGGATCGCCTTTATCGACGAGGACCTGGGGCAGCCCATGCGCGCTGAAAACCAGCACGACGGAACTCGGATCGGAGACGGTGCTCAGGACGCTGTCAATGCGCTCGACGATGGCCGCGATATAGTCCGGATGATCGTAGAAATTCTCGATCAGGCGGACGGGAACTCTAGGCTTAAATCGGCGGTTCCATTCCTTGAGGCTGCTGGCCGTGGTGGCAAAAGAATATTGGGGATAGAGCGGCAGGAGCACGAGCTCGTCGTAGGGTTCGCTTTCGAGCACGGCGATGGCCTCCTGAGTATCGGGATGCCAATAGCGCATGGCGACGACCACGCGAGCCGGAATGTGCGGCTTGAGGGCCAATTCGAGGGCGACGGCCTGCTCTTCGGTGAGGCGGCGGATGGGCGATCCCCCGCCGATTTCGGCGTAGTGCTTGCCGACGGTTTTCGAACGCGTGGTGGAGATCAGCTTGGCCAGCGGCTTCCGGGCGAGAAAGGAGCCGGGAAAATTAATAATGTCCGGATCGCAGAAGAGGTTATAGAGGAACGGCTCGACCGCCTCAAGCGTATCCGGCCCGCCTAGTTGGAAAACCACAACGCCGATTCTTTTGCCGTCAGACACGTTTGCCACCGATACAGCTCGCTGGGAACACTCTTTATACCACAAGTCATCGATTTGCGCAGACAGGCGGCAGGTACGGGGAAGGAACGCTGAGATTAAAGGCAATTCAAGGGCAGCCAGCAAGACGCCGGCGCTTCTACATAAATGCAAAGGCGCCAATTGGAACGCGAGCCAGGCGCTACGAAGACGAAACCAACTCGCCCACTGAAGATGGCCGCTAGGGTTGCTGGCTATTTAGCGCTAGGCTTTCTGGCTGTTTAGCTGGTCTTTGAGGCGGTCGATTTCTTCGCGGACGTGGCCGATGCGCTTAGCCACGGAGATCTCGTACACGAAGAAGACGGCCCAAACGACCATCCATGCGGTAAAAAGAAAATCAAAATCGCTCATGCCGTTCCTTTCGCGGGAAGCTCTTTGCCGGGAACCGCCTGCTTAGCCGGAAGCTGCTGCGCGTCCATTTCGCGAGACTCGATTTCGACGCGGAGTTCGTCGAGTTCGAAGCGCAGGCGCTCGAGGCGATAGCGGTCAATCAGGATCAGGATCATTACGCCGACGATGGCAACCATACACAGCAGGAAAACCATGAGCATGGTGTGGTTGATCGACTTCGGGCCGCCGAAAAGCACGGGCTGCGGGTGCTGCGTCCGCCAGAGCGTGGTGGAGAGAAGGACGATGGGAAGATCGAGATAGGCGAAAACCCCGAATACGGCGGAGAGAGTGGCGCGGCGGTGCGGATCTTCGATCAGTTCGCGAAGCAGCAGATAGGAAATATAAAGCAGCCACAAAACGAATGTGCTGGTGAGGCGCGCGTCCCACGTCCACCAAATGCCCCAAACGGGCTTTCCCCAAAGCATTCCAGTGATCAGGCCGCCGGTACAGCAGAGAACGCCGACTTCCGCGCCGGCGACAGCCAGCAGATCAAACGTGGCGCGGCGTGAAACCAACCACGCGATACATGAGAAACAAGAGATCGACAGCGCCAGGGTCATCGCGGTCCACAGCGGGACGTGGAAATAGAAGATACGCTGGATTTCGTGCATGGTGGCTTCGTCCGGCGCGATAAAGAGGCCGGCGAAGCCTCCGAAAAAGACGAGGGCGGCGACGAGCAGCGTTATTGGGATGCGAGCTTTCATCTGAAGCAGACTTTACCCCTCCGCAAGAAAATCCGAAAGAATCCAGGAAGCCGCAAGGAACACGATATCAAATCCCGCGAGGAATGTGACCCATGTACGATCGAGCTCCCGGGCATCGCCAAAAAGCGAAATGGTGGTGGAAACGGCGGCAATCAGAACCGGCGTGAGAAAGGGAAGCAGCAAGACGGGCAGAAGCAATTCCCGCATGCGCGCGTGCGCCGAAATCGCCGAAAAGACGGTGCCGGTGATCACGAGTCCGACCGTGCCAAGAACGAGAACAAGAATGAGGCGCCCCACGATTCCCACAAGGGACACGTTATAAAAGACGCTGAAGACCGGGACAAGGATAGCCTCAGCGATCGAGAGAAAGAGCAAATTCGCCAGAATTTTGGCGCTGAGAACGGCGAAGCTGGGGACAGGCGCCATGCGGAGCGCGTCAAGCGTGTCATTGATCTGCTCTCGGGCGAAGGAGGGGTTCACCATAAGCGAGCCGGCGAAGAAGAAGGCGATCCAGAGCAGACCGGGGCCGTAGCGGCGGGACTCGGCCGGGGTGGGATCGAATGCAAAGCTGAAGAAGACGATGATGATGAGCGAAAAGACCACGGTCGCGGTGAGAAGTTCACGCGTGCGGAATTCGAGGCGGCACTCCTTGGCGAAGAGCGTCCATGTGGCGCGGAGCGCTTTCATCGTTCAGGCCTCAGTGCGGAGCGATTCGAGAAGCGGGCGGGGATCGTTGCCGGGTCCGGTGTCGTGACGAACTCGCCCCGCGGCGAGGACGACGGCACGCGTGGCAAGATCGAGCGACTCATTGCGCGCGTGAGTGCTCATCAGGACGGTGCAGCCATTGCCGCGCAGGCGTTCGAGAGTGGCGCTGAACCAAGCGAGGCCCTGGGCATCGAGGCCTGCGGCGGGTTCGTCAAGCAACAAAAGGCGCGGGGAATGCAGAAGCGAGCGGGCGATGGCGAGGCGTTGACGCATGCCGCGGGAAAAGGTGCGCACCTGGCTGGTGGCGCGGGAGGCAAGGCCGCACGCTTCGAGTGCGGCTGAAACGCGGACGGGGACGTTGTCGAGCGCGTAGAGCTTGGCGAAGAGCGTGAGATTTTCCGCGGCGGAGAGTTCGTCGTAGAGCAAGAGGCTGTGAGCGACGAGGCCGATGAGCGCTTTCACCGAGACGTCGGGGACTTCGTCTTTGAGTTTGTCCGAGGGATCGGCGTGGGACGCGTCAGGGCGCGCCTCGACAAATTTCACGGCGCCGCGGCTGGGCCGCATCAGTTGGGCTGCGATGCGGAGCAAAGTGGTCTTCCCTGCTCCGTTGTGGCCAAGGAGCGCGACGAATTCGCCGGGGATAATTTCGAGAGAGACGCTGCGCAGCGCGACGAGCGAGCCGAAGCGCCGCTCGACGCGGTCAAATCGAATGCCAAGACCTTGTTGCACAGTGTGAGGTGGCGCGGCGGCGGAGGCCAAGGCGCGGCTTAACCTTGCACGAGATCGCGCAGCTTCTGATCGATGCGCTGGCGCTCGCGACCGTAGTCTTCGACGGAGATCGTGCCGGCCTGGTGGCGAAGTTCGAGACGGAAAAGCGCGTCTTTGAGCTGATCGAGGCTGGTCCCGACGGCACCGTCGAGATCGCTGACCGTTTTAAAAGCGGGCGCGGGAGGCGCGGGTTTGGGCTTGGGAACAACCGGAGGCGGTGGCACGGCGGCGGCTTCACCGGTGCCGGCGACGGCGAGCGCGTCAGGGCGGCGCATCACGAAAATCGCGCCGAGGGCGAAGATTACGGCGAATCCGGCGGCAAGCACCCACTTCAGGCTATCGAGACGGGCGGGCATGGTGGTGATGTTCGCGGCGGGCGTGCTGCTGGCGCTCGAATCGCCGCTTGTACCGGCGGCGGCGTTTTGCGAATTATCGCCGCTGGACGACGAGTCCGCATTCGACGGCGGCGGGGCCGTGCCGGAAATCGAGGCGACGAGTTCGGTGTTCGCGGGCACGGTTTTGCGCAGATACGCGTCGTAGCCCTGTTCAGTGCCGGCGGGGGAAAAACCGTCGGCGGTGACGTGGACGGTGGGCGCGGCGAAATAGGCGACGTTTGTGGCGTCGTACATCGATTTCGTGTGAAGCGTGGTCTGGTCGCCCGAATACGGCACGCTGTAAGTGACGCGAACCTCGCTATCGCCGGGGCGGAAGGGGAAATCAATGGCTTGCACGCCATTGCCCTTGTCGATGGGCGTCTGGATCACGGGCATGCCGGACGAGCCTCCGGCGGATACTTCCTGCACTTGGGCACCCTGCGGCAGCGTGAAGAGGAAGGAGCCGTTTGGGCGGTAATAGGCTACGGGCGGATTCGTGGTGTTCGAAATGTTGAATTCCTCACCGACGGTGAGGCTGCTGCCGTTGGGCTGCAGGATGATGGCGTGCGCGGTGATGGAAAACGCGCTCGCTTTATCGGTCGGCTCGAAGACCTGGACGTCCGCAGTGGTGGTGCCCGGCGGGACGGGCTGATGATAGAAAACGCCGCGATAGACCGCGCGAAGGAGCATGGGCGCGGTGCCGAGAATGTCGCTGCTGAGCTGATAGCGGCCCTGGGCGTCGGTCTTGGTGTTCGCGACGGGCTGCATGGTGCCTTGAAGCTGGATGAGGATGACTTCCACGCCGGCGGCGGGCTTGCCGGTGGTGCCGTTGGTGACCGTGCCGGAAACGGTGCCAGCAAGGGTGACAGTGGCAAGGAGGCAAGGAAGCAAAGAAGCGAGGAGAAACCGCTTAGCGAAGCGGCGGGCAAAATTCGATGCGACGCTGCAAGTCATTCTGAACGTCCTTTTCCTGATGCGGCCTGGCGCGTGGCGGCGGTGGGCACGGCGCCCATGAGCGTATCCATTTCGGCGAGGACACGCGCGGCCTCAATTTCGAGCGATTGCTTGGTTTCTTCGTAATCGGCTTCGGAAAATTTTCCGGCGCGATACTCGAAGCGGAGATCGCGCAGGTTGTCGTAAATCGCGTCGCGGCGCTCCATAAGCTGATCGAGCTTGGTGCGGTGAGCGGCGACGTCCGAGGGCTCGATGTGGACGTTGAACACGAAGAGGATCACGGCTGCGAGAAGCAGGGCGCAGGCCACGACGATATCGACGTTACTCATCGGCTTGCCCCGATTCGTGCTGGGCGCGGGCGAGAAGATTCGCGTCAACGGGCGGGCCGCCGGCGGGAGCAAGCGTGGAGGAGCGTTCGCGCCAGCGCGTGACCACGCCCCAGACGAGGAGCACGGCGATAATCGGCAGCGCAATGGGCATCACCCACGCGAGCAAATCGAAGCCCTTCTTCGGAGGCTCGATCAGCACCGTGGGGCCGTATTCCTGAACGAAGGCTTGCAGGATCTGGTCGTCGGATTGGCCTTTCGCGACGCGATCATCGATTTCCTTCAATTCGGCTTTGGCTACATCGCAAGGGCCAGCGAAATTGCCGCCGCTGTGGGTGCACATGCCGGCGGCGTCGTCGCAACCGCCGCACATGCATTTGACGCGCTTGCCGAGTGATTCGGCGCGCGCGGCCTGGGCGGGAGAGAGAGTTGCGTCAGGGGCGTTGATCGCGCCCTCTTGGGCGGGAGCGGAAACGCAAGTCACAAGGACCAGCAAAAGTGAGGCCGCGACATAGATGAGGAAACGAGCGGAGCCGCGAACCTCTCTCGCACGGTACAAGGGCACGGCTGGCGGGCCGGATTGTAGATCTCTCGGGCGTCCCCTTCGCGAAGCCGCTCCGGATGACAATTCGATTCGAAGTAAGTCACTCATGGGTGCTCGTACTTCGGCTGATCGGGCCGACTGCGGGAACGACGGTACCTCCGCCGGTGAGCGGGTCGCTGATGCGCGATTCGACGGGGCGCAAGACGATTGCGTTGCGGCGATTGGGCAGCATCGCGAGGCCTGTGCCGAGGACCACGATCACGCCGCCGAACCAAATCCATTTCACCAGCGGGTTCAAGTACGCGTGGAGTACCGGCTGGTTCGTGTCAGGGCTGATGCCGGAATAGACAACATACAAATCGCGCAGCGGAGAGCTTTCGACGGCGACAATCGTTTCGGTGACTCCGCTGGCTGAATATGTGCGGCGCTCCGGGAAAAGCATCATTTGCGATTTGCCGTCGCGGAAGACTTCGATGGTGGCGCGCTGCGCGTCGTAATTTGCGTTCGTGGTTTCGTCGAAATTCTGGACGAGCAGCGAATAAGGCCCGATTTGCAGGGTGTCGCCGACGTGCATCTGGCGCTCGACGTCTTTGTTGAAGGCGGAGCCCGCGATGCCGATGAAAATCACGATCATGCCGAAGTGAACGATATAGCCACCGTATCGGCGTGTATTGCGCATGGTGAGTTCGCGCGCGGCAGTGAAAAGGTCAGTGTGGTCGCGGGCGGCGATGACGCGAGCGCCGCGATAAAACTCGGAGAAAATGGTCAGCGTGACGAAGACCGAGAGAATCAGGCAAATCAGCGCGTAGAAATTGCGGAAGCCGAAAATATACGCGGCGATGCCGGAGGCGACTCCTACGGCGAGTGGCCAAGCGAAATTGCGGCGCAGGCCGTCGAGCGATGTCTTGCGCCAGGCGAGCAAAGGGCCGACGCCTGTGAGGAAAATCAGGAAAAGCGCGATCGGCACGTTCACTTTGTTGAAGAAGGGCGGCCCGACGCTGATCTTGCTGCCGGTGAACCATTCGGAGAAGACCGGAAAGAGCGTGCCCCAGAGGACCGCGAAGCAGGCGGCAAGGAGAATCAGATTGTTGAAAAGGAAGCTCGATTCGCGCGAGACAAGCGAATCGAGTTGATTGTCGCTGCGCAGATAATCGCGGTTCCTGTACCAGGCTACGAGACAGACCGCGAGGATGATCGCAAGGAAGCCGACGAACCAGCCGCCAATCGATGATTCCGCGAAGGCGTGCACGGAACTGACCACGCCGGAGCGCGTGAGCATAGTGCCGAGAATGCATAACATGAACGTGACGAAGACGAGCCACACGTTCCAGATTTTCATCATGCCGCGCTTTTCCTGCATCATCACCGAATGCAGAAAGGCCGTGGCCGTGATCCACGGGAGAAGCGATGCGTTTTCGACCGGGTCCCACGACCAGTAGCCGCCCCAACCGAGCACGGCGTAAGCCCAGTGCGCGCCAAGCAAAATGCCGATGGTCTGGAATGTCCAAGCGACCATCGTCCAGCGGCGCGTGATGTGGATCCATTTTTCGCCGGGATAGCGGCCGAGCAATGCCGCGAGCGCAAATGCAAACGGGATGGTGAATCCCGTGTAGCCCGAATACAGCATGGGAGGATGGATCACCATCTCCGGATACTGCAGCAGCGGATTGAGGCCGCTGCCCTCCGCGATGCGAGCCAGGTGCATCACGCCGGAGCCATCCGCGGCGCCCAGCACGCTGAACGGGCTGGCGACGAAGTTATTCAGCGTAAGAAAAAAGATTTGGACACCCGAGAGGATGACGCCGACGTAGGGCATCAGCTCAGGATGGCGCTTGCGGTT